>Ga0255336_101052_pt1 | contig 25491 bp, 19 predicted proteins | sample MeOH1_35cm_T3_17_FD_189102 | JGI IMG/M metagenome (GOLD analysis project Ga0255336, IMG submission 189102) | Sandy soil microbial communities from University of British Columbia, Vancouver, Canada - MeOH1_35cm_T3_179 | ecosystem: Engineered > Artificial ecosystem > Sand microcosm > Unclassified ...
CGTCGGTCGCTGCTCGTTGAGAGCGCTCATCATATTCTCGGACCATTCGGAACAGACAGTGACCTGAGACGGTGGGGACTGACGCTCGCTGCGCGTGGCGCAGCGCTGGGCAAGAAGCGAGCCATCGTCGGCGTGGCGCGGAAGTTAGCAGTGGTTCTACATCACCTATGGGTCACTGGAGAGGTATACCGACCCTTGCACCAGACGAGTTTGGCGGCTGCGTAGGTCGCATAGATCATATCGTCGATACGCCGAGTTCGGTGACTGCGTCTTGCGGGTTTGGCGACTCCCATCCATAGGAATGAAGAGCGAGGCCGCGGAACAGGTGGCAGCACCGGCTGAATCGAGTAACACCCAGCTTGCACCGGGCACCAATAGGCCCATCTGAGAGTGCGGATGGAAGGGCGGCGACAGAGACTCGGCGGACGTAGAGTAGTGGAAACGTGTGCCTAATCTTCCGATGGGGACTGTAGGATTGTGAAGGACTAAGAGCACGCAATCGAGGACAACTATGGCTAGGAATATTGTTCGATCTGCTTTCTGTAATGTGACCCTGCTTGCGATTGTTACCGTAATTGCTCATTCACAATCGACCGATCCCATACCTCTGGGAAAGATGGTTGACCTTGGTGGATACCGCATCCACCTTTACTGCACGGGTAAAGGAAAACAAACAGTTCTGCTTTCGCCAGGAGGCGGAGACTTTTCTCTTGCGTGGTACCTGGTTCAGGAGCGGTTACAAAATTCAGCACGTGTTTGTTCCTATGATCGTGCGGGTTCGGCGTGGAGCGATCCCGGCCCGCAGCCGCTGACATTGCGACAAGAAGCCTATGAGATAGAACGGGCACTCAAGCTGTCTGGTGAAAAGGGGCCATACGTCTTAGCCGGTCACTCGATGGGGGGTCTGGTCATGATGTCCTTCGCAGAAGGTTATCCGGATGAAACTGCGGGCATCGTTTTTGTGGACACGCCAAGCCCAGATTCAACTCTCGGTTTTTGGGGCAAACTGGTGCGGGTGCGAGACCTGGCGAAGCGAACGATACCACCGGTTCACACGATGGAGACTGGACCTCCCGCGCCCATCACTGAAGCGGAACGCGAGCAGGCAATGAAATACAAGAGCCACAGGATTGGGCCTCCGTTCGACCGTCTGCCACCTGAGATCCAAAAGCTTCAGCTCTGGGCACAAACGTTGCCGCCCAAGGTAGGACTGACGGAACACGAGGATTACACACCGGAGGAGTTCGAGTTTCTGTACGAATTGGAAGATTTCGGGCACCCCTTCGGAGACAAGCCACTGGTCGTTATGATTGGCATGCAGGATCACGCCTCTCACGAAGAGAAGATCACGGCAAAGAGAGCGGAGCATACCCTTTCAACGAACAGCAAGGTTGTCGAGGTCGAAGATTCGGGGCACGCGATTCACCTCGAAGATCCTTCATCAGTCGTCGGAGCGATCCAAGAGGTGATGAGTGCCGCTCTTCATCATTCCCCATTGAAGCAATAAATAATATTTCCTTGACGTTTGCGGGCCTTCTCATGGAAGGCCGCAGAGATTCTCTCTCGCTTGTCTAGGCTTTTCTTTTCTCTTTAGGGGTGTGCAGAGGGGATATTTCTCCTTGCAGAGGCAGCGCAGGGAGACATGAAAGCAGCCAAATTGCTGATCTCAGCCGAAGAACTTTTTTGGCGGAATCCGATTTCCGCTTGCCGATCATGGCTCAATGAGTGCATCGGCGATCATGCACTCGTTCAGATCCCCGGCCTGTGGTATCCCCCCTGTAATCAGGATCGTGAGCGGCACCTGTTGTTTTCCCAATGAAGATGTGGCATTCTCCTGTTGGTAAGCCAAATGATCGCAAATACAGGACGAGACCGATGAAACAGAAAAAGGATGTCCAACAGGGAACGCTCTCCCTCATGGTCCTGAAAACCCTCGACGTGCTTGGACCATTGCACGGGTACGGAATTGCGCGGCGCATCGAGCAGATCAGTCGTGACTTGCTTTTCGTCAATCAAGGAACTCTTTATCCGGTGCTGCTGCGTCTGGAACAGGAGGGCGCCGTTGCGTCCGATTGGGGGCCTTCAGAGAACAATCGCAGGGCGAGGTTTTACCGGCTGACCCGAGCCGGACACAAGCTCCTGGAGACGGAGAAGCGCGATTGGGAGCAGACGACAGCGATCATTGCCCACTTCTTTGAAGTGAAAGCCGAGGACCTATCATGAGAGCTTTGAATCGATTCTTTTCACGGCTTTGGAATTTCTCGAGTGGATGGCGTGGCGATCAACGGCTGCGCGAAGAGATGGAAGAGCATGTGACTTTGCAGACGGAAGAGAACATCCGTGCCGGCATAGCCCCCGCGGAAGCCCGCCGTCAGGCTTTGCTGAAATTTGGCGCTGTCGGATCGGTTCGCGAGAGCTACCACGTTGAAGAGGGATTGCCATTCGTCGAAGGTGTGTTGCAGGACTTTCGTTACGCCATCCGTCTCCTGCGAAAGTCGCCCGGGTTCACCACTGCAGCCGTATTGACACTCGCGTTGGGGATCGGTGCGAACCTGACCGTCTTTCTTGTACTCTATGGCGTGTTGCTGAAGCCGCTGCCCTTCCCAGGTCCTCGACAGTTGGTCCGTATCGAACGTAGCTATTCCGGCGGCACAACGGCGTTCGCGTATTCGGGGACTAAAGCTCTCTTTTTCCAACGGGCGAGTCATGCTTTCACCGCAGTGGCTACCTATGATTACGTGCCTTCGCATGCAAATCTCATCCAGGGAGACGGCGCTGTTCCAATCAGCGTTCTGCGTGTCACATCGGATTTTTTCCGCGTATTCGATATGGAACCCATGATGGGACGAGGCTTCCGCGCTGAAGACATGGTCCTCAATGCACCCGGAGTCGTGGTGTTGAGTGATGCCCTATGGAGACATCAGTTCGGCGGCGATCCGGAGGTCGTCGGCAAGGCGCTCTCTCTCGGTAACCGGAGCTACACGGTCATCGGCGTTACCGATAGCCGCTTTGCGCTGGATGAGAAGGCAGATGCGTGGATACCTCTGCCCATCACGGAGAGCCCGGGAGACCAAAGCAACAACTACAATGTCGTCGCGAGACTCAAATCTGGAGTGACCGAAGTCGCCGCGATGGCGGACCTGCGGCGGGTATTGCTGGAGTTAAAGACAACGTACCCGGCTTTGTGGGACAGATACGAGGGAGTGCGTGTGGAAGATCTGCACGACTCGTTTACAGGCGATCTACGTCCCGCACTGCGCATCCTGATGAGCGCGGTGGGACTTGTGTTTCTGATTGTCGCGGCCAACATCCTAAGCCTTTTGCTCACCCGTGCTGTGTCGAGACGAAGGGACATGAGCATACGCGTAGCGTTAGGGGCGACAAGCTGGCGCATGCTCCGCCAGTTGCTAGTAGAGAATGCCTTACTCTGCATACTTGGAGGTGTAACAGGAATAGCGCTTGCCTGGACAGGGACTCCGGTGCTGATGCGCCTCAGTCCACTTCATATTCCACAGTTTGCTTCGCTGGGGGTTGGAGGACTTGCGCTCGCGTTTGCCGCTGTGCTGACACTGGGTTGCGTGCTCCTGTTCAGTCTGGTTCCTGCTCTGGAAACGAGACGGACCCGGCTAAACGACACTCTGCAATTGAATACAACGCGGATTGCCGCAGGAACACATCTTACGCAAAAAGTGTTGGTCGTCAGCGAGGTGGCGGTTTCGCTTGTGCTCCTCGTCGGCGCGGCCCTGTTGCTGACCACCTTCTGGAAGATCATCCACACGCCGCCCGGATTTGCTACCCAGAACGTTTTGACATTTAAAAACAGTTTCACAGATCAGCAAGCCTCCACCAGCGCATCTCTAGGCCTGCGACTGAACGAACTCAAGTCCCGAATCGAAGCATTGCCTGGAGTGACATCGGTCGCTGCAGCCAGCACCCTTCCTACGCAGCTCGTCCCGGATTTGCCTTTTGATATTGTCGGACGTGCGTCGAACCGGAACGACGCTAAGGGAAACGGCGACTACATCCCGATCACCGCGGACTTCTTCAGAACCTTGGGGATTCCGGTCATGGCTGGGCGCGCGTTCACGGGGGCGGACACGAATGGATCAATGCCAGTGCTGATCGTGAACCAACAGTTCGCGCAAACGTACTTTCGGAACGAGAATCCTGTAGGCCAGCATGTCCTTATCGGAAAATTCATGGGACCAGGCTTCGAAGACCCAATACGTGAGATTGTCGGCGTAGTTGGCAATGTGAAGCAGGCGGGCCTTGATCATCCCACCCCCGCCATCATGTATCTGCCAGCCGCGCAAATCCCGGATCAGGAGACCAGGATGACGAATGGATTGCTAGGAGAAAGTTGGGTAGTGCAAACTGAATCCGCGCACGTAGATGTCCTGCCCGCAATCCGTCGTATCTTTATGGAGAATTCGCATGCATCCCTGCTCTCCGTGGAACCGATGAATGAAGTAATCAGCGCGTCAGTGGCGCAACAGCGGTTCAGTATGGTTTTGCTCTGCGGGTTTGGGCTCATCTCTCTGGTGCTCGGCGCGGCAGGGCTGTACGGAGTGATGTCGTACAACGTAGCACGTCAGAAGCGCGAGATCGGCGTGCGCATGGCTCTTGGAGCGAGACGCGAAGATGTCGCGGGGATGATCCTCAGAGATGCGGGGGTGCTGGTGGGGATCGGCCTGGTAATCGGGATCGCCGCCTCGCTCCTTGGTGCAAAAGTTGTTGGCAGCTTACTGTTTGGGGTGAAGCCACGAGATCCGTTGACACTGGCGGCAGCCTCGGCAGTGCTCCTGCTGACAGGACTGTGTGCAGCGTGGTGGCCGGCGTGGAGAGCGGCCCACGTAGACCCGATGGACGCACTACGGAGTGAATAGCCCTTATCCAGTGAGGCTCTGGCCATACGCAGTGTTGCGTTCATAATTCCAGCCGGCCGCGTAGCATCCATTCATAGCCGGACATGCGCCGACCAGCAAATCTGCTATGAGATGACTTGACGACTTCAGGCCAACTCACACATTGAGCGCATCGGCGATGATGCGCCCCTTAAGGATCACTGGATCCGTAGCGGATTTCCGCCAGACTTTGTATTAGGCAGAGATTCAACGAATGCATTGATCACTTGGACCACTTCAGCCTCTTTACTCTGGAAGAGGTAATGGTCGGCATTCTCAATCCTGATGATGTGTGCCTGGGGTATCTCGGTCTTGAAGGCATTAACTTGATCCTCCATGGTGCGCCTGAAGACTAGGGAATGCGGCACATTGAAGATCGCGAGTACAGGGAGACCGATTTGGGTGAATTTCTGCTGGCCATCGAGAAGTGCCACGCTTATGGGATTATCAATCGGATTGGGAGCGGAGATTTGGGAGAAGTCTTCCTTCCTCTGTTGAAGTTTCTTTTCCAGTTGCTGCACCTCAATGAGTAATTCGTTTACTTGTTTGGGGTTCCTTGGGAGCGTTCCGAGATGCACTTCATTGAGTTCATCGCGTAGCGCGATAGCGTCGAGAACCAAGTCTCCATGCTCTCGGTCGTAAAGTGCATAGGCATATCCGGCATCGATGTAAATCAAGGCGGAGACCTTCTCAGGATAATGAGTTCCAACGGCACTGAGCACTTCGCCAGCAACGGAATGACCGGCGAGGATAGGACGGTCAAGATTCAGCGAGTCAATGACATGCACAATATCATTCCCGAGCCGATCTGCAGTATAGTTTGCAGACGTCGGCTCCGGAACACTCGATGCTCCGTATCCACGAGGAGTAATTCCGAATACGTGGTAACTGGTGGTAAGCTCTAGCGCGAACTTATCAAAGACATGGGCCGTATCCCCGAGGCCAGGTAGTAGAACTAGAGACCTTCCGCTGCCTCCCCAATCCAAGACTTCGAGATCGACATCTTTTGCCACCTTCACAAATTGAACGTTATGCGGAGTTGAATCGATCTGGGCTTTAGTAACGGTTGCGAAAGAGAACTGAACCGAGATAATCGCGATCCAAAATCGAAACTGCTTCACCTATAGTCTCCTCCCTCTTACTCAGATCAATCCGTTTCAAGTTCTTCTGTAACGAATAGGCCAATGCGAGCCGATATGGCAGTTCCGGACTACTCGGCGCGAAGAGCTTCTACTGGATTCACCTTTGCTGCACGGGATGCGGGCAGAAAGCTGGCAACCAGCGACGCCAGTCCAAGCAGCAGAGAGACATAGACCAGAGTGATCGCGTCCCATGCCGGGACATCGAACAACATACTGCGCATGAGCATCGATGTTCCGAGCGAGCAAGTCAGTCCGATGCTCAGTCCAGCAAAGATTAGCCTTCCAGCCTGGCGCATCACCATGCTCTGAACGGTGCCACGCTGTGCGCCCAGTGCCATGCGAACACCAATCTCACGTGTTCGTTGTCCTACCGAATAGGAGATCACGCCATAGAGCCCGACGACTCCCAGAATCAGCGCCACAGCTGCGAAGCCTCCAACCAACCATGCGGAGAAACGATGCAGCAAGGCGGCCTGCGTCATGTCGATCTTCTCAATCATGGAGATTTCGTTAGATACCCCGAGGTCCGGGTTTATCTGGTGTAGCGCGCTGATGAGCTGGGGAAGAAGTTCGCTCTCCTGTTGCGAGGTCCGTACGGCGAGAGTAAAGGAGTGCTCGCCGATCTGGTTCATCGGGAAGTATTCGGTTGGCGCGATATCTGCATCGAGCGGGCCTTCGCGCAGATCGTCAACAACGCCGACGATCTGCCAAACCGAAGGGTGTCCGCCCTCATCATTTGAAATGCTCTGACCGACAGGGTCTTGGCTGGGAAAAATCTTTTGTGCGAGTGTTCGGTTGATCACTGCCACGCCTGGCCTGGACTTGTCGTCGGCTTCTGTGAAGAAGCGTCCTCTAAGCAAAGGCACCATGAGTGTGGACAGATAATTGACGCCGACGTGACGCTCATTCACCTCATTGTGCTCTCCATGGTATGGCCGTCCTACAACCTTAATGTCATCTGTGTTGCAATCGCACTGGACAGGAAGTCTGCTAGTGATTCCTGCCGATTCCACACCTGGCAGGCTGGTGGCTCGGCGCACCACCTCACGATAGAGTGCGACAACCTGCTCGTCGGTGGTATACATCGAGCTCGGCACGGAGACTTCTGCCGTTGCAAGGTGGCTCGCGTCAAATCCCAGCGGCACATGCAGAAGCCGATAAAAGCTTCGTCCCAACAACCCCGCACCTGCAAGAAGCACGACGGCAATGGCAAGCTCAAAGATGACCATATTCGAGCCCAATCGACGCCACAGCAGGCCTGCCGCTCCGCGGTCTCCGTCGGTGAGGCCACCTCGCAGTTGTTGGAATGAGAGTCGAAGCATGGGCGTCGCCGAGAGTAGTAGCGTTGCCAGCAATGCGACTGATACTGCGAAAGCGGTCGTATGCGCATTGAACCCTACACTGGCCAAAAACGGCATGCCCGCCGCCATATTCTTTGGGACCAGTCGGACGAGAAGCCTCATCAGTGCAAGGGAGACAAGCATGCCTCCAACACTGCCGAGCAGCGCAAGCAAGAGCCCTTCCGTTACGAATTGTTTGATCAGCCGCATGGGTGTTGCCCCCAACGCTCCGCGCACCGCAATCTCGCGTCTGCGGTTCTCTGTACGAACCAGAACGAGGCTACTGACGTTGACGCAAGCAATCAGCAGCAGCAGTCCGGCTCCGCCGAGGAGGGTCATCAGGATAGGCCGCACATTCCCGACAACAACTTCCGAGAAAGGAGTGACATTGGCGTTTAGGTCATGCCCGTTGATGGCATATTGTCGCTGCAGTTGCTGCGAGATTCCCCTGATCTCGTTTTGCGCGGATTGCACCGTCACTCCATCGCGGAGTCTTGCAATGCCGGAAAAGGCATAAAAGCCACGTGAATGCTCATGCGTGCTTAATGTATTGATGGGAACCCAAAACTCTGCGTTGCCGTTAGGCGCGAAGCTAAAGGACTGCGGCAGGACGCCAATGATCGTATACGGTCGGTTATCGAGGTCAATCGTCTTCCCAATCACGTCGCTCCGCGATTCATAGCGACGCTTCCATGCGCCATAAGTAAGCAGCGCCACATTGGGACCACCCGGCTGACTCTCACCCAGGTTGAAGTCGCGCCCCAGAACAGGGCGTACTCCAAGGGTGCGGAAGAAGCCACCGCTTACTCGCTCGCCGTGTACCGCCTCCGTGCCTGTGGGTGTGCGCAGAAGATAGCCCGCGCCCGTATAAATATCGAGCGAGCTGAAAGACTTGTTTAGCGACTGCCAGTCGAGAAAGTCCGGATAGGAGAGTGGCGTCCCTGGCCCTCGGGAGCCGCTTTCGCTGACCGCCATAATCTGATTCGGATTTGCGTACGGCAGCGGTTCGAGCAACGCGGAATCGACAAAGGCGAAGATAGCGACGCTTGTCCCGATGCCAAGAGCGAGAACGAGAAGAGAGATACAAGCAAATCCCGGTTTTCCGGCAAGCTGTCGAATCGCGAACTGAAGGTCACGTACGAAGTTGTCAAGCCACGCAATGCGGCCGTTGAGATAGAAGCGCTCACGGGCGGCCTGCGCGTTACCGAACTCAACTCTTGCTCTGCGACGTGCCTGTTCAGCGTTCAGGCCTTCGCCCTCTAAATCGTCGGCCTCGAGTTCAAGATGCGATTTGATTTCTTCAGCGAAATCCTCTGCGCTTCGTCTGCGTCGGAACATTCCTAAGCCTCCTCGTTGCTCGGTCCCCCATTGAGAATCAATCCCATCGCCTTCGTCAGCCGCTGCCACTCGTTCGTCTTGTCCACTAACTGCTGGCGCCCTTTGGCTGTCAGTGAGTAAAAACGCGCTTTGCGATTGTTTTCGCTAAGGCCCCACTTCGCGCTAATCCATCGCTTGTCTTCCAGCCGCTGGAGAGCGAGGTAAAGCGAGCCATGATCGACGAAAAAGGCTTCTTCTGATTGACGGAGGATGGAGCGCGCGATGCCTTGGCCATGGCAAGCTCCCAGGACAAGAGTCTTGAGAATGAGCAGGTCAAGTGTTCCCTGCAGGATCGTGACGCGATCGGCGGTATTGATTTGGGAAGGCATCCGACCCAAGAATGGCATTGCTCGGGTCGGATGTCAACATGAGCATGAAATAATCTCTTGACGATAAACCGATAACTTGTGGTTGCTATAGGCAGATGCATACCGGGGTTGATAACTTCAGGCCGATGCACGCATTGAACTGTCCTGATGAGTGACTCGGCGATTGGCGCCAATTGAGGAATTCTAGCGGACGAGGTCGGTGTTTATTGTCACGAATTTGCATGTGGAATCGCTATTCAGAGCAACCTATGATGAAGCCTTTTCCACTTTACTTTGCTGCATTTGAGGAAGGATGCTTTCTGCTCAGACAGTCCTGCCGTATCCTCAACCTCATCTCTGGTGAGACAGATTGTTTAGGCGGAGGAACCGACATCGGGTTTGCCGCACTCGCGACGATCTGAGCATCGATCTCTTCCAGTGTCGAGGGGCCGGGCAAGCCAACAAGTTTCATTCGACGCAACCATTCGGATCTATACGCCCGATCGAGCGCGATATCCGCTGGAAGAGGTTCAAGCATTTGTGACTTCTGAGGGCCTAAATAGAGAAAAGCATCTATCTGATCTGCAACCGTCTTAGAAGACTTGCCTGAAAACGCATCGATGACATTGCAGGCCTGGTCTGTTGTAAGTGGCGATAGCATGAATGAGTCAAGGCTTAACAAGCCGAGCTTGCTGTTCTTTGTTCTCAAGAGCGATGGCCAAATCCCACCCGGAGCGTTCATCTCTACAAACTGTTCATTGCCTGCGCTGTAGTATCCGAAATCGCCGCCAATCACAAAAGTTTTTCCGGGATAATGACGCTCGTACCTCGTGACAGCATCCCCTTCACCCGGGCCGCCTCCATGCAGCAGATGAAAGATTCCGAAGAGCATGAGAGCTTTGCGATGCTTAGAAAGAACCTCTCGTTCCATCACGGAAGCGATGCTTCCGTCTCGGTCGAAAAAGGGTGTGAGATCTTGGTATGCGCGAACCTTGTTCCAGTCGATCGGTGGGTCTGCAGCAACGATTCTCAAGCGGCTTGTAGCAGGAAGGTGTTGATTGAGCGAGCGGACCAGTGGATACAACTGTTCGTAAAAACCGGATGCTCCACACATTTGTTGGACCGTCGTGTCTCGCCAGACATGCTGGACTTCAGTAAATGGAACGTTCTCACCGGCGACGTATCGATCAAGAATCGGCTGATACCGCACATTCCCACATTCAACGACGATGTCATTCACAGCTTCTGGAAATCGTGGGTCTCGAATGAGAGACATGATGAAATCGTCGATATCTTTCTGTCCATGAGCCGCTGGCATCGCTACAACTTCAAAGGTCTCATAAGCTTTCAAGATTGCCGGGATCGCAGGTTCAGGGATCGCGTCCTGAGCGTCGCTGACAGGATAACCAGCTGAGATCTGAGCTCTGCAGGGTTGTGAAAACACTGAAATCGATGTAAATGAGACAAAGACGATCCTGCAGAATGTACTTCTCAGAATGTGAAGAATGGACCGCTTATGCATGTTTACCACCTCCATTTGTAGGGCCTATCCTTTTTGTCGAGCTTGCATTGATCACAAACACGGTAGTCCAATGTTTTTGAAACATCATTTAATGCCGTTCAGCGATACACTCTACTCTGTGCCAAGCCCCAGAAGCTGGAATTCACTTTCTATCTCATCTCCGTCTTCCAACTGCGCTTGTGAGCGACGGCGCAGATATCCGCTCACGGCATAAAGTATTGGCACCGTAAGGATAAGTACAGGAAGCCATCTCAGCTTATGTTCCAGCCACATCTCTGCCCGAACCATACCGATGCAGAACACAGGTAGCACACCGATAAAGAGCGTGAGCAACAGGGGAAGATTTTCCTTGCCTGGAGAGCGTGGTTGGGCAAAAGGAATGCCGCGATCTGCGAATAGAAGGCTCTCCACCATCAACACACAGAGGACGACACCGCAGACACCCTGCACCAGTAACTCTCGAGCCCTGAATCCTCCAAGGCTGAGAACTGGCAGCAGGAAAACCAGCATCGTCAGGCCGCACAGCAGCGTCCAAATACGTGATGTGGATACGCACGCTTCACGAGGTGCTCCTGTTATGCGAAACACCCAGCGCGCAGGCAGGTTCATAGGCAGCCCAAATGCCATCCGTAAACCAACAACCACCCAGAACAACAACAGTGGCATCACAGCATGCAAGCCTTGGATCGAGACTACAGGATGTAGCTGGCCTGAGCGATTAACGAATGTTCCGGCACAAGCGATCGCAAGCGCCAGCCCAGTTCCACTGTACATGGCCAGGTACACCTGATACCTGCTGTTACGTGCAATTGTCTGGCCGATAAAATGAAACACGGCCCTCTGTGCCGACAGCGGAACCGCATGAGCGATCAGCCAGTTGATGAAAAGGGGGGAGTGTCCCTTCCGTGGACCACCTTCGCCCTCAATAGCCATACGGCGCATCCGCACCCAGGCAAGAGGGTAAGTTATAGCGACCGTCGCCAACGCAATCCCGATTGCCCACAGACCAAGCTTCATCATCGGAAGAGCAAAATCCGCAGCCGAGGAGCCGCGAAGTAACCGCTCGTACATCCCCAGATACCAGAAAGAAGGAATATACAGGGCGCGTCCAAAAGGAGTGCCAAGTGCTTCATCCAGCGAATCTCCAAAGCAAACATAGTGCACGAGCAAGAGCCCAAGCATCATGGTCGCAATCATCTGCAGAACAGGCGAGATTCTTTTGAATGCCCCCGACGGCAGAATGCAGAGCAGCACTCCGCCTGCCGCCATCACAGCGAACGCTCCGAAGACCCCGGAGCAGGTGGCGGCGAGCAGATGAGCCCCTATCTGTCGCCAGAGATGTTCCTTGCTTACCATCGGCAACATGAATGCGCCAAAGACATTGCTGGCTGCAAGAAAGAGTGAAAGGAACAGACCGAGCGCTCCCGCCTTTGCTCCCAGCATTACCCTTCCCCGCAGCGGCAACGGCGAGAGTACAAGGAAATCCAGCCGGCCAGGAAACAACATCTCCCATTCGAAGATGGCGACGCCTGCCATCGACAGCATCGAATAAAGCACAAAGAAATAGTGGTCTTCGATCCTTCCCCACGCGGGACGCCGAGGGTACTGGTTCTGCAGGAAGAACGCCAGCATCAGACCTGGAGAGGCAACGATGGAAAGCGCGCGAACGATTGTGGTGACCATGTCTCCGTTCGACTGGATGAGATCGTTTTCGAAGAAGTTGTGAAAGAAGTGGGCCAGCAAGGTCGCAAAGGTCGATCGCTTACGCATTCCGCACCTTCATCACATCGACCATCTGACGCGCCACGCTTCCGGTATCAGTCTGCTTTACGAGCTGCGCAAAGACGCTCTCGAGCGTTGGCAGCTCCATAAGGGCTGTAAGCTCTTGTGGAGCTGCATCGGCTACAACCCTGCCCTTTGACAGCACGATCACTCGATCGCACACGCGTTCCACCACTTCGAGTACATGCGAGATGTACAGGATGCCTTTGCCCTCTTGCGCCAGCAGTGTCAGGAAATCTTTGAACAGCAGGGCAGAAACCGCATCAAGGCCGGACAGAGGTTCGTCGAATACGATGAGTTCTGGGTTGTGAAGCACCGCCGCCGCGATCAGAACACGTTGACGCATTCCCTTCGAGTAACTTTCCATAGGAGAATACTGTGCGTGTTCGAGTGCTAGCAGCTGCAGCATCCTGCGTGCTTTAGTGTCGATCACCTCCTCCGGCATACTTCGCAGCCGACCTATTAGCTGTAGATATTCCAATCCAGACAGGTGTGTATACACATGGGCCTCTTCCGGCACATAGCCAAGCTGCGCCCGATAGCCAGCGAGGTCCTTGTGTATATCGCGGCCTTCAAAAAACACCTTCCCACGGGAAGGTTGAATCAGTCCGGTAATCATCTTGACAGTGGTTGACTTGCCGCTTCCGTTCGGGCCGAGATAACCCAGGATCTCTCCGGACCGCAATGTAAAGCTCACATCCTGGACTGCCGGTATGCTGCGATAGGTCTTTGATATGTTACGAACTTCGAGCATGGATGACCGCCTACTATGTAGTAAACTTCATATACGTATTACACTACATAGCTATGGCAGCGCAACGCCTTTCTCACACCGCCGCGCTCATCCTCAAGGCTCTTAGCCTCAACTATCGTTTTGGCTTCGAGATTATGGAGGTTACCGGCCTCCCCAGCGGAACCGTTTATCCGGCTCTGCGCCGGCTTGAGCGTGACAAACTCGTACAATCCGACTGGGAGCCTGAAGCTGAGGCCATCGAGCATGCACGGCCTGCGCGCCGCTACTACCAGATCACGAAGGCGGGGAAAGCAGTCGTTCTCTCCGCTACGGAACGCTATCCACTCCTTGCTCGACTTATTCCGGAGAAGCAGGCATGACCTCTTCACTCCCTTCTCCTCTGCCTGTCCTCGACCGCACCCTGCTGTATTTTGCTTGCAAGCTTGTCCCTTTGGCAGAGCGCTCCGACTGGCTTCGCTGCTGGCAAGCCGAGCTATGGCACCGCCATCATCTTCGCTCTTCCGAGTTGCGCTCAAACGCCATCGATCTCTATCCGGGCTTGGTTCGCGACGCACTTTGGTTGTGCGCCGAGAGTATTCGCATGGCGTTTGCTGGAACAGCATCGCTTTGCCTTGGGCTGCTCACTATCGTTCTGGTCCTTGCAGGAATGCCTCTTTTTGCTTTTTCAGGAAGTACGCATACTCTTTTCGGGCTTCTACCCTCCAATGCAGGCCGCTTCCTTTGCGAAGCCACTTTGGTTACTCTGGTCAGCTTCGCAACAGGTTCGAGAACAATCGAGCACGAATCCCCCGCAGCTCTCGTTTCTCGATTCCGCGCTCAATTCTTTCTAGCGGCCAAACTGGCCCTCGTGCTGATAATAGCCTTTCTTCTCAGCCTCGATATGACACTGCCTTTCCATACTGCCCATCCGTTCATTGCTGAAATTATCCAACCTCAATTTTTTGTATTCATAGCCTTGCTTGGATTGCGTTGGAACTTTCAGGATCAGGACAACCGATGCAAGCACTGCCTGCGCGAGCTTGCTTCCCCCTCACGAGTAGGCCGCCCTTCCTGGAACTTTCTAGATTCCAACAGCACGGAACTTCTCTGCAAAGATGGTCACGGGTTGCTGAGTGTTCCCGAAATCGAAACTAGTTGGAGACGATCCAGCCACTGGATTGCTTCTTAACTTTTTATTGAAGAGACTATAGAGAACCGATTAGTTGGCTTCTGCTCACCCATGATTTTCAATGCGTGAATCGGCGACAATGTGCCATTTCAAAGATCTGCCACTGTCTGCAAAGGCTCAACTCACGGGCGTTCTCACGCCTCAATTGCCTTCCAGTAGTTTGAGAACATGTCTATGGCCCATTTTTTGTGCCCAAACGATAGGCGTGGCCCAAAGCTCCGCGTCAGATTCTTCGATCAGAGCGCCGTGCTTGAGAAGCACTTCCGCCATTTCTAACCGTCCCCACCGGCAAGCCCACCCCAGCGGGGTTGACTTCAGGATGTCGTCCCGGAGGTCGGTGCGGGCACCGTAATGCAGCAAGATCTCTGCAAAGCGTACCCGGCTGACTTCATCAAGGCTGGCGGGTGCCGCAGTGAAGTGAAGCACAGTCGCACCTCTCCGGCTGACATTGGCATCAACGCCATACTGCAGCAACAACTCAAGGCACCGGAAGTGACCTGCGTTTGCCGCAGGATCGCCCGAAGCACCACGCGGCGGCTGCATCAACACCCAGTGCCAACGTGGATCGTCCTTGGCTAAGGCCATGTGCGGCAGTGCCATCGCAACGATCTCTGGACAGCCATGATCGGCCGCCGACCACAACAATTCTTCAATCGTGTGGTCGTCAGGATTGTCTTCGAGCATCCGCTTTGCCATCGCCACATCGTGGTTGTAGGCCACAGTGTGGGGCTGCAGCTTCGCCCCGCGCTCGAGCAACAGGCGCTTCAGCTCACCGTCTTCGTGATGCAACGTATGACCTAGAGGCCAGCCCGAGGCATAAACGTTCGCATTGGGGTCGGCGCCACGATCAAGCAGCACACGAGCAATCTCTACCTGGTTGTTGCGTGCCGCATGCCACAGCGGAGCACCCCAGCTCAGCGTCGGCTCTTCTAATTCCTCTAGCAGAACACGCTCGTCGACATCCGCACCCAGATCGAGCAGCAGCCGTACTATTGCAATCTGGTCGTGATTCACTGCCAACGTGAGCAGGCCACCATTGCGAAACGTACGTTTCAGCGGAGCAGGATCGGCAGCAATCATGGAGCGCACCTGTTCCACATCGCCGAGCGCAACCGCAGCAGATATGGTCATCTCCGCCCCGTGATCGAGCAGTAACTTTGCAATGTCAGGAAACCGCAGCCCAGAGTCGTTGTGCGGACCGCCCGCATGGGCTGCACGATCGAGCGGGGTATCGCCCCGCATATCCTGCTTGCGGACATTGGCCCGGCGTTCTAGCAGCCACTCCACCAGCTCCACATTCGCCATGTGTGCAGCGATGTGCAGTGGCATTGCGCCGTTGCGGTCACATGCCTGAATGAGAGATCGATCTTCTTCGAGCAGCCGAATGGCCGTGGCCGTATCTCCATGCACAATGGCCGCGCTAATCTGGTCCTGCACTGGAGAGATGGTGGCGTTGGGGCAGCTCATCTCCTCGCGGCGCAGACGCTCTTCTTCTTCGATGATGGCAACGATCTCTGGAAATTCGCGTTCGCGGGCCAGCACGAGTGCAGACGTTGCATCGCGGTGAGGAAAAACGCCCTTGTGCGCGTCCGCCCCAGCCTCCATCAGCAGCTTCACCATGGGCGCATCGCGGCGCATCACAGCGTAGTGTAGAGCGCGACGCTCATCGCCGTCCGAGCCATCCATCCCAACCAGCTCCGGCCGCAGGGCGAGCATCGACCGCACCTGTGCCATGTTCCCCGCATTCACTGCACCAGTAAAGCGCGCAACGGTCGCGCTATCGACAAAAGCCTTGAGCTTCGGCCAATTCTCAAAGCCATAGGCGCGGGCGAGCACACGTTGCGCATCGTTAAGAGCGAAATGGGAAGGATCGGGATTGCACTCGAATTGACGGACTTCAGCAACAGCAGATAGCTCACCGGAGCGAAATCGCTCAAGCAATTCTTTTGCTTGCTTCTTAAGCTGTTCGAGACTGGGATGTTTTGGAAGGCGGCGAGAGGGCACAAATGCGGAATGTGAATCGGACATGACAATCTCCTTTGATCGCTGCCCGGCATCCGCGTAACGGGCTCAAAGAAGATGATTCGAGCATTGTTGGAGATATTGCTTGTCGATGGGCTCAGCCCTACCCGCGGACACGGAGGCGTCCGATACGCCAGCGTCAGTATACCGCTGACAGAATCTAGGCGTGGATACAGTGGAACCTGCGACCGTCAAGGCTGAGTTGAATTGTTGACTACAGGGCAATGCACTCATCCACTCCGGTTTGCGACCGCCAAATTCAATCGAAGCTGAATCCGGGCCAAGAGACGGGCTTCTGAAGGGGAATCTGGTCAGGATAATGTGATCATTGGAAACAACTTTGCCCCCTCATATTTGAGGCCGCTCCGGAATATCCCATATATGGCGTGGAGCAACTTCCTCGCAACAGCAATGAGCGCCTGCAGACGAGCTTTCTTTCGAGCCAGCAGGTTTTCGAAAAAGGCTTTTGCGTGAGGATCGCAACGGGATGCGACCAGCGCCGGCATGTAAAGCGCTCTTCTTAGGTGACGATTTCCAGCACGGCTAATGCGAGACGTCTTTTTCACTGAACTTCCTGAGATTTCATGCGCAGGATCAAGGCCGCTATGTGCGACCCATTCTCGCACCGTAAGGTCTGACGCCAATGTAGACAGTTCTGCGAGCAATTGCATCGCGCTCACCTGTGCGATGCCCGGAATGCTTACCAATAGCTCAAAGCGCTTGCAGAGCAAATCGTCCTGTCGGACGAGTGTCATTGCTTCGCGCCGAAGTTTGTGGATACGAAGCTCCAGGGATGCCACCGAGCGCTTCAAATCTTGCAGAATGCAGCCGGGAGTGGAAGTGGAGCCTTGTGCCGCGTGAAGACGGTTCTGATTCTGAGCGCTTTGCACAGACAGACTCTCGACGTGGCGGACAATTGAGCGCAGTCGCATTGAACCAAGACTAGGGGCAACCCAAGCAGTGAAGGGCATCCGACGAGCGTATTCAGCTAACACCTCGGCATCTGCCGCATCAGTTTTCGATCGTCGAATGGTTTGAGCAAATCGATTGGCGACCTTGGGATTCAAGACTGCAACCTCGATCCCTTCCGCCGCATCAAGTGCAAACGCGAGATCCAGAGAGTAAATTCCCGTTGCTTCCAATAGCACTCGAACAGGTGACTTGGCTTTCCGAAGCCAGACGATAAGAGCTTTATGCCCAACAGAAGTGTTAGGAAAGCTCCTTTGCTCGAATGGCTGATGCACCCGCTGAATCGCCACGGTAAGACTTTTAGCACTGACATCAATGCCACAGTAGATTGCTTCCTGAACCAGTATGGATCGCTTGCTCATGAACGGCCTCCGGCGTAAGATTCGGCCTCTGCTCCCGTCCCTGTCCGCAATCACGGACTCGCTCTCGTCGCCGACCTTGAACATGCAGGCTTTATGCCTCCGATTCTCCACGGCGTAATAAGAGAGGGACGGTGGCCGTTCTCTGCGACAGGCTCAGGATCGCTCCTGGCCTCAGGTGGGTACGGCCTTTCCGCCGAAGCGCAACTTCATCGTCACGCCCTGATTCGCAACATACAAGGTGGGAAGCGGAGAACGCATAGCGGTCGCAGCGCGGGAGGAAACATCATCCCGCGAGAGAGAAGTGTGGGATTCCTGACAAGAGGCGGATAACGAGGAATAGCCTTTGAAAGCCCACAAAAGGGCGGCTGTAGATTCCAAATCCCTTATCAGAGAGGTAAATCACAATGATCGAAAGTGTGTCGCACTATGCACCCACTTTTCCTCTGGAGAGCTCTCAGAAGAAGAATGGGCTCTACTGCAAATCCATTTAGCCTATTGCGATTGCTGTCATCGAGATTTCGTCAGAATCAATAGCTCGAATCCAAATGAAGACGCCGTACTGAGTGCGGGGCCCTAGTCCGGCTTCAATACAAGACAGGATGGTTCCATCCTTGCCGAGATTGTGAAACGTTGTTTGGTGCGGGCGGAGGGAATTGAACCCTCGCGACCTCGGGATTGTCTGTCATCAAGCAATCAGCGCTGCACTAAGAACAGCCGCCAGCGGCGGCACGTGCGCGGAGATTTGCCGCTAAGAACGCCCCAGCGGGGCAGCGGCAAATCGAAAACCATTTCGGTGGGTATTGAGATAATTGGCCTCCCTGCACCAGCCTCCGCCAGCGGCTCCGGCAAAAGACGGCTTCGGGAGGTTCATGGTCAACGCGGCCTGTGGCGCTGACCTCGTCTGCTTTTATCGTGTGTCTCTGCCGCCTTCGACGCTTTGGCCTTGGTATCGTCCGGTTGCGGCAACTCCCAACCAGCCATGCCCTGCAACACGCGGTCGGCGTGCTTGATAGTATTCACATGTCCGTAGTGGCTTTCGATCATGTGGACTGATGTTCCCATCTGCTCAGCAAGAAAATACACGTCCACGCCTTCCTGCAAGCGGAGCGTGGCATAGGTGTGCCGGAAACAATAAGTGGAGCGCGGAACGCCCTGCGTTCCTTCGCGCAGATTCGCTTCATTCAGCAGATCGGCAATCAGACTGCCGTAAAGAGTCTTTGCGGGCTTGCCTGTGATGTTGGTAAATACTCTGTCGTCCGTTGCCGTGGCTTTGGAGATTGCGCGGATGCGTTCTAAATAGTCTCCGACGCTCTTAGGCGCAACCAGCTTGCGCGATTTACCCTTGCCCTGAACGAACAAGACAACGATCTCGCGGCCCTCGCGGTCTTTTGCAGGCATGATGTCCCTCCAGCGGAGATTTTTCATCTCCGCTGGCCTCATGCCGGTGTTGCAGGCAATCAAAATCATGTTGTAGGTGACGGTACGATACCAGACGCTTGACGGCTTATCCGACTCGCCAATCCACTTTCGGCCTACCGTGTGGAGCTTGCGATATTCCTCCAGCGTGAACTCGTCCCGCCGCATCGTCTTGAGCTTCGGGCGCTCGTCGAAACGCTGGCTTGCGGGAACATAGCGTTTCTTCACCGCGTAGCTCATAATCGCCCCGAAAATCGACATCTCGAATCGGATGGTTGAATCGCTGATGAAAGGAACCACCCGTTCTTCGGAAGGTTTGACTTCAATCGGCTTCAATACTCTGATGCCCAAGGTTTGCTGAACCTTGGTGCGGCGCTCGGCTTCCATGGTCCGCGAAGGATTGCGCTGCGTCGGCTGAGACTTCCCGAACGCCGTTGCGCGGGTGGCGTCCCGCGCCATTCTCCCGCCGCCATGCCGGATAGCCGCCCCATCGTTCATCACCGATGAGATGAACCTGTGTTGAACCTGCATACCTGTCTAACGTGCCTTCGATGACAGCACGGAGCTTCTTGGGCCGCGCAGCGCTGATCTCGCCACGCTTCGCCCGCGCCTCCTGCGTCAACAGATACTCGTGCGCCACGTCGCGGAAGGGGCGATTGAACACAGGAACGTCATGCTTGATGCGGAATCGAACGTCCGCGTCCTGGTCGAAGGCCCGCTCGCGGGCCGCGCTGATGTCGGTTGTTTTAAGCGAAACCGTCTTATAGCGGTCGGCCTTCGGCATCTTCATGCGGCAGTACCACATGCGATGATCCACGTCGCCGCGCCGGAAGAGAATCAGGCCGGGTTTCAGCTCCTCTTTCTCGGTAATAAACGCCATGTTGCCTCCTGCGTTTTATTCCGTTCTGTGCAGTTTCCGTGTAGATTCCTCGTGCAAGCCATTGATTCTTCGTGGCTGTGCAGAGTTTGTATGGAACATTATAGAAAAATATGTGCTTTATTTCTAGTTATTTATGATACAGTTCTCATCCGAAGTCGAAGGATCCGCGGTTCCCTCACTCAAAAGCGCCACCAAAGCCCGGGTGCCCCATCCTTCGCAAAGCGAAGGGTGGGATGTAAATCTCCCGAACCACACAGAACCACCACCCCACAAGAACCCGTCAACCCACCACCCCAAACCAACCCCACCCACCTCAACCACTTACCCCACTCATCAAAATGCCGATCAATTCCCTCCGGTAGCCTAAGATAGAAACAGAGCACAACCAGAGCAGCACCCGAAGCACCCAAAAACAAGAAGTACCCAACTAAGTTGTCTCGATCGAAGACTTTGCACGAAAACACAAGGAGGGGGAGGGATAGATTGGCCGGAACAGAACAGCTCCTGATCGCACCACCAGCCGACTTCACCGCCTTCCTCGGCAACACCCCCGCCGTCGAGCATCTCCGTACCGCCATCGCCTCCGGACGCCTCCCGCACGCCCTCATCCTCTCCGGCCCCGCCGGAGCCGGAAAGTACACCCTCGCCCTCATGCTCGCCATGGCGGTCGAGTGCGAGCGCCAGCCCCGCGAGCTTCGCTCCTACAGCGCCTCGGGAGCCACCGGCCAGTCTCTCGCCTCCTTCTGCGGAGTCTGCCGCAACTGCACCCGCATCGCCACCGCCTTCAACCTCGACGACGAGGTCGACAAGGCCGTCGCCGCCCGCGAGGACCTCCGCGAGACCGACAAGAAAGAGACCCGCGTCCTCGTCCAGCCGCACCCCGACGTCCTCATCATCCCGCCCGATCCACCGCAGCTCCTCATCAAGCTCGGCCAGGTCCGTACCCTCATCCAGAGCGCCCACTACCTCCCCGCCGAGGCCCCGCGCAAGATCTTCATCATCACCGCCTCCAGCTTCATGAAAGAGGCCGCCAACTCCCTTCTCAAGGTCCTCGAGGAGCCGCCCGCGACCGTCCACATCATCCTCCTCTCCGAAAATCCCGGCGAGCTTCTCCCGACCATCCGCTCCCGCTGCGCCAACGTCCGCCTCGGAGCCCTGCCCGTCGAAGAGATCGAGATGCTGCTCAGCGACCGACGCCCCGACGTGCCGCCCAAGCAGCGCACCCTCATCGCCCGCCTCGCCCAGGGAGCCGCAGGCCGAGCCCTCGGCTTCGACCTTAGCGGCTACACCACCGCCCGCGCCGACGCGATGCTCCTCCTCCGCCAGGCCACCGCCGAGCCCGACCACACCACGCTCTTCAAGATGACCGAGACCTATCGCGCCGGGGCCGAGGGCCAGCAGAAGACCACCGACCTCCTCCGCACGCTTACTCTCCTGCTCGAAGACATCCTGCTCATTCAGTCAGGAACCCCGGAGCTGGTCCGCAACACCGACCTCCGCGCCGAGCTGGACCGCATCGCCCAGACCGTCTCCTTTCAGTGGATCGAGCAGACCTCCCGCTCCCTCGACCAGGTCTGGAGCGGAATGCGCCGCAACCTCCTGCGCTCCCTCTCCCTCGACGCCTTCGCAGGTCAGATCGCCGCCTCCACGCGCTGAATGCTGAGGGACGGATATCCCACAATGATCGTATTTACTGAAAGATAGTTTTCAGTTTATTGATAGTTACATTCCCCAAGATCCTTCGTAAGCAAAGGATTATTCATGCTTTCCTTGTTTTTCTGCCGTAACTGTGGTGAACACAACAATGCACGCCGATCGAAACTACAGTTCTCCGATCTGCCCTTGGTCTTAATTTTGCTCCGCCCCTACCGATGCAGGGTCTGCTGGCAAAGGTTCCATGCCTTCTTTTGGCATAAAACAATCAAGAGAGAACTCCCCTAGGTTCCTCTCAGACAGATAGTGTTTATTCGGCCACTCCGGTGTCTCTTCCACGGAGGCGGGTGATTTTGCGCCCAAAAGAGTCGCGGAGCACAACACTCTTCACTTCTCCCGAGCCGCCTTCCGCAGCCGGTCCCGAATCGCCTCTCCGATGCCGCCCATCTCCGGCACCGGACAGACGATCACCTCAGCTCCCGCCTCATCCAGCTCCCGCAACCCCGCAAACATCCGCCGAGCCAGCGCCTCTCCATCTCCCCACGCACCCCACCGATAGACAAACGCAGCGGACGAAGCCTCCCATCCCTCGGGCAGCATCACCCCAACCTTCGAGCCTCCAGCAGCAACCGCCTCTGCAAGCCCACCCTCCGACACCAGCACCAGCCGGGCTCGCGGAGCGTAGTGACGAATTCCCACTCCCGGCGAGGGCAGGCTCTCCGGCTCCCCCGCCTGCTCCATCGGCTGAAAGACCGTAACCTCACCCACTCCAGGCACTCTCTCCAACTCATCCTTCGAAACCCCGCCCGGACGATACATCACCCAACCCGCTCCATCCTCCGAAGGCCCGATCACCGTAGATTCAACGCCTACCGCCGTCGGCCCTCCATCCAGCACCGCATCGATCCGCCCATCCAGATCCTCGAGAACATGCGCCGCCGCCGTAGGGCTCGTCCTCCCAAACCGGTTCGCGCTCGGAGCCGCCACCGGAACCCCGGCCTCGCGAATCAGCGCCAGAGCCAGCTCGTGCCTAGGCATCCTCACTCCAACCAGCGGCCTTCCCGCCGTAACCGCATCAGGAACCGCAGCCTTCCGGGGCAGCAGAAGCGTCAGAGGACCCGGCCAAAACGCCTCCATCAGCCTCTCCGCGCTCGCCGGAACCTCCGCCACCCGATCCACCATCTCCCGATCGCTCACATGAGCGATCACCGGGTCCCATCCCGGCCGCTCCTTGGCCGCAAAGATCTTCGCAACTGCCGCAGCATCAAGAGCATTCGCCCCCAGCCCATAGACCGTCTCTGTGGGAAACGCCACGGTCCCGCCCGCGCGCAGAATCTCCGCCGCGCACACCACTCCACCCAACCCCTCTAAACGCTCCGTTTTTCCACCGAACATAATCTCCATCCTATCGCCGCAGATCGCCGTATACTCAACCCCATGTCGAACGCCGAGATCGAACTTAAGCTCCCCGTCCCCGATCCCGCATCCTTCCAGTCGCGCCTGCGTGTGCTCGGCTTTCACATCGAGACGCCTCGCACCTTCGAGCACAACACCCTCTACGACACTCCCTCACGCGATCTCCGCTCCCGCACCGAGATCCTCCGCATCCGCCAGTACGGCGACACCTACACCGTCACCCACAAGCGTCTCGCCGGTCCGCAGGACACCTCCGAATCCTCGCGCTACAAGGTTCGCATCGAGACCGAAACTACCGTCGGCGACGGCCCCACCCTCGCCGCCATCTTCGAACAGCTCGGCTACCTCCCGGCCTTCACCTACGAGAAGTACCGCACCGAGTGGTCCCATGCCGCCGAGCCCTCCGCGCACGTCGTCGTCGACGAGACTCCCATCGGCACCTACGCCGAGCTCGAAGGCCCACCCGACTGGATCGACCGCACCCTCACCGCCCTCTCCATCGATCCCGCTACCTGCATCACCGACAGCTACGGCAAGCTCTTTCTCACATGGAAGCAGCGCACCGGCAGTCCGGCGGAGAACCTTACCTTCGCCGAGATAGGCACTCTCAGCCTCGCCTGAAATCCTCTCTCAAAATCCTCTCCAAGTCGCGATAGAGCGCATCTTCGCATAAGACACGCGGGCTTCCTGTGCCCCCGGCAGCCTCCGATTTGCGCTGAAAATCCACGAAAAATTTTGTATTATTCTTCTACTCCCCGCTCGAGAACAATCAGGCCCCTTTTGCAATCAGGCCCCGTTATTACACGGAATCCTCATGCTCAGGTGTCTTTATGCATGTATTCGAGGGATTTCAGGGTAAACGCACCATTATCCATGGCTACATCGCATTTCTTCTGTGCGCCTTGATTGCGGCAGGAGTCCTCCTGATCAAACACGGACGCAACTGGGGCTATGGCGACTGGCTCATCAACTATGAGGGTGGATTCGTTCGTCGCGGACTTATGGGAGAGATCTGCCTGCAGATCGCCCATTGGCTCCATCTCGATCCGCTCTACGTCGTCGCCGCCATCGGAATAAGTTGCTACGCTGTTCTCTTTTACTGTGTCTGGAGACTCCTCACCGAATCCTCCTGGAACTGGTGGGTGATCGGCCTGCTGGTCTGTCCCGCTACCCTGGCCTTTCCGGTAATCTCTCGCACCAGCTTCCGGAAAGAGATTCTCTTCTTCGCCTTCCTCGGTTCGCTGATCGTCTGGTTGCAGGAGCACGGCAACGACCGCAGCAAAGACAAGTGGCTTTCCCTATGGCTCTGTGTCGCCTTGCCAGTGCTTATCCTGTCGCACGAGCCACTGGTTGCCTACTTCCCCTATGTCGCCGCCGCATTGCTGATCTGCATCGAGGACGTAAGCAGAGTGGCATTCATCCTCACCGTTCCCGCACTTTTATCAGGACTGGCTGTCGTCGAGGTTCTGACGCACATTGGAAACACCATGATCGTCCGCAAAGTTTGCTCTTCGCTCGGCGATCAAACGTTAAGTACCTGCAGTGAAGCCGTCCAGACGCTCGCGCAGACACAGGACGAAGCCGCTCGCTATGTTGCGGGCTTCATCGAAAGATTTCACTACTACCGCCAATATGGAATCGACGTGGCGCTGGCCTCCATTCCTCTGATAGGCGCATACCGCAGCATCGTTCGACGTCCCAACTCTCGTCGCTCGTTGACAATCGTGCTGGGAGCAATCTGTCTTTCCGTACCTCTGTCAATCAGCCTGTTTCATTACGGAGTTGACTGGGGCCGCTGGATCCAGATGCACATGATGAGCCTGTTCCTGCTTATCCTGCTCATCGACGCCAGACGCGAGATGCCAGAGACATCGACCCCGCCAAAAGAGACAACAAGACTGAAGCCCGCCATGGCGTGCTTCCTGTTTCTCTACGCCACCTGCTGGAGCATGCCCGGAGTCAAGGACAGGCCGCACTTTGGGTACGTCAGCCACGCAGAGCGCCTGATGCACTGGAACGGGTCTCTCACAAGCCAGTAGCCGCGGCTCATCAGGATAGCTAGAAGATCTGGAAGTTCACCTCAACATTCAGCTCGACCAGAACCGGCTTTCCGTTCTCCATCGCAGGCTTGAAGCGATACTGTCTCACCGCCTCCACCGCCTTCTCGTCCAGCCCCATGCCTACGCCGCGAATCACGCGCACGTGGCTTGGGTTTCCGTTCGTATCGACCCACAGGTTCACCAGCACGTTGCCGGCGACCTTGGCCTTGCGAGCCTCTTCCGAGAACTCAGGCTCGACCGAGAAGAACAGCTGTGGAGCCGAGACGCCTCCACCGATACGCCTCGGTCCGCCACCGGTATTTCCGCCCGAGCCCGGCCCGATACCCGAGCCGCTCCCCGAACCCAATCCTGTGCCTGAGCCGTTGCCCATCGACATTCCCACCAGCGGCGAGTTCGCCACGCCGATCTGCGGGATA
>Ga0255336_101053_pt1 | contig 25478 bp, 39 predicted proteins | sample MeOH1_35cm_T3_17_FD_189102 | JGI IMG/M metagenome (GOLD analysis project Ga0255336, IMG submission 189102) | Sandy soil microbial communities from University of British Columbia, Vancouver, Canada - MeOH1_35cm_T3_179 | ecosystem: Engineered > Artificial ecosystem > Sand microcosm > Unclassified ...
GCTGACCTGCGATGTGTGGGAGCATGCCTATTACATCGATTACCGGAACAAGCGCCCCGATTATGTCGGCGCCTTCTGGAATCTGGTGAACTGGGACTTCGCCGCGAAGAATTTCGGCTAAGCTTCACCCGGACAAACCGCGAAACGGGGGCCGAAAGGCTCCCGTTTTTGTTTGTGGGGAAGGCGTTCTTCAGGCGCCGCCACCCCTCACCCCGCAAGCGGGGCGAGTGAGGGGAAGGACCGGATATTGCAGAGAGCACGGAAGACCTCGGAATAACCCGGAAGACTCCGGAAGGCGCTGATTATCATGGGCTTCGTCACCTGTCATTCTGCCGGGCGCCCTTCAGCGTGGATTTTGCAGAGGCGCCTGACATAAGAAGTTTCCGCGCGGGATTTTGCAGATCGTCGGTTCCAACCGTAACGCCCACTTAAGTCGCTCTTAAGAGACGTTGAAAAAATCAATCGTATCGGAAAGGCCCCAGCTACCGTCGCTGTCAGCCCAGGCAATGAAAATTGACATGGGTATGCGTACATTCCTACGTACCACAATGATGTGCATTAATTCATAAGTTAGGATATTCAACAATCCTGCCCAGGAGACCAACCTCAAGCCCGCTGTTTACCACTTGTCGCGGCCGAGGGTGGCGCTAGTAGCAGCTTTTTGTGCTGGCCTACCGCCAGCTTCACCATAGCGAATTGTTCGTCTGGGTCGCTGGTCGCGGCAACAATATCCGCGTGAACTTCTGCATACTTACGCCCCAGTTCCGCGGGAACCGGAGGGATGCGTAACTCCTTATAAAGCTTCATAAATCCGTCTACGATGCGGGCCATCAGCTCGGTATTGAAATCGCCTCTTGCCTGTGGCTGTGGAGCGGCGCTTTGGCCAGTGATCAGCCAATTCAAATCCACCTGGGTGAAGCCCGAGATTTTCCGCAAAGCCGTCAGGCCGGGCGCACGCTCTCCGGCCAAATAGTTATGCAAGGTTCTCTCGGGAATATCCGCGCCGCGCGCTACTGCACGCGGTCCACCGGCGTGATCGACCGTTTCTTTGAATCGCTCAAGGAAAGCGTCGTCTATTTCGGGCTTCATCATCCTAACTCCGAAATTCAACGACTGCGCTATTGCGCATTTCGAAGTTGGAGAATTCGGAACAAAAACAAGATGTTGTGCCGAGTTCTGGCCTTTCAGCCCAAAATGTAAGCGCGAAAGCGCACTTTCCTGTTGCGATGACTGCGCAATTGCGCATACTCTCACCTTCGTAACAACGAACACACCGACGAACGGATTAACGAACGTCAAAACCTTCACCCCAAAAAAAGCCGGCCCGCCAGCCGGCCCAATCAGGAGCATCAATGCCACGTTTACCAAAACGCACTTGGACTCGGGAAGGTATCAAAGCTGAAATCCGCGATCGCGGCATCACGCTTGAAGCCCTCTCAAAATCCTGGGGCTACAGCCCCAAGGCCGTCACCCATGCCTTGTCTCGGCCTTGGCCTGCCATAGAAGCCCGTATCGCCGAATTCCTTGACATTCCCGCGACCGAACTTTGGCCGGAACGATACCGCGCTGACGGATCGCCTGCCGGCGCGGCTGGCAACTATCCCGCCCGCCGCGCTGAGACTCGGGCAGCCGCCTGATCCGCTCTGAATTGACGCAAGCCTAGTCCCTCGCGCTCTCCCCGGACAGTCAAAACGACAAGGTTATTTGAACATGGCATCCAAGATCGTCTCCATTCCCCTGGCGCAAATCTCTATTGAAGGGCGCTTGCGTTCCGTTGACCCGGATTGGGCCGCGGGCTTAGCCCTCTCCATTGAGCAGGTCGGCTTACATACACCGGTCTTGGTGGCCAAGGCCGGCGATGGCTATCGCCTCGTCGCGGGTGCGCACCGCTTCGAGGCCGTCAAGTCCCTTGGTTGGGAAAAAATCGATGCATCTATCGTTGACGGCAATCAACTGGAATTGCGCCTCCAGGAAATTGACGAAAACCTGTTCCGTCGCGAGTTGAACGCACTCGACCGGGCAACCTTTCTCGCGGAGCGCCACTCGATCTATGAGGAACTGCACCCGGAGACAAAGAAGGGGGCGGCCGGTGCTGCTGTCCGTTGGCATGCGAGCGAAAAGTTTTCGTTTGCATCCGACACGGCGGAAAAGCTCGGCCTGTCCGAGCGTTCCATTCAGCTTTCAATTGCGCGTTACCGCAATATCAATGCCGATGTGCGGCAGCAAATCAACGGCACCTGGATCGCGAACAAGGGCAATGAGCTGGACGCACTCGCCCGTCTGTCGCCAGCCGAACAGAAAAAGGCGGTCAAACTGGTTCTTCGAGAGAAAGACCCGCTGCCCTCCATCGCCGCCGCCGCTCGTAAAATCAAGGGCACCCTCGACCCCGTCAATTCGGATGAAGACAAGGCGCTGCAAAAGCTGATGGCGCTCTGGCGTGACGCCACGGCTGCCATACGCGGCAACTTTGTTGCATGGCTCGACGAACAAGGCGAGTTGGGCGGACGGAAAAAGAAAGCCGCGTGAGGTAGCTATGGCTGCGAACCATTCGCCCGACAACTCCGCCGCCACTGAAGAAAAGCCAGTTCCAGAAGGAAAGCTAGTCGCGGTTCGCGAGGCCATCGCCGCTGTTTTCTATGGCTCGGTGAATGAGATTTCGCTCGCTGCCATTCGCGCCGCCAGCGCTTGGGATGTCGCCAACCGCGCACCAGAAGGTCATCAATAATGGCACGCATAAAAGGCGATAGCCGGACAGCCGATCTCCTGAGCTGGTTGCCACCGGAGCCTGTTCAATCGTTTGACACCGAGACGGTACGAGCAGCATCCCTTCACGGGGCGTTGTGCCGGGCGCTCAAAGAGGCGCTTAAGAGCTGCGACAAGACCCGCGAGCAGATCGCCGAGGAAATGTCTGAATATCTTGGCGAAGATGTCAGCAAGAACATGCTCGACGCTTACGCTTCGGAGGCTCGCGACGAGCACATTATCAATGTCATTCGGTTTATCGCGCTGATCAGCGCGACCCGTGATCAGCGGCTATTGAATTGGATTGCCGAAATGTTCGGGTGGGCGGTGATTGATCAGCGGTATTTGCCAGCGATCAACGTCGCGTTGCTTGCCGATAAGAAAGAGGAAATTGAGCGGCAGCTTCAGGTTGCGCAGCGAAACCTGAAGAACGGGAGCGCCGGGCTATGAAGCAATGGTTCACGCCCGCTGATCTCGCAGCCCTGGCATTGCCCGGCATGCCGACCACAGCACGCGCAGTGCAGTTGATGGCGCAGCGTGAGAATTGGAAGCGACCTGACTGGCAATGGCCAACCAATGAGCAAGGCCGCTGGCGGCGCCGCGAAGCGCGCGGCGGTGGTGTCGAGTATCACTATTCGCTGTTGCCGACCCGTGCGCGGGCCAAGGTGGTTTCTATGCATGTGACGCCGGCCGGTGATGAGCGCGCCGAGGCAAAAGCCGACCTGTCACACCGTGAAATGTGGACATTCTTCGATGCACTCCCCGATAAGAAGAAGGAAAAGGCACGCGAGAAACTTGCCGCACTGGATGAGATCAACGCGCTGATCGTTTCCGGCATGCACAAGGACATCGCGTGCCAAATGGTGGCCACACAACGCGATATCGCGGTTCGCACCGTCTACAATTGGCGCGGTCTTGTGGCCGGAAAAGACCGGGCCGATTGGTTGCCGTATCTCGCACCGCGTCATGTCGGCACGATGACCGAGGCGCACTGCGATGCGGAGGCCTGGGAGTATCTAAAGGGCGACTATCTGCGCCTGGAGCGACCGAACTTTTCGGATTGCTATCGCCGACTAACTCGGATTGCCCAGGGCAACGGTTGGAGCATCCCGAGCGACGATGCCCTGTTGCGCCGGATACAGGCGCTGCCGACCCCACTGCTGGTCCTGGCGCGAGATGGCGTCGATGCGCTTAAACGCATGTTCCCGGCACAGGAGCGCGACCGCTCGGTATTTCATGCACTCGAAGCCGTCAACGCTGACGGTCACAAGTGGGACGTTTGGGTCCGCTGGCCTGATGGTGACATCGGCCGCCCTGTCATGGTCGGCTTTCAGGACCTGTACTCAGGCATGATCTTGTCCTGGCGCATCGACCGGACGGAAAACAAAGAGACGGTACGCCTTGCCCTCGGCGATTTGATCGAGACTTACGGCATCCCTGATCATTGCTGGCTGGATAACGGCCGAAACTTTGCGAGCAAATGGCTGACCGGAGGTATCCCCAACCGCTACCGCTTCAAAGTCCGTGATGAAGAACCGGCCGGTATCCTCACCACTGTAGGAACCGAGGTTCACTGGACCACGCCATATAGCGGCCAGTCCAAGCCAATCGAACGAGCATGGCGCGATATGGCGCAGAGCATCGCCAAGGACCCGCGCTTTGCCGGCGCTTGGACCGGCAATACAGTGGCCGACAAACCTGAAAACTACGGCAGCAAGGCTGTTGATCTCGATACCTTCATTCAGGTGGTGAGCGAAGGGATTGCGGAACACAACGCCCGCCTGGGCCGTACGTCCCGCATCGCCGCCGGCCGTTCATTGCGTGACGTGTTTACGGCCTCCTACGAGGTAAGCCCGATCCGCAAAGCGACACCGGAGCAACGCCGCCTTTGGCTGTTGGCTGCCGAAGGCGTCCGGTCCGATACCGTCAACGGTTCCATGCGGATCGAAGGCAACCGGTATTGGGCGGAATTCCTGCATGCCTTTCGCGGCCAAAAGCTGGTGGCGCGGTTCGATCCGCAAAGCCTTCATGACGGCATCCACATCTATCGTCTCGATGGTGCTTATGTCGGCTATGCCGACTGCATCGAGGCAGCCGGCTTCAACGATGTGAACGCGGCCCGCTCCCATGCTCAGACGCGCCGCGCTTGGATGCGCGCCCAGGCAGAGATGCTGAAGGCGGAGCGCAAGCTATCGATTGAGGAAGTGGCGGCCATGATGCCGACCACGGAGGAACCTGCACCGCTGCCTGAGACAAAACTCGTGCGGCCGGTCTTCGGAAATCTCGCAATCAAGCCGGAAACGGCAATCGACGCCGAGCGGGACCAAGAAGAGGTGCTGATCAATTTTGGCCGGGGATTGGCCCTGGTTAAAAACAACGCCGACCTCTGACGCAAACAGAGGCCGGCGCAAATGCAACCATCAACAGGAGCAGACTATATGAACGCGATTACTGCTGACAAGGGCACTTTCAGCGATGAACACCAGAACGCCTTGCGCGAAGAAGTGCGGGCCATCATGGAACACGAAGGAATGTCCCAGGCCGATGTTTCCAAAGCATCAGGGGTCAAATATGGCACCTTCACCGGGTGGCTTAGTGGCACCTACGCAGGACGAAATGAGAACATCGCTGCGGAGGTCCAAATCTGGCTTGAGGCCCGCAAAGAGCAACAGCGCACTTTAACTAAGCTACCACCGCCGCCGGGCTTCCAAGCTACGCCGACAGCTAAACACATCATCAATGTACTGAGCTTCGCCCAGGCGTCTCCTGATTTCACGGTAGTTGCGGGAGGCCCTGGTGTCGGCAAGACGACAGCACTCAAGCGCTATCAGGAAACCAACCCGAACGTTTGGATGATCACCATGTCGCCGACTAGTTCGTCACCGCATGCATTGCTGACGGAGCTGTGCGAGGAGATGCGGATTGCAGAACGGCAATCAATGAAGTTGATGCGGGCTATCGGCCGTAAGATTGCTGGATCGAATGGCCTCATCATCGTGGATGAAGCGCAGCACTTGCTGCCGAAGGCGGTAGATCAGCTTCGGTCGATTTACGACCTGGGCGGCGTCGGCGTCGTCTTGGCTGGCAATGAAACGGTTTACAGCCGGTTAGAAGGCGAAGGGCGGAAGGCCGCTTATGCGCAGATGTATAGCCGGATCGGCATGCGGATTACCCGGCCTAAGCCGCACGCGCAGGACATCTGCACACTGATAAAGGCCTGGGGTATTGACGATAAAGACCAAGCCGAATTGCTGAAGGTCATTGCCCGCAAGCCCGGCGCTTTGCGCGGATTGACGAAGACCTTAACGCTTGCTGCCATGCTCGCCGCCGGTGATGGCGTGCCGCGTGGTGTGAAGCACATCAAACAGGCATGGTCGCAGCTCTCCAGCCAAGACGTTGTGTCGTAAGGGAGGCGCGCATGTTGTCAAACGAAATTCGTAATATCGCAGCCGCTCTTTCCGCTCTGCCTCTTGATAGTACCGACGGGCCCGATTTGGCGCGGCGGCTCGATGCTATCGCGGCCGGCGTCGAGAGCTTGGAAGCGATCACCATCCCGACTTATGCGCGCGTTATCCCGGCTGATTGCCGGGATAACGTTCTCGCCTTCCGAAGGGCGGGTGCCATATGACCAACCAACCCTACAAAGTGGGTGATGTCATCGACGTCGATTTCCGGGGCCGCGCGGTCAAAGCGGAGGTGGTGACCTATCGGACCGCCAGCCGCCGGCAGATATTGACCGTGCGTACCGAGAACGACGGGCTGTTGACCCTCGCAATCGAGTTGCCGGTGACGGAAGGCGTAGCATCGATTTCTGTCCCTCCTGCCGATATCGCCGCTGCGCGTGTCATTGCGCTATCGATACTCGCTCGCCACGAAACTCGGATGCCGGTCGCGGCAGAGGCCAATCTGTTGGCCTCTGCCGTGATCGCTCTGACCGGCGGTGCTGCATGACCAGATCACGGCTTTCCATCGAGTACATTCAGCAGCAGGTCGCCGAATCCTACGGCCTCGATGTCCGCCTACTGATCTCGCCGCGTCGCGCCCGTAAGATAACCCGGCCCCGTCAGGTGGCAATATGGCTCTGCGCAAAACTCTTACCCGGCCGCTCGCTGCCCGAGATCGGCCGGGCCTTCGGTAATCGTGATCACACCACCATCATGCACGCTATTCGGCGGATCGATACTCTATCGGATCACGATGCCGCGTTTTTCGAGACACTGGTGATCATCCGTGACCGACTCACGGAAGCGACAGGGGTACAGCCCGCGCGGCCGGTGTCGATCGTGGCACAGGCCCGCGAATTGGCACGGATCTTTGCCAAGGCGGCTTACGCCTTGGCGGAGGCCGATCCCGAGCTAGCAGCTCGCACGTTTCGACATCTCTCGGCGAGCTTTCAGCCAGTTCAGCAGCACGGCGGCCGGAGATGATGCGCGCTCTTCTCACCTGGCTGTTCGGTCGCCGCCGCAAGTCCGATCCACTCCCGCATTTTGGCCGCCTGCTGATTGGCGGCTCCATCACCTCGACAAAAGGAAAACTACGATGACCACCGACACCGCAGCCACCGTGGCCAATCTCCCCGACACCACCAACTTTATGATCGACGCCAAAGGCCGCCACGTCCCGGTCCATCTCGTCAGCGATCTCGAAAAGCTCCAAGACCAACTTGTCACCAATGTCATGAATTTTGCCATCTCTTTATCTGCACAGATTGCCCGCTTCAAAACCCATACCTTCGATGACGTCGATACCTACATGTCACTGTCAGCAGAGAAGTACGGCGCGAAGCGACGTGGACAGAAAGGCAACATGAAATTTCAGAGCTACAACGGTTGCATGCGCTTAATCGTCGCCGTGCAAGATCATCTCGATTTCGGACCGGAGCTTCAAACGGCGAAGGCGCTGGTTGATGAATGCATTTCAGAATGGGCATCTGAAGCTAGCGATAAAATCAAAAAGCTGGTTAGCCACGCCTTCGATGTCGATAAGGCTGGCCGGATCAATCGCGAGGCGCTGTTCTCCTTGCGACGCTTGCAGATAGACGATCCGCGTTGGAAGAGCGCGATGGAAGCCATCGCCGACAGCATGCGGATAGCCGGGTCAAAGACCTACATTCGGCTCTATCAACGCGCCACTGCGACCGATGATTGGTTGCTTGTGCCCATCGATCTAGCCGCCGTGTGAGAGGTGGTGCCATGACGCCCGACCAGATTGCCGAACGGCTGGCCTGCGACTACTGCGCTTATAACGATTTGCATCATTGGCGCAGCATCGTCACGCCGTCCGCTCGGCAATCCTGGGAGAAGTCGGCGCGTCAGGCCATGGAACGGATCAAAGAGGCAGCGGCGCTGCTTTCGGGTGAAAAGGTTGGACGGGCCGCGCTTATTCGGTTGATGCGGGAACGCGCAGACGATCTCGCTAAAGAGGTGACCGGCATCGAAATCAACAAGCGGCCGACAGAATGGCCGGCCTATCTGGAAAGCCTATCTCCCTATGGCTTCGTCACCGGAGAAAGCGAGCGCTCCTATATCGCTCGCCGTCTCCAGGACAAGACTAAGGATAATCGCCGGTACATCACGAAGTTGGACCGCATCTTGACCCATGCCGCCGACCAGCCGGCGCCCGCTCCGAACAACCTGGATCAGAGGGCAGCATGACGGAACCACGCCTAAGGATGCTCCAGGGCTGCCGCGACCAAAGCCAAAATCGCGCTGAGTGAACTCAATATGAAGAGAATGTCCCAGAACTCACGCCACTTCACGTCGATCTCCCATCTTCCCGAAGGGCAGGAATATATCCTGATATACAGGAAAATAAACCGAAATATTGGAGGTAACATGACCGAATCACGCGTTATCGCCGCGCTCGATCTCGCCTGCATGTTGCAGGTGCTGAGCACCCGTCATCCGGCCTTGGCCGTTGATGATCGGATCAAGCTTCGGCGTTACACGGTGCGCGGGATGGCCGCGCTCAATGGCAGCCGGCTGCCCGCTGGTGAGGCAATCGACCTGTCTATCGGCCTTGCGGCCTTCGATGCGATCTGTTCGGCCCTGATCAGCCTCGGCATTAGCAACGCTGAGCTGGCCGCGCATTTCAATCGCGGTGCGGTTAATCGCATCAATCCGGCGAGCGCGTCATGAGCACTGATCCGACACGGAATGCCGAGATCGCGAAAATCAAGATCGGGCAGCAGAAGCTTGGCCTTGATGACAGCACCTACCGGGCGATGCTGGGACAGGTGACCGGCCACCAGTCGGCCGCCCTTCTCACCGCCTCACAGCGTCGCGCTGTGCTGGACCATATGACCGGCCTCGGAGCTTTTAAGGGACAGGCAAAAATGGCCGCACACCCCATTGCGCGAAAGGTCTTTGCGCTGTGGGCCGAGTTGCATCGGGCTGGCAAGGTGGGTGATCCGTCGCGCGAAGCACTGCGGGCCTTTGTCCGCCGGCGGACGATCACCAAAAAACATCCGGCCGGCGTGGGCGATCCTGAGTGGCTGACCGCCAGCGAAGCAAACCGGGTCATTGAAGCCCTAAAGGCATGGTTAGAGAGGGACGGCAATGGAAAGCTTGCGTGAGCGCTACGGCTATTTGCCGCGCGGACTCGTGATCGTCAACGAAACGGTGGGCGAAGATGCGATGCTGCGTCTTGCCGCCAAGTTGGGCGGGCTGCGGGTTCGTTGCGCGCGGGCCTGGGGTGCCGATAATGAGATTGCCCAGCTATTCGGTCAGGAGATCGCCGAGGCAATCCGGCACGCATTGTTCGCGGCCGGTATCGACCGCTGGGACGTTCCCATGATGGGCCATAGCTTGACGCGCGCCCGCCGCGCCCGCATCTTTGCGCTTCGGCAAGAAGGGAAGACCGCTAACGAGATTGCCCTATTGCTTGGCATCACGCAGCGAACTGTCTTCTATCGGCAAGACGGACCCGAGGCCGATCCCCGACAGATCGATTTGGAGAGTTTGCTTAAGCCGACTGGCTGAAACGTCTCACACCCCTTTACGGCGCTCTCTCTGTTTCACTTAAACCGTCCCATAGGGGCGGTTTTTTCTTTGGCGAAACGAGAGGCCCATAGATGGCAAACACGCTTCCGCGCGGCATTCGGAACAACAACCCTGGCAACTTGCGCCGGAGCGGCGATAAGTGGCAGGGCTTAGCGCCGCAACAGACCGACCGGGAATTCTTCGTTTACATCGACGCCGTTTATGGCATCCGTGCTTTAGCGCGTACCCTGATCACCTATCAGGACAAATACGGCCTTAACACCGTCAACGGCATAATCTCTCGGTGGGCACCCAACACCGAGAATGACACGGGCGCCTATATCGACGCCGTTGCCGAGGTCAGTTTCTCTCCGGCCGCGCCCCTGGACCTGCACAGGTATGATCATCTGAAGCCCCTTCTTCTGGGCATCATCCGGCACGAAAACGGTGTGCAACCCTACACGGCGGCGCAGGTCGACAAGGCTTTGGCGCTGGCCGGTGTTGAGCCGCCGCGCAAGCCGCTTGCGCTAACGGGGACGGTAAGGGGCGGCACGGCCTCGGCCCTCGGCATTGCGGGGACAGGTGTCAGCGAGACGTTGCAGGATGCAGCAGCGCAGATGAGCCAACTGACTCCGTATCTCGAAACCGCCAAGTGGGCGTTCCTTGCCCTCACATTGGCCGGTGTCGGCTACATGCTGTATCGCAGGTGGGACGATTATCGCCGGTTGGCGCGATAGCCATGGGCGCCGCGATCTGGCTGGTCGTTCGGCCATATGCGCTTAAGGCGCTGGCCGTAGTCGCGGCCATCGTCACGGTTCTCGCAATCCTGGCCCGCGCAAAGAACGCGGGCCGGATGGCAGAGCGCGTCGAGATAGCGCAGCAGGCCAGCCGGATCGAAAGGGAGATGGCCAAGGCCGGGGCAAAGAGAACGACCCAGGCCGAAATGCTAAAGCGCCTTGACGAGGGGACGTACTAATGAACCGCCTTCTACTTACGGCGGCACTGCTGGTCGCCGGGTGCGAGATACCGCGCAATATTCCGACTTGCCCGACCATCGTCGAATACAGCCTCGATTTTCAGGCACAGGCTCGGGCACAGATCGCGGCAACGATACCGGAGGGATCGCCGGTCGGTGTAATGCTTCAAGACGGTATGCACCTACGCGATCAGGTTCGCTCTTGCGAACGCGAGAGGGGCAAACATGCACTTTGAAACTCAGTTGGTCGCCTGGGCCTTCGGTTTGCTGACGGCCTTCATCATCGCTGTGTTCGGTCTGCTCAAGTGGTTCTTCTCCCGCTACATCAGTGGCGTGGATGCACAAATCGCGGCTCTCGAAACTCGTCTCTCCGCAGCCACCAAGGAGGGCAAAGAGGCAATTGAAAAGGAGGCCAATCAACGTCGCGAGCTTGAGCGTGAGTTTCGCGGTTTTCTGGCGTTGCTCCCCCAGCAATACGTTGCGCGCGAAGACTGGATACTTATGGCCTCTAAATTCGACAGCAAAATGGATGGCCTCGCCAACATGCTGACCAATGCGGTCAAAGAGCTTTTAATACGGGGACCCAAATGAATGTGATTGATATGGATCGTGCGAAGCGGGAGACAGCCCGCTGGCGCATCCTTTGCACGCTCAACGCCGGCCGGCCCATTGGCGTATCGGAAATGATTATCTTTCGTGCGCTCTCGGATGCGGAACTGCATCTGTCTCCGCATGAAGTCCGGGAGGAACTCGACTATCTCGAAAAGAAGGGCCTTGCTCAGACGAAGCGGAGCGGCGGCAATTGGTCAGCGGAACTGACTGCCAAAGGCATCGACATTGTTGAATACACGGCCGAGTGCCCGGCGGGCATCTCGCGTCCCGAAAAGTATTGGTGACGACATGCCGCCGCGCTCAAAGATCCTGCTGCTACCGGCCGAGGTACGCCAGGAGCTAGACCAGCGATTGATCGCGGGCGGCTTCAGCGGCTTTGTCGAGTTGTCGGAGTGGTTGTCGAGCAAAGGCTATGAGGTCGGCAAGAGCGCGATCCATGCTTACGGCCAATCGTTCCAAGATAAGGTCGATAAGATCAAGCTCGCGACAGAACAGGCGAAAGCGATTGTCGAAGGCAGCAGCGATGACGGCGCCGCCATGAACGAGGCGCTAATGCGATTGGTGCAAGAGCGGCTGTTCTCGATCCTTGTCGAGGCGAATATTGATCCGAAGACGATCAACATTTCCTCCATCACAAAATCCGTTGCCGAGCTTGGCCGCACCGTCATCAAGCAGAAGGAGTTCCGCCAGAAATACGATGCGGAGCTTGCGAGCCGTACCAGAGCGGCGGGCGACAAGGTTGCAGCCATCGCGCGGGAAAATGGTCTGTCTTCCAAGGCGGTAGCGCAGTTGCGACGCGAAGTGTTGGGCATCCGTCCGAAACCGGCCAAAGGTGGCGTGGCAGATGCCTGACAGTATCGACGATATTTTAGTATCGGCCGATCTTCCCGAAGGCCATGATCCGCTCGCCGATGGCATTCTGATGTTGCATCAGAAAGAGTGGTTGGAGGACACGTCTTCCCTGAAGCTCGCCGAGAAGGGCCGACGTACCGGCATCACCTATGCCGAGGCGCTTGACGATACATTGACGGCAGCGGCGGCACGCACAGCCGGCGGCGACAATGTGATTTATATCGGCGATACAAAAGAAAAGGGCATCGAGTTCATCCGCTACGTGGCCCACTTCGCCCGGATTGTGGCGAAGGAGTTTTGCGAGGTCGAAGAGTTCCTTTTCGAAGACAAGCGCTCGGATGGCAACAGTAAGCACATCAATGCCTATCGCGTCCGTTTCGCGAGCGGCTTCCAAGTGGTGGCGCTGTCGTCCAGGCCGGAAAACATTCGTGGCCTGCAAGGCGTCGTGGTGATCGATGAGGCTGCCTTTCATAAGGATGTCGGCCATGTCATTGAAGCCGTCAACGCTCTGCTAATTTGGGGCGGCAAGGTTCGGATCATCTCATCGCACAATGGCGAGGATAATCCGTTCAACCAGTTGATCAAGGATACCCGCGCCGGGCTGTACGATTACAGCATCCATCACATTCCGTTTAGCCTCGCCGTCGACAACGGCCTTTACGGGCGGGTGTGCCTGATCCGTGGCGAGGAACCGACCGAGCCGGGCAAGACGGAATGGTTGAGCCGCATCCGCCGGTCTTACGGTCCGCGCCATGAAGCGCGCGACGAAGAGCTAGAAGCGATCCCGCGCAAGAGTTCGGGTGTCTACTTCCCGCGCAATCTGGTGCAGAAAAGCCAGGATGACACGATCCCGACTATCTCTTTCAGCAAGCCGGCCGACTGGTATCTTGATGACCAGCGGTTGCGGCAGGCGGAGGAATGGTTTCTCGAACATCTTAAGCCGGTGTTGGATCGATTGGACCCCAAGCGCCGCAGCGTGTTCGGTCAGGACTTCGGCCGGGACGGTGATTTGTCAGTCATCGTGCCGGCACAGGAGATCGGCGCTGGCCGGTGGCGGGCGGCGTTCAACCTCGAACTGCGTCGCATTCCGTTCGACGTGCAGCAATATCTCCTGTTCAAGATCATTCATGCATTGCCGAATTTTCATCATGGCTCGCTTGATGCACGGGGCAACGGTCAGTCACATGCCGAGGCCGCGCAGCAGAAATTCGGCGTCGAGCGCATCACCTGCGTCAAGGCGACAGTCGAATGGTATGCGAAGTGGTTCCCTGAATATCGGGCAGCGCTTGAAGAACGCTCTTTCCTGTTGGCGGCAGGTGAGGATGTGCTGGCCGATCACCGCTTGTGCATCCTGAAAGCTGGTCGCCCGGCCGTCTCCGAAGATCATGTTAAAGGCACTGATGGCGAGCAGCGACATGGCGACAGCATGATTGCCAGCCTGTTGGCCTGGTCTGCCACTGAAACGCCAGCGGAGCAGTTCGGTTACACCACGCTTAGAGACGCCGTCGATATCAAGGCCGGCGCCTTCAGAATGAAAGGTTGCATGTGATGGCGAAGCTGCTGGGGCCTGATGGCCTACCGATCAATCGCGCGGCGTTGACCGAGGAAGTTGCCACACCGACCCTCACCGGCGTGCGATCACTTTGGACTAACAGTGTTGCATCCGGCCTGACACCAGCTCGGCTTGCAAGTATCCTGATGCGTGCCAACGATGGCGATATATTCGACTATCTGACGCTGGCCGAGGAAATGGAAGAACGCGAGCCGCATTACGGGTCCGTTCTCGGTACCCGCAAACGTGCGATCTCCGGTCTCGATGTGACGGTCGAAGCGGCCAGCGATGAGGGGAAGGATCAGGAGATAGCCGACGCGGTGCGGGATCTAGTCAATAAACCGATCTTCGGGGAAATGCTGGACGATCTGTTAGATGGCCTGGGCAAGGGTTTTTCCGCAGTTGAAATGATGTGGGGCGTGACGCCGAAAAAGCGGATGATGCCGGTGGCCTATGAATGGCGCGATCCACATTTCTTCCAGTTCGACCGTATCTCAAAACGTCAACTTATGTTGCGGGATGATAGCAACCCGGACGGCGTGCCGTTGCCGCCCCATAAATTCATCATCCACACGCCGCGCTTGAAATCCGGCATTCCGATCCGAGGCGGATTAGCGCGGCTTGCGTCGTGGTCGTTCATCTTCAAAAGTTACGGGGTGAAAGATTGGATGGCCTTTGTTGAGGTCTTCGGCATGCCGCTACGATTGGGGCGCTATGGTCCGAGTGCCACCAAGGAAGACAAAGACACCTTGCTGCGGGCTGTGGCCAATCTCGGCAGCGATGGTGCGGCCATCATTCCTGAGTCGATGCGGATCGAGTTTCCGACGACTGTGACCGGTGACGGCTCCAAGGTGTTTCGCGACCTTGCGGAGTGGGTGGATAAGCAAACATCGAAGGCCGTTCTGGGTCAGACTATGACGACCGATGACGGCGCCAGTCTGGCACAAGGGCAAGTCCATAACGACGTGCGCCGGGATATCCAGGTAGCTGACGCCCGCCAAACCGCGAACACCATCAATCGCTTTTTGGTTCAATCGTTCGTCGATTTCAATTTCGGAACACAGGAAAACTATCCGGCTGTCAGGTTGCCCGTGATCGAACCAGAGGATACGGCCGGGCTTGCCACCTCGTTGGAAAAGCTGGTGCCGCTCGGCCTCACGGTTGAAACATCCGTAATCCGTGACAAGTTCGGTCTGCCAGACCCGGCGGACGATGCCGAGGTCTTGCAAGCTGCGGTCAAGCCGCAGCCGACAGACCGCGCGACCAATCGGCATCGGCCGGGCTGCCCTTGCTGCGGCACCGCGCGGGCGCGCAATAGCGTGCAAGCCGGTGATGCCGATGCCATCGACCGCATGATCCATGATGAACTAAACGATGGTTGGGAGCGCCTTATGTCGCCGCTGGTTGATCCGGTCGAAAAGCTGCTGTCGGAATGCAACAGTTACGAAGAAGCAATGGAGCGTTTGCCGGAACTGGCGAGCACGGTCGATCCGGCTGCCATCATTGAAAGCTTGACGCGGATGTCATTCACCGCGCGGGCACAAGGCGATGTTACCGACGATCTGGATTAGGCTATGGCGGGAGAATACGCATTCGACCCGAAGTCGTCGCCGGAAGCATTGGCCTTCCTGAAATCGAAGCGGCTCAAGCCGGGCTTTTCCTATAAGGACGTTTGGGGCGAAGAGCACGCCTACAACTTCACCGTTGCGAAGATGTTGCAGACCGACTTGCTCAAGTCAGTGCAGCAGAGCCTTGTTGACGCGCAGGCGGCGGGACAGACTTTCCGCGATTGGGCGAAAGGCATTCAGCCCGAGCTTGCGCGTCGTGGCTGGTGGGGTAAGGGCATCCAGACCGACCCGAAAACCGTCGAGGAAAAGCTGGTCCAGCTTGGAAGTCCGCGCCGGCTACGAACCATCTATGACGCCAACATGCGATCCGCACGCGCGGCCGGCCAGTGGGAGCGCTTCCAGCGGACAAAGACGGCCTTGCCCTACCTGCTGTATGAGCTGGGACCAAGCGAGCGGCACCGGCCCGAGCATGTCGCGCGGGCCGGGAAGATCGCGCCGATTGATGATCCGATATGGCAATACTGGATGACGCCTAATGGATGGGGCTGCAAATGCCGGGTGCGACAGATCAGCCGATCTGAGTCACAGCGCAAAGGATATCCCCAACAGCCGCCGCTGACTTCCGCCGATATGATCGATTGGACCAATAGCCGGACCGGCGAAACCTACCGCATTCCAAAGGGTATCGACCCGGCTTGGGCCAACAATGCCGGCCTTGCTCGGCAGCAGGGCGAAGCCACGCGACTGCTCGGCGAAAAGCTGATTGACGCCGATCCCGCGACCGCCGCCGCCTTATGGGATGGTGCCGCCAAGAGCTTGACACCGAGCGTCACTCAGGACTGGCAGCGTTTCGTTGATCGCTATTGGAATGCGCCGCAAGCGGCCGCCCGCGATCATAAGGGCGGTGCCCGCTTTGTCGCCGGCATGCTCAAGCCGCAGGTGATAGACGCGCTCAAGCAGCGCGGGGTCGTCGTGTCATCTGCCGCTATCACGATTGATGACAAGCAACTGCTGCATCTCTCTCGCACTGACAAGCTGACGGCAGCGGTTGAACTGCCGGATAGGAGCGTAGGAAAGGGTGTCGCGATCTCGCGTGAGGACATGGAGGGCTTGCCGGCCATCCTCGCCGGGCCTGAAGCTGTGCTGCTGGATCGTGAACGTGGCAATATCGAGGTGGTCTTTCAGCCGTCACAGGATGACGGGCGCCTCGGGCGCATCATCATCGCGACGGATAAGCGCGTGCCGGTGACGCCATCGCTTGCCGATGAGAAGCGGGCTAAACCGACAGTGAACAGCATCACCACCGCCGGCCTTGCCCGGCCGGCCAATGTCTATGATGAGAGTGTCTATGATGTGCTATGGAAGCGATAGGATCGGTTGGAGGGCGTCACTTCCTCATTCCAGGGCGCTCGCCCCGTGCCTGACCGTCTTCCAGGCGCTCAACCGATCCTGGGATTGACTCTAGGAGGGGCGCCGTCGAAAATCAAGCTGGGGAGTTTGATTGAGGGGTATCATGAAGCGGACCGCGTGGAACACTAACAGGGCCGCGCTCTATGGAGCCATCTGTGGGGTGGTTTTGGCTCTTTATCATTTGTCCGTCGAGCCACTGCAGATGGGGCCATATTGGATGGCTGATATAGCGGGCCGCATCCTGGGCAATGCGGCGGGTTCGGCAATATTGTTTTGGCTGGTTGCCTTGGCTCGGAACCGGCTTGTAAGGTGACTCGATAAATTAGGGCCCCAGAGCGGCCGAAATCTCTTTTTGGCCCCGGATGTAGCGGTCAGGCGCCCGATCCGCCCCCAAAGGCTCTTAATCGCTCTTAAATTCCTCTTAAAACCCTGGTCCGGGACGTCACCGCAAGCCGTGGCGTAATGCGAACCTTGTTCGCCCCATATCGAGGGGGTCCGGCCCTACGTTCGGGGCATGACAAAAACGACCTCAATTCCCGGTTCCCTCGCGAAGCTTCCCTCGGTCGGTGCGTTTAGCCGGCCGGGGGACGCCCTCGATTTTGGCCACGCTCTTAATGAGCTGCCTGCCGGTGACGCGCCTGATTGGATACAGCTATTCCCGGCTGGCGCCCGTGTCGTCGGCCAAGACGGCCGGTCCTGGATCAATGACCGGCCTCGGGAAGTCGTTGCCGCGTTCAATCGCTCGCTGCCGGTCGATTGGGAACACGCTTCTGAGATCGCAGCCCCGCAGGGTCAGCCTGCACCCGCCGCCGGATGGATCGAGGAATTACAGGCGCGCGATGACGGCTCGATCTGGGGTCGTGTCGAGTGGACTGAGCGCGGCCGGGCACAGGTCGCAGCTCGCGAGTATCGCTTTATCTCCCCCGTTTTTACCTATGGTCGCGCCAACAATCGCGTTCAGCGCATCACGTCGGCAGCCTTGACCAACAGCCCGAATCTGAACCTGCGCGCCCTCAATCGCGCGCAACAGTCCGACATCGATCCAACCAGCCAACCAGGAGACAATGGTATGAGCAATCGCGTAACTCAGGCTCTCGGCCTGATCGATGGCGCCAACGATGACCAGGTCATCGCGGCCATCAACAAATTGAAGGGTGATTTTGCCACGGCGAAGAACCGGGCGGAAAACCCCGACATCAGCAGCTATGTCCCGAGGGCCGACTATGACGCTGTTTTGGCGCGGGCGACCAATGCAGAAATCAGGGTGAAAGACATCGAGGTCAATTCGCTGAAGGCCGAAGCCGAAGCAGTGATCGACGCTGCCTTGAAGGAAGGCAAGATCGCACCTGCCAGCCTCGACTATCACCGCGCAATGTGTCGTGACCGTACTGGCCTGGATGCCTTCAAGGCTTTCGCTGTCTCGGCGCCGAAGATCGTCGCCGATAGCGGCCTTGAAGGTAAGACCCCGCCGGGCAGTGGAGCCGTACTCACTGAAGAAGAGCGGGCAGTATGCCGCATGCTCGGTCAGAGCGAGGCCGCCTTTCTGAAGGCCAAGGGCTAAGCCTCGCTCGCTATTCATCTCTCAAAGAAAGGTAGCTTCAATGATTATCAACGCCGCAGCGATTGCCGCCATCAGCGCGGGCTTTCGAGCCGAATTCCAGGGTGCCTACGATGGGACCACGGCAATCTTTGAAAGGATCGCCACATCCGTACCATCGAGTGGTCCGTCTGAAAATTACGGCTGGCTTGGTCAATGGCCGCAGTTGCGGGAATGGGTCGGAGATCGGTTGCTGAAGGACATCAGCGCTCATAAATACTCGATCGACAATAAGAAATTCGAGGGCTCCGTCGGTGTGAAAGCTGACGATATTAAAGACGACCGCCTCGGCGTTTATAAGCCGATGTTCGAGGAGATGGGTCGTGCGGCAAAAACTCACCCCGACGAACTGGTGTTCAATCTCCTCAACGCGGGCACGTCTCAGCTTTGCTACGACGGTCAAAACTTCTTCGATACCGACCATCCGGTAATAATCAATGGTGCGGCCGAAACCGTATCCAATTTTCAGGCCGGTGCTGGCGAGCCGTGGTACCTGCTCGATTGCTCGCGCAAGCTGAAGCCGCTGATCTTTCAGAAACGCCAGGATTACAATTTCGTCGCAATGACCAAGCCGGATGACGAAGCTGTCTTCATGCGAGACGAGTTTCGCTATGGCGTCGATGCTCGATGCAATGTCGGGTTCGGCTTCTGGCAGATGGCCTATTGTAGCAAGGCGCCGTTCACACAAGCAAACTTCCGCACGGCGCGCAATGCTATGACCACACTGAAATCGGACCAAGGCCGACCGCTGGGAACCAAGCCCACGCTTCTGGTGGTTGGACCCGGCAATGGAGATGCGGCCCGCGACCTGATTAACGCCGACCGCCTTGCAAATGGCGCGTCGAACACGGATCGCGGCTTGGTCGAGGTTCTTGAAACTCCCTACGTGTTCTGAGGCGCGAGATGCGGAAAGCACTCTCCATCACAGCGCCGGCCGGGCCGTTTTGGCGGGCCGGTCTCAAGTTCGACCGAGAAGCGCGGGTTATCGCCCTGGACGATCTGACGAAAGATCAGCTCGAAAAGATCAAGGGCGAGCCGCGCCTATCGGTTGAGGCGGCCGAGTTGCCGGGCGATGACCGCAGCGGCGGCACGACCGGCAAGGCAGCAGTCGGCAAGAACAGGAAATAGCCCTGTTCACGCCTCGCCTTGAAACCTCGATCAGTGTGGCGGCATCGGCAATTCAAAAGGTTGTCGATGCCGCCCATGTACCGTCGAAGGTCCGCCGAGACGCATTGACGGAAATCCGCATCCGTCTCGATGAAGCAGAAAAGAAGTTGAAGGACTGACCCCTTGTACGCATCGGCGCAAGATATCATCGACCGCTATGGCAACGATGGCTGGCTAGTCACCGATCAGGATGACGAAACCGGTATCGATGCGAAAGCCGAGCGCGCGTTGAACGATGCAGCGGCGCGGATCGATGCGAAGCTGGCGGCGCGCTATCGGCTGCCGCTGACGGCTACCGAGTTGGTGACGGCCGGTGAAGCTTTGCGAGGGTTGGCTATCGATATCGCTCGCTATTTCCTCGCCAGCAACGGAACCTTGCTGACTGACGATATCCGTAAGCGCTACGAAGACGCCGTCGAGCTGCTGGATGATATCGCTGCCGGCAAAGCCGCGCTGCCGATGCCGCCTGTCGAAGCGCCGGGGAGTTACACTTCAGGCGATGCTGTCCAAATGATTTCCGAACCGCGTTTGTTCACCCGCCGTCAGATGTGGGGCCTGTGATGAGCATCGCGCTTCAGATCCAACCCCAAGGTATCGAGCAGCTTGAAGGCGCGTTGTCGCGTCTCGCTACTCCGGATCTGCATTCGTATCTGGATGTCATGGGCGCGCTGGTCGAAAGCCAGACACGTGCCAGACTTTCAGAGGAGAAGAAAAGCCCCGGCGGTGAACAATGGGCGGAATGGTCTGCGCGCTATGCCAGGACTCGCCACAGCGGCCAGAAGCTGCTCGAAAGCCGGGGTGACCTTATCGGCGATATTCATTACATCGTCGAAGGCGACGCGGTGTGGATCGGCTCGGCGCTGGTCTATGCCGCAAAGCATCAATTGGGAAGCAAAGACGGCACGACGCCCGCCCGTGAGTATCTTGGTCTATCGGCGGCTAATGAGGCGGAACTGATCGAGGAAAGCATTTCCTTCCTGGCATCGCAGATCGAGGCAGCGCAGCAATGATCTATGACTTGCTCTCTCTCCGCGATGGCGTCGCCGCGAAACTGAGGGCGGAACTGACGCAGCTTAAAGAATGCGTACCGCATCCCGGCCGGTTCGATCTCACCGAGCTTGCCAACCACAGCATGCTGTCGCCGAGCCTGCGCATCGGCATGCTCGGCATGCAGCGGCCGGATGCTGTTCACACGTCGGAAACGGATTACCCCTTTCGTCTCGCCGCTTATGTCACAACCGCCGACCAGCCGAAGAAGCCGCGCGATGTTACCGCCCTGGAAATCGTCAACTATCTTTTGACGACACTGCCCGGTCGGCAGTGGGGCGGCGAGAATGTACTGCCGATCCAGGCGCTGACGGTGACGGCCGACAACCTCTACTCATCGAAAGTGGGCAACAAGGGCGTGTCGCTTTGGGCCGTGACCTGGTTGCAGCCAATCCGCCTCGGTGGTGACGACCTGGTGCTTGAGGCCGCCAATGGCTGACCTCGCTTTTCTGCTGGCCGAACTGGACCGCCGCCTTGCCAATATGATCAAGGTCGGAACGGTCGTTAAGGTCGATCACGGCAAGGCGCTGGCGTCGGTCGAGATCCGGACGGCCGGTGGGACGATCACCACGCGGCCCATACCGATCCCGGCGGGGCGCGCTGGAGACGTCAAGCGTTGGTCGCCGGTCTCTGTCGGCGAACAGGTCATGGTTGCCAGCCTTGGCGGCGAGACGGGCGCGGCCTTCATCCTCGGCCCCTATTATCAGGCAAGCCAACCGGCGCCGGGCAACAACGGCACAACCGAAATCGTGACTTTCCCTGACGGCACCATGATCAAGCACGATTGGGGCGCTGGCCAGATGAGCATAAAGACCCCGGCTGATCTGACCATCGAGGCGGCAAATGTCACCGTGAAGACCGGCAAAATCCGCTTTGAGTATGACGCCTTTGAAATGGTGGAAAGCTGATCATGGCGCACGGCATCGCCGTTAAGGGCCTGGACGCTGCCGGCGGCGCGCAGATTGCAGCGGCCCGTCGCACCACCTGGAACGGCCAACCGATTGTCTGCCTCGGCGATCCGGTAACACCGCATGGCGACGGTACGCACGGCAGCCCGGTGATGGCGGAAGGCCATCACGCGATCCGGTGGAACGGCATTCCTGTTTGCTTTGAAGGACACCACGCGAATTGCGGCCATGCCACTAGCGGCCGGCCGAAGACCACGAGCGACACACTTTGAAAGGGAGAACTGCATTGGCGACGAAAACTTACAACGTTGTTTCCGGTCTCAGTCATGCCGGCAAATTCTATAAGCCCGGCAAGACAATCGATCTGTCGGACAGACAGGCACAATACCTACTCCTTGGTGGGCAGATCACTGAGGGTAAGGCGAAGTCGACGCCGGCTGTCAAGGTCGCGAAGACGGAACCCGATCAGGCCGCTGTGAGCGCGGCGAAGAAGACAAAGTAATCATGCGCGGCATGGCGGCTGCCGGCGGCAAGGTGCTGAGCGACGAGGCTCACATCTCGCAATCGGTCATGGACATCCTGATGACCCCGCTTAACTCGCGGGTGATGCGCCGTGACTATGGTAGCCGCCTGCCGCTTTTGATGGGCCGACCCATCACCCAGGAAAACGCGGTTGAGGTCTATGCCGCCGTCGCCGAAGCGCTCGGCCGGTGGGAGCCGCGCATCCAGGTGCAGCGCATTCAGCTTGTGTCGGGCAATCAGGCCGGAGGCGCGGTGTTCGAGATCGCCGCGATCAATCTCGAAACCGGTAAGCCCTGGAACCTGACCTTTAGCCAGGAGCAAATCGCCAGATGAGCGCCTTTACCGCAGTCGATCTCGCCAACCTACCGGCGCCGAACCTGATTGAGCCGCTGGATTTCGAGAAGATCTTCGAGGACATGAAAGCCGATTTCATCGCGCGGAACCCGGCTGAGTATACGGCTCTGGTGGAAAGCGATCCCGGCATAAAGCTTATTGAGACCGCCGCCTATCGCGAATTGCAGGTCCGACAGAGCTTCAACGAGCGGGCAAAGGCCGTGCTGCTCGCTCGGTCGCTCGGTCCCGACCTTGACAATCTTGCAGCCTTCTACGAGGTCGAGCGCCGGCTTGTCGATCCGGGCGACCCGGCCGCTTATCCGCCGATTGATCCGACCTGGGAGTTGGACGACGATCTCCGCCGCCGCACCCAGATGGCGCCGGAGGCGCTGACGGTTGCCGGGTCAGAAGGCGCCTATGTGTTTCATGCGCTGTCGGCCGGTCAGCAGCCCATCGACATGCAGGTTGATAGCCCGTCACCAAACGTCATCACCGTTACCTATCGCTATGCGCCATCCCCGGTCGCTTCGCAGGTGCGACATGCAAGTGTTGACTCGCCTGTGCCCGGCGATGTCGTCGTGGCCGTGCTGTCGCGCGTAGGCGATGGCTCACCGTCGCCCGATCTGGTGCAGCAAGTACGCGACAGTCTCGGCGCAGAAGACGTTCGCCCGCTGACGGACAATGTTTACGTCAATCCGGCCGAGATCATTCCCTATCAGGTCGAAGCGGAAATCACGCTCTATAGCGGGATCGATAGCGAGCTGATCCGTCAGGCCGCAGTAGACGCGGTACAGGAGCTTGTGACCGAGCGCCATCGCCTGGGCGATACAATTGCACTATCGGCTGTCGACGGCGCTCTGTGCCGCCCCGGTGTCCAGAAGGCCCGGATCATTCAACCGGCGGCCGATATCATCTGTACCAAGGCTCAAGCCGCCTATTGCACGGCGATCACCGTGACCGTCGCCGGGGTGGCCAATGTCTGATGTCATCACGATCCTGCCGGCCAATGCGACGCAGCTAGAGCGCGACCTTGAGGCCGCGACGGCGCGTATCGGCGATGTTCCTTACCCGGTGGATACGCTCTGGCACCCGGACAAGTGCCCGGTTGCGTTTCTCCCGTGGCTCGCCTGGGCGTTGTCGGTGGATCTCTGGAAATCGGATTGGCCCGAAGCCCGCAAGCGTGCGGTGATCAAAAGCAGTATTGCATGGCACCGCCGCAAAGGCACCGTGGGCGCAGTGCGCCGGGCCATCGCCATGCTCGACATGGATATGATCGAGATCGTCGAATGGTTTCAGGTCGAGGCGCAACGCGACACCTACGCTGTGCTGCATGATCGGCCGTACACCTTCGCGGTTAATGCCGGCCTGTCGTCGCGCGGCGTCTCGATGGAGATGTGGGACGAGCTTTATAGCGCGATCTGGGAAGCCAAGAACGTTCGCTCCCATCTCATGCAACTGCGCCTCTACCTGATGCAGCATTTCATCGCGCCGAGGATCGGCGCAGCCGCGTATTTCGGCGAAGACACCACGATCTATCCGTATCAGCTTCAGCCCATGGAGCAATCCGAAGAGACCTATTATGGCCTTGCGCACTATGGCGCAGAAGTCGGCTACCTCTATCCGAAAGCGAGCTAAACCAAATGGCTGATGATTTTTACACGCTGATCACATCGACGGGTAAGGCGAAGCTGGCGGCGGCGATAGCAGCGGGCGTCAGTATCAAAATCACTCAGATGGCGGTGGGCGATGGAACTGCGGCACCGAGCGAAATCCAGACCGCTCTTGTCTCAGAGAAATATCGACAGGCGATCAACGGTATCCGCATTGTGCCGGACAATCCGGCCTGGGTTGAGATCGAGGGCGTCATACCACAGACAGTTGGTGGTTGGTATGTGCGAGAAGTTGGCATCTTCGATGATGCAGGCGCACTGATCGCCGTCGCCCGCTACCCGGAGAGCTTCAAGCCGCAGCTCGATAGCGGCACCGGTAAGGATCTCTATATCCGATTGATCCTGGAGGTCGGCAATACGTCATCCGTCAACCTCCTGATTGACCCGGCCATCGTTCTTGCCACCCGCAAGTATGTCGATGACACCATGGCTGATCACGAGAACAGCCACGATCACCCGTACGCGACGACGGAGATGCCGGGCTTCGTTGAATTGTCAACCATGCCCGAGGCCAAGGAAGGGTTGGATGATCGAACGGCCGTAACTCCGAAAGGGCTATGGACCGCAATCAACTCAGTGGTGCAGACCGGGCAATGCTACCTCCAGCTCGCAGGCGCCAATCTCGTCTTGATCCCGAAGAATGGCGATCTGATGTTCGTCGGTGGTGTGCCAGTTCATGTCCCCGGCACTGGCGTACAACTGCCGCCCACCGGTAACGCAGCTAACACAACATATTATATCTACGCGCAAGCCGACGATGGAACGCTGCGGCTTGAGAAGTCGACGACCGCGCATACGATTGATCCATCGACCGGCATCGAAATCAAAATCGGCGCGCCATCGCGAAGTCTTGTTGGCATGGCGCGCTCCGATGCTGCCGGCAATTGGGCCGATGCACAGGGTAACATTGGTGTCCTCTCCTGGTATCAGCAGCAACCGAGAAACAGCGCGGCCGCACAGATATCGTCCGGGGTGACACTCGCAGCAAACGGTCAACATCAACTTGCAGGAACGGGTAGCCGTAACTTCTTTCTGTGCTGGGCCGGCGCGGCAGTAGATCTTCAGGTTACGTGTGATGCCAGCCTAAATACCATCAATGGTCTTATCGTATGGATGCATCTCGATGGAGTTGGCGGAAAAAACGCCATTATGACCAACCAAACACCTAACAGGTTGCAGCAGATCGTCAGCGACAAAGCCACGGGCCTCTCGGAAATGCAGCACCTATTGGAGGTCTACGTAGCGAGCGCGGCCGGTACTGTCATGACTATCTACCACAGTTATTCGGACGTCACGGTTCAAGGCTGAAGAAGAGGCTACGATGTATTATCTCGATGCAAAGGGCGGTCCGATCACTTCGTTGTATCCGCAGCCCTTCACGACCAAGAGTAACACGCCGGTAACTGAGGAAGACTTCTCACGGCCAGCCGATGCGCGGATGGCACTCGGTATCTGGCCGTTGCAGAGCGATCCGATGCCGGACCTCTCCTTGTTCGATGTGACAGGGGAAACCTACGAGATGCAGCCGATCACGGGTGACGA
>Ga0255336_101054_pt1 | contig 25460 bp, 24 predicted proteins | sample MeOH1_35cm_T3_17_FD_189102 | JGI IMG/M metagenome (GOLD analysis project Ga0255336, IMG submission 189102) | Sandy soil microbial communities from University of British Columbia, Vancouver, Canada - MeOH1_35cm_T3_179 | ecosystem: Engineered > Artificial ecosystem > Sand microcosm > Unclassified ...
CAGCTTCCATTTACAGGCCTCTCCATAGGCCTTGCCTGCGCTGCGATCGCTCGCCGCCAGCCAGGTGATCTCAAACCAGGGATGATTATGCAGAAGCTGAATGAATCGCTGACCGACCATGCCGGTCGCGCCAAGAATGCCAACCCGTCGCCGTTCCATAGTCTTTTAAGAATAACGCGGCAGCTTGGCTCACGTCACGGTGTGAGTCGCAAACCTGCGATTTGAGCGATTGAGCTGATGTTTTTGGAGGTTAATCATCCCTCCACTGACTTCGATAGGTATGTCCGCCGCCTATCCACACCAGAATCGCGACGATCAGGTGAATCAAAAACCACAGGCTGATCCCCTGGTCCAGATAGATCAGGTAGAGCACCAGGGCCCGGGGCAGCAAGACCGCAAATACCAGCGGAATCCACCCCACCAGATGGAATGGAAGCAGGACTCCCTGGAACCAGGCCACTGCCAGCGAGACGCGTGGAAGAAACAGCGCAAAAACCAGAAACCAGAAGGGAAGCCGATTCGAGATCAGTGTCAGGGTGAACCCATGTGCCACCGTCTCCTGCCACAAGACAGACCCTAGCCCCATCCGCATCCTCCCTACTTCATCGAGTAAGTAAACTCAGCCTTCGCACTCTCCTTCGATGCAATCTTTACGGTAATCGTCTGCTCGCCCATCTTTTCGTGGACCGCGGCCAGCGTGTAGGTCCCCGGGGGCAGTCCTTTGATCTCGAAGTGCCCGTTCGCATCCGTGACCGCGAAAAACGGTGTCTCGGACACATTGATAAATGCGCTCATCCACGGATGGTTGTTGCATCGCACCGGCATCATAATCTCCGGGGTCTTGAACTGCTTGCGCTCCGGCGCACCCTTCGGTCCCTGCGATACATCGACCATGGGATTGCCGCCTTCAGGCATCGTGTGGATGTTATGCATCGTTCCGTCGGAGTTGCGGAACTCCACCGTGCCGCCACGCACGACCGCGATCACATGCGGAACATACCGGCAGCCCTTCTGGTCCAGCACTACCGGAGTATCGGGGCCGACATAGCCCCACACCATGGGGGGACCGCTCTTGATGTACACATAAACGTTGGCGAGCTTGCCGTCGTGCACCACATACTGCTCGGCAAGATTTTCACCTCCGGCAGTGGAGCACTCCGGATCCTGGCTCATATCGATTCGCAGCCGCTCCGGAGGTTTCCCGGCAAAGTGCACCGTGCCTTCGACGGCCCCCATTGTTGCGGGATCGATGGGAGAGCCGACGGGCGCCTTCGTCTTGTCCGTTTCAGAGCTGTGTTGGCCGGACCTGCATCCCGCAAGTCCGGCCAACATACTTACCGCGACAATAGCCTTAACCGACCAGCCAAAGCCCCGCATACTGCCCTCCAGTTACTTTACGGCTGCGGGAGAGGCCATCGCCTCCAACACGGCATCGGCGAACTCCTGCGTCCCGCTGGTGCCTCCCACATCGCGCGTCAGTACCTTGCCCTCGCGGTATACCTGCTCGATCGCCGTCTGCACTCGCTCAGCAACTGCTCCTTCGTTGAGGTGGTGCAGCATCAATACTGCGGATTGCAGCAGAGCGGTGGGATTGGCCATATCCTTTCCGGCGATGTCCGGAGCGGATCCATGAACGGCCTCGAAGATGGCGCACTCGTGTCCCAGATTCGCTCCGGGAACCAGACCCAGCCCACCGATGAACGCGCTGCAAAGATCGCTCAGAATGTCGCCGTACAGGTTTTCGGTCAACAGAATGTCGTACTGGTAGGGGTTCAACACCAGCTGCATGCAGGTGTTATCGACGATGTGCTCCTTGTACTCGACCTCAGGGAAGCCTTCCGCCACCCTGCGGCAGCAGCGCAGGAACAAGCCGTCGGAGAGCTTCATGATGTTCGCCTTGTGGATCGCATGGATCTTCTTTCTCCCATGCTTGCGGGCATAGTCGAAGGCAAACTGCGCAATCCGCGACGAGCCCTTGTCCGTAATGATCTTCAGCGACTGCACCACGCCGGGTACGATCTCGTGCTCCAGACCTGCGTACAGGTCCTCCGTGTTCTCGCGCACGATGATCATGTCGATGTTGGGATACTTCGTCACAAGTCCCGGCAGGCTCTTCACAGGACGGAAGTTTGCGAACAGGTCGAACTTCTTCCGCAGAGTGACGTTGATCGAGGAGAATCCACCACCCACCGGAGTCGTTACCGGTCCCTTCAACGCAACTTTGTTCTGCTCGACCGACTCATACAAAGCCTTTGGAATATACTCCCGGGTCTGCTCGAAGGCCTCTGCGCCTGCGGCAAACCGGTGCCACTCGAACCCGACGCCGGAGGCCGTGCCTGCAGCCTCCACAACCTTCACTGTTGCGGCAGAAACCTCCGGTCCAATACCATCGCCCGGAATCAACGTAATCTTATGTGTTCTCTCGACTGCCATCTTCCTCCAACTCTCTCTTCCCGTGGTTCTGATTCTTTATCTCTGAGATCGCTATCTCTTCTTCTTTTGATCTTTACCGTTGCCGCTCAGGAGCTCTTCCAGCTCCTGCTTGAACTCGCTCACATCCTTGAAGTCACGATAAACACTGGCGAACCGGATATACGCAACCGTATCGATCTCCTTCAGTCGCGACATGATCAACTCTCCCACCTCGGAGGTTGACCGTTCCCGCTCCGGCGAGTCCACAACATAGGCCTCCGTCTCATCGACGATCTGCTCCAGCTTCACCGCCGAGACGGGCCTCTTCTCGCAGGCGTGCAGCAGCCCGCTCAGGACCTTCTGCCGGTCGAACTTCTCTCTCCGGCCGTCCTTCTTCACCACCATGTAGGGAATCTCGTCGATGCGCTCGTACGTTGTGAACCGCTTATTGCAGCCTTCGCACTCGCGCCTGCGGCGGATCGAATCCGCCTCCTTACTCTCTCGCGAATCGACCACTCGATCCTGGGTAAAACCGCAATAGGGACACTTCATTGGATTATTTCGATAATAGCAGCGCGGCTCAAGATGATTGCAGGGCCATCACTTGCTGCTCTGAAGAGGGATGGAAACGGTTGTGCAAGGCTGGAATGCATTACTCCTGCACCACCTCTGCCTCTTTACCCGCCTCTTCGCTCTCTGACGTGATCTTTCTCAGGCTCACATGGTCAATTTGAGCAAACAGCAATCCGACCGGAATGATGCACAGAAATGTCACTGCCAGTAGCAGGGCACCGCACGCTGTCGCCGCTTCGATGGGAGCGCCATAGAAGGCATGCATCGCGGTCGCCGTGACCGCGATCTGGGTGAACCAGCCCACAATCGGAAGCTGTAACAGGCTTCCCCCGATGCTCGCCGCCATTAACAGCATCGCGCGCGAGAAGGAAAGCTGCCCCAGCTCCGGTGTTTCGACGAAGGCATGCGCCGTCTGCACGTAGGCCGAAGCGATCATCCCCCACATCGCAAGGGAGATTCCCGCAACTACCGCAAATTCATTCCAGCTCTTCAGTGCGTTCAGGCCATCTCGAAATCCCAGAATCTTATCCGAGATACTCTCTGCAACATTCTTTGACAGCGGCCCCAGCACCACCCGGGCAAACCCGGCCACCGCGCCGCCCGACACTCTTACTATGCCGGCGAAGACAGCGATTGCCAGCGTAACCGCCAGGCTACCAATGCCCGCGCGCATAAAGATCTGCTGATGCGGCATGTCTTTCGGCATAAATGCCAGCGCAGTCGAGAAGATGAGAGCGGCAGAGCCGAGGTCGAACATTCTCTCCAGCGTGTACACCGCAATCTGTGAGCTGAGAGGAAGCTGGATCTTTCTTGCCACCAGATAAGGACGCGTCAGATCGGCAAGACGTCCGAAGAGCGCGACTGCGGTGAACCCGATAAACTGCGGCCCGATCAGGGTTCCCGCACTGACTTCTTTGGTAGGCCGCACCAGTACGCTCCATCGGAGGGCGCGCAGCCAGTACGTCAGGTAGATCAAAATAACTCCAGCCAGCGCGTGTCCCGGATGAATATGTTGAAGCTGCTGCCAGAAGCTTGCCCAGTCAAAGTGGATCCGGTCGCGATAAACAAGAACGATCACCGCAAGCACGGCAATCAGAACAACCCACAGAATTCCACTTCGTTTCTTCATTAAGTTTTACTTCGCCTGCGCTATCTGGTTGCCCGCGCCTGCCATTCGCTTGCGTCGGTTGAACTCACGGATCACCCGAGCCACATACGCTCGTGTCTCCCGATAGGGAGGCATCCCGTGATATCGATCCACTGCCGCCGGACCCGCGTTATACGCCGCCAGGGCCAGAGCCACATTGTCGTGATAGCGCTTCAGCAGCTGGTCCAGGTAGGCTGTTCCTCCGGCGATATTCTCCTCCGGCTGGAACGCATCGCTGACTCCCATCTCTCCCGCGGTTCTGGGCATCAACTGCATCAGTCCCAGCGCTCCAACGCGCGAGACCGCCCTTACCTGTCCGCCGCTCTCTGCCCTTACGACACTGGCCAGCAGATCGGCATCGATATTGTGCTCGTCTCCCGCATGCGACAGCATCGTATGCATCTCTTCATGCGTCAGCACCGCAGGTACGGCATGTTCCTTTACCGGTGCGCTCGCAGGCTCCGGCACAACGGGCGGCGGCGGATCGGGAACCGTCTCTACCCGAACGACCGCATCGGCTGCCACATCGAGATAGTTCGCATCTGCCGTGCCGGCTGTCAGGTAAAGCCGCACATGGCTACCCATCGTCTCGCGGCGTACGCAGTCCAGCTCGAACCCATTCTTCAGGGTCACATGCTCGGCGGCGCGTGCCGTTGGACATGACGCGGCAACAAGCGCAATCAAGGCGCAACTCCACCTGCCCGTGCTGAAGCCTGTTCTCACTCTCAAAAGCCTATCACCGGGTGGTTCTTACTGTGTTGCCGAGAGCACCTCGTGCCCGGCCAGGGCGGCCTCGACGGCAATCGCCACGCCATCCTCCGCATGGTGTCCTCCAAGCGCCCACCCCCGAGTTACTCCTGTTGTCTTCAGGTCCTCTGGCGCGTTCGCCATCAACACCGCACTGCCTGCCGCTTCAAGCATCGACACGTCGTTCCAGTTGTCCCCAATCGCCAGAATCTCTTCTCGGGCGATTCCGTGCTTCCCGGCTAAGTCCATCAAAGCACGTCCCTTGCTGCAACCGGCGGGAAGCACGTCCACGATGCTCAGGTCTCGTTCCGGATACTCCGTCCGGTGCAGTGCTGCCTCGGCGACCGGATTCGCCGCTTCGTCCGAGCGCCTGATCTCGCTCTTCCGCAGAGGCTCCAGGCCCACTCCCAGAACCCTCGGTTCGGTCAGCAATCTGGCCTCTGCCTTGCGCATCCGGTCGATGGTGCCGCATAGCATCATCTGGATCAATCCTCCGCGCCCAAGTGCATCCTCCATCGGAACCACGCGTTCGATATAAGGCTCGTTCGCCGCCATCCACTTCCCGATACTTGCGTTGAGCTGGTCTACCTCTTCGACGACCAACGCTCCCGGAGTGTCGTCGCCATCCGGCTGCACGCGATCGAAGGTGATCAGCAGCGACCGCCGGAACTCCCCCATGTGCCCGCAGAGCCACTCGGCTGTCTCGCGTTTCAGAAGGGTCCGCTCCAGCAGCCGGGCTCCCAGTGTCCTTATCACTGCTCCGTTGGAGCTGATCAGCCCATTCTCCTCGCGCAGTCCCAATCCGCGCAGCTGTCGCATGGCGTAGCTGTGCCTGCGGCCGGTCGCAACCACCACCTGCACCCCGGCTTTTTCGGCGGCCTTCAAGGCCGCCAGATTTCTTGCGCTCACCTGTCCGTCTGAGCCCAGCAGAGTTCCATCCATATCCACGGCCAGCATGCGCATCTGCTTGTTGCTCATGACTTCATTCTCTCACTATCGAACCAGATCACTCTGCAATCATCGGCTCTATCGCGTAGCATCGAAGATATGCCCCAGATCGCCTTCCTTGAGTGCTCCCGCTGCCATCACCAGCTCTCCGCCGACACACCTCAGACCCTCTGCCCACTCTGCTCAGGCTCTCTCTATGTCCGTTACGACATGGACTCTCTCAAGCGCACGGCTCGTCGTGACGATATCGCTGCCAGGGCTGCCTCCAGCCCAATCTCTCTGGGCATGTGGCGTTACTCTGCGGTCCTTCCCGATGTCACTCCCGTCAGCCTGGGCGAGGGCTGGACGCCGATGCTTCACAGCAAGCGCTACCCCGGCCTCTACATCAAGGAAGAGGGCGCCAATCCTACCGGCACCTTCAAAGCTCGTGGCCTTGGACTAGCCGTCACCATGGCAAAGCACTACGGCCTTCAGCACCTCGCCGTGCCCTCCGCAGGTAATGCCGCCGGAGCCCTGGCCGCCTATGCCGCCGCCGCCGGAATCGCTGCGCACATCTTCATGCCACAGGACGTCCCCTTCGCCAACTACGTCGAAGGCATCGTCTACGGAGCCGACGTCACCATGGTTGACGGCCTCATCTCCGACTGCGCCCGCATCGTAGGCGAAAAGATCAAGGCCCAGAAAGATTCCAACACACCTGCCAACGAGGTCTGGTTCGACATCTCCACGCTCAAGGAGCCCTTCCGCGTCGAAGGCAAGAAGACCATGGGCTACGAACTCGTCGAACAGCTAGGCTGGACCTACCCCGATGCAGTCTTCTATCCCACCGGTGGAGGCGTCGGCCTCATCGGCATGTGGAAGGCCTTCGAGGAGATGGAGCAGCTCGGCTGGGTCAGCGGTAAGCGCCCGAAGATGTACGCTCTTCAGGCCTCCGGCTGCGCTCCGGTCGCCCGCGCCTTCGACGAGCACAAGCCCACCAGCGAATTCTTCCAGAACGCCCAGACCTTCGCTGCCGGTCTCCGCGTTCCCAAGCCCTACGGCGACTACATCATCCTCGACATCCTCGAAAAGTCCGGCGGTAAGGCCATCGCCTCGCCCGACGAGACCATCCTCGCCAGCATTCTGGACTTCGCCCGCCACGAGGGCATCTTCCTCTCGCCCGAAGGAGCCGCTGCCACCGCTGCTTACGACCAGCTGCTCGCAACCGGTGAGCTGAAGCCCACCGACAAGGTCGTTCTCTTCAACACCGGAGCCGGTCTGAAGTACACCGACATGACCGCCGAGGCCATGCACCTTCGCCGCCCGGGCACCCTGCCCACCAGCCTGCCGGTCGGCGGCATCATTACCCCCCAGTAAATCTATATCTGCTTGTTCTTTCGAGGCGAAGAGATCTTCTTCGCCTCGGAGGAACAAACCTGCCTCCGCTGCGCTATACTCGCGGCCAAGGCAGGGGGATATATGCCACTCGATCCTGCAGCTACGAGCCTCGGCATAAGACGGTGGTCGCAGCGCCACCGGTGTCTGGTCTGTGAGATCAGCCTGCACAGCCTTCCTTCACAGGTCCGTCCCGGCCTCTTCTCCGGAGACTAAAACTCACCTCTCGACTCAATGAGATCCGTTTATCCCTCCATTTCGCATGTTCGAAATGGAGGGATGACGCATTGAAAAAGATTCAGGCAGAGAGGAGAGACCGATGAGCACGATAGCGCAGGAACACACCCGCATGGCTGGCGAAGCTGCTCACGCCCAGTATGGTCCCACAATCAGAACCGCATTACCGGGACCGCTTGCCGAGAAGGCTATAGCCGCAGATAACCGGATCCTCTCGCCGAGCTACACACGCTCTTATCCGCTGGTGGTCAAGTCCGCGAGTGGAGTCCGCGTAACCGATGTGGACGGAAACGAGTTTCTGGACTTCACCGCCGGCATCGCGGTAACCTCGACCGGTCACTGTCATCCTGAGGTCGTTCAGGCCATTCAGGATCAGGCCTCCCGGCTGATTCATATGTCGGGCACAGACTTTTACTACGAGAGCATGGCGATACTGGCCGAACGGTTGTCGGCAGTGGCTCCCATGCGAGGCCCTCATCGCGTCTACTACGGCAACTCCGGCGCCGAGGCGGTCGAGTGTGCCCTGAAGCTCGCGCGCTATCACACCGGACGGCAGAACATCATCAGCTTCCTGGGAGCGTTTCACGGACGCACCATGGGAGCGCTCTCGCTGACGGCCTCAAAGCCGCAGCAGAAGCGGCGATTCGCACCGTTCATCCCCGGCGTGCACCACGTCCCCTATCCCTACTGCTATCGCGGCTGTCGAGGAGACGCGAAGGAGCAGGAGGAGTATGCGCTGAGCTGTGCACGCTACATCGAAGAGAGACTCTTCAAAACGGTGCTTCCACCCGAAGAGGTTGCGGCGATCATTGTTGAGCCGATCCAGGGCGAGGGAGGATACGTCGTTGCTCCGGATATCTTCATGCGTGAACTTCGCAGCATATGCGACCGGCATGGAATCCTCCTGATCGTCGACGAAGTGCAGTCCGGAGCAGGAAGAACAGGGAAGTGGTGGGCTATTGAACACACCGGTATCGAGCCCGATATCGTCTGCATCGCGAAGGGCATCGCCAGTGGAATGCCGCTTGGCATCTGCATGGCGCGAGCGGAGATCATGGACTGGGTTCCGGGATCGCACGCGAGCACCTTCGGCGGCAATCCCATCGCCATCGCCGCAGCGATGGCAACGATGGATGTACTGGAGCGCGAGGCGATGGCGAACGCCGCGACAGTAGGCGGAAAGATGCTGAATCGGCTTCAATCGTGGATCGATCGATATCCAAACGTCGGTGATGTGCGAGGACGTGGGCTGATGATCGGCGTCGAATTGGTAAAGAATAAAGCGACTCGCGAGCCCGCAGGCGAGCTGCGCGACCGCATCATTCAGCAGGCGTTTCAGCGAGGGTTATTGATTCTGGGATGCGGCGAGACGAGCATTCGGCTCTGCCCGCCGTTGATCTTAAAGATGCAGGAGGCCGATGTTGCACTCGGCCTCCTTGAGGAATGTATCGCTTCCGCGACGATCTAGGTGGTTACGTCTGTCGTCCGGCATACAGGAGAGTCGCTGCAACTGCGGCACTGTCGGCAGAAGCTGCGGTTGAGCAGGTGGGCTGCTACAAGCATCAGTGATCCTGAGACGCTGAGAAGAAGCTCCGGTACAGCGCCCATTCCTTCTCCTGACCATGCGACGATGAGGATGAGCGAGATACCGACAGCGATCAGCACCAGCAGAGGCTTGCGGCGGTGGATTCGATAACCCGGAATGAAGGCCACCGCTCCCAGCAGGATAATGCCGAGGAAGAGGGCGCGATGAACCCAGGCATCGCCGGGAAGATAGGGCACGATATCAGGAAAGAGGCTGACGACAATGGGTGTAAGCAGGCAATGGATGAGGCAGGCACCTGAAGCTGTGGCGCCCGCCAGATCTGCGTGACGACGCAGATGGGCCCGTGAAGAAAGAAGTCCGATACTCATCGGTTTATCTGTTTCCTTATTTTTGTAATTTATGAGGCAGCAACAGGTCTGCACGCATGCAGAGCGCTGGGCGAAGAGTCGCCCGCGCTCCTGCATGCGCCAGTGTTAGAAGCTGTAGCTGATCTCCCCTGTAATCGCGCGCGGGGTGACGTAGTGCGTCCCCGAGAACGTCGAGAGGAAGTTATAGAGAGCGTACTTATTGGTTACGTTTACAGCCGTCACACGCACGCCGACTTTACGCTTATCTCCGTGGAAGAGATTGTCTTCCCCCAGGGCAATATCGAAGAGGCTGCGAGGCTGAACGCGAGATGGGTTGCGGTCGTCGTTTTCGGTGCCGACCGCAGGAATATGAAGTAGGTTCGACGTCAGCTCTGAAGCCGGGCAGAGATCCGGCAGAGCGCTCGTGGGTGTTGCACGGATGCCTCCGCAGGCCAGACCAGCCTGAAACTGCTGATCCGCCGTGAGGCTGCTGAGATTGATCGCCGGTGCGCCGTTGATCGTGAGCGGATTCCCATTGCTGTCGAAGGAGAAGTCCGCGCATCCGCTGTTGGGGTCGGTTGTGTTGTAGCAGGGAGTTGCCCCGGCCACCAGACCGCTGTCGTACCTCCAGTTGAAGCCGAACCACGTGCTCTTGCGGAAGGGCAGCGTGTACTGCAGGTGCGTCGTCTGGTTGAAGCGTTCGTCATGATCGATGCGGAAGGGGAATCCATCCGATGCTCCGACAGTTGAGCCCACGCCGCCGATCTGAGGATTGAAGAAGCGGGCGGACACGGACGACAGGACAACGAAGGCGCTGATACCGTGTGTCTCCGGAACATTGGCGCGGATTGCGAAGCCCGGAATCTTCGAGTTCTTCCACTCGATCGGGAAGGTAATAGGGGTTGCGCCGAAGACACTGAAGTCATAAGCGTTGTGCGTGTACTTCCAGATGTACTCGCCGCTGATGACAAGGTGTCTGCCGAAGGCCTGTTGCAGGCCGGCATGGAACTCGTTGCGGAAGCCGGGATTGAACGGTGCGGGAGTGCAGTTTCCGAGCGTCAGGAAGATGCCCTGAATAACCGGGTCGTAGCATCCATTCGTCGAGAGCACCAGGTTTTCGTTGAAGGGAGTCTCCTGCGCTCGCGCATAGGAGACGCGAAGAATGGTGTTGGTCTGCTTGATGTTGTAGGAGACGCCGACGCGGGGCTCAGCCTGGCGCTGAATCGCAAGACCGTTGTAGAAGTCCCCACGAAGGCCGATATTGAGAAGCCAGTTGCCCTTGGTGATCTGGTCCTGCGCATAGAGAGCGAGCTGCTTCACATCGGTGCGTCCATGCCAGGAGTAGGTTCCCCCGCCCCGTGTGATGTCGTATGGCAACAGGATGGGATTAAATCCCTCGTTTGCAGTAAGCCCCGCTCCGCCGCACTGTGCAGGATCGTTGAAGCCGTTGACAGGATTACCGTCCGCATCCACGCAGGGAGCGTTCAAGGCGGGATTGATGAGGCCTGTCTTCAGGTTCTCGCGCAGGAAGGTCTGCTGATACATGCCGCCAACCTTCACGTTGTGAATACCCTTGACCCACGAAACGTCCGAGCGGATGCCTGTGTTGGTCAACGTGCGGTACTGCTGCACTGTCTCCTGCTGGATGGGACCGAGATCGGCAAGAGGGTTGTTGCTGGGGTAGTAGTTGTAGCCGTCGCGGCGGATATAGGCGCCAAAGTTGAATACGGTGTTCTGGTTGATCAGGTGAGTCCAGGTCGGAGCGATGTTGAAGGTCTCGATCTTCGATCGCTGATCGGTCGGGCCCACCGAGTTGCCGAACTGATCGAGAACGTTCATCGTGTCGAAGGAGTTCGGCGTCTGGAACCAGGACCGGGTGTACTGCAGGTTGGTGTGCAAGGAATCCGCGTCGGTGAGCTGAAAGTCGACCCGGTCAAAGATGTTTTGCTGGTTACCCTTATCGTTCAAGGTCTGGAACTCGGGACCGTCCAGGAAGCGTCCGGAATTCAGGCCGCTGACCGCCAGAAAGTTGCCCCAGCGCTGTCCGCCATAGGCAACATTGCCGTCTACGCTGGCGGTTCCGAAGGTGCCATAGTCGAAGGCGATGCTTCCGTGCGGAGTCGTGACCCCCTGGCCCGAACGGGTCGTGGCCTTGATGATGAGGCTGGTCTTGTCGCCATATTCAGCCGTGGGAGCGCCTCCGATGACCTCCAGCGACTGAACAGCATTCGACGGCAGCTGGTTCGAGAAGACCTTGCTCTGCTGGTCGGTGATGGGTTGGCCATCCACCGAAAAGGAGTTCTCCGCGTGGTCGCCGAGTCCATGGAACAGACCGTTCGAGTCGGCTGCAATGCCCGGAGCCGATAACGTCACGATGGAGCTTAGGGATGAGGACTGGCTCTCGATCGGCATGTGGTCGATCACAGAGCGGTCGACATCGGTGTGAAAGGTGGAGTCGTTTTCGATGAGGTCGGAACCGCTGTCCACCGTGACCGTCGTAGAGGCGCCGGCAACATTCAGGCGGATCGGAAGGACGATCGGAACGATGGAGTTCACATCGATGGACTTTGCCGTGTCTCCAAATCCCCCGGCCGTAACGTTGATCCGGTATGGGTTGAAGGGCACGTTATAGAAGCGGTATTGGCCGGAGGCATCTGTATTGGCCGTGCGAGTGTAACCGCTCACATGATTGACAATCTGGACTTTAGCCCCGGGAACGACCGCTCCACTTGGGTCTGTGATCGTTCCGGAGACTGTTCCGGAGTTGCTTTGGTATGCGTGCGCATGAGGAAGAAGCGCGGTGAAGAACAGAAAAAGGGAGAGAATCCGTAGAAAGGCGGGCCTGCACATGAAAAACTCCTGTCGAACTTTTGAAGAGTGGCATCCAGAATGACGCCGCTAGGAGTGACAGGTAGGCGATGGTTCAGGGGTTACATCTGTTTCCGGAACTTCGAATACCTGCAAAGAACTAGACGTAGTCCTGTGCAGGTGGAGGACGGCAGGCCAGCTCGAAGCGCCACCGGAAGATACGCTCAGCCTCTGCAGCAACCGAATCGAGACGCTGTATTGCAATCGCAGGTTCAGGAGCGAAGTGCTGCGGGGCCGCAAAGGTCGAGTGCATAGCCACGCAGAGAGGGCAATGATTATCGGGAGCAGGAGGATTCTGATGTCCCTGTTGCTTCAACCCTGAGAACTCCGCATGAGTATGCGAGATCTGTACGGTGCTCATGGCGCTGACAGCCAGAACGCAGACCAACGCGAGCACACGTAGCCATAGGGGCCGTTGTTCTCTCAGTCCGAGTTGGAAGATGGTGCGCATGAAAGGAAGCTTATCTCTTCTGTTTAGCACAGGAGGCCCACAATGCCAACTCGGATGCGGCCATGCTTTTCGACCACGAAGCCGTCTAATCTAATGCTGACATTGAATTGTGGGATCAGATCCTATGGGTAAGACGGAGCCGATGCGCACAAAGTTACTTCTTATTTTTCTTCTCTTTGCAGGATTATCTGTGGGTGGGGTCAGGCTATCCGCTCAGTCGCAGAAAAAGCCTCTCTCCGCCGAAGACGCATCGACACCACGTCGTACGCGGCTGATCCTGAAAGATGGAAGCTACCAGATTGTGATGAGTTACCGGATCGTCGGCGACCGGGTTCGTTATGTCTCGGCTGAACGCGGGGGATCGGAAGAGGAGATTCCGGCCTCCCTGGTCGACTTCGACGCCACCCATCGCTGGGAGAAGAGCCACTCCCAACCTGCGGAAGGGGATTCGCAGGGCGCGGCTCCCGCAATCGATCCCGAGCTGCTGAAAGAAGAGGCCGACCGCGCTGCCATGACGCCGGAGGTCGCTCCGGACCTTCGTCTCCCTGAGCTGGACAATGTTCTGGCGCTCGACACTTATCAGGGACAGCCGCAACTGGTGCCTCTGCCGCAATCCGATGGCGAGCTCAACCACAACACCGGACACAACGTTCTGAAAGCAGTCGTAAACCCGTTGTCGAGCTCGCACCAGCTCGTACAGTTGAAGGGGGAGCGCTCGATGGTGCAGCTCCATATCGACACCCCGGTGCTCTACATACGGTTGGGAGAGGCAATCGTCCCGGACGGCACCACACCGCTTACCGTCGATACCCACGGAGCCTCAAGCGCGATGAAGGACAGCCATCCCGGTGATCCCTCGGCCAGCCGGTATGTAATCGTGAAAGCCGATGTGCGCACTGGATCGAGAAGAGTTACCTCCTTCAAAATCAGCCTGTTAGGAAGCGTCCAGAGGGATGAGGATGTCGTTGAGACGACAGTCGAAACGCTTCCCGGAGGCCACTGGATGAAGCTGACGCCTCGCCAGTCGCTCACCTTCGGGGAGTACGCTCTGATGGAGGTCCTCTCGGACCGCGAAGTCAATCTGGGGGTTTGGGACTTCGGCATTCATCCCACCGCGCCTGCGAATCGAGATGCGATCCTTCCACAGCCCAAGCGTCCCTTTGCGCTCTCGCCGCGCCGGCCGGATCAGTAAATCAACGAGCGCTGCGGACGCTGGGCAGTTTCACCCGGTCCAGCAAGAGCCCTCGGCCTGCAACCGCAACGTTGTCGCGCGTGGTCTTGGCCTCGTACATCATCTCGTCGGCTGCGCGAAGAATATTCTGAACCGTGTTGCCGTCTTCGGGGAAGGTGGCTAGGCCGAAGCTGCCGGAGAGGCCAAGAGACAATCCCGCTCCTTCAAGGAATCGAGCCTTGCGCAGATCATCGTGCAGAGCCAGAGTTGCACCCGTGGCAGCGGCCTTTCCCATGCCCGGAAGCAGGGCCACAAACTCGTCGCCGCCGTACCGGAAGGCTGAGTTGGCGGGGCCGAGCGACCGCCGCATGAGGTTGCCCACCTCGGAGAGCAGTCGGCTGCCGATCAGGTGGCCGTGTGTATCGTTGACTGCTTTGAAGCGATCGAGATCGACGAACAGCAGGCTGAACTCCTTACGCTTTGCTACCTCTTCTTCAAGCATCGTGTAGAGATGCCGCGCATTGAACAGGCCGGTGCAGTCATCCGTGATGGTCAGCTCCTGGATGAGCGTCATCGATCTGGCATTCTGGATCGCGATAGCGGCGTAGTCGCAGAGGATGCGCAGAAACGAGATGGAGTACTCGGAGAGCAGGTCGAGCTTGCTGTTGAGGAGCTGGATGACCCCCAGCGTCTTATCCCCGGAACGCACCGGAACGCAGGCGATCGACTGAATGTTGAGCTCCGGGTGCTTTGCCGAGAAGGCCGCCCAGTGCGGGTCCAGCCTCACGTCGGGCACGACCAGCGGATTACCCGTGGAAGCTACCCAGCCCGCAACGCCCTCTCCCATGGGAACGCGCAGTCCGCGAAGACTCTCTGAGTTTTCTCCTACGGCAATGGCATAGAACAGCTGATTGGTCTTCTCGTCGACCATCAGCATGGACCAGCGCTCGGGACCGAAGAACTGCGCCATCTTGTTCATGATCGCGCTCAGGATCTCTTCCAGCTCCAGGCTCGATGTCAACGCGCGCGCCACATCGTGGAAAACCCGAAGGTGATCCATCTGGCGACTATCGATTACCTCGAACTGACGCCGGTCTTTCAACACAGATCCTCGATCAAACAATCCGCTTACCATGGGGCACTACGTTGTTTCTACCAGACCGCTTATAAAGAAAAGCGTCAGCCGCCGATGTGAACCATATTTCGTGACGGCTTCTCGAAGCCGGGTTCGCCAATGTGATGACGCTCTTCCTTGTGAAGGATGGTTTTACGTATATACGCGGCAAGCTCAGCATCGGTTCCGCCGCGCAACATTCGACCATAAACGTCATGGTCGCTCTGCGAAAACAGACAGGTGCGGAGCTTGCCGTCGGAGGTGATCCGAATCCGGCTGCAGTGTCCGCAGAAAGGCCGGGAGACTGGAGCGATGATGCCGATCTCGCCCACTCCGTCGTCAAACGTAAACCGCCGGGCCGTCTCGCTCGACGTGTGCTGTGGAAGCTCCACCAGCGGCCGGAAGGCGTTCAACCGGCCAATAAGCTCGTCCATCGGAACAACCGTCTCAGGCCGCCAGCTGCGATCTTCTTCCAGGGGCATGAACTCGATAAACCGCACGATGATGCCCTCTCGGCGGGAAAACTCGGCGAAGGCCTCGATCTGATGATCGTTGAAGCCGCGAAGCAGAACGCAGTTCACCTTGACGGGGCCCAGACCAACCTCTTTCGCCCTCCGCACTCCAGCCAGGACACGCTCGAAGCTGCGCGGAACGCGTGTGATTGCGGTGAAGGTCTCAGGCTCGACCGCATCCATGCTCACCGTGACCCGGTTAAGGCCTGCCTCCTTCAGAGGAGCGGCCATCGGCTCCAGAAGATGTCCATTCGTGGTCAGTGCAATATCGAGCGGCTCTCCCGAGGTCGTGGGAGTTCCATCGGGAAGAAAAGCTGTGCGAAGAGTCGAAAGCTCGCGAACCATCTCCACCAGACCCTGACGCAGCAACGGCTCCCCGCCGGTGAGGCGTACCTTTTCAACACCGAGCGAGATCAGGATGCGCGTCAGGCGCAGGTAATCCTCGATTGCCAGCTCGGTATACTGCGCCCCCTCATTCCCGGTACGGCAGTAGACACATCGATAATTGCAGCGGTCTGTTACCGAGAGGCGTAGATCGGTGATGGCGCGGCCAAAGCTGTCGCGCAGACGGCTCGGTGCTGAATAGTCCATCGATTCAGCAACTGCGGGTTCTCCGCCGACCGGTATAGATGGGGAGATGGTAGCCATGGCCCTCTTCATTATGTGATGCGCGTGGCCGAGAAGCGTAACAAGTGAAACCGTTTTCAGTATAGATGGACGCGTAGAAAATGCGAGGGGTTCGACGCGGCGGCCCGGGTCGGACCGCCGGTCGAAGAGATAGAAATCAACTCCGTGCCGACTGAACGGCCTTCGTCAGCTCAGGAACGATCTCGAAGAGATCCCCCACCACACCGTAATCGGCCACCTCGAAGATCGGGGCATTCTCGTCCTTGTTGATTGCAATGACTGATTTGGCCCCCTTCATGCCGACGAGGTGTTGAATCGCCCCGGAGATTCCAACCGCAACGTAGAGCTTCGGAGAGACCGTCTGCCCGGAGCTTCCCACCTGCCTCTCCATGGGCAGCCAGCCGTTGTCGCAGATGGGGCGGGAGGCGGCCAGCTCGGCTCCAAGGGCGGAGGCCAGCTCCTCGACCACGCCGAGATTCGCCTGCTCGCCGATACCTCGTCCCACCGAGACGATGACAGAGGCGGCGGAGAGATCGACAGTCTGAGCTGATTCACGGAAGAGCTCGCCGGGCCTGCTGCGAAGCTCCTCGGCTGTCAGTTGAACGAAGAAATTCTCAGCCGCTGCCGTGCCCTCTTCCACCGCGTCCGAGCGAAAGGCACCCGCCTGAAACGACACGAAACAGGGACCGGAACCCGTGTGGCGATAGTCGGCGTTGAGCTTGCCCTGCAGAAGCTGACGCACAAAGACAGGGCCATCGTGGACGGCGATGACATCGCTGATCAGGACCTGTTGAAAGCGTGTCGCAAGCGCGGGAGCAAAGTCGCGCACCTGGTACGTGTGGGGAAAGAGGACATACTCCGGCTTGGCCTGTTTGACCAGCTGTTCGAGGGCAATCACGTAGCCGTCAGCCGTATAGGTTCCAAGCAGGTCATGGTTTACGGTGAACACCTTCTCGAGCTTTTTTGAAGCAAGCTCCGACGCCAGCGCTTCAATCTCTACGCCGAGCACGGCAGCCGAACAGTCGACTCCCAGCTTCGTGGCAAGCTGCTGTCCGGCTGCAAGAGCTTCGTAGCTCATGCGATTCCACGTGCCGCCGCGATGCTCCATCACAACAAGAACTCCGCTCATATCACCCTCACCTCGAACTTCAGCTTTTCGACGATCTTGGCCGCCACTTCAGCAGGAGACCCCGTCAGCATCTCGGTCTTCTTCTGTCTCTCAGGCAGATAAACGCGCTCAAGAGCAATAGCGGGAGCACCCGGCGCGGCTGCGGCGACGGTCTTCAGCTCCTTGGTCTTCGCCTTCTTGATCCCCATCAACGTCGCGTACCGCAGCTTGTTTCCGCCGGACTGGATGGTCAGCAGCGCGGGCAGAGACATCTCCACGTGCTGGAACCATCCGTCTTCAAGCTCCCGCTTCACCTTCAATCCACCTCCTGCGACCTCGACCTGCATGATGATCGTCGCGTGCGGAATGTCCAGTAACTCTGCCAGCACAACACCCGTCTGCCCAAGTCCCAGGTCGTCCGACTGAAGCCCAGTGAGAATCAGGTCCGGCGACTCGGCCTTGATCGCATCGGCAAGAATCTGCGCGATCCCCAGCGTGTCGCGGGATCCCAGATCGTCCGCCTCAATATGAATCGCCCGGTCGGCCCCCTTGGCGAGCGCCTCGCGCAGCGTGGTCTGTACCCGCTCAGGCCCTGCGCAAACCACGACGACCTCGCCCGCACCGTTCTTCTCCTTCAGCTGCAGAGCCTCTTCCAGAGCATAGGCGTCGGGCTCGTTGATGGTGTAGTTAAGGTCACCCTCGTCGATCCACTTGCCGTCAGCGGCGATATGGACCGGCGCATCGCGCTCGGGGACCTGCTTGATGGCTACGACAATCTTCACTGCACTCCTCCTGAACTTTGTTGCTCCGATTGATTCTGTGGTTGCGATGCTGTCAAAGCGCGAGCGGTCAGCTGGGCGATGTCGAGAAGCTGCGGCGGAGCATCGCTTACCGCTGTCAGGGCATCGCGGAACATCGTATTGCAGAACGGGCAGGCAGTCCCCACAATCTGTGCACCTGTGCCTGCAAGCTCCCTGGCGCGGACATGGCTGACGCGCTCCCCCTTCTCCTCTCCCAGAAAAGCAAGGCCTCCCCCGGCTCCGCAACAGAAGCTGCGCTCGTGCGATCGAGGAGCCTCGACAAGCGTCCCCGCCTTCGCGACGACCGCTCGCGGCTCCTCATAGACATCGTGATAGCGCCCCAGATAACAGGGGTCGTGATACACGATGCTCTCCCCCGTCTGTTGCGGCAGCCTGTCCTTGTGGCGAGCCATGAACTCGGAGTGGTGTTCGATCTCCGGAGCGACTCCGTACTCGCGCCAGTCGGTCGCAATCGTGCGAACGCAGTGCGGGCAGATGGCCACGATCTTCTGCACCTTAGCGGTCTCGAAGGCCTTCAGGCCGTTCTCGGCCAGCGTCTGAAAGACGAGGTCATTCCCAAGCCGCCGCGCCGGATCGCCCGTGCACTTCTCCTTCTTGAGCACGCCGAAGCTCGTTCCCAGGTGCTGCATCACCCGGGCAAAGTCAGCGATGATCTCGCGTCCCTTGGGGTCATAACCTCCCATGCAGCCCAGCCACAGGCAGTACTCCTGCGTGCCGTCGAAGATGGGGAACGCCTGCTTCTGTATAAATTTGTCGCGCTCTATCGCGCTCAGACCGAGAGCATTGCCGTTCTTCTCCAGAGCCAGAAAGAGCTTGGTGCCGTAGTCGTCCTCCCATGCTCCGGTGTTGGTAGCCCCACGCCGCAGACCGACGATGACCGGCACGTGCTGGATACCGACAGGACACTGGAACTCGCAGCTGCCGCAGGTCGTGCACTCGAACGCGGCCTCCATGCTGAGGTACTTCTCCGGGGGGTTATCGGGCGAAGCGACACGCGCCTCCGTCAGCAGGGGCGTATCCGATGCCGGGCCAAACTCGTTCAGATAACTGCGCAGCCCCAGAATGATCTCTTTGGGGTTGAGCACCTTCCCCGTCGTTGCGGCCGGGCAGTGCTCCGTGCATCTGCCGCACTCGACGCAACTGTAGGTCTGGAGCGAGATAAGCTGCGTCACGTCCTTGCCCGCCACCAGTCCGAAGTCCTCATCGCCCGCCAGCGGAGGAATCTTCGAGAAGCCATCGCGCTTCAGAAAGACCGTCACCGGGCTCAACACGAGATGCAGATGCTTGGTATGCGGAATCAGCGGAAGAAAGATCAGCAGGGCCAGCGTATGCATCCACCAAAGCCCCCTGACCGCCAGCCCGCCATCCTCAACGAAGAAGGCTGCGAGGTAGGTCACCATCAGCAGAAAGATCAGGAACGCGATAAAACCCGACTCATACGAGACCTTCCTGCCCAGCCAGATCGGCCGCACAAAGAATCGTCGGACAAACAGTCCTGTGATGGAGACGGCAACCAGCACAGCCCAGACCGCGGCAAAGAGGAAGTAAAAATTGCCGATCAGGCTTGCGGGAGGAAGAAAGCCCAGGCCGAAGCCCGTGGCCATGTGGTTCAAGCTGACAAGGGCGAAGGCAAGAAATCCCCAGAAGACGAAGGCATGGGCAAGGCCGGGCAGAGGACGCTGCCGGATGACCTTTCCCTGGCAGAGGACCTCCCAGAAGAAGTCCCACACGCGGCGACCCAGAGGGTGCAGCGAAAAATCGACATCTTTCTTTGAGCGAAGAATCGTCCGCAAAATCGGACCGAAGCGCCAGAAAAAAAGCGCTGCGGAGGCCACAATGCAGAGGGCCAGCAATGCCGACTCAAGCGCGGAGAAGTGCCCCGGCTCGGCCAGCGTAGCTGAAAGATGAAATCCTTGTTCCTGGAAAAGAAAAATCGCGCCCGTAAGATCCCGGGCTCCTATCGCCACCTGAAGCGCCCCAGCAAGCATCCGAACCTGTCCGCGAGCAGGGCGTCCTCAGACGCTCCACCCGCTCTTTCGAATAATCTTCCGAGGCTGTTCGAACGCCTTAGTAGCTGATGAACTCGTTCGTGCCGCGGCGCAGACGAAGACCATTAAGAAGGAAGATCGCAGACAGCGTGCCCGTGATGGCATCCCAGTAGACCATGGGGTGTGCCAGACCCGGCGAAAGCGTGAAGTCCTGTCCCGCCCACAGTGTCACCAGTGTGAAGATGATGAGGCACTGAAAGCCGATCACCAGAAAGAGCTGTCCGCGACGGCGGCGTCTATCCAGCTGTTCGACCTCGTCGGGGGTCAGGTTCCGTTCTTCGATGGGCAGCAGCGTGTTAGCCATGACTCTCTTATCGTCTCCCTGCGTATTCTTGCGGTTCAAGGGAAGCACCGCCGATGAGGCAGAAGCTTCTGCCTCCATTAAAACATAGCTTTCGGATGCGCTCCCTGATCCCTGACGGTACGCAGTTCAACAGGTCTTCGTCCAGCAGGCGAAAGCATAGCTGAATGCTCATTCATCCGTAAAGCACAGCAACGAAATTTAACGTCTCTGTCGCTCTTCCCGTTTCGGGAGTCTTTAGAGAAACGCCACCGACTGGATTCCGGCGACATCGAATCGCTTGCGACAGCGCACGTTCTTGCAACCGACCATATCGTCGCGGCGCACCATATAGCTCTGTGCCTTCGCAAATCGAGCTCGGTCGCGGTCATCGGCGCCGCGAGGAAGCTGATTTTTCTTCCTTCGCACAATCCAGCTCAGTTCATAGTCCGCCTGCTGTCCGCAGTGCGGGCAGGTCATCGTGTGGGTCCGCTGTTCAGGACGCTCATCGAAAAAATCCCGTTCTTCCATCCAGCACCTCGCCGGTCTGCGGCTGACTTTTTGGGGCCGCACCCTTCGTGCGGTCCGGCGGTTACCGGACCATGAGAACAAGAGTATTGCATAATCGCAGAGGGCATCGTAGCCGTTCCGGCGAATGCCCAGGGTACACGGCATGAGTAAAGCGAAGAAGAAGGTTTTTTCCGCGGTAAAAGCTGTGAAGGCCAACGCCCGTGATCGCGTCGGCACGCCTCCGCCCGAGCGTGTCCTGCCCGATCCCAAGCAGAAGCGCAGCGACAATCCAAAATACAAAGAGACCCTGGCCGACCTCATCCGTAAAACAGGAGAAGATGCATGATCCGATCTCGTATTGCCACACTGGCTATCGCATTGACCGCACTTGCCGCCTCAGGCCGTGCGCAGACCATTCAGGTCAACAAGGAGAACCGCACCATCGCTATCACCGCCACCGACAAGGTGACCGCGATCGCCGATCAGGCCACGCTCCACATCGGCTTCATCGCCTATGGGTCGGACAGCAACTCGGCCTACGCCAACGGTTCGAAGGTCTCCAATGCGATCGTCAAAGCCCTGACCGATGCAGGCATCCCCAAGGAGACGATCCAGAGCGAGAACCAGCAGATCGCCCCCGTGCAGAACTACCAGCTCGACAAGCTCACCGAAGCTCAGAAGGCGCAGCGCCAGTTTCAGGTATCGCAAAGCTGGACCGTGAAGACGCTGGCCGCCGATGCAGCAAAGACGCTCGATTTAGCCGTGAAGGCCGGAGCAAACCAGTCCGGACAGATCGAGTGGGGCTTCAAGGACGAGAACGCCCCCGAGGCCGAGGCCGCCGCCAAAGCTTTGAAGCGCGCACACGCCCAGGCCGAGCAGATGGCGACCAGCCTCAACGCAAAGCTAGGCTCGCTGCTCTACGCCAGCAACGAGGTGCAGCCCAGCGGCCCGCGTCCGATGATGCGAGCCATGGCTGCCGCTCCAATGGCGATGGACAAAGTTCAGCCTCTGGCGATTAACGCCCGCGAAATTGAAAAAACGGCGACCGTCTATGCGGTCTTCGCCATCGAATAAACTGCAACGGCTCGACCAATAGTTTGAAGAGAGAGAGATCATGCCTCAGTACCCCTATCGCGAATTAAAGCCGACACCCGAAGCCGAGGCGATCTATCGCCGCTGGCTGGCCCAGCTCAACGATGAGTTCACCCGTCACCAGTCGGTCGATCGCCGTTCCGATATCGTTCGCGACGAGCTCTACCAGATGTACCTCGGCAAGCCGCACGGCGGACGCACCCAGGTCACGCTGAACAGCGAGCTCGCCAGCTATACCCTGTCGGAGTGCTTCGACCCGCGCAACGTCACTCTCGAGCCCGAGTACTACGGCGATGTCGACGCCGAAAAATATTCCATCCGCAAGCCGCTCATCTGGTTCTGGCAGATGTTCGATCGCTCGCCCCTGGGTCTGAATCACTGGCTCGGCTTCCGCTTCCGCTGCATGCTGGGGCATCACATCTTCAAGTCCATGGGCAAGGGCGTGAAGATCTTCCAGAACGTCGAGTTCAGCTTTGGCTACAACCTCACCATCGAGGACAACTGCACCATCCACCGCAACGTCCTGCTCGACGACCGCGGCGAGATCATCGTGCACGAAGGCTCCAGCATCTCCGACTACGCCAACGTCTACTCCCACACCCACAACATCAACGTGCAGGCCGACGTGACCAACAAGCCGACGGAGATCGGGCCCCGCGCCCGTATCACCTATCACGCCACCGTGCTGGCAGGAGCGCACGTCGGCGAAAACGCCATGCTGGGAGCGATGGCGCTGGCCACCAAGCCTGTTCCGCCCGGAGTCGTTTCTGTGGGAATTCCGGCAAAAGTGAAGCGGGAGAAGGACACCCCCGCACAATCGTAAGGGGTTGTCACGCACACTTATTTTTCGTGCGGGCGATCTTCCTTTAAGCTAGAGGAATGAATCAGGACGTAGTCCTTATCCTCTTCCAGGTAGTTGCGCTCATTCTCGCCTTCAGCGTGCACGAGTGCGCCCATGCCTGGACCGCGTGGCGGCTAGGCGACCCCACGGCTCGCATGCTGGGTCGCGTCACGCTCAATCCGCTGAAGCACCTGGACCCCTTCGGTTCGGTCCTCATGCCGCTGATCGCGCTCGTCTATCACTGGCCGCTGATCGGCTGGGCCAAGCCGACTCCCGTGACCGCGCGCAACTTCAAGAACTACAAGCGCGACGACATCATGGTGACTCTGGCCGGTCCGGCCAGCAATCTTCTGCTGGCCACGATTGCGCTTATCCTGCTGCTGGTGATCAAGCACGTGATTCCGGGCGGAGCTGTCGCTGTCTTCACCGCCATGGCGCTTGCCATGCACTATCCCGGCGTCTCCACGGAGAACCTTCCGGCCCTGTTCCCCATTGCGCTGCTGCTCTACTTCATCATCCTCATCAATCTTCTGCTCTTCGTCTTCAATCTCATCCCGTTTCCACCGCTCGACGGCAGCCGCATCCTGCGGCACTTTCTCCCGTACAACGCCCTTGCGATCTACGACCGCATGGGCATGTTCGCTCTCTGGATCTTCATGCTGGTGGCAGGCGGATTCATCTTCAGGATCTTTCTCTACCCTCTGCAATCTGCCTTCGACAGCATCCTTGCGGCGCTTTAGGGAGAATGTTTCCCGTATCATCTCTATCTGAGCATCATGATCGATTCCACCCCTTCTTCCACATCACGCCCGCGCATCCTCAGCGGTATGCGACCCACTGGCAAACTGCATCTGGGCAACTACATGGGCGCGCTCTACAACTGGGTGAAGCTGCAGCACGAGTATGAGTGCTACTTCTTCATCGCCGACTATCACGCCCTGACGACGGACTACGCCGACACCTCGAACCTCAAGGAAAACACCCGCGAGGTAATCCTCGACTTCCTCGCCGCCGGGCTCGATCCCGAAATCGCCACGCTCTTCATCCAGAGCCATGTGACGGTGCACTTCGAGCTTCATACGTTGCTCAGCATGATTACTCCCTTGAGCTGGCTCGAGCGCGTACCCACGTACAAAGATCAGCAGGAACAGCTCAAGGAAAAAGATCTGGCAACGTATGGCTTTCTCGGATACCCCCTGCTCCAGACGGCGGATATCCTTCTCTACAAGCCAAAGTACGTTCCGGTAGGAGCTGACCAGATCGCCCACGTCGAGTTGACCCGTGAAGTCGCACGTCGTTTCAACCAGTTCTTCCCGGGTGATTTTTACCTTGCCCCCACCTCCGCCCCCTGGGAGATGGGAGCCATTCAGGAGAAGGCGCGCAAGCTGGCCGACGATAAGACAAAATCCACCTTCTCCGCGCATGAGCTCTACCAGGCCGCCCAGCAGACCAAAAAGCTCACAGGCTTTGGCCGTCACGAGATCCTGCCCGAGCCCGATGTGCTCCTGACGCCCTCGCCCAAGCTGCCGGGAACCGATGGCCGCAAGATGTCCAAGAGCTATCGCAATACGATCCTGCTCTCCGATCCCGAGAAGGAGGTCCGCTCCAAGCTCAAGACAATGGTGACGGACCCTGCTCGCATTCGCCGCGAAGATCCCGGCAATCCTGATGTCTGTCCGGTCTTCGATCTGCACAAAGTCTTTTCGAGCGAGCAGACCCAGCAGAATGTTCGCGCAGGCTGTACAACGGCGGGAATCGGCTGTATCGAGTGCAAAGGCTGGCTCGCGGATGCCGTTGTCGAGCATCTTGCTCCCATCCAGGAGCGTCGCCGTTACTACGAGGCCCACTTCGTTGAAGTAGAGGAGATTCTGATACAGGGAGGCAAGCGTGCTGCTGCCCGCGCGAATCAAACTATGCAGGAAGTCCGCGATGCGGTAGGTCTTCGATAACTATGGCTGACGAAATCCTCCATCCCGAAGAAACGGCTCAGCAGCCGGACGAGACTGCTCAGACAGAAGCGACGGCTCCGTCCGTCTCTGAAGCCGAGGTCATCGCGCAGCCTGACTCTCAGACCCAGCCTCCAGAGGAAGAGGCAGCGGATTCGCTGGCCCCGCAGGAACCCTTCGCTCTGAAGCACCCCGTTCCCGCGCCTGCCGCCGAACCGAAACGGGTTGCCTCGAAAGAGAGGAACAAGGACAAGGACGAGGCCTCGCAGTCACCCTTCTCTGTCACTGTGGGACTGGTCTACGACGGCCCGCTCGATCTTCTGCTCGATCTCATCCGCAAGCAGAACATCGATATCTACGACATCCCTATCGCTCGCATCACCGAGCAGTTTCTGGAATACACCCATCGTCTGAAGCAGACAGATGTCGATTCGGCGGGCGAGTTCATCTACATGGCCTCGCTTCTCATTCACATCAAGTCGAAGATGCTGCTTCCGCGTGATCCTTCAGACGTCGCCGGGGCAGACTCCGAAGATCCTCGTCGCGAGCTGGTCGAACGCCTGCTCGAGCACGAGCGCTTCAAGGCAGCCGCCCAGATGCTGATGCAGAAGCAGCAGATCGAAGAGGCCACCTGGAGCAACCCCGGCATCCGCGAGTTCCGAGAATCTGCCGACGCCGAGCGGGAGATCGCGGCCGATACCGTCGACCTGGTCCGTGTCTTTCAGGACATCCTCGGCCGC
>Ga0255336_101055_pt1 | contig 25451 bp, 34 predicted proteins | sample MeOH1_35cm_T3_17_FD_189102 | JGI IMG/M metagenome (GOLD analysis project Ga0255336, IMG submission 189102) | Sandy soil microbial communities from University of British Columbia, Vancouver, Canada - MeOH1_35cm_T3_179 | ecosystem: Engineered > Artificial ecosystem > Sand microcosm > Unclassified ...
CCGGGTCAAGTCTTGCGGTTTCTGAATCGCAATGGCTTCAACATCGCCCTGAAAGACGAGGAAGTTCCGCGCCTTGATCAAGATGTTTTCCGCCTCCAGTGATTCGTTGTACTGCTGTGCCGTGACGATGCGCTCGTTGATCCGGTATTCCGACACGCCTTGATTGGTGATGGCCCGCTTCCACTTTTGCTCGTCGCCGGCGTCGTCCTCGTACACCGCCGCGACCCAGGCAGACTTGGGATCGTGGCGCTCCTGAGTGCCGTTGACTTGGCTTCCATCTTCATCGCCGTTGGCCTCGACCTCCCCATTGGTCGTCGATTTTCGGAGAACACGGCCGCGGTAGACCAGCTCCTTCAAGTGTGTCGAACGCAAATGCGACGACTTGATGCCGAGCACGAAAGAGATGGCATCCATCGCGTTGGACTTTCCCGACCCGTTGGGTCCAATGATGGACGTGAAGTAGGCATCGCCCAAGAGAAGGGTGTGGTGTCCCTTGTAGGACTTGAAGTCTGCCAACGTCAGCACAGAAGACTTTGCCGCGCATGCCTCCTTACTATAAAGTTCGAGTCGGATCAATTTACCCATCTCGAATGGAGTTCGTGCAGTGGAGTGGGCTAATCAGTGAATGGACTGAAAGAGGATTCCGTTACAGGCGCAAACATCACAATCATCATCTGACGGAGGTCAAGGACGGAACCGAACCGCTCAAAGGAGGCAAATAGCCACAACCCAATTCCTCTCCAACATCTAGTCTTCCCTCCGCGCTCTGATGCGCCGACGCGAAACGCGTTTTGCCAAGCCACGGAAAATCGGTGCCGCCGCTTTGTGCTCACTCTGGTTGGGCGAGACACCTGACCTGTTAGCATGTTCCGATGGCATTCTGAGACTGCCCCAAAACTATACAGACGGCCTTGATCTGCCTATGGTCGTTCATGACATGCACATTAATTTTCCGATTTGCCCTTTTGCCTCTGGTGCCTCCTGCTCGGACAATTGGACCTCATAATGTGATGTCGCTGTGAAGGCCATTGAATGGATCACAGATATATCCAGGCCGGCGAGACGACGTTCCAACTAGTCAAGTTGGCCAACGTCAGCACCGGCTGGCCCCACTATTGTCTCACGCATCGCTTGTGCCTGCTTGCAGCTCTGGTTGAACAGGAGGAGTGGACGGAGGAGGAGATGATTCTGGTCACGAGCAGATATTCTGGTGTTTAGCACGATGATTCTGGACTAGAACCTTAGACGGAGTCTGACCCACACCAGCTCCGCCGCTCTTCAGCAGCAAATTGATCTGCTTTGGACTTGCCTCCCAAGCTGTCTATTATAATCCTTTGGTCAAAGTACGACGGTTTGATAGGGCAACCAGAGGATGAGCGCGAGACACAGGAGGTGTTAAAGCGGCGTCGCCAGAGTGTTTCAGCCGCCAAGACTCATATTGCCACAGACAGATTAGCGTGGAGTCTGGTGTAGGAGCCTGTACTCTCCTGCCAGTCAACTTGCTTCATGCAGGCACGCACCCTCGGTGTCCACGCTCAGCGACACATGGACAACAGGCTTCCTCCGGCGCCCTAGCACGTCCTGTTATCTTTGACTTCGCCCGTGATGGTCATCTGAAGTGAACATTACTAAAAAGGATCACGCGCACGGGAGCAAGATCATCACTGTTCTCAAGGCCCTTAAAACGACGACTTGACCTATGTAGGAACGTTCCTCTTTGGTTGACAGAGCAAGCCAGATCGCTGCAGCCCGAGATGTCGGATGCTGGAGGGATTCCTCCGTCCAAGTCTAAACCGGCGTCGGTCAACCAGCCTCACGATGACCTCAAGGTTCCTGATTCTCTTGCGAGCGACTATGCTTCATCGTCCTCCGGGAGTCCCACGCTCTCGCGTAACTCGTCTTACATCGGGAGCCAGTCGTTACAGGAAGACTGGGAGATTCCACTGGACAAGCTCACCTTTTTCGACATCTTCGATAACCTCGCCTTACCGTCCAAGTTGGACAGATGGCAGGCCAGTCTCGCCGGGCAGAGAGAAAAGGTGATGAAGCAGCAAGAACGGTTGAGATTGTCGGGAAACAACGCCAAAGACCGGGCTGTGGCGGAATGGCGAAAACGAGTGCCGTCGTCGGACGAACAGCTGAAGAAATACCGCAGTCGCGTGAAGAAATCTGTCGACGAGCTGAATAAGAGGTGGAATGACACGGTGACGATATCAGCCCGAGAGAAGATTTCCTTCATCTCGGCCGTGCTCAACGTCTTCATCAGTGGATATCTCATGGGCGCGGTCCCGGAATATTTTTATTGGTGGTTTACCGTGCAGTTGGCATATTTCATGCCCATCCGGGTCATCACCTATCGGAGGAAGGGCTATCATTATTTTCTCGCCGACCTGTGTTACTTTGTCAACTTTCTCTGCCTGCTTTCGATCTGGGTGTTTCCACGGTCGAAACGACTGTTCATCAGCACCTACTGTCTGGCCTACGGCAACAACGCGGTCGCCATTGCCATGTGGCGCAATTCTCTGGTTTTTCATTCCCTCGACAAAGTCACCAGCCTGTTCATCCACGTGATGCCACCGGTCACCCTCCATTGTATCGTTCACCTCACGTCGCCGGAGTTTCTCCGCCACCGGTTCCCGGCGGCCTACAACATCAAGTACAGTCCTCCCGGTTCGCCGGAACACTACTCTCTCTTCGCCATGCTCCTGTGGGCCACGGTGCCCTACGCGGTATGGCAGCTCTCTTATCACTTCTTCATCACCGTTCGTCGCCGAGACAAGATCGCCGCGGGCCGACCAACCTCCTTTACCTGGCTCCGGAGGTCTTACGCAAAGACTTGGCTCGGCAAGTTTGTGCTCTCCTTGCCTGAACCACTCCAAGAGCCGGCGTTCATGATGATTCAGTATTGCTACGCCTTGCTCACCACCACCCCATGTCCGCTGTGGTTCTGGTACCGTTGGGCGAGTGCCGCATTTCTGCTCTTTGTCTTTTCATGGAGCATCTGGAATGGGGCCAACTATTACATGGATATTTTTGGAAAGCGCTTCCAGAAGGAACTCGAACAGATGAAGCTTGATGTGGCAAAATGGCAGAACAGTCCCGGAGCGCGCCTGACTCCACCACAAGGTCCTGCCGAGCCCGAAGGGAGAGATGGTGAGAAGGCCAGGGAAAATCGGAGGAGCATCGACAAGATTCCGTTGTTGGACGAAGGTAACAAGAGCGACGTGAGGGCCACGGGAGCTGAATTGCCCAACGGAAATGGCAGTGTGTCTGAGAGGAAGTCGGGGATTGTCGGCAACGATGTTCATGACACCGCGGCGGGAGAAACGAAGCCGTTGGAATGAGTTGGGAGCTTGGAGTTTCGGTGAGCATTGGGTTCAATCGTCATGTGGTTGTCCTGCCTGTTACGATACCCCGTTTGGATTGATCTTCAGGAGGAGCCTTAGAACTTTTAGAGACCCGATTCCTGTGAATGAGCAACATTGAAAGCAGGCCATCCGCTCGATTTTGCGTCGTGGTCACCTGGCACATCAGATCAGTGTCATCGACGCCACATGTCCAGCTGGCAAGGGGCAAATCTTACGATGGATGACTTTTATGCATGATGGCTTGGTCGCTCGTGGACTGGATGGATATCTTGCTTGGCACTTGGAGTTACGGGTCTTACCTATATAAGACCGAAAGTAGATAGTTCTGCAGCCACAAGGGTCGCGCTATTCCTAAATATGACTAGTTACCCCACGCAAACAACCAATTACCACCAGCCAGATTTCTTGTCATCGTGTAAAGAGGATGATGATAGTTCAGAACCGTTTACTAAAATACAACTAGAGATTTGCGAAAGCGAATACGCGAACTGCCAAGTGCGAGTTATTAAACCGCCTTAATTGGGAGACTAGGGGAGTCGATCGGGCCTTCCAGGGAAGACTAGGAACGCTTATACCTGTAACTTCGGCCTTCCGAATTTGACCATTGCATCGGGCTATTGTTCCCGCAATCACGCGAGCATTGCAAGCTCTGTCTTTGGTTGGCAATCTTATCACCCATCGGACACAGAGCCCTATTGTTACGGGTTAGAGAACATCACCCTCCGTCAGTACCTCTAACAACGACCTCCACCGTCCACTACCTTTGCAGATGTCTCGTTCTGCTGTCGCCGACTTCGTCGACTCCTTCTTCACCCGCACCCTCTTCCAGGCCGACGATGGGCTCGCAGCCTCGGTGCTAGCCACCGAGCTTGCCTCAGATGCCAACATTTGTGTACGCTGCCTCCTTTCCTTTGCCTCCCCAGCGCCCATACTCAGGTTATCTGTCTATTAAGATCAATGGCACTCTCCTAACTACTTCCGAATTCGTCACCCTCATCACCACCCAATTTCGCTCCGCCTTCTTTGCATCTATTGTCGAGATCAAAGACCTAAACATTATGACTACAAACGACTCGGGCTCTACGGGTGTGGTTGGGCAATGGACGGCCTACGTGGCCAAGGGGAAGGAGGATGGGAAGGAACTCAAGCAGAGCGCGACGACTATCGTAAAGGTTGAAGAGAGGGAAGGAAAGAATGTTGTGACTGGCCTTTGGGAGGCGCAGACTGTGGATGAAGCTTGATGCATGAGCCGCGGGCTCTACAAAGGATTTAGACCAGTTACTCTAGGAGTACCCGTTCGGGCAGAATAGCCACCCCAAGCCTAGAGGAAGTGTTCAGTTATATTCTCGACGGGATTAGACAAGGATGCTCACTTCGTCATAGAGTCGAGAATCTACTCCAAGTGACATGAGAGACAACCAGTTTATCGCGGCCGACAGGCCACCTCCGCAAGCTGGCCACCATTATCAGCTCTCGGGCTTAATGATAAAATTCTTCGCAATGGCCAAACTCACTATTGACGACCGTCACTTTACGCGAGACGATCTGATCCAACTTGTCTTGCCCAAGCTGCTCGGCAATGTACTTCTTCAACTCTTCGGGGTCTCGCAGGTACGTAAAATTGCCTGGGTCCTTAAGGAGGGAGGAAGGAAAGTCCAGAAGGAGAGATGTGGGTATATGGCCGTCCTGGTAGGATGATGCAGGTCTCGCATCTATCAGCAAAGTGCCGCCGGCGGAGGGTGACGGTCGGTGTGCGAGCCTTAACACCTCGTCGAACTCTACACGGCGATCAGTCCAGTTCAGAGGTCAGATACGATACGTACGGACAACGGCATCGCCGTCCAAGGTAGGGACGGCATATTCGGTTTCCTGTGGACATCCATCCTCTAGCCGAGCCTCAAAGTGGTGCAGGGTGACTCACTTCGAAATGTTTTGGCGGCCCAGTCTCGAGCTTGACACCCTCCTTCTTCGCCCGCGGCAGACCACCATCAATCACAGATACCTTCTCGTGCCCATAAACCTGTCCATTGAGTCGGCGGGTCAGTGACTCCTCATGTTCTTGGCCGTAGGCGACGAACCTTGAACGTCCATGCCGTCCGGGGAGCGGCGAAGACGCCTTCACCGTCGTACACGATCACATGCGAATCCTTCGCAACTCCGTGCTTACCTGCAAAAGCGGCGAATCGTTCTGGTAAAGGGAGCATCAGGGCATACCCATCGGGATGAGGCTCGGACACAGCGTCCAGGTCCCAAAACCGCGCGTTTGGGAAACGAGGACCCGCTTTGAACTCTTCATACGCGTTGCGCGTAGGTGGATCGGGTTCATAAAGCCATGAGGCGTCGAGGACAACGGCGTCGGGCTCGGCGATAAGAGAGGATGTTGGGGGGATGATGAGTGGCACTGGCATATTGGGTTTCGTTGTCTTCACAGGCCTCAATAATGGATCTCCACGGATGAATATACACCAAGCTGGTCGCTCCGAATTAGTCGCCATCTCGGTGATCCGAGGGTAGGCGGGCGATTGCGTGCTTTCGGCTCTGCCGAGCTCACGACCGTTCTATCTTTGTGCTTGTGGCAGCGGAATAACAGCGTTTTGTCCCGAGCGGTGGATCCGGGTCATCAAGGCTCTGCCAGCTATATCTTCAGATGATCCATATTTGCGGATGGCTCGACTTCGGGTACTACCACAGCGATGACCATCAAAGTGCGACCCTCAGTTCTCATCATAGGCTGCGGCCCGGCGTGAGTGCAACTTCGGAGAGAACAACGAGGTTCGAGCTGATGTCGAAATCTAGAGGTCTAGGAGCCATTGGGCAGTTCAAGCGCAAAGGTTTCGATGTCGTGGCGTATGAGGCGCGCGACAGTGTAGGCGGTCTCTGGTCAGTCGGTCCCGAGTGACGTGATTGGATCCCTCGCACTGATTGGGGGGTTTACGCAGGAACTTTGACCCGACGCCCCCGCCATGCCGAATCTCCTTTACTAAGGATGGCCATGCCATTGCTCTGACAGACCTGGAACGGTCTGGTAAGCCAGCACCGGCTCCGACTCCCATGTATGCTGGTGTCACGGCCAACACACCTAGGGTGAGTGTCAAGTTCTTTTCCGCAAAGTTCGCGCTCACGACTGGCTTGCCAAGGATATCATGCACTATCGCTCGCACCCCTACCCCCAAGACACGGCAGAGTACCCAACTTATAAAGTCATCTACCAGTATCAACAACAACACGCTGCCACCTATGCCAGCCACATCCGACTCAACAGGGTGGTCAGTCGGGTGCGGCATACACCCCACGACCGTGCTTCAAGTAAAAGATGGCTGGTGGAGTGGACGCCGTCTGTGACTAGCAAGTCGCCCGATGTGGGAACGACCTTTGAGGAAGAGTTTGACCATATTGTTGTCGCGAATGGGTCAGATTCGAGGCCCTTCATCCCGTACATAGACAAATTGTGGGACTGGAAGGGGGAAATCCTGCACTCGAGGTGGTACAGAGAGGCGAAAGTGTTTGCGGGAAAGGCAAGTCCATCTCCGCATCTTCCCCAGACCACAAGCTGAAAATGCGATAGACCGTTATGGTGGTGGGCGCTGGGCCCTCGAGTGAGTAGTTTTTCTCGTCTTTGTCGTCTCAGCTGACAATGCAGGTGCGGATCTTGTGCGAGAACTCGGCATGCTTTGTGTTGAACGGTCGCCCCTCGCGCCACTCCGAGTCTACCGTTCTCTCAAAAGCAAGCCCCGCTATGACACCGAACACGAGAAGGGGTGGAGCGAGCACATCACCAACGTTGCACCAATACGGACCGTCGAGCCACCCTCTCTCAACTCTGCCACCGGCAGGATCATCACCGTCTCGGAAGATATTCTGGATGATGTGGACGTGAGTCCTGTCCCGCTCACTCGGCCGACTTGCGGAGCTGAAAACCATAGGTGATCATATTTGCTACCGGTTTCCTGTTCCGCTTTGAGTTTTGCCACCCGTCGGATGCTCCTTTCGAGAAAGCACCCCTGCTGAGGGACCCGTATGTCCCTCCAGAGCCTCGCCGACCACCAAAGGACTTGGTGGGTCAGGCTACCCTGGAAGGCGGGCACCGTGAGTCCCCTCGATGAAGTGCGCATCCGCACTGACCCGCAAGAAGGCGTTCATAATCTCGACGCTCACCAGATCTTCTACCTTCCGGACCCCACACTTGCATTCTTACTGCTCCACGCGGAAGCCATCCCCTGGCCGTTCTCAGAGATGCAAGCCCGGGCGGTAGCGGCCTACTGGTCGGGTACGCCACTTGAGCTGACGCCTCATCCGGAAGAGGACTCAGATTCGCATTCTATCCTGGTTCTCGGCCATCCGGGAGAGTGAGTCTGCTGTGTTTTAGCGAGTGGTCACGCTGATCGTCTGTGCAGATTCAACTATGCTGAGAGGTTGCTGAAGTTGATTGGCGAAGGAGGACCAGAGGAAGTTGACGCTGAAGGACGATGGGGAGCTTGGCCGGCTTGGAAGAAGCATATTCGGGAGCTTATTGACTAGAGACTGCCTCAGTAAGGCGCAACTAGCACCAAATGCCACGATGTCTGACTACTTTTCATAGGTATCTCTGTAGGAGATGGCATGGTATATAAACTGGACCTATGCCTTGGTGCAGCTCCTAGCTACAACTTCCACCTATCGCTCCTACATACAGGCAGGTATTTACTGCTTCAGTATAGGTTAGCAATACCCGCGCTGGGGACTGCACCTGTGCTGAGAGCTGAATTTTAGTAGAGTATGGTGGCTTGTGCAAAGTAAAGTCTGTGGTTGCACGAAATGATTTTGCCAGACCTATGAAGGGTGGCACGAAGATGGTTTGGAAGGCATAAAAGTTTTCACGGGTCGTGGGAAGCGAAGAAGTCCGTGTTTATAGACAACGACAGCGGATTGTTCCCTAAAACTGGCACGAAGGGATTGACTGTGCTATATTAGAAGCTCCTACAACTTGCTAAACAATCCGTCGTTTAGAAATGAAAAGCTGTCCTCCCATACCGCATCATCTGAAGCATTATGTATCCACTGGGGCTCGACTGACTCGGTGGGTTGTAGAGAAAGCCAAGCGGAAGTGTCATGAGTCGTGATGAAGGTCGACGTTTCCTCCGGGTGAGCAGGCGGAAGGGCGGTGTCCGAGATCGATGACTGGTTATAGCTGGAGGAGGCGTGAGAAGGCCCAGCCCCGATCCCTTGCCTGAACAGAGGTTCAGTATCAACTCGTTGAGTAGAATCACCTTTCCAGGATGGCCAGGAGAAAGCTGGCGTAGAGAGAGGCGGCTCGACACTTGAGGGGGAGCGCGCCATTCTCCGAGCGAGGACTCGGACAGCCACGGCCTCGCTTTGGCTATTCGAACCATGGTTGTAATCCAAAGTGCGAGACAACTGAACGAGCAGCTGAGCGACCGTCTCGACGTACGGAAAGGGAGATGAGAAGATGAGCAGGAGGTCGATGGCGGTGAGCAGGTCAGGTCGATGCTCAAACGCGAGATTGGAGCTCCTCAACATACACGCGATGAGCGTATGCGCGGCGGCAGTGACGTGGGATACAGCGTGGAAGCCGCAAAAGCGAAGAAGGCCCAGGTGCCGTAAGCGTGAATAGGTCTTGACGGTGTCCACCGAGAGGCGGCAGGCTTCGGACGTGGCGAAGCCGGTCTCTTCCTTGGAGGGCGTAGGACTGGTCTCTAACTCGTCAATGAGGGCTTGACGGGCTATCAGGGTCCGAACAAATTGGAGGGTGGTCCGGACGCGGCAAGAGTGGAAGAAGTTCGAGGCCGGATGGGGTGTCGCACCGACCAGCGACAAATACGGCGGGAGATCCCGTTCAATCTGTTCAACCCAGCCATTAATAATGCTCAACATTAGTCTCCTACTCGCCTCGTGGCAAAATACATACCTTGTCCAGTCGTTTCTGGGCCCGCTTCATGAGGTCGTTGCGGTCGAGCGGAGGGTCGTTCAGAGAAAAAGCGGCGGCCGGTGTTCTTGACGGGGCGTTGATCGCAGACAGCACCTGGAGCATGAGTTAATGTGAGACCGAAGGGCATGGGATCATCACGCACCTGTTCGAGGACCATGTATATTTCGATCATCTTGACAGCGGCCGCCATCGCCACTGGCGGATCGTCCTCTGGCTGGGGAAGAATCTCCGTCTTTTTAATGTATTCGTTGTCAACGATGACAGGAAGGTCGACGCTGCCTGTCTTCACTCAGCTCCACCGCGCGACACATCCGGCGGACTTACATTCCGACAGCCTGATGAGTGGCGGGCGTCCTTGAGAATAGGCAAGGGCGGTATCCAGAGTATACAGGGCCCAAAACAAGCGTGTACGGACCTGCCGTTCAGCATTTCACTTATTTCACGAGGGGACCAAAGGCTCACCTGCAGCGTCACCGGGTCCATCTTGAACTCCCTCGTACTGCGATGCAGCCCAGTCGTAAATGCCAGGCCAACGGCTTCCGCAACGAAGCTGGAGACGGAGCCTGTGAAGCGGATCAGTACCGCGTCGATACAGGTCGAGAGCAGTCACTGACTCGCAGAACCGGTGCGACCTTCGGCAAATAATGCAAGGTCTACGCGTCTCGTCAGTCAAGTCGAAATGGGAAACGAGATGACCAAACCGACGGTAAAGAGCGAGGATGTGCCGGATGTCGAGCTTGTTCTTGCTAATTCTGAGAAAGTCTTGGGCAAGTTCATAGTAAGTCTCGCCGGCTTGATCGCGCTCCGACGCTGGAAGGAGGGCCTTCGCACTTTCGACCAGACGCGCCGTCACGGCGAGGATGCTCATCAGGAGTGCGCCATACTGAGCAGTGCATGGCAGGCGGCGCTGGGTGACCGCGACAAATTCCTGCGCCAGCCATCAGCTCCGTTGCCGCGATGGATCCGGTGGCCTTACGGATAAGAAGGAAGGAGCGTGAAGGAGCGGAAAGAAGACCGCTTCAGGAGAAAGTTGATCAGTGTCGCTCAAGCGCCGAAAGACAGGGGAACTGACGAGTGTTCAGATGATAGCCGATCAACTTGAACATGAATTCCTGCGGACAACGTTGTAGGCAAAGATCGAAAAAGTCGCTGGACGAGGTCGAGGCTCCAGTCATGCCCAAAGCGCCTGCAGAGTGAGACGCAAAAGATGCCCCAGTCTTGTCGCTCTCCGATACTTCGACAGTGTGAAGCAAGCCGAGGCGAGCGAACAGGGGCATCCCCGTAGATGGTCCGGAGTAGACGATCTGGTCATCTGAGTCGATGAGCAGGAGGTGCTCTTTGCCTGACTTGGAGGGGGTCTCTGGCCGCTAGTACCGTTTTTGAGTGATCAAGAACGTGACCAGGAGAAGGTACTGCTCACATCCAGCTTGGATTTCCCGGTCACAGTTGGAGCCCTTGAAGCACCGGACGAAGATACAGGTCCCGGCGATGAGACATTCGAGACCGATCGCTTTGGGGACAAGTGTCCCGGTGAGAGAGAGCTTGTTCGAGGGCGCTTCAAGGTCCTGTCGACATCCTCAGCACTGCTGATCACTTTTGAAAATAACCACTGCTCACCTTGCGTCCTCGGGATGCATCACGACTCGCCTTCTGTCTATGGTATTCAGAACATGGACTACGTGTACACATCGGTCGTCATCGCCACTCACGGCGTCGAGAAGGTGCATTTCTTGCCACCTTTGCTGCATCTCAAACACGGTCTCTGACCATCACAACGCACCTATAATGTAAGAAAGATTCAGCGTGGAGACTATGGGTATGAGGCACGACCAGAGACGCGCCTTTCGTCGCCTGCAGATGTCGCAGGCGACTAGCATCTTCCACCTGATGTCGGACAAGTCGATGAGCTCCTCATGTTGCTCAGTCCGTGACATCGTGAGAAAAGAGGAACACCGTCCAGCAAGGCGTGTCAGCGACGTGGAGTAGTTGACAATAGAAATCAGGCATCACGGCGATAACGGGCTGAGCTGATTTCCTCACCCAGTTTGCTGTCTTGCGATGGCGTGCGAATTTGCCCAGGCCGAATACTTCGTAGCTTATCTCGTAACCTTTGTTCCGCCCCTCCCTTTCTCGGACCCCTGCGTCTCGAACTCTCACCCCTCGGATGACCGAGATCAGTTGTGAATTGCAACTTGACGACAACCTCTCGCGCCATCGTCCTTCTTGCTCTCTATAAACATATGAGTTCCTGCAGGATGGGCTCGGAGACGAGCCAAGAATCAGGATTGCCGCGAGCCTGTGTTGGGTACCATGTCCCTGCTACCTCAAAGCGCTGGGTACGCGACCAGTAAGCTTTCACTCTCCAAGCGCGCGGTCGGTATGTCTGACAACATGCAGTCTTGGTCGGCGGCGCGTTCTTCGCCGTGCTCATGAACGGCATCACTTGGGTGCAGAAACGGTACACAAACTTTGACCCTGGAAAGGTGGAGGAGTTCTCCTCGGCTTCTAGGTCCGTCAAGACTGGAATGTATGTCAGGACCTGTCTTCCACCGAGGTGCTCGCAAGTGACTCGCATGCAGGATGTCGGTAGGCATTACGTCTGCTTGGGTATGGGGAGCGGTCTTTCTGCAGACGGGGACGCTCACCTACCTTTATGGCGTCTCCATACCATGGTGGTTTGGTATGGGAGGTTTCGTTGGTAGGGTTTTGAGCCAGTTCAACGTGACTCCACAGGCGGAGACTGACGACGAGGCAGAGATCGCCGCTTTCGCATTCATCTCCTCGAAAATCAAGGTAAACGCCAGCGGCGCCTCGACGTAAGCCCCGTGTCAGCTTTGAGAGACGAAAGGTCAAAACTCATCCTTCTCTGGCAGCTTCCTTCAAGTGGCCAAGGTACGCTTCGGCGTTCTCGGTCATCTTGCCTACATGTTCGCCGCTCTCGTCGCAAACTTTGTGGTGGGCAGCGAGATTCTCGTCGGCGGGGCGGGAGTCGTCACTGGAATGACGGGTATCAGCGAGTATGCCGCCATCTGGCTGTTGCCGCTGGTAATCGTTGCCTACGGTCCGTCATGATCCCTTTGACCTCGTCGTCACTGACCCCTTATCAGTCCTGACTGGTGGTCTTCGAGCCACCTTCGTGTATGTAGGACATTCTCCGTGAACGCCAGTGGGTACTGATCAGGCTTATAGAGCGGACTATCTCCACTGCTGCATTCTCTTTTCATGCCTCCTCGTCCTCGTCCTGGCAACCTACACGCGAGGCGACATCATCGGCTCACCTGGCAAGCTGTACGACCTTCTACTCGATGCTTCCGAGGTGAACACCTTCCAAAATACTCCAGAATAGCGCGTTTGACGGCTGACACGCCATAGACGACTCCAGCGGTGGGTAACGGGCATGAGTCCTACCTCTCTTTCCGGAGTCAGGGCGGCATGTGTATGTGACCCCTCTGTCCCCATCGGCTGAGCTGACGAGGGACAGATTACGCGGTGACGGCGGCCACATCTTTTTTCGGGCTGTCCTTTTGTGACCAGTGAGGCCCGCAACTCGGGACCGGAGAAACAAGCTCACGGCAGACGGCAGGTCATATTGGCAGCGAAGCATCGCGGCTCGACCGGCCGGGACCAGCAAGGCCTTCATCTTCGCCGGCTGTTTCTTCTTCTCAGGTAGGTCCCTTCGGACGGGGTCACGACGAGGTACTCATGCCGCGGTATAGTTGCACTTGGGATCGGATCCTCGATGGGCTTGGCCGCAAGGGCTCTGGCGACGAACCCTGCCTTCCCAGCCTATCCTGATGGGCTTTCCCTGGCAGAGATTGGCGCGTGAGCTGCCTGTTTTGTCTGTTCCACCTAACCGTTCTGACGTTCACCTTGTAGAGGACTCGCTGGGCCGTATGCGAGCGTGACAATCCTCGGCAAAGCGGGGCCAGCCATGTATACTATAATCGCGTTCATGGTCGGTATGAAATGTCTCTTTTGATTGCACTTGCTGATCAATTTTCAAGGCAACCACTTCGGCGCTGTCTGCTCAACTAGTTGCCGTGTCGACTATTTTTTCTTATGACATGTAAGCCCATCACCTCACCCCCCCTGTCAAGCCCTTGCTGATCTTCAAAGCTATCGTGAGTATGTCAACAAGGCCGCGACAAATGTCCAGATGATGAGGGTCAACCATGCCGGCAAGTTCTCTTTTGGCTGCTTCCGTTCAGGACTGATGTCTCCCAGTGGTTATCTTCTGGGCCATCTTCCTCGCCGGCATCGACACTGCGTTTGCGTACATCGGCCTCGACCTCAACTTCCTGTTCTACCTCATGGCAGTCTGCACCTCCGGCGCCGTTTTTCCCATCGGCCTCCTGATGTGCTGGACCCGACTGAACAAGGCCGGCGCCGTCTTGGGGGTCATGGGCGGTTTGGCCATGGGCATCGTGGCTTGGCTAGTCACCGCTGTTACGACCCAGGAGACAATATCGATCACGACTCTGACCGATAGCAAGGTCATCCTCTCCGGGTCTCTGTCGGCCTTGGGGACTGGCGCTATCATATCTGTAGTGCTGTCCCTCATAAAGCCCGCCTCTTTCGACTTTGAGCTCACCCGAGCCATCGGTCATGGCGCGGCCGTTCCGGAACCAGCGACTGCGTCGACCGCGTCGACCGAGAAGGTGCCTCAACACAACCAGAGTCACGTCGTTGAGTCAAAAGACCTGACCTACGAGCCTGCCCTGCGTTCGGTGGAAGGCGGAGGTCGAACCGCTGAGTCCGAGGCGCAGTATGCCGAGGAAGTGGTCAAGCTCGAGGCGTCGCAGACTCGTTTCCGCATCATCACTGGACTCTTCCTGCTCGTCATCCGTGAGTGCCACATCTCCATTTGTCCCAGATATGGCTTACCAGTTACTCAGTCGTCCTCATTCCCGCTCCGCTCGCCGGCACCGCCGTCGTCTACCCAAAGGGCCTATTCATTCTTCAGTGCGTCGCGGCAGCGACATTTGTGTTCGTTAGTCTGATCCTCATCGTTTCTGTGAGTATCCCTCTTCTGTCCAGCAGCGACGGCGACTCATGCTTGACTACTAGTGGCCGCTGTTCGAGTCACGAAAGGAGCTCGCAACCATATTTAGTCGGATCGCCCACAACGAGCGACTTGACATAAGCCAGCCACAGCAAGAATAGTTACTCGGGGTGGGGAGGGACATCGATCGAAGGTCCATTCTGAGTGTTCCATAGTCGAGAGTTATCAAGTATTGTTTCTGTTCTGATCGTGGTCGCCGTGTTTGGCTTGCCGTGGCTGGTTCATCACGGTCATTTGAGAGGTTATGCTTCTTGAAGAGATCTCCCCTCCTCTGAAGCAGCTGCGAGCACACGTGAGTCATAGTGTTCAACAGCGTCGCCGAGTTCTCCTCACTCACCTTGTAAAAGTGATCTTTCAGCTCTGAATCGATGTCACCAAATTTGCTTCGCTGTATTCGAACTAGTTGGCCAAAGGCGCCGCGTGCAGTCTTCGCCTTCTTCACCTTACCACTCCCCAGCAACCAGTGGAAATATGTCCTGAAGACGTGGAGGGAACAATTCTTAAGCATTTCAAGGGGGTCCTTTTTGACCTTTTTTACCAAAATCTGCATCCATAAGCCCCTAGCCGCGAGAGGGAGATCAGGGAACCTGCCTCCACCATCTCTTCCATCCCTGCTCGTTCTTGTGCTGCGTGCCATGAGAGTAGCTGAGGTCTGGAGGTGGTTTCTTCTCTTCATCCTCAAAAATATTTTGCCATCTCCGACATTCAGCGTCATCCACCGTGGTGTCATCGGATTTTTTATCGTCGGATAGATCGGAGTCTTCGTCGAAACTGACCTCAAGGGAGCCAAAGTGCCTTTCTGACCCGCCCTTCTCGAAGTCGTCGTTCTCCTCTCCCAAGTCCCTGGGATCTCTCTTCCGCTTGCCAGACATTATTCACTTTGCCCATCTGACAGTTGGAAAGTGATGAGCACAGTCCTGGGTTGCACTTGGATGTGACGCCGGCGTCCTTATCGGCGGCGGTCGCCTAGGCTGCGGCCATAAGCCCCGGGGGGCTGTGTCGTGAGCATCACCGTCGATGCTTTAGTGGCCGCCATGGCCAACTAGACCCCCATCCCGATCCAGAATTGTGAAGGCGATGCTCATGCGCCAGTCGTGTAATGACGATACCGCTGTTTGCGGTTAAAGAGCCCCATTACGTGGACGAGAGGGTTGGTTTTGTTATTTTTGAGGGGGGGATTCAGCCACCAATCTGGCGCCGGAAACACGTCCATATTGAGATTCTCACAAGGCCAGGTTAGTGAAGAATCAAGAAAGGGGTGTGTTTAAAGAGAAGACGGGGGGTGGCACGATTGACTGGTGGAAGGGCGGCCAAATGGGGCTGCCTCAAGGCATCCTCAGGAGGTTTCTTTGCTGTTGACGCTCCCCGTGCTATCACATGAAAGTTTTTAAATGTAGAGCATATCTATTGAACAGACAAGGTGACAAGATGGAGCAAAAAGCACATATTATTAGATACCTAAGATATGACCAATGAAGATCCCCTCTTGGCACGGTTATATCAACGACGCAAGGCCCATGTCAACCTGGCACTGGGGCAAATGGCTTGGGCACAATAAGCTTGCCAGTCCTGTAGAGATGCAATCCCACGTCGGGTCAAAGACAAGACAGATGGAGGCCAAATCCAAACCTCCGCCACCTCCACCGAAACCGCCATCGCTCTCTCAACGCCAACGCGCGTCCCATTCAGCGGCCCTGTCCACGCCGGCGGGAAAACGTGGGGTCGGCTGGCCGTGGGACAATCCCGCTACACACTTCCTTCTGTACAATCCTTATATCTCTGCTGGTAAGCTGACATGGCTCTTCAACTGGGAACTCTGGCGTCCGGAAGGCACACCGGCCCACATGGAATGGGTCCCGTGTGTCCGCACGGCCGCACAGGCAAAGGATATCGACCCCTTCCTCACCGACATCACCAACAATCAAGGGGTGCTGGTCAAGCACTTCCTTGGCTTCAACGAACCGGAGCACCATGACCAAGCCAACATGTCGGTCGATGAGGCGGTCCGGCTGTGGCGCGAGGCCATCCTCCCGGCGAAAGCGAAGTTCGGCTTTCGACTCGGCAGTCCTGGCATGACCAGTGATGTCGGCCAGTGTAAGCCTTGGTTGACTGAGTTCCTGCAGAAACTTGGCCGAGATGGTGGAATCGATTTTCTCGTCGTGCATTGGTATGGGCCGTCTTTTCCAGCCATGCGGCAATATCTGGAAGATATGTATCATACCTACCATCTTCCGCTCTGGGTCAACGAGTTTGCTTGCTCCACCATGGGCCAGGGTCCTGCCAGGGTCGAGGAAGTCGAGCAATTCCTGCAGCAAGCATTACCTTGGCTGGACGCGTGTGACTGGGTCGAGCGATACGCTTATTTCGGCATCGGACAAGGAAAGGATGTTGGCGACTGGGTCGGCCGGGCGAGCAACTTCACCGAGACTGCAGGAGGATGTGAGGAGACTGATAGCAGGAGGCTGAGCAGAATAGGCCGGCTGTATTGTGAGAGTTAGTGTCGCTGCGGTCACGGTGAAGAGCATTTCTGGATGGCCGTTGAGATCTGTACCAGATTCTCGGAATGTGATCGAGATTGAACCGTCCCTGCGCTTGGTGTTGTCCTGTCAGTCGATAAGAGCAATGAGCTAAGAAATTGGTGTAGGAAAAAGGCAAAAACGAAAAAGGGCGCACGAGGCCATGAAATCTGCCACTCAAATTTGGGTTCAAGCACCTTCTATCAAGTCTCCCAACCGATCCACGTAGTACGCCGGTCTCGCATCACCTTCTAAAAATTCTTCCTCTGAACTGACGCCGGTCAGGACACCCAAGGTGCCACCGAGCTTGCCTTCCAAACCAAATCGTATGTCCGTATTGGCCCGGTCGCCCACCATGCACGCCTTACTCCGGTCAAACTGGAACTTGCCTTCGATCGCGTCCATCATGGCCTGGCTGGGCTTCCCCAACGCCACAGGTTCCCGGCCGAGCATTTTGATGATCGGCGCCGACATGGTTCCGGCACCGGGGAAGAGAGAGCCGGCGGATGGCAAGGTGGAGTCGGTATTGGTGGCCAGGAAGATGGCACCGCGTTTGACATAATGGTAAGCCAGGCACATCTTCAAGTAGTTAAAGTGGAAGTCGAGGCCGATCAGCACGACACCGACGGCCGGGTCGAGGATGGAAGGGTCGCCCGCCGCCATCAGCTTGTAGTCCTCGGGGGTGACCTCGCGTCTGTATCGTGGATCCGTCCCCCCAATGTGAGGCACATTCTCAGAGTCCAGCTCGGTCTCGATCCCCGCTTCCCCAATGATAAAAACCTTGTTCTTCTGTCGCAGCTCGGGATGCGACTGGGGCAATATTCTCGAGATGTATATGCTGGCGGAATACGAAGAGCCAAATACTTCTTCAGCACTCGCCGGGATGCCCATGCTTTGCAGTTTCTTCTTGTAGTCCTCGCGCGACTTGGTCGAGTTGTTGGTCACAAACACAATTCGTTTCTGCTTCTGGCGGAGGAGTTCCAGGGCGTCGACGACGCCGGGGAACAGGTGGTCACCGGACCAGAGAACGCCGTCGCAATCGAGCAGGAAGACCTGTCATCAGCAACAACCACCAGGTTAGCGTGGAGAATGCGTGGGCCAGGGCACGGCCGATATCGCCTGGCTCGTCCATGGGCACTGACACGGGTTGGAGGTACGAACATCATACGTGTCTATGAATTCTCTGATGGCTTGGGCCTTGCCCGTTAGATATTCCGGTCGCGCCGACATCCTGACGACGGGAACAGAGAACGTCCTCCTCCAAGCCAAGGGAAATGCTGGAGGAGGCGGCGCGGCTGCGGGTAAGAAGAGAAATGTTGACACAGCAGAAGTGCATCAACCGGCCGATCTCCGGCAGAACCACGGGCTCGGCGCCTCAAAATTTATCTCCCAAGCACGACCTCATGTCAGTCCACCAAAATCGTCTTCTCCAAGGCGGAGTAATGTTGGAAGAAGCTGCTGAAGAGTCTGATGGCATGGTGAACGTCATCGGCACCGCCCGTCTCGCGACAACTGTGCATGGACAGTTGTGGATTGCCGAGATCCAGCGTGCGGGCGCCCAGATGAGCAGAGAGCATAGGCCCAATCGTGCTTCCACAGCTCGAGTCATTCCGCACGACAAAAAGCTGGAGGGGCACTCCCTCGGCGTCGTCCTCGATGACCTTGGGAGCCTTTCGCGCGACCTCCTGCAGTAACACGATGCCGGGCGAGTTGGTCGCGTATCTCGCATTCGCATTGATCTTGATCACCGGACCCTTGTTCATCTCGGGCCTGTGATCGGACTCGTATTTCGCCGAGTAGTTAGGATGGACCGAGTGGGCCATGTCGGCCGACAGCAAGAATGAGCTGGACAGGGTTTGCTCATAAGCGGTCGCCCACTCAGGATCGGCCGTCTTGTCATACGACTCCTCCGACCCGTCCTCGTCTACAAACACAGACGACGGCAGCACGGATAATCGGCGGATGACGGCGGGAAGCATCACTGAGAAGGCGCCTTGGGCGGTCATACTGCCAATCTCTTCGTGGTCAAAGCAAGCGATGAGACGGATCGATGACTCCTCTGCCAAGGCTGACGACGACTGGACCGAGTTGATCAGGCCCATTGTCGCACAGTAGGTTTGGTTCAAGTTGTCGAGACGGGCCGAAAAGATGAACTCGTCCGTCAGACCGCCGAGGCAAGCTTTTTGCGTGTCAAAAAGGACCAGCTCGAAATCGACCACGTCGTCGGCGGCAACACCCACATCGGCGGCGACCAGCTCGACGATGTGTGAATGGTGGCGGGCGGTGATGGCCTGGAGAGGTGTGAATGGCGGCGGTGCGGAATCTGGCTGTTCGCCACGCTCGGAGCCATGCTTCTGCTTCTCCTGCCGTGTGATCTCGGCCGCGACCAGACCGGCAATCGGGAATAACTGGGTCTCCTTGTTGAATGAGAATGTCTCCTGGCGATCGAGGTGGACGGCCAGCGTGGGAATGCGCAGGACTAGAAGCGGCTGATTAGGTGCGGAATGGCAAACGTCGCCAGGGAGAGGACACACTTGGCCTGTCGATGTGGACGAGCTTTTGAACGATATTTCCGTCACCTCCACGCACCATGACCCTCCCCGCGATCCCCAAGTCCCGATCGAACCAAGTATGCCACAGTCCACCTCCGTAGGTCTCGACGCCGACCTGGATAAACCCTTCTCCTTGTTTCTTGCTGACCGGCTTGATCCGCAGACACGGAGAGTCCGTGTGTGCCCCGAGCATGGCGATGGGATTTCCGGGCTTCCACTTTTGGCCGATGGCGAATGCGACAATCGTCGACCCGTTCCGCGTCAGGTAGTACTTCCCGCCAGGCAGACAGACGGACGACCATGACTCTTTCTCCTGCGGCAGCGTCAGAGAGTCGGGCTCTGTTGCGTCATCACATCCGCTCAAACCTTGATCTCTTTGAAGCCGGCCCTGCTCAACCTCTCCTTGACCGATTTGACCGCGTGGAATGGCGTGGGTGAAGCATTGACAAAGGCGAGAAAATCCTGGGCCGCGGTTTTGGTGGTGACGGCCGTCATGGTGGAATACAATCTCGCGGTGGGAGCGCGTATACAGAACAACTTCAGGAGCATATACGAGGAATGCTCTCGTGTGATGATCGATTGGATCGTCTGGCTCACTGGAATTCGTGGATCTGAAGCATGCCGAAGACAGAGCTAAATAGCTGATCGTCGGTGATGATCCCTCCCTTCTCCACGCCTGCGCCTTGCGGGTCCAAGCTCCCTGCCGACGCCAATCGGCCGCCGGGGTGCCGGACGCTCGCGCCCAGGTAAAACGTGTCCGTGGTCGAATCGATCTTCGTTTCGCGCCAACAGCTCAAACGCCCTCGATTTGGGCGCAAAACAATGTCGGGATAGAGCGCCGGAGCCGCGATTGGGTCGCCGGCAAGCATACGGGAACGCGATGTTGGCAGCCTCATGGTCCGTTGCACGGTCGCGCTCAGTTTCATTGTTATGCTTTTGTCGTTTGTAGAACACAGGAAGAATGTGATGATTGAGAGACCACCGATTATTCCTATTACCAAGACGTCTGGAGGAGTGAAATGAAATGAACCTTTGAATAAAAGTCATAGGCTTGCCAGTCCTGAAATAATTAACATCCAGCCGTTGGTATCCACGGTTTGGGTGTCGGTTGCCAAGGCTCTAGATCCTAGAGGCGCGGACCGCCCGCTAAGGCAAAGAGAAGAGGAGGTGTCAACTGCGGTCCCTGACTGAAGCACCGTCCACCAGCACAGGCCAATCCTCCTCCATCTCAAGTCACCATCAACAACACTCGCTATAGTCACGAAGCCCCTTGGCTGCCATATCACTTGTATCTCGTCACTCTGGCCCTCGATCTATTTTGAATCGAGTCCACAACCTCAATAGCCGACAAAGTGGTCGCGGTTGTGGTCTCCGCTCTTCGCGATTTATTGCTTCCTTTTCAACCTGCATCATCCTGTCTACTTTCGGACAGTCGCATAGTGTATGAGATCTTCCGAATTCAGCAGCGGCTGTACGACTGAGTGGTGGTTCTCGGTGTCTGCCTCTTTGATCTCGGATTCTTGAAGGCGCCCGCCATGGAGGAGGCCAATGGAGGCACTATTGTTGACACCTCGGACCGACCGCGCACGCCCACTCTCCCGACGCCGTCAGGGTCAAAGACACCTCCAACGATATCCGGGAACCGTTTCATCCATGCAGAGCATTCGGCGAGTGTTCGAAAAGTGAACGAAGCCATGGAGGCGGATGCGTTGACGAGAAGACTGAAAGAGATTGAAAGTGCGGGCAGACCTCGCGACAGGACTCCTGGGAGAAGCCCGAGCCGAAAGAGACAGCGGGTGTATGGAGATCGGTGAGTGAACAACACAGTCCGTGAGGGAGGGAAGGAGGAGGGTGGTCAATTCTGCGGCGGCCCTGTCGGCGGCAGCGGTCTCTCAACCAGCAGAATGGCGGACTGACTTTTCCTTATTCAGATTCATTCCCAACCGAGAAGGTCAAGATTTGCAAGCCAGCTACAGCCTCCTACATGACGACGGATCTCCGGCGACTCCATCAAGGTCCAAGAAGAAGACACCGCACGGTGAACTGCATTTTCAGAGAACGGAAGAAGCCAACCGGACATATTCAAAAGTGCTCCGCAACGAGTTGATGGGCGATTCCGTACCACAAGATTATCGGTCCATGTCACCAGACGATCTCTTTGGCGGACGCCACGTCACCCCTCCCGGCCAGGTGTCGGTGTCGAGTCTGCCACCGGCGTCGATGACCCCGACGACACCGCATAAAAACATGTTTCAATATAAATCACCGCAAAAGCAGATCGGGTCAGGACATCCGACTCCGTCGTCGAGGAATGCAAAGCACCCGGGAATCATTAACCTCAACGCCCGATCCGACCTATACTCGATTTCACCCATCAATTACTCTTCACAATCCATCTTACAGACGCCGCGGAAACAAGCCCGACCGATCGCCAAAGTGCCTTATAAAGTGTTAGATGCGCCTGAACTGGCCGATGACTTCTACCTGAATCTGGTCGACTGGGGTTCGGCCAATATTCTGGGAGTCGGCCTGGGCTCATGCGTCTACATGTGGAACAGTGCCACCGGCAAAGTGACCCAGCTGTGCAAACTCCCCGAAAACGACTTGGTGACGTCGGTGGCCTGGATCCAACGCGGCTCCCACTTGGCCGTGGGCACGCATAAAGGATTCGTTCAGATTTATGACGCTGAAAAGTCCCGCCGGCTACGGACCATGACCGGCCACTCGGCTCGTGTGGGAGCCCTCGCTTGGAATGACCACATTTTGACTTCGGGATCCAGAGATCGTCTGATATATCATCGAGATGTCCGGAGCCCCGACCAATACTTACGCCGCCTGGCTGGGCACAAGCAAGAAGTCTGCGGTCTTCGCTGGAACACCGAAGACGGTCAGCTGGCCTCCGGCGGCAACGACAACAAGCTGTGTGTGTGGGACAAGTTATCCGAGACGCCATTGTATCGATTCTCAAACCACGTGGCAGCGGTCAAAGCGATCGCCTGGAGTCCTCATCAACATCATCTGTTGGCCTCCGGCGGCGGGACGGCAGACCGGTCCATCAAGTTTTGGAACACAAACACGGGCACCTTGATCAAAGAGGTCGATACCGGAAGTCAAGTGTGCAATCTGGCTTGGAGCAAGAACAGTGACGAGATTGTGAGTACCCACGGCTATTCCCAGAACCAGATCGTGGTGTGGAAATATCCCAAGATGGAACAGGTCGTCAGTCTGACCGGGCATACCTACCGCGTACTCTACCTCAGCACGAGCCCCGACGGCACCACCGTCGTCACCGGAGCCGGTGATGAGACTCTGAGGTTTTGGCGGGTCTTTGGCAAGAAGGGCGGAAATGATGGCCGAACCAGTGACGGCGTGACAGGAAAGTTGGGCGATTGGGGAACAATTCGCTGACGCACGCCGACGGACGGACGGCAACCATTGATGACACCCTGTATAATTCCCCGAATCTACCGCCAGGGGCTGACGACGACACCACAATGATCTACAGCACGAAACTAGGAGGAAGTATGTATCTGTACAGTCAGCGAACCCAGTTTTACGACAAATCTTGGCCATGGATTGAAATTTGGTTCCTCTTCTATTCTACATAACGACGATGAACGACAAGAGATAAAGTAATTTATCTTTTCCATTTTTTACAGCGTGGGCGTTGGGAATGGCGTACGGGCCAGGACATTGCAGGAGGGATGCATGTCGAGGAAATAGGGGACTAGACAGGCAGTGGACACTGAGCGAGAGATATCAAATGACAGAATTGGTGATCATCTCTAAAACCTGCTTCTTTTGTGGGTGACTAGTCCTCTTGAGCGAGTCGCTGGAACGTGGAGAAACGATGCCAAATAATGCGGGTACTATTCAATGGTACATTCAACCGCAGCGAGAGAGGTTGCAAATGAATATTAGACACCCCAGTCGAATCATCACAGGATTAGTCGGCCTGGCTCGACCTGCAGAATGGTCTTTATTCTCTCCAAGAACTTCCTTGCTCGCTGCTCCTCGCTCCGCGGTACCGTGAGTGAGAAGACGTTCACTGCACCGCCTGCAGTGGCCAGACTTCCGCCCGTGAGTGAAGAGTGCGGCGAACCAGCTCGCTGAGGACGGGCCTTGCCGGAGAGGATGTCGATGATATCCGGTTGCTTCGCCTTTGGGGGTTTTGGAGTGACCATTCTGGCCGGTACTAGTCTAGGGAGAGCGTCGATTTGTGGTAGATATGCGCCGCGCGATGTAGTCGGAACCGAATTCAGACCCAGGATTGCATTGAAGAGGTCATCGCTGGATGGTTTCTCGTCTTTCGGGCGTGGCAGGTCGTCGTTGGCGATATCGACTGCTCTCGCGAGGAAGGTGGACAAGGGAACAGTCACGCCGAGCGTCTCTTCGATCCGCTTCTGGACTTTGAGCACTTCCGCCAGAGAGATGGCCAGGCTCACGCTCATCTCCTGGGGTGGCTGCTTGGGCAATGGTGCCGGTTCTGTGGTTGGCACTTCCGCGGTCGGCACTTCCGTGGTTGGCACTTCCGCGGTGGACGCTTCCGGTCTGGGGACTGGCGGGACGACCTTGACGTTGCTGAGGTCCAGATGTGCCAGGTGCTCTATCCGTTCAGATTGCTTCTGCGAATAGTCCGACCCAATGGTACCTAGATAAGCCAGGACATCGCCTTTCAGGAGACGGTTGTTTGGTCCGGTGGCGGGAATCTTGGCCACGTCCGCGTCCGACAGGTGATTCTCGTGGATCAGAGCAATGACCGATGGGTACAGAGGGTACTTGGGATTTTGGCCCGGCCCCACCGGACTTGTTTTCGGTGTTTCCGGTGTCGATTGTTTGGTCGGAGGCGTTTCTTTGACCTCCTTTTCTCCCCCGGACGGTCCTCCTCCTTGGACGCTGGCAGCAGGGGAGACTGGCTGCGGGGAGGAGTCGTCCTCGGGCAGCTCCAGGCTGGAGATGTCGTCTCCAGGATCAGCGAGAACCGCTATTCTCGTGCCGACTTTGACACCCTTGGACCCTTCTGAAGCAATAATCTTGGCCATGACGCCGTCGTCCGAAGCTTCAACGTCCATGGACGCTTTGTCGGTTTCGATCTCGAGAAGAATGTCTCCCGCGGAGAATGAGTCGCCCTCTTTGACCTTCCAGCTGGCAATATTTCCTTCTGTCATGGTCGGCGACATGGCAGGCATCGCGAAATTGTGGGCCGAGAGGTTCGAAGCCGTCCACGAAAACGTCCGGCGTCGCGGTTGGCATTGTGAACATGGTGAGCGGAGTTGGCGTGCCAGCAAGCGGACGGGTTGCCGGCTGGCCATGGCAGAAAGAAATGATGCCAGAAGCCGCAGTGACGGAGAGACCGTTCCAAGTTACAGCTCCATGCTGAGGGCCAGAAAACAAGCAGGGAGGAGGTGATCGTTGAGCTCCGGCTGGGCATCAAGGGTCAACTCCTCGGTTCCCGCCAAGCCGTTCTCCGACACGACTTTTGAACCCGCGCCCTGACTTTTGTCATTTTACTGTGGCAGTTTACAGTTCGAGGTGGTGGAGGCGGAGGAGAGACTATTATTATTCTTGAAGCTCTTATATTCACGCCTTCTTTCTATTGTCCTCATCGCCGCCTCGAGATGCCGATTGGCAAGCCTTCTCCATGGATGCTCTCGACGTTCCGGGCAGCGCGACACCCAGCTTTTCGATTTCCCACTCATGCGAGCTTCTTTTCTTGTCGTAATGCCACCTCGGCCGCAGCGGCGAAGGCTGTGAGTCGCTCTGCGTCGCAAAGATCGGCAGCTGCAAAGATCCCACACCGGCTACCAACGACATCAACGAGGACGGGCGGCGAAAACCTCACGCCTCCACAAATCAAAAAACAGTATTACGCAAACAAGCTCTATGAAGCCGGACAGCGGGCCATTTATCGGGCACCCTCCCATATGGGCTTGTTGGCCAGTTCATGGATCATATCCGGTTCGTGTATCGCGGGGACGCTCGCTTTGGGATGGCTAGGTCACTGGGCATATGAACAAGATTCGGGAC
>Ga0255336_101057_pt1 | contig 25373 bp, 23 predicted proteins | sample MeOH1_35cm_T3_17_FD_189102 | JGI IMG/M metagenome (GOLD analysis project Ga0255336, IMG submission 189102) | Sandy soil microbial communities from University of British Columbia, Vancouver, Canada - MeOH1_35cm_T3_179 | ecosystem: Engineered > Artificial ecosystem > Sand microcosm > Unclassified ...
CTTGATAAAGCGCAGGATCGTCAAAAGGGTCGAGCCTCCAGAAGAATGCAGGTGAAAACTAAACGGGTACGGGCACGCTATCCACGACTTCGCGGAGAATCTGCTCGGATTGCTCGGCACGCTTGAGCGTTGAAGTGTAGCGGGCGCTGATCACGAGACGGTGCGCAAATGTGGGCACGGTCAGTCGCTTAAAGTCATCGGGGATGCAGTAGTTTCGTCCCTCAAGAAACGCCATTGCCTGCGCGGCATGGTAGAGCATGAGCGAACCGCGCGGGGAGACTCCGAGCGAGAGTTGCTCGTGGTGGCGAGTGCGCTCGACGATAGCCAGTGAGTAGTCGATCAGGGAGTCTTCTACGCGCACGGCGGATACTTCATCCTGCAGGGCGAGCACCTCTTCGACCGAGACTACAGGCCGCATCTCATCGAGACGCGCAGCTCCGGCATTGCCTCGCAGGATATCGCGTTCGCCGCCTGCCTCGGGATAACCCATTCGGGCACGGATCATAAAGCGGTCGAGCTGCGATTCCGGCAGCGGATAAGTCCCATGGTGCTCCACCGGGTTCTGCGTGGCAATTACCAGAAACGGATTTGGCAGCGGGTGAGGATGGCCGTCCACCGTGACCTGGCGCTCATTCATGGCTTCAAGTAGCGCGGACTGAGTCTTCGGCGTGGTGCGATTAATCTCGTCGGCCAGCAGGATGTTGGTAAAAATCGGCCCGCGCTTGAATTCGAAACGCTCCTCGGAGGTGGAGTACACCGAGATGCCGAGCACGTCGCTGGGGAGCATGTCACTGGTAAACTGGACGCGGCGGAAATCGCAGTCGATGGCGCGGGCAAGGGCATGGGCCAGCGTCGTCTTGCCAACGCCGGGAACGCCCTCGATAAGCAGGTGTCCACGGGCGAGGATGGCGACCAGAGCGAGCCGGACTACATCGTCTTTGCCGCGGATGATGGAACGCAGTGTGCGCTCCAGTTCAGCCGCGTGTTGAAGTGTGGAACCCGATGCCTGCGACATTAGTGTTGATTGTATCTGCTCTGAACCGCCCGCGAAAATACAAATACTTACGAAGGCTGTTGGCCAGCCTGAATCAGAAAGTTCCCGGATGCATCTGGGTGAGCCGCGCGATGCGCTCAGCAGTGGGCGGATGTGTGGAGAACAGGTTTCCGAAGCTGATGCCTCCGAGCAGCGGCTGAATGATATACATGTGGGCCGTCGCTGGCGAAACCTGCATGGGAACTCGCGTTGCGTAGGTTTCGATCTTGCGCAGGGCGCTGGCCAGTGCGCCGGGATTGCCTGTGAAGTGCGCTCCGGTGGCGTCGGCCTGGTATTCACGCGAGCGCGAAACTGCCATCTGGATGAGCATGGCCGCAATCGGAGCAAGGATCATCATCGCAATCGCGCCGAGAGCTCCGCCGCCGCCTTCGCGATCGCGGTCACGTCCACCGCCGCCGAACATGGCTGCGTATCCCGCCATGCGTGCGAGGATGGTGACGGCTCCGGCAAAGGTCGCAGCAATCGAACTGATGAGAATGTCGCGGTTGCGCACGTGGCCAAGTTCGTGAGCCAGAACGCCTTCCAACTCGTCATCGGTCAGCAGATCAAGAATGCCGCCGGTGACAGCGACCGACGCGTGTTCGGGATTTCTTCCCGTGGCAAACGCGTTTGGCGAGCCGGTTGGGATCATGAAAATCTTGGGCATCGGCAGCCCGGTTTTAGCGCAGAGGCGCTCGACGATCTGATAGACGCGTGGGAGTTCTTCACGCGTGACCGCCTGCGCACCGCTGGACATGATCGCCAGCTTGTCGCTGAAAAAGTACGAGAAGAAGTTCATCGCCGCAGCGATGCAAAGCGCCATCACGGCGCCATTACGGCCTCCGAGCGCCTGCCCGACGAGGACGAGAAAGACGGTCATCGCCGTCAGCAGGAAAGCGGTTTTGAGATTATTTCCCATAATTGTCTATGTAGATGCTAACGCAATGCGGTTGGACGCGCCAATTGGCGACGCGGGCAACCGCAGAAGGCTAGCTGACAAACAGGGATATGTTCTTTGAATTCAGGCGGCTTGTTTGCCCTGCCAGCCGACCTCGATTGCGTTCGGCTCGGACTTGTAATCGGTAAAGCCGGCTGCCAGAGTTTCCGCAACTGCAGTCGCTTCGAAGAAACGCGCCGGAGCTTCGTCTTCAAAGCGCATGAGGCCGGGAATAGAAGCCGCTATTCCGGCTAGGCCGATGTCGATTTTGCCGTGAGTCTCAAAGCTCATGGCAGGAACCACCCCGCCTGGATAGTCGGTGAAGAGGCTGTTGAGCAGGGTTCCCCCGCCGCACAGAATGGCGGATATGGAAGCACTCTTATGACGGCTCCAGAATAGCGCGCCAGCAGTAAACAGAAGTGCGGCAACCGAGTAGTCAACAATCGCATGGGTTCCCGGGCCAATCACTTTTGGCAGACGGTTAGAAAACATCGACGCACTCTTATGCAGCAAGGCCATGTAGAAAATCCTCTGCAAAGAAAGATGCGGAGGGCGATTGGGGTGTTGGGCCAAATTCTGCAACGCGCGCGGGCATGAGCGCAAAAGGTAGTTGTATTCGGCAGCTAGGCCCCTCTACCCCGTAGCTTCTACCTACTCAAGGCGAGGGGCCATCGCAGCTAAATCCCTCGATTATTTCTTACCTGCCGTCAGCTGCTTCGAGTGCGGGAGAGTGCGCGTTGAAGCGTCTGCTCCAGAGCAGATCGCGCCTTGGCGTATTCCTCTGGCGTAATCTTTCCCTGCTGCCGCTCGATCTCCAGTTCGAATAACTCTTCCTTAAGAGCGGCTAGTAGAAGATTGGCCGGAGATGTTACGGGTACAGTCGCGGCATTCTGCGTGAGTGGTGCGGGACGCGGCGTTGGCTGTAGGGCAGATGCCACGGGTGAAGCAGGTGCTTCCTCCGCCTCGGCCTGTTTTGTGCGCTCGTGAGTCCAGATGCCACCACCGACGAGAACCGTGAGCAGAAGCCCAAGAATGTACCAGCGATATTTCGCGAGGCCGTCCGGCGCGTCGATAGGCTTACCGAGTCCGCCACCAGGGCGACTGTCGTTTGCTCCGCTGCCGCCCATTGCCGGTGCATTATCCCCCGGCGATGCCTGGGCCTGCTCATCCTGAATGGTGCCGTTGCCGGAGACAGAGTAGCTGAGATCCTGTCCGGCATGGGTTCGGAGGCTGACCTGGACGTTGCTTCCGGGCTGATCCTTCATCGCCTGAAACTGCTTGGCATCTTTCGGCGAGAAGCTCATGGTCGAGGGCATGACCAGCACATAGTGATCGAAATCGCGAGTGAAACTGGGAGACACCGCCAGTTTGCCGCTGTAAGGCATGTGGTAGGAGACCTGGAAACGGGTCTCGCCCGGTTTAAGCGGGTAGGAGAAGGTGTAGTGATTCTTCTGCTTCGTGGGCGTCGTTGTGGTGGTGATCGGCTGGCCGTTGGGTCCCTGAGCGTCGGCACCATCGATCTGCGCGCCGTCGGGAAGTACAAACTCGAAAGTGGTGGGTGCAGCGAGCGTTTTCGGCGGACTGCTCGCGTTCCTGATGGCGAACAACTCAACGCCCTGTAGAGTGGAGCCGTCGGACTGAAGACGAACCACATCGGCCGCTCCGCTAATGCCTTCAACCGAGGGTGCGGCGTCGTACACGGTTAGATCGACATTTGTCGATCCTGGGGGAAGCATCTTGAAGTAGTTGACTCCCCCTCGCTCGGCGCGCACCAGGCGGGGACCCTGCCCGGCGGGAGCATCGATCTTGAAGCGCCCCTGCGCATCGCTCTTTGCGCTCCCAATCTCGGCCATGCCACCTGTGGGATCAACCAGTGCCACGGCTGCTCCGGCGGCTGGCTTGCCGGTCGTGGCGTTAGTCACGGAGCCACCAATGCTTTCGGCATTGGCCGCAGCGGTAAGAAGCAACAGGATGTTGAGGAACGAAATCAACTTCGCTGGAACCAGACGAGGGCTGCGCATCAGGCGGTTACCTCGTGGCGGGTTCCGGATTCGTGCTCAATCTGCTCAATCTCGGCAAGGATGTTAGCTGCCTCTTGCTCCATCGAGTCGCGCATGGAACTGAAATCCGCGTCGCTCAGCTTCCCCGCTTTGTACTCAAAGTTAAGATCGCGCAGGTTCTCGAAAGTCTGCTCCTTGCGCTCGTAGAGGAAGGCGAGGCGCGTCTTCTCCACGGCATGCTCGGCGCGCGCAGGTTTGAAGATGTAGATGAAGATGGCGACAGCAAACAGCACGGTGGCGAAAAGGAAGAAACTGCTGCCGGTTCCATCCGGCGGAGTGGCTTGCATTTGCAGCATTGCGATCAAAGTGTTGTCTCCTCACGTGCGCGGCGGCGGAACTCATCCAGCTCGCCGGGAGCAGAGCCCGTGGAATCAGAAGGGGGATTGGGGGGCCGACGCTTCCAGGCGCGCACGACCAGAACGACGGCAGACAGGCCAGCGATGAAGATCACAACCGGCATGATCCAGGCGACACGGTTGAACCCCGTGGTCGTGGGCGCGGAGAGCACGGCAGGACCGTATTTAGCTACAAAGCCTGCGAGAACCACGTCGTCCGAATCACCTCTGTCCATCGATAGCTTCAGCTCCTTCCGCATCTGTTCGGAGGTGGAGCAGCCGACGTGATTGCACTCCAGCAGAACCTGACCGCAACCGCACTCGCACATCAAGTTGTGGCCGAGGCGATCAAAGCGCTGGCCGGTACCATCTCCCGAGGCACCGACGAGCAGCAGGGTGCTTGCGAACAGCAACAAAAGCGTCCAGCGGTGAAGTTTATTTCGAGCGAGAGTTCGAGCCATCCTCATCAATCCGATCCGGCCTCCACCGGCGCACGGCTTTCTATTTCGCTACCTACCAGCGCACGCGGCCGCTCGCGCGGAGAATCCTTCTTGCGCCTAGCCTGCATGTTCGGCACAAGAGCTATGAGCGTGCCCACCAGGATGAAATGCGCTCCCGCCCAAATCCACCAGACCAAGGGATTCAAGTGCGCCTTGATGATGGGACGGCCGCTCTCAGGATTCTTCCCCGTATAGACCAAGTAGAGATCTTCCATGATAGTGGAGCGGTTCGCAACGATAGTCGCGGGCTGCCCGCTAGCCTTGTAGAAACGCTGCTCCGGGAACATGGTCGTGATCTGCTTTCCATTTTTGTAGATGTCGAGAATGGCCCACTCGCTGGAATAATTTGGTTTGTCGTCTTGGGTATAGGAGCGGCAGACCAGCGTGTAGGGGCCAATCGACATTTTGTCTCCGAAGCCTAGTTCCTGTTCGGTGTTCTGATAGAAGGCGACCCCGGCAAAACCGATCATGGTGACGATAACGCCAAGATGAACGATGTATCCGCCGTAACGGCGCGTGTTGCGGCGCGTCAGCAGATACATGCCATGAAAGACATTGCTGTCGTTGTGGCGGGCGATCACCAGTCCGCCGCGAATGAACTCGCTGCCGATGGTAGCGGCTACCAACACCGAAAGCATGATGGTCATGAGCGCGTAGAAGTAGCTCATGTCGATCCAGGGCTTCATGCCCCTTACGGTCAACACCACTCCCACGGCCAGCGCTATGAGCGCAGGAACGAGGAAGTTGCGGCGGATGCTCTCTGTGGAAGTTTTACGCCAGGCCAGCAGAGGGCCCACGGCGGTAAGCAACAACAGACAAAGCGCGATGGGAATGTTGACCTTGTTGAAGAATGGTGGTCCAACCGTGACCTTATGTCCGGTAGCCCATTCGCTGAGCACCGGGAACAGCGTGCCCCAGAGCACGGCAAAAGCCGCAACCAGCAGCAGCACGTTATTGAACAGGAAGCTCGACTCGCGCGAAACCAGCGACTCGAGCTTGTGTTCGCTTTCGAGATGCGAACGGTTGCGCACATAGAAGAAGGCGCAGACGGCAAAAGTCAGCGCGAGAAAGACGACGAAGTACGGGCCTATGTCTGATTCGGCGAAAGCATGGACCGAACTGACAACACCGGAGCGCGTGAGGAAGGTGCCAAAGATTGCCAGCAGGAAGGTGGAGAAGATCAGCCACATGTTCCACACCTTCATCATGCCGCGCTTTTCCTGCATCATCACGGAATGCAGGAAGGCCGTGCCGGTAAGCCACGGCAGCAGCGATGCATTCTCGACAGGGTCCCATCCCCACCAGCCGCCCCATCCCAGAACTTTGTAAGCCCAGTAGGAGCCGAGGAAGATTCCGCAGGTCAAAAAGAGCCAGCCAACCATGGTCCAGCGGCGGGTGATGTGAATCCACTTTTCGCCGGGATACTTCATGATGAGCGCCGCCAAGGCAAAGCTGAAAGGCACGGTCATGCCAACGTATCCGAGGTAAAGCATCGGAGGATGAATGACCATCTCGGGATACTGCAGCAGCGGATTCAGACCGTTGCCATCGGGCGGAATCGTACCAGCGACGAGGGCGAAGGGGTGCGCCGCGAAGTTGACGAGCGCCAGGAAAAATATCTGCACCGCACTGATGACAACCGAGGCATGCGCCACTAATCGAGTGTCCACCTTATGGCGGAACCGCAGAACAAGACCATAGGTAGCCAGCAGCCAGCACCAGAAAAGCAGAGAGCCCTCCTGCCCGGACCAGAGCGCCGCAAACTTGTAGGGAGCGGGCAGCGCGCGGTTGGAGTGATGCAGGATGTAGGCGACCGAGAAATCATTCTGGAAGGCGCAATAGACCAGAACCCCTGAAGCCGCGGTAACTGCCAGAAAAATCGCAATTCCGGCACGACGGGCCGTTTCACTCAACCGGTCATCGTTGCGAACAATCGCAAATAGTCCGGCGGCGAACGCGTAGACGCTTAGAGCTAGCCCGAGCAGTAAAGAAAAGCTTCCAATTTGTGGCATTTTTGTGAGGGACGACAAATCTGGAGCTATTGTGCACGATAACTGCACGACGTCACAAGTGTAGATGCCAAACTGGAACAGTTCGGTCCAAAGTTCAGTTTGAAAAACGAAGAAAAGTATTAAGGCGCAATGCCAATTGGAATTAAGACACGGGAATCTATTCTGGGCAGGTCATCATAACGGACTCCAAAGGAATCTGGCCTTGAGACCTCCTGATTGCTAGAGTTCGCTCCTTGCGAACTCTTTTTTAGTGGCCGTTACCCGCTGCAAGCGACTTCCGAATGATGCGAATGAATTTCTCGGGAGGAAAAGGCTTGAGTTGCACACTTACGTTAAGGCCTTCGTACTCCTCCTCGATTCCCGGCATGCCGCTCAGTACCAAAACCGGCATTGAGGGGGCGGTCAATCGCAACTCGCGTACCAGATCCGCACCGGTGCGTCCGGGCAAGTAGTGGTCCGTTACCACGACCCCGATCTTGCTTCCCATGGAGCGCAAAAAGGCAAGCGCGCTCTCCACGTTGGTTGCAACGTGAACTATGAATCCAGCGCTGCGAAGGACTGCTTCCCTGATCCGTAACTGCATGGGATCGTCATCAACCATCAATACCTGGAGCATGGGCACTATGCTTTGTACTTCGCGCGCACTTCGGACTCAGCGCGGTGCCAGTCTGCTTCGTGTGAACCATGCTGGCCACCTCGTGCACGGTAAAACTCGTAGGCACGGCGGCGGATTTCGTCGTACAGATCAGCAGGCGAAGGCTGAGTTGTACGCGCAGACGCGGAGCTCGCCATCGGCGCTGCCTTGGCGATCTCTTCAGCAACAGACTTCTTTGGAGCGGCAGCCTTGGGAGCAGCGCTCTTCTTCGCAGCAGTTTTCTTTGTAGCTTTATCGGCAGATTTCTTTTCTTTAGCCATTCGTTCTCACAATCTCCCAATATCGAATCCAGGCAAATGGTGCGTCGTCATTTGCCCTTGCTCTCTTTACTATAACGCTTGTTGACCGCATGGAATGGCTCTTCCAGTGAATTTGCGGCATTTCAGATGATGCAATTTCTTGCAGCATCTCTGTTTCCTTTTTGCAGGTCCGCCGCTAAATGCCTTATTTGTGTTACAACTTTCGCAGGCAGCCGGATGATGAATCGACACATTGTTCGACAATCTGAACTAGTATTTTGCTTTTGTGTATCGACCTGATCCGGAAACACTTAAGGCCGCCATTCCGGCGGGCTCGCCTTCACAAAGAATCGCTTCATATGGTGTTCAGTCCGCGCATCACTTGGAAAGACTGAGTGAGTTACTCGGACCTGATACCCATACGGAAAATTGCGTGGTTTTGCACCATCCTAGGCAGTTCTAGCCAAAGAAGTCATTGCGCTGATCTGCATTGGGAGCGCAGACAGTCCGTTGGGCTTGGCACAATATCCTTGAAACTCTTTGGATCCCTCGTGGTGGAGACGGGGGTCTCCAGAGAACAAAAGCTTGGGAATTTTTGGCTTGATGCGCATCATCTCCCGCGCGAGTTCGACACCATCCATACCTGGCATTTCGTGGTCGAGGATTCCGGCGTCAATGGGGCAGATGGCGAAAGCCTGTAAGGCGGTGAATCCGTCGCTGGAGGTCAGCACGCGGTAGTTTTTGCTCTCAAGCGCCACCCGCATCAGATCCAGGATTTCTTCGTCATCATCGACACAAAGGATCAGTGGCTTGTAGAGTTCGCTCCAGCTCAACACGGTGTTTGGCTCTCTTTCTGGTTGTAACCTCAGCTCATTGAGAGCACTTTGACCTCCATAGCCACAAAAAATCGGCGGGAGCATTTAACCCATTGAATGCCCGAGGGTTTGAGGATAAAGAGCGGTCAAAATCCATACTGTCCGACCGCATCGCAGCAGGGCAAATCCTACAAGGGCGAGAGTTCCTTACACGATGGTTGTGACGCACCTCATTGCGGAGCTGCCCGTAGCTCCGTGTATGATGAAAATACAGATTTGGACAGAACCGGGCGATACACAACTGCCGCCGGGCGGTAAAAGCAAAGGCAAGCCATGAAGGGGGCGCACTCAATGAACCACGAACACGACCAGTATGTAGTGTCGATTCAAGCGCAATCTTTCCGCAAGAAAACCCGCTATCACTGGATGATCTGCTGGGAAAACAATCCCGAGGAATTGGTCTCCTGGGGGCACGCCCCCACGCAGGAACTGGCAGAGGCCGAGGCCCGCAATGAAGTCAGGGACCTGCTATCCGGACTCACGCAAGGCGGACGAGTCGAAAGCACAAGCTACTCCGCAATCCACCACTGCTAGCAACCTGACCAGAGCCTTATTGTTACTGCAAGACCCTGCACTTCGATTCCTGACGGATGCACGCTCTCGTGACAAATGCGCATGATGCAGATGTCCTCTGCGGAATGTGTGGTTCACATTTCCCTACTCGACCTCGTGCTTGGCCGTGTAGCCCTCGCGATACAGCACGAGGGGCTTCAACTCTTTACCCTTTTGATCTTTTACGATCAGCGGCTTATCTGTTCCCGGTTGGACCAGTTCGACTTTCAATTTGCGGAAGCTGCCATCCAGCTTAGTGTTGGTGGGGCGATACGTGATGGTGTACTGGTTGCGCACCGCTGATGCAATCTCGCGAAAATCTTCCGGGAGTTCGGCCTCAAAGCGTGGGTTGAACCAGCGTCCGCCCGTCATTTTGGCAAATGTACTCATCTGGTTGTCGCCCTGCAGAAAATCCAGGTTGCGCATGGAGGCTCCCATACCACTGCTGCGCGATTCCATGTAAGTGCGCCAGAGGAAGCCGGTACTGATGGCATAAATCGTGACGTTGGGCGTCGCCTTGATCTTCTTCAATATCTTGTCGTAATTGATTCTGCTGAATGTATCCAAACCGCTGCTGATGAGGATGACTTCCTTGCGGCCCTCGATGCGCTCCAGTCGGTCGAGAGTGTCATAAAGCGCGTCAAACAGATTCGTCTCGCTGAATCCGGGGATGCGTAGCGTATTCAGCGCTCCGTAGATCGCCTGCTTGTCCGAGGTGAAATCGACCAGTATCGACGGCTTCATGTCGTACTGGATCACCGCGACGTAGTCATTTTTCTGCAACTGGTCGGTGAATGCATAGGAGGCGCGCAACGCGTCATAGAGAAACTGACGGCGGCTGACCTGAAAAGCCGGCGTGGAGGCAAATTCGACCAGAAGCACAGCCGTGAAGCCGCCCTTGGTGAGTCCAAAGCTCTGGATAGGTTGTGGGACATTGTCTTCCAGAACGCGGAAATGCTGCTTCAGAAGTCCGGGAATAAACTGACCATCCTTGGTCAAAACGAGGGCGTCCACCGAGACAAGTGGGACATCTACGTTGATCGAGTAGCTTGGCATTCCTTCGGTCGGCTTCGGTGCCGGAGGCGGAGCGGGTTTGCTCTGCTGTTTGTCAGGATTCACCTTTGGGATTGCGTAAGGGCCGGTATCGCTCTGCGGACCACCTGCCTCGGGCGGTGCCTGTTGCTTCTGTCCGCTCGGAATTTGCGTGCTGGTGGAACTCTGAGATGGAGCTCCGGTCTGTGCAATCAACTCTCCGGATGCAAGCGCCAGGCAGAGAGCCATGAGAGGCAGCCACCAGATCGGATTACGGTGTGCAACCCTGGTAGTAAGGCTATTTCCTGCAAACATGAGGTATGCTTCCCCGCAGACTCTGGCAGAGTCTTTGTTATTATAGATGCACCTTTTCTAGTTATACGATCTCTGTAAAGCGCCACTTCACAGGGTTCGCAATTGGAAGTAAGCACGCCGAGGCAGGAAGCGGTATGATCGCCCTCACAGGGTGATCTCCTGAGGAGCACCAAAGCATGCGCAGTTCGGGCCCACTCTCTTTCCATCTACAACGTGTTCTGCACCCTGTACTGCTGCTTGCGGCAGCGATCCCATCGATCGTTTGTCCCTGCGGACAAACACTGTGGGCACAGCAGATTGCTACTCATCAACCAGCGAATGCTCCGAGTGTGCCGATCATGCAATTGTCGCAGGTCAAAGCCGGCATGACCGGTGAAGCTTACACGGTGTTTCAGGGAACTCGTCCGGAAAAAATGGGAGTCACCGTGCTGGGAATTCTGCGCAACATGGCAGGCCCCAAGGGCGACGTCATTCTGGTCCGGCTCACGGGCGAGAAAGCTGAATATACCGGCGTAGTCGCGGGAATGAGCGGCAGCCCCGTATACATCGAGGGCAAGCTCGTCGGCGCCCTGGCTTATCGCATTGGTGAATTCAGCAAAGAGCCCATCGGTGGCGTCACCCCGATCGACTCCATGCTGCAGATCAATGAGTTCGACAAATCTCCCTACACGGATCAACCCGCCTCTGAGCAGCAAGACGCGAACTCACCGACAAGTGTTGCCGCACCTTCGGGCGGGCCCGGAGAACAGCCCTCGATTTGGGGAGCGACCTCAACCGGGAGTTACCTCAAGCCCATTGAGACTCCACTTGTATTCAATGGTTTTAGCGAGGAATCTATCCGGCGCTTTGCTCCGCAGTTTGCATCAGCCGGTATTGTTCCGGTAATGGGCGCGGGCTCCAGCAGCGACGCACCACAACCTGAAACCATTGAGCCCGGCTCGTCGGTCGGTGCGGTTCTGGTTCGAGGCGACATGGATATTGCAGCCACCTGCACGGTTACCTACATCGACGCCAATCACCTGCTGGCCTGCGGTCATCCATTCCTCAACTTCGGCCAAGTGCAGATGCCAATGACGAAATCGACCGTACTCGCAACACTGCCCTCAACTTCAAATGCTTTCAAGATTGCGACCACGACGGAAACCATCGGCTCATTCGTTCAGGACCGCCACACCGGCATTCTGGGACGCTTCGGCAAAGCTCCGGAGATGATTCCTGTCACCATCAACTTTCACGGAATCGCGCGCCCGCGCAGCTATCACATGGAAGTGATGAACAACGCGCGTCTCACTCCCGTGGTGATGATGAGCAGCGTGTACAACGCGATCCAGGGTATCAACGAATATGGCGAGGACACGACGTTTCGCGTTTCCGGAGCGATCAGCGTAGCGGGTTTCCCCAAGCTCGAAATCAACAATATGTACGCGCCCGGCGATGGTCAGAACCCGACGGCGTCGGCTATTGCAATGTCGCTGGGCGAGCGCTTCACTCGAATCTTCGACAATCCCTATGCGCGGCCGGATATCACCGGCGTAGTCTTCGACATCGATCTAGTTCCCGAGCGCCGCATAGCCCGCCTGGAAACGGCACGCACCGATATCACCGAGGCGCGGCCGGGAGATGAGATCACGGTTGAAACCGTGCTTCGTCCTTATCGGGGCGAGCGCATTGTTCGCCAGATTCCGGTGCGTATTCCAACATCCACACCGCGCGGCGTTCTCCGCATTCTGGTCTCCGACGGTGATACGCTCGACAAGGGACGCCGCCCGGTTCCGGGCTTTGCACGGAATTACGATCTGGCCTCCACCATCGCACTGCTGAACAAGGATCACTCGAACTCCAGCCTCTATGTTTCGTTGCTCGAAGCGAGCCCGCAAGCACAAGTCGGCGACAAGATAATGCCCACCCTGCCGCTTTCTGTCATGAACGTGATGGAAGGCATGCGCGGCACCCAGGATATGGTCCTGGTTGGCGAATCCAGTGTCAGCGAGTCCTCTGCCCCAATCGACTACGTCGTCAGCGGCGCCCAGGTCATCACGGTAAATGTCCGGTGAGAGCTGAATCGGCGAAAGGTTGGAACCCTGGCTTCAAAAGCTGAGGGAATCCCATACTCCCACGAAGGCATCCTAAGTCATGCACCTCGGCACTCCCGAGATGCTGTTAGGAGGCTTCATGAAAGTGCGCTGGATTTTAGCGGCTCTCGTCTGTGTGACTCTGCTGCCGTTCTCTGCAGTGGCACAGTATGTAGGTCCATCATCAGTTCCGCAGGATATGCCTCGCGACCATGATGATCGTCGCGATATGGACCACGACCGGGACCGCGACCACGATTGGGATCATGACAAGCGCTTTGAAGGGCGCAATCCGGGGTACCGGCAGGGTTTCCGAGACGGATTTGGAGATGGCCGGAATGACCGCGAGGCTAATCGCCGATGGCACTACGGCCTCGGCTATAAGCATCCGGATCGCGGATATCGCGACGATTTCGGCGATAAGAACGGGTATAAGCGGGAGTACAGAAGGGCATACGAGCAAGGCTACAGAGAAGGCTTCGGCGAACGGCGTTAACCAGGTTACTTTCAACACGGAGTCTGCGGTTTACTCCCCGCGGGCTCTCAGTTCACATCGTTTCTTCTATCATCGGCCTTATTGGGATACGACGGTCTTCCCAGAATATCCCAGTGGCGTTTCTTTGCGATCGCAGGGAACAACCTCTTTAGCGTTTGATCGATTCGATTGGTGCATTCCAGCACAATCGTTTTGTGTTCGCAGTCTTTTTCGCCATAGTGCGCCAGCATAATCAATTCCAGCGAATTTCTGACTGCATGATTCAGTTCGGCGACCCGGTGCAACTCATCGGCAACGATCTTTCGCCGTTCGATGATCCCGAGTAACAGCAGCAAAAGCGAAGCTCCTGCCCCAATTCCCACAATCGAAGCCTGTAATGCCGCATGCAGATTTGGTGAGATATTGACCCCGATGAACCAGCGGGAAACAGCAAATTCGAATAGTCCGAACAGAATAGCGGTAGTGACCACCGCAAACCACAATCGACGCCGATTTTGGAGGATGAAGAAAAGTGCTATTGAAAGAGCCGGGCGCATATGGCCGCCTCTTAGTCCAGACCTTCATCTGCGGATGCAGGTGAGATCCTGCGCATGCACTTCGTGAATACCATGGCCCAGTTCTGAGTTGTCTTCCAATTCAGGACGAGGCCGATTTGCTCCTGCAGCGAACTTGCACCAGATAGCATCGTTTCTATCGAATTAGCACTAAAGTGTCGGTGATAAGAATCACCTGGAGAGGTGATTGCGAAACCTGTCATCTTCTTCCTCGCAATTCACCGCTCCATAATAACTTGCTAATCGGCACGAAACGGTCAGGGAAACATCACCCTGCCAGCATGCTCCGGGTGCAGCCGCTTTCGGCTCGGGCACGCTTTCCCCCATGCAGCGCGTCTGCTACTCTTTCCATCACCTTGTCTCGATGAATACATCTCGATTGAAAACTCTAAATTCGATGTCAGCCACACTGCTTCTTCTCTGCGTCTGCGCCTATTCGCAGACCACACGCAAATGGGAGCAATCTTCCTTCGACGACTTCGAGAGGGGCACGTCACGTGGAGTCGCGATCCGCAGCGATGGCGTACTTGAATTGGCGCCTGCTTTCCGTGCGATTACCACAACCCCCTCTACTTACATTTGGGCCGTCGCCAGTGACAACGAAGGCAATCTGCTGGCAGCCACTGGAGCGCCAGCCCGCGTTTATCGAGTGACACCGCAGGGTCAGCTTTCCACGCTTCTGCAGCCTGCCGAGTTGGAGGTGCAGGCGATTGTTGTGGCGCGAGATGGCACGATCTACGCGGCTACATCTCCCGACGGCAAGATTTATCGTATCCAGCGAAATTCCGTCGTTCGTCCGAGTGGCCCCGGCAAACCGGCGAAAAACTCTGCGGCAAAGAACATGGCTGCCGCAGACCCAACCGCCGCGAACTCACCCGCGGCTGAGGCCCCGAAGCTTGCGCTTGATCCTGGATATACGGCGAGCGTATTTTTTGAGCCTCATACCAAATACATCTGGGCGCTCGCGATCGATCCGCAGGAACGGCTTTATATTGCAACAGGCGATCGGGGCGAGATCTATCGCGTCGAACCAAACGGCAATGGCTCCGTGTTTTTCAGGAGCGACGAAGCTCACATCCGCTCCATCACCTTCGATAAAGCCGGGAACCTGATTGCCGGGTCCGATGGCTCGGGACTCATCTATCGCATCTCGCCTGCTGCCGAGGCGTTTGTGCTCTATAGTGCGCCTAAAAAGGAGATCACCGCTCTTGCCCTGGACGCGCAAGGAAACATATACGCCGCCGCAGCCGGAGACAAGCGCGCCAAGGCGGCTGCTTCGAACGCGGCCAACGCCCAAACCCAGCCCGCCGCGACGCCGACGGCGACATCCCTCGCGCAGCTTCCTCTTCCCGGCATCGGCTCCACCGGATCAGAGGTATACCGCATTGCGCCAGATGGCTCGCCTCGCCGCATATGGCAGTCGCGCGATGACCTCGTGTACGCACTGGCCTTTGATCCCGCTGGACGCCTTCTTGCCGGAACTGGCAACAAAGGAAAAATCTATGCGCTCTCCACTGGGGAGTCGCGCTTCACCGACCTGCTAAAAGCCAGCGCTAACCAAATCATCGGCTTCGCGCCGGCGCCCAACGGCGGACTATGGGCAGCCACCAGCAATCTTGGCAAGCTGTTCCTGCTCGAAGAAGCCGCCGAACACGAAGGCACTTTCGAAAGCGATGTCTTCGACGCGAGGATTTTTTCACGGTGGGGGCATGTGGAACTTCGCGCCAGCGGCAATGTCGAATTCTTCGCGCGTAGCGGAAACGTTGATAATCCGGATCGAAACTGGAGTCCCTGGCAGAAGATCGACCTCACGCATAACGCCGCACTGCAGGCTCCAGCCGCGCGCTTCGTGCAATGGCGTGCGGTATTGCACTCGGGTCGTCCGTGGCCGCACCTGGGATCCGTTACTCTCAACTACCTGCCCAAGAATGTAGCGCCCGAGCTGGACGACGTAACAGTCTTTGTCGGCCACAAATTTTCCCAGGTTCCCCGCATGGTTACCGACGTCTCCAACGTGGAACCCGACACGGTCGTTGCCGAAATTCAGCCCAGTCAGAATCCTCCGCAGCCGCAGCGCGACCGTGAATCGATTGCAGTCCGCTGGAGTGCGCACGACAACAATGATGATCAGCTCAGTTTTACGGTCTATTATCGCGGCGAAAACGAGAGCCGCTGGCAGCTTCTAAAATCGGGACTCGCCGATAAATTTTACTCCTTCGAGAGCGACCTGCTTCCCGATGGACACTACTCGATCCGCGTGGTTGCCAGCGACGCGCCATCCCACTCCCCGGAGGAGTTCCTGACTGGCGCGCGCGAAAGTTCAGCGTTTGATGTGGACAATACCCCGCCGGTGGTCGGTGGGCTGGCTGGGCGGATCGACGAGACCGGGCTTCATGTCACCTTCCGCGCCAGCGACAATTATTCCATTATCCGCCGTGCCGAGTTTTCCATCGACGCCGGAGACTGGCAGTTCGTCGCTCCGGTCGGCGGCATTTCCGACGCGATCAATGAGAATTACGATTTTACGGTTCCAGTCCCACGCAACACCAGTACCGCCGCACAGGAAAACCTGGAAGCTGCCTCGCCTTCAGCCGCTCCTTCGCCGTCCGAAGAAACGGCCGCGCGCCGCAGTGCGGCCATCGAGGAACACGTCGTCGTAGTCCGCGTCTTTGATCGCGCCGATAACGTAGGGACAGCCAAGGTGGTCGTTCGAGCCGGAACCCGATAATGCAACAGCTTCGCGTCACATCGTGGCTTACCTGCGGCATCTACGCCACAATCCCCTGCTACTGGATGATGGTGCATCCCGTAGCTGCGCGCTGGCGCACGGCGCGCAGCTGCTGGACGACAACTCCGGCAACCGCGATGAGAAAAACACAGCTGGAACCCATATGTGCTGGCCGCAAACCTTGAAAAGCTGAAAGCGGCGCTGGTGCTAGGGAGCGTAGGCGGTTTCTGCTCGGCAGTGTTCAACATATAGGGAGAGAGGCCAAACTGAGCGCAGGAAAGTTGCCTATCGATCGAGAATGCGCGCACCGTTCCTCTCACCTTCTATAATCCTTTCATGCGCTTCGAGCTTTTCATTGCCGCCCGTTATCTTCGCGCCAAGCGCCGTCAGGCGGTGATCGGAGTAATTACCGCAATCTCCATCATTGGCGTGGCCGCCGGAGTCGCCTCACTCATCGTCGCTCTAGCTATCAACAACGGATTTCGCGAGGATATGCAGCAGCGGCTGCTTGGCTCCACGTCGCACGTCAACCTGATGCGCACGGAAAACGACGGCATTCACGACTACTCCGCTCTGCAGCAGAGGCTGGAAAAGCTCCCCCACGTGCAGGCCGCCGCGCCAGCCATCTACGAACAGGTGTTGATCTCACGCGGAGCCCGCGCCGGAGGTGCGGTTCTCAAGGGCATTGTGCCCGCTGATGAGCGCAGGGTCACCGCTTTGCTCGACACTGTGCATGACGGCAGCACGCAACCTCTAACCGATGCGCAGCAACCTTCCACGGCAACACCTCCTGAACCGAGCGCGCAGGATTCCAATCCGTCCTCTCTCGAAGGCGCTGCCGACCGCATTGCCGCCATGCCGCCGATCGTTCTCGGCAAGGACCTGGCGACTACGTTGGGAGCAAGCGTTGGCTCCGTCGTTCTGGTCACGAGTCCCCAGGGTGAGCTGACGCCCTTTGGCATGGTTCCACGCTACATGCGATTCAAAGTCGCTGGAATCTTTCAGTCCGGCTTCTACGATTACGACTCGACCTGGGCGCTTTGCTCGTTAGCCGACTCTCAGCGGCTGTTCAGCCTTGGAGACATCGCCAGTGTGCTCGAATTCAAGGTGGACAACATATACAACGCCGGCACGATCGGCAACCAGATAGAAGCCGCTGCCGGTAAAGGATTTCAGACGACAAATTGGATGGACCAGAACCGCGCACTCTTCCGCGCCCTGCGGCTGGAACGCGTGGTCACGTTTATTACCATTGGGCTCATCGTCTTCGTAGCCGCGCTCAACATCCTGATATCGCTGATCATGATGGTAATGGAAAAGACCCGGGATATCGCTGTGCTGGTCTCCATGGGGGCGCGCCGTGAGCAGGTACGCCGAATCTTCATCTGGCAGGGCTTGCTGATCGGCATCATTGGAACGGCACTGGGAGTTATCATCGGCTACACGGTGGCCATCCTGGCCGGACACTACCACTGGATCACGCTTTCGGCAGAGGTTTACGCCATCGATTACGTTCCGTTCGTTCCGCGTGCCATCGATGCGGCGCTGGTTGCAATAGTCTCGCTGGCAATCAGTTTTATCGCAACGGTGTACCCTTCGCAGTCTGCCGCCCGCGTGTTGCCGGCCGAGGCGCTGCGTTATGAATAACCAAGTTGCCGGAACTCGGTTCGGAGTGGCGGGTTGTCCGTATCATTTCGCAGGGGACTAGGGACAAAATCCGATTGTTTGCAGCCGATTTCAGCCGCAACATCACCGAAACTCAGGCTCCCGTCGTGGTCTAATTGAACTCGTAAGCTACAGTTCAGAAACGAAACCGCAGGTTCACCAGTGAAAACAATCGCTTTGAGCTGCTGTGAATTTGCACCAGGGAGAACCAAGGGTGCATCCAATAGTGAAAGACGAGATCCTGAGAGTTGAGGGTCTCCGAAAGGTCTACCCCTCGGGGACTACGGATCTCGTGCTCTTTGACAACCTGTCTTTCCGGGTTCGTGAAGGTGAAATGCTGGCGATTGTTGGCCAGAGTGGCGCGGGAAAGTCGTCTCTGCTTCATATTCTTGGTGCACTGGACACGGCTAGCTCCGGCGAGGTCTTCTTCTCTGACATTCGTCTGAATACTTTGTCCGAGGAAGCAGCCGCGGAATTTCGCAACCGTCAGATCGGGTATGTTTGGCAGTTTCATTATCTGCTCCCCGAATTTACGGCGCTGGAGAATGTTGCCATGCCTTTGTACCTGCGCGGCGAGAGCCGTCGCAAAGCCGAGGCAGCCGCGGCTAAGTGGCTGGACGAAGTAGGCTTGGCCGATCGCGGACATCATCGTTCCGGGGAACTTTCTGGCGGTGAGCAACAGCGGGTTTCGCTGGCCAGAGCGCTGGTCACCTCTCCCAGGATGTTGCTGGCGGATGAGCCAACCGGCGATCTCGACAACCGCACGGCGGAATCCGTTTTTGAGTTGATTTCGAGGCTCCACGCCGACTATCGTCTGACTTCGATACTGGTGACTCACAATCTTGCATTCGCACGACGGTGTAGCCGCATTCTCTCGTTGCAAGGTGGCACGATGAGTGAAATTAGACCCGAGTCTTTATCGCCGTCTCAGGGTTAAATTTCTTAGCTTTGGTAATAATTTGGTGGCATAGTGACGTTACGCACACGAACACTGGCACAAGAGCAAGACTAGCCGCAACTTTTCGCGGCGGCAGAAAGACAGGGTGTAGTATTTTTCCGTTCGGTATTGTAGCCGTCCGGTCGGAATCCGGCATCGGATTCTGTCACGGTCCCCGGTGGAATGGTTCTCCGGTGGTACCAGGGGTGAAGCAGGGAGAAAGTCTCCCGTCACCGGTAATGGCCGGGGCGGAGGGACTTGGAGAAACAAAATGTTCGAACGGTACACCGAAAAAGCAAGGCGCGTGATCTTCTTCGCACGTTATGAAGCCAGTCAGTTTGGCTCTCCGTACATTGAAACGGAGCACCTCCTGCTCGGTCTGTTGCGCGAGGACAAAGCGCTGACCAATCGCTTCCTTCGCCAGCATTCGTCGGTGGACTCTATCCGCAAGCAGATTGAAGCCCACACGACCGTACGCGAAAAGGTATCGACCAGCGTCGACCTCCCACTCAGCAATGAGTGCAAGCGCGTTCTGGCGTATGCCTCCGAGGAAGCCGAGCGGCTCAGCCACAAACATATCGGTACAGAGCACCTTCTACTTGGCCTGTTGCGCGAAGAGAAATGCTTCGCCTCGGAGATTTTGGCCGAGCGGGGGCTGAAGCTTGCCGCCATTCGCGAGGAATTACAACGCACGACTCAGGAAAAGGTGCAGCAGCAACCACAACGCGCCGCCAATCGCGAGTCTTCGCTGCTCGCGGAGTTCTCCCGCGACCTGACGCAGGCCGCGATGGAGAATCAGCTCGACCCGCTCGTAGGCCGGGATGGCGAAGTGGACCGCACGATTCAGATTCTGTGCCGTCGCACCAAGAATAACCCCGTGTTGATCGGTGAACCAGGCGTCGGTAAGACCGCCATCGTCGAGGGGTTGGCGCAACGCATCGCAGACGGCGAAGTACCTTCATTTCTGGCCGACAAGCGCGTGCTTGCCTTGGATCTTTCTTTGATCGTCGCCGGAACCAAGTATCGCGGCCAGTTTGAAGAACGGCTCAAGACCATCATGAAGGAGCTGATCGAGAATCAGAATTCGATCATCTTCATTGATGAGTTGCACACGCTGGTTGGCGCGGGCTCCGCTGAGGGTTCGCTCGACGCGGCCAACATTCTGAAGCCGGCCCTCTCGCGCGGAGAGATTCAGTGCATTGGAGCTACGACGCCCGGTGAGTATCGCAAGTCGATTGAGAAGGATCGTTCGCTTGAGCGCCGCTTCCAGTCAGTCAAGGTACCACCGCCGAACGAGCCTGACTCCATCAAAATTTTGATGGGCATCAAGGATCGCTACGAGAAATTCCATGCGGTCAGCTACACCGATGAGTCCATCAACTTCGCGGTCTCGCACTCGAACCGCTACATACCGGATCGTTTTCTTCCGGATAAGGCAATCGATCTGATCGACGAAGCGGGCGCACGCGTAAAACTGCGTCAGTCCGCGCTGCCCGAAGAAATTACCGAAGTTCAGAAGCGCATCAAATTCATCGTTCATCGGATGGAAAACGCCATCGCGAACCATGAATTTGAGAAGGCCCGCTTCTACTCGGACGAGGAGCGCAAGGAGCGCGAGAACCTGCGTGCTCTGCGCGAGAAGTTCCACCTCGACGAAAGCGCTACGGGAATCGTCCAGCGCGAGGACATCGAAGAAGTGGTGTCGCGTTGGACCGGAGTTCCGGTAGCTGCGATCAAGGAGGAAGAATCGGCAAAGTTGCTGCGCATTGAAGAGGAGTTGCACAAGCGCGTGATCTCGCAGTCCAAGGCCATTTCGGCTCTTGCCCGCGCCATCCGTCGCTCGCGTGCAGGACTCAAGAGCCCGCAGCGTCCCATCGGCTCCTTCCTGTTCCTTGGACCGACCGGCGTCGGCAAAACCGAAGCCGCGCGAACCCTGGCGCAGTTCATGTTCGGCAGCGAGAAGAGCCTGATTCGCTTCGATATGTCGGAGTACATGGAGAAACATTCGGTCAGCAAGTTGATCGGCTCGCCTCCGGGATATGTCGGATACGAAGAAGGCGGTCAGCTCACCGAACGTGTCAAACGTGCACCGTATTCGGTGGTGCTGCTCGACGAAATCGAGAAGGCGCACCCGGATGTGTTCAACATTCTGTTGCAGGTCTTTGAGGATGGACAGTTGACGGATGGCCTCGGCAATACCGTGGACTTCAAGAACGTCATTCTCATCATGACCTCCAACATCGGCGCGCGTCACATGATCAAGCGCGAAGGCCTCGGCTTCTCTTCGAACAAGGAAGAGAACATCAGCGATAAGGTCGAGGAGATGGTAAAGGGAGAGGTGAAAAAGACCTTCAACCCCGAGTTCCTCAACCGCGTCGATGAAGTGGTGATCTTCAACGCCCTCAGTGAAAGCGATCTGAACCAGATCGTGGAGTTGATGGTGACCCAGTTGAATCACAACCTCGCGCAGCGAGCGATCACGATCACGGTCACGGAAGACGCCCGCAAGTGGATTCTGGAGAAGACCATCACCGATCGGAGCTACGGCGCTCGTCCTTTGCGTCGCGCCCTCCAGAAATACGTGGAGGACCCGCTTTCAGAGGCGTTGATTCAGGGCAGCATCAAGACCCGTCCGGCTTTTGTCGAAGTCTATCTCGACAAGAACCAGCTCTTCTATCGCGAAGTCGGCGAAGAGAAGACGGACGGCGCCCTGCTCTGCAACTAAGTGCTAAACGTAAACTAAAACAAGAAGCGCCGCCGAATCACATCGGCGGCTCTTTTGTATGCCTTGCCCTGGTTAGCTGGCGCGCTTCCGATGCGAAGCCTTGCCTTGGAAAACATTGCCATTGCTATCGGCAGCCAACCGCCCGTCAGCATGCATCACCATAGTTCCATCGGCGGTTCTGATATCTGTGAACAGACCACGGCCGGCGGCGCTGGAAAAAATCACCAGCACGGCCCCGGTATTTTGAAACTTCTCTCGTGTCAGTTCATCTATGAAACTATGCAATTGCTCGTCTATTCAGCTCCCTGGTGCTGCGATTGCCGAGAGGCTAAGCGCTTCCTGGACAAACATAAGATTCCGTACGAGGAAATTGATATCGACGTTACGCCCGGTGCTGCCAATGATGTCATCCGCAACACCGGCAAGCGCGCCATCCCGCAATTTGTGATCGATGGCGAGTGGGTGCAGCCCTATCGTCCCGGCAAAGGATTTCTGTACGAGGAGATGAGTGAGTTGCTTGGCGTCTCCGACGGCGAGGCTTCCAGCCTGCTCTAGGCTTCAAAAGTTTGTAAGGTCCGGTTCCCTTTTCCGCCGGCACCCGACAACATCAAGAGAAAAGGACCTCCTGTTCGAGGCCGGGACGCACCCGGCCTTATTTTTTGCTGCTCTCAGTGTCCAACGTCGAAGCGCTCACATTGTTACAATATGAAGTTCCAGCTCTCACATAGGAGTTCGCTTTGATCCCTCGCTATACCCGCCCTGAAATGGGCCAGATTTGGAGTGACGAAAACAAGTTCCGTACCTGGTTGCAGGTTGAGGTCGCCGCGAGTGAAACCCTCGCCGAAGTCGGCATCGTGCCCAAGTCAGCCGCCCGCGCCATTCGCATCAAAGGCGCGGCATTTGAAGTCGCCCGCATTCATCAGATTGAGGCTGAGGTGAAGCACGATGTCATTGCCTTCACCACCGCTGTCTCTGAAAAAGTTGGCCCCGAATCGCGTTGGTTGCACTATGGACTTACCTCCAACGACGTGGTTGACACCGCGCAGGCGCTGCTCGTGCAGCAGGCTTCCGTTCTGTTGCGCGCCGACATCGAAAAGTTCATCGCGGTTCTCCGCCGTCGCGCCGTTGAGTTCCAGCACACACCTCAGATTGGCCGTACTCACGGTGTTCACGCCGAGCCCATCACCTTCGGCCTGAAGATCGCCAACTGGTATAGCGAAATGCAACGCAATCTTGAGCGTTTCGATTTCGCTACGGAACAGATGCGCGTGGGCAAACTCAGCGGTGCCGTGGGCAATGGCGCTCACCTCGACCCCAAGTACGAGGAGTTGATCTGCGAGCGTCTCGGCCTTGCTCCTGCCGCGGTTTCCTCTCAAGTGATCCAGCGCGACCGGCATGCATTCTATGTAGCCACGCTGGCTGTGGTAGCCTGCACGCTGGATAAAATTGCGACTGAGATACGCCACCTTCAGAAGACCGAGGTTCGCGAAGCAGAAGAGTTCTTCAGCGAGAAACAGAAGGGATCATCCGCCATGCCTCACAAGCGGAATCCCATTACCTGCGAACAGATCTCCGGGCTTTCGCGCGTCATTCGTGGAAACGTTCAACCGGCGTTTGAGGACGTCGTACTCTGGCACGAACGCGACATCTCGCACTCGTCTGTCGAGCGCGTCATTCTGCCTGACTCCACTATTTTGCTCGACTACCTTCTTACCAAAACCACCAACCTTGTGGACACCATGCTCGTCTATCCTGAGCGTATGTTGCGCAACCTTCACTCGACCGGCGGACTGGTCTTCAGCGGACAGCTTCTGCTCGATCTCGTGGAGGCCGGTGTGCTTCGTGAAGATGCTTACCGAATTGTCCAGCGCAATGCCATGCAAGCCTGGCGCGAGGAGAAGAACTTCCGCGAACTGGTCTCTGCCGATCCGGAGATCACTTCACGGGTGCCTAAGAAGACACTGGATTACGCATTCGACCTTACTCGCCAACTGCGTAACGTGGATAAGATATTCAAGCGCGTTTTTCCCAAGCAGAGATCGAGCCGATCAACATCCAAGGTAAGAAGCAGAAACAAGGGAAAATAAGCGATTCATGCGAAAGGCGCGAGCCATGCGCCTTTCGTTTTTATCCAAATAGCAGCCGTGCAGAACGGCATTAGGCAGTAACATAGTCGATCAGCATGACGCAGATTCTTGACGATATTCACTCTCCCGCCGACGTAAAACGCTTATCGCTCCTTGAGCTCACGCAGCTCGCCGAGGAGATTCGTAGCGAGCTCATCACGGTGCTCGCCCGCAACGGCGGCCACCTCGGTCCCAACCTTGGAGTCGTCGAACTCACGATCGCCATGCACTATGTCTTCGACACGCCAGAGGACCATTTTCTCTTCGATGTAAGCCATCAGGCGTATGTGCACAAGCTGCTCACGGGCCGACGCGACCGCTTCTCAACCATCCGCACACCCGGTGGACTGAACGGCTTCATGCTTCGCACCGAAAGCGAACATGACTGCTACGGCGCGGGACACGCGGGTACCGCGCTATCGGCTGCGCTCGGCATGGCCGTTGCACGCGACAGACTCGGCGGCAAAGAACACGTTGTCGCACTTGCCGGAGACGCAGCCTTCACCTGCGGCATCACTCACGAGGCAATCAATAACATCGCTTCGCAAACCAAGCGCCTCATTATCGTGCTCAACGATAACAAGTGGTCCATCGATAAAAACGTAGGAGCCATCGCCTCTTACTTCAACAAGATCGTCACCACTCCGCAGTACCATCGTCTCTACGAGCGCGCCGCCAAGCTGGTTGAAAAGGTCGGCGGCAAATCCGCGGCCCAGGTTGCGCGCAAAGCCGAAGAGGCCGCCAAGAGCATGCTGTGGCCATCGATCATCTTCGAAGAGTTTGGCCTGAAATACTACGGGCCTACAGATGGACATGACATTGCTGCGCTGATTCGCACATTTCAGTTTTTGAAGACATTGGAGCGCCCGGTCATCCTCCACGTCATCACCCAGAAGGGCAAAGGTTTTGAGCCGGCGGAAGAAAAGCAGAAGAAGTTTCACGGCCTCGGTCCCTATAATCCCGAGACCGGCGAAACCAAGCCACTGACGCAGCGCACCTATTCGGAGGTCTTCGCCGATTCTCTCTCAGAACTTGCGAAGCATGATGACCGAGTCATCGCCATTACGGCGGCCATGCCTAACGGCACTGCGCTCGACCGCTTCCGCACCGTGCATCCGGATAAGTATTACGACGTCGGCATCGCCGAGGAGCACGCCGTGCTGTTTGCGGCCGGAATGGCCACCAAGGGATTCAAGCCATTTCTCGCCATCTACTCAACTTTTCTACAGCGCGGCTTTGATCAGATTGTGCATGACGTCTGCTTGCAAAACCTGCCCGTAGTCTTCTGCATGGATCGCGGCAGCCTCAGCGGAGACGACGGCCCCACGCACCATGGCCTCTTTGACATCAGCTACCTGCGCGGAATTCCCAACCTCGTCCACATGAGTCCCAAGAACGAGGACGAACTCGCCGACATGCTCTATACGGCTATGCGGCACAATGGCCCAATCGCAATTCGCTACCCGCGCGGAGTTGGTCCGGGCACGCCGGTGAAAGACGAACCTGTCGCCATTCCAATTGGCCA
>Ga0255336_101058_pt1 | contig 25304 bp, 24 predicted proteins | sample MeOH1_35cm_T3_17_FD_189102 | JGI IMG/M metagenome (GOLD analysis project Ga0255336, IMG submission 189102) | Sandy soil microbial communities from University of British Columbia, Vancouver, Canada - MeOH1_35cm_T3_179 | ecosystem: Engineered > Artificial ecosystem > Sand microcosm > Unclassified ...
CATGTGTACCGATTGGTGCTCACGTCCCCGACTTCATCGAATAGGACGGGCTGGGTGCCCTGAGAGAGATAACAGAAGATATGGTGCGCCCGGCGAGATTCGAACTCACGACCTAACGCTTCGGAGGCGTTCGCTCTATCCAGCTGAGCTACGGGCGCGCAGATGCCATTATACCTGAGCAGATGTCATACGCGTCGACTAGTTACCAATCGAAGCATCAGAGAAGACGCAAGCAACACTGATGTGGATAGTCCAGCCGCAATCAGCAGCCCGCCCAAGGCACCCATCCGACTCGCGCCAGCCTCGAGTACCGAGTTTAGAATTGCTTCACACATCATTTAAGCGAATAAGCGAACCAACAATGCTAACTCCGGCGGCACGAGGAAACAGTCATACTCTCATGGTGGCCGAACCTGCACACCAGCGCGCACTCGCAAGCTTTGCCGTGTACCTTCGCGTCGAGAAGGGGCTTGCCCCGCTTACGATAAAATCCTATGGTGGAGACTTGGAACTTTGGGCAGAATTCCTTCGAAAGCGCGAAAACACGGTTCTGACCGCCCGGCGCGACGACCTGAAGGAGTGGCTGCTGCACCTTCTCGGCCATGGTATGGATTCGCGATCCATTGCCCGCAAGCTTTCGGCCTTACGCCAGTTCTACCGTTACCTGCTGTTGGACAAGCTGATCGCGCACGACCCGACGCTCGACATCGACAGCCCCAAGCAGTGGAAGGTTCTTCCCAAGGCCCTCTCCGAAGAGGAGATCACGGCCTTAATAGAAAGTCCCGGCCAGCGTGATGCCGCATCGACGCAGTCACCGTGGACGAAGGCCCTCGCGCTCCGCGACCGCGCCATGCTTGAGGTGCTTTACGCTGCTGCCATTCGTGTCAGCGAGTTGGTGGACGTGCATGTCGAAGATACCAAAATCGACCTCGGCTATCTGCTCGTCCGAGGCAAGGGAGACAAGGAACGAATCGTTCCGATCGGTGTACCGGCACAGCAGGCACTTCGCGCCTACTTGCAAAACGCCCGTCCACTGCTCGCGGGACGAAAGCACTGTGCGGAACTATTCCTTGCGCGAGGCGGCCACAAGCTCACTCGCGAACGCATCTGGATGATCGTCGATCAGGCATCGAAGGCCGCTGGCCGTCATGCTTCGCCACACATGATGCGACACTCGGCGGCGACGCACATGGTCTCGCACGGAGCTGATCTGCGCACAGTGCAAACCGTGCTCGGCCATGCAGACATTGGCACCACGCAGGTCTACACTCACGTCGCGCTCGACCGCCTGCAGCAGGTGTACGCCGCTCACCATCCCCGGGCTCGCGTTCGCAAACCTAGAGAGGAATCCAAGTGAGCGCCCCGGAATCGCCAACAGTGCGGGCTGAGCCCAACACCCCGGCAGGGAGCACACTCGCGGCTTTTCTCCGCGCTCTCGCTCAACGTAATGCATCCGTGCATACCATCAAGGCTTATCGCACAGACCTTGCTGAATTCGCGATGTTTGTTGGCCCTGAAGAACTGAAGAACATTGACCATCTTTTGATACGCGCCTTCCTCGCCCAGCTTTATGAGCGCGGGTTGAGCAAGGCTTCAGTAGCGCGCGCGCTGTCCTCCGTCCGTTCTTTCTTCAAGTGGATGGGGCGCGAGCACATGATTGACTCGAATCCCGCCCTGCTCGTCGCTGCGCCGAAGCTGCCCAAAAAGCTACCTCGCGTGCCAACCATGGAAGAGATGAATTCCGTCCTTGATACCAGGATGCCGGACGAAGCAGCGTTTCCCGAGCGTGACCGCCTGATGCTCGAACTGCTCTACGGATGCGGTATCCGCAATAGCGAGTTGACGGGGATCAACACCAGCGACGTACACTTGCGTCAGGGCTTGATTCTGGTCCGGGGCAAAGGCAAGAAGCAACGCATCGTCCCCTTTGGCGACTCCGCGCAGATCGCCTTGCGCGAATATCTTCCGCTCCGCGAAAAGGCCCTGGAACAGCACAGACGCACCGGCGAAACCGCACTGCTCACCAACTTTCGAGGTACTCGCCTCACAACTCGGAGCGTAGGACGAATAGTAAAGACCATCGCCGTTGCCGGCGGCCTCCCACGAGAAGTACACCCTCACACCCTGCGTCACGCTTTCGGAACCCACATGTTGGAAGAAGGTGCCGACCTGCGCGCCATTCAGGAACTCCTCGGCCACGCCCGCCTCTCCACCACCCAGCGGTATACCCAGCTCACCACCAAGCAGGTCCTGGACGTCTATGACAACACGCATCCCCGTGCAAAGTAGAATTGTGCTGACGATCTATACAGATATTCAAGTTGCGGCTGCAATCTGGAAACAGCAAGGCCCTGGAATAAAACGGGCAACGAGAGCTCCGCATTCGCACCACGTACTACAGTGCGAATGCGGAATTCTTGGTTAGGCGTGAGTCAATTCAGCAGGGTCCTTCGGCTTGGGGTTGGCAACGCTGTCCAACGCGTCCCACATCTCCACAACGCTGCTGCGAAGCTGCTCCGTCAGACGTTCGTATGCCTGCTCCGGCTTTTCATTCAGGTCCGGATAGATTGGCTTGCCGACTCGAATGCGTAGCGGGTGGAAGCCCTGGAATCCCTTGCCTCGCGGCCAGCAGGCATGGAATCCATATTCGGCTACCGGAACGATAGGCACGTTCAGATGCTGCGAAAGAATCGCCGCGCCCTTCTTGAACTTCTTGGGATGGCCCTCGATTGAACGCTCGCCCTCGGGGTACATGACGAGGATCTTCCCGGCCCGCAGTCCATAGGCTCCGGCGCGCATGGCGGGCACAAGGTTCGAGTCCGGATCGACTGGGATCAGATGCAGGAACTGCGCGAATTTTCGCATGGAACCCGCACCGAATATCTCGCTGGTGCCCACGTAAAAAACATTGTGAAACGCCTTCCAGGGAAGCGCCGCAGTCAGAATCGGCGCGTCAAGATAACTGGAGTGGTTTGGGCAAACGATGCAGGGTCCGTCCGGCAGATTCTCCATCCCTTCCACGCGCAACTTGAACAGCACATGTGAAGCCCACTTGACGAGTTTGCCGAATAGCCACCAGAAGAAGCCCACTACCGGACGCTTGCGCGTGATTGCGAGCACATCTGGATCGGTGGTTTCCACTTCGAATACGGTGCTCCAGCCCGGAGCCTGACGCGCTGCTTTCCCAGTATTCCGCAGGACTAAATCCACGAGTTCTCGAACTGTGTACACTTCGCTTGCCGCTGAATCGTCGACCTCAGCACCGAGACGCTGGGCCACTTCCACGAGCAACTCGACTCGCTCCATCGAATCCAGCCCTAAATCGAGTTCGAGGCTGTCATCCGGATGAATCTCATCCTTACGATCCTTCTTCGCGACTTGGGCGATGATCGCCAAAGCACTCTGCACTTCCGGCGATTCCAGCCACAGGCGATCGGCATCTGAGAACGGACGTTCTTTGGCCGTAATCTCCTCGACCTTGCCGCTGGCGTACATCGCGCGCAACTTCTTTTCGATTTCGTTGCGGCGCAGCTTGCGCGTGGTGGTACGCGGCAAATCATCCTGCCAAATGTCGTAGGAGAGGATTCGCTTGGTGGCCGGGAGAGTCACCGAGATGCCGTCCACGTCATAGCGAATGACCTCGCGAATGTTCACGATCTTGTGCTCGCGCAACACCTCGAAATTGGGAACGATGATACCGTGCAGCCTTTCGCTGAGCGGCTCGCCGGGTTTGCGACTCTCCAGGCCAAGCACGCAGAGCTCCTTGATCCACGGGGACCGCAGGTAGTAACTCTCAATCTCCTCCGGATAGATGTTTTTGCCGGAGCTGAGAACGATGACATCTTTAGCTCGTCCGGTGATGAAGTAATTGCCATGGGCGTCCACATAGCCGAGATCGCCTGTGTGAAGCCATCCGTCTTTCAACACTTCGGCGGTCGCTTCCGGACGATTGTAGTATCCCTTCATGATGGTAGGGCCTGCTATCGCGATTTCGCCCACCATGTGTCCGTTCTCGTCCACCTTGGTATCTACCAGCTTGGCTTGCAAGCCCGGCAGAGGAGGCCCAATGGAACCGATCACATTGCTGTCCGGCGGCGTGCAGAAGCAACCGCTTGTTGTCTCCGTCATGCCAAACGCCTGCAGCATCTCGAAGCCGAGCGCGTGGATGTCGCGGCCAATCTGCGCGTCGAAGCGCGAGCCGCCGGTGATGAAGCATCGAATGTTTGGCCCGAGTTGCGAGTGGACTTTTTTGAAGAGTACTTTGCCGAGATTGAAACCCAGCTTCTGCGATACAGTACTCGCCTTTCGCATCAGGCCGAAGATCTTTTCGGCCAAGCGCCCCTTCTTCGAAACCTCTCCGAAGATGCGCTCATGGATGAGGTAGAAGAACTGCGGAACACAGCAGAAGATGGTGATGCCTCGCTCTCGTAACGCGAGCATCAATTCCTGAGTATTGAGCGAATCCAGAAACACGACCTTGCCGCCATTGCCAAGCGGCAGGAAGATGTTGACCATCTGCGCCAGCACGTGGAAGAGCGGCAGAACGCCAAGCAATCCATCTCCGGGGGCCAGATGAATAAATTTACGCACGCAATCCAGTTCAGCAACGAGATTGCCGTCCGTCAGCATCACTCCTTTGGGATCGCTTGTGGTTCCGGAAGTGTAGATGATGGCCGCCACATCGTCGGGCTCCAGCCGAGTTGGAACAAATCCCGGCGCTGATGAGAGCACCATGTCCTGCACATAGGGGAGACCCTCGCGCGGCGCGTCGATCATCGCAAGCTGAATTGAACTACCTTCGATGGCTTCCTTTGCCACTGCGTAACTGCGCTCATCGACAAAGAGCATTGTTGAGCCGGAATCGTCGAGCAGTTTTCTGATTTGATACGGAGTAAAAGCCGTATCCAATGGAACTGCGGTATTACCGCTGGCGATGATGCCCAGGTAGGTTGCGACCCAGCTTGGACTATTAAAGGCAAGGAGGGCGCACCGAGCGCCTCCCGGTATCCCACCTCCTACGCCTGTGCGAACCAGCCACTGTCCCACTCCATCGGAAAAATGGCGGAGTTGCTGATAAGTAAAGCTCTCAATCGTATGGCCATCCGCGGCGGTAGTGACACTGGATAACGGCGATTGTGGCGTGGTTGCTCCGGCCTGCCGCTGAATTTCCACCGCAGGTGCCGTCGGCCAACGCTCCACGGATTCCAGGAAGCAGTTATAGAACATAAAAAATCTCTCTACGACAGGATACAGGCCGGGACGCGCCCGTTACAGCGTTTAGAACCCTAACTCGGATTGTGCCTCCTTTATTGTGCCATATGCAGGTCTGTGACAAACACTTGGGTCTTCGCTTACTTCCCTCCGCCAGCTATGGATTTCCGGTGACATATTTAAATAGAGCCGCATCCCACGAGAACAAGGAGTGCCAAATGCAAATCGCACACGAATTGTTTCTGCACGAACTGAGCGACATGCTCGACGCGGAACAACAAATTCTAGAAGCCCTCGAAAAGCAAAAAGATGAGAGCAGCAACTCCACTCTTCAAAGTGCGTTCCAAGCACATCGGAAGCAGACTGAAGGACAGGTTGAGCGGCTGCAGCAATGCTTCGAACTAATCGGAGAAGAAGCGGAAGAAGCCGAATGTGCCGGCATCAATGGGCTTCGAGAAGAGCACGACAGCATGACGGAACAGGATCCGTCGCCAGACATTCTCGACGTATTCAATGTGGCTGCTGCAATCAAGGTTGAGCGATACGAAATTTCGGCCTACGAGTCTCTGATCCGGCTCGCCAAATCGATGGACCAGACTAAAATCGTTCGCTTGCTGAATCAAAACCTGAAAGAGGAAGAGCAGACGTTGAAGAAGATGCAGACGCTTGCCATGAAGATCAAACCGCAACGTTTGGAGGCTGCTGAAGACGAGCAGGGCGAGGAATCCGGCAACGAAGGGTCCGCTGAATCCGATAGCGCGCTGCAGAACGAACATCGCCCGGGACCACGGATCGTGAAGAAGGGCGGATCGCATAAGCGCAAGGTCGCTTAACTAACCGCTTCTAACTAACCGCTCCCTGAGGGGAATCTGAAAGCGCCGATCTAGATAAATGGCGGATAAGTGCAACAGTGGAAACAAATTCGCCGCCGAGGGATGTTTTTTGTGGAATATCTGTTCGGCGGCGATAAAATGTCTTTCCGGACGGGTTTCTGAAAAGAAATACGTCCAAATGAATGGTGTCTCCAACTCATACTATTTTTCAATGGAGACGCCATGATGTAGCACCTATAACTCACAGGAGATCCTGATCCCATGAAACGTTTTACTATTGTTCTGGCTGCTCTGGCGATGATGATGTCTACCGCTGCGTTTGCTGAGGATGGCGCAGCTATCTATAAGACGAAATGCGCGATGTGCCACGGCGCAGCGGGCGAAGGCAAGTCGGCTCCAGCCATCAAGGGCAAGGCCAACGTTGCTGATGTGATCACGAAGGGCGGCTTGGCAAAGGCTCCCCACACGAAGGCTGTTGCCGGCGTGACCGAAGATCAGGCGAAGGCGATTGCGACGTTCTTGAAGTAGTTCAACAGAACAAAGCATGAGCAGCCGATGCCCCGGGGCATCGGCTTTGCTGTCTCAGACAAAAGCCAATACAGGCTACATTCTTGACGTAGGAGATCCCTCGGCAAGTTCGCGCAGGCTGTCGAAAATGGCGAGTTCGCCGTTGGTCCGTTTCATGGTGTCCTGGAGCGAAAATGTAACGGAAAAATGCGGACTGCGCGGTCGAAATGACACATTGATGAATTCGAACTCCCGGCTGGAGACCACCGTCGTCATCCGGCTGGTAATCTCAGGCTCCCATTCAGGCTGGGTAGAAATGAACAGCGATGCAACCGGATGCGTTGGCCACTCAGCAGTATTCCTTGTCCACCTCCGAGTAAGACCGGTCCAGCGTGTGCGGCCTATTTCCACGTTCTGGCGTGGCGGAGATGTGAGATTTGCTTCAAAGGTCAAGGTTTCCTGGCGGCGTCGCCAGCGCCACACTGCCCATTTTACCGGCATCTCACGAGGCGCAAATCTCGCTTCCAGAGAAGGTTGCCGGAAGCCGCACCCTGAAAGTCTCAACCGAGCCCGGAAGTGCGATGGACTGAGCCACTCAACTCCGCTGATCTGGCCGTGCGAAGAGATCGCCGTTTCCAGCCAGCGCAGAACTCCAACCGCTCGACGCCGGTTCAGGTGCAGAAAAGCCCAATACCAGACGCCGACGATCAAGACCCCGAGACTTGTGCTGATAAGTATGGATTGCAACATGACAACTATCTGGGATGCAGCAAAGCGCTCAGAGAGATGCTATCGCCTACTCTGTCTCTCTGCCAGGTTCATCTTTTTCAAGCTGTTTGCCTAAACTGGCCGCTTCGAATCCGGCGTGCTCGAGTCAAGGACAAAGAAGCGGTTTTGTCCCCCGGGCTGGATGTTGTTGTGCTCAAAGCAGTCCTTGATTTTACGACGGAGCTCGCGGCTAACCGCATATTGCTGACCGGGACGGGTCTTGATGAGCATAAGGTAATCCACCTCGCTCCCCGTCACGCGATCAATGCCGGGCACAACCGGGTCGGCCACTATATCTTCCCGGAAGCGCTCATCGTTGCGCATCTCCATGCCGATCTGCTGCAGGAGTTCAATGATCCGATCGCTATTTTCCTTGTAATCGACGGCAATGTGCATGGAGATCTGGGTCCAGTCCCGGGTCATATTGGTGACCGATGTGATAGTCGAGTTGGGGATGGTGTGCATCGAGCCATCGGCATCGCGCAATACTGTGCGGCGCAGTGTCATCATCTCCACCGAGCCTTGAAATGCACCGATCTTGATCACATCGCCTACGTCAAACCAGTTCTCCACCAGGATGAAGAAGCCGTTCAGGACATCGTGCACCAGCGTCTGCGCACCAAAGCCCACGGCAACACCCGCAATTCCCGCGCTGGCCAGCAACGGTTCGACGTGAATACCGAGATCGAACAGGATTGTAACTACTGAGAAAAACACGATTGCCGCCAATCCGATACTGCGGATGACGGAGGAAATCGTGTGAAGCTGCTGCACCCGAACCGTGGAGGTAACGAGATTCGCCTGGTTCACCCGGGCCAACCGTCGGCTGATGAGGTTCAGAATGCGGATCAGCACGATGGCGATAACCACCGTGACAAGGATTTTCGGCAGTTTGTCATGTACAAGGACAAAAAGATCCTCATACCAGTTGTTCATACGGAATAGGTCGTGCCACGTTCGCGGAAGCTGGGGAGGATTCACGATTGCGGATTATAAACATTCTATAATTGGCATGTCTTTCAAATTCCTGAGGTTTGATGCCATGGCATGCATCCGATTGCTTGGAACGGTCACGCTTCTGCTTCCGTTGCTGTTATCTCCGGCCTCAGATTCGGCACAGCGCATTCCGCCAAGCGCTCAGAACCCTCGTCCTGCAATTTCGATCGAGCGCCCTGATGAAGTCCAAATGCAGCGCAAGCTCCAGAAACAGCGGCTTGCAAAGCGCGCCGAAGACATGAAACGCGACTCTCAGAAACTCTTTGATCTGGCGACCGAATTGAAGAATTACGTTGACAAATCCGGAGAGAATATCCTCTCCATGGACGTTATTCGCAAAGCTGAGGAAATGGAGAAGTTGGCGCGGCAGGTGAAAAACAACATGCGAGCACAATAGCGGCGCAATGGCACCTGCGATAGGTCATTGAATCTGTACTCGCTGGCGTGGTATAAACATCGATCCCTGGAGAGTAGCTGTTTTGTACAACTTGCCAGGAATTGGAGCGTCTCGCAAGCGGCTCCTTTGTGACACCCAACGCGGCCAAGCCTCAAATTTCCTTGAAGTGGAAGCGCGTTTCGGGTTCAGCTGTTGCCCGAAAACGTAAGTTGAGTGTGGCTCTGCCGCACCGTTTTTCTGCGCACGGCTGATTGTGAACAGTGGTTAACCCGCAACGAGTTTTACCCGGAGGAACGTATGAATGTGTGGCTCTCGCAGAGCCTTAACCAACTGGGCCGGATGAGCAAAATAGGTTTGCTTCGTCGCGGTATTTCGCTGATGGCCCTCACCCTTTTCAGTTCCATCGCAGCCCTGGCCGAACCGGCCGGCGGTGAAGCGGCACTCAAGCTTCCCGATTTGAGCAGCGTCAGCTTTTTCAATGGCGCCATCGACGGGCACAAGTTGCTGCTCATCGGAATTCTATTCAGCATCTTCGGGCTGTTGTTCGGCTTGGCGATCTATACCCACCTCAAAAACCTGCCGGTCCATCGCGCAATGCTCGAGATTTCCGAGCTGATTTACGAGACCTGCAAGACCTACCTGACCACACAGGGCAAGTTCATCCTGGTTCTCTGGGCGTTCATTGCCGTTATCATCGCGGCATACTTTGGTTGGCTCGCACCGGTTCCCGGCAAATCGATCGCCGTCACCCTGCCTATCATTCTCGGCTTCAGCCTTGTGGGTATTGCTGGCAGCTACGGCGTAGCCTGGTTTGGCATTCGAGTCAACACCTTTGCAAACTCACGCACAGCCTTTGCCGGTCTGCGCGGCAAGCCTTTCCCGGTTTATGACATTCCACTGAAGGCGGGCATGAGCATCGGCATGATGCTCATCAGCGTCGAGTTGCTGATCATGCTCTGCATCCTGCTCTTCATCCCGGGTGATTACGCCGGTCCCTGCTTCATCGGCTTCGCCATTGGCGAATCCCTCGGCGCTGCGGCACTGCGTATCGCCGGCGGCATTTTCACGAAGATTGCCGACATCGGCTCTGACTTGATGAAGATCGTCTTCAAGATCAAGGAAGACGATGCGCGCAACCCCGGCGTCATTGCCGATTGCACCGGCGACAACGCGGGCGACTCGGTTGGACCTTCTGCCGACGGCTTTGAGACCTACGGTGTAACCGGCGTTGCGTTGATCACGTTCATTCTGCTCGGCGTACACGACCCGACCGTCCAGGTACAGTTGCTGGTCTGGATCTTCGCCATGCGCGTCATGATGCTGGTCGCCAGCGCTGGCTCCTACTTCCTCAACCATGCGTTTGCAAAAATGAAGTACGGCAACAGCGACACCATGAACTTCGAGGCGCCGTTGACCTCGCTCGTATGGCTGACGTCCGTAGTTTCCATCCTCTTAACCTACATCGTCAGCTACGCGATGATTCCCGTCCTTGGCGGCGATTCGACGCTCTGGTGGAAGCTGGCTTCGATCATCAGTTGCGGAACCCTGGCCGGAGCGGTCATCCCGGAACTGGTCAAGGTGTTTACCTCCACCTCAAGCGCGCACGTGCGCGAAGTGGTTACCTCTTCCCGTGAGGGCGGCGCCTCGCTCAACATCCTTTCCGGTTTCGTAGCGGGCAATTTCTCTGGCTACTGGCTGGGTCTTGCTATGGTCGGCCTGATGTCCCTTGCTTACTACGTTAGCCTGCAGGGACTTTCGGCACTGATGCTGGTTCCGGCCGTCTTTGCATTTGGTCTCGTGGCGTTCGGATTCCTCGGCATGGGGCCGGTCACCATCGCGGTCGATTCCTACGGCCCGGTTACCGACAATGCTCAGTCCGTCTATGAGCTTTCGCTGATCGAGCAAGTGCCCAACGTCGAGGCTGAAATTAAGCGCGACTTCGGTATTGCCGTGAACTTTGAACGCGCCAAGGACTTGCTGGAGGAAAACGACGGCGCTGGCAACACCTTCAAGGCGACCGCCAAACCGGTGCTCATCGGTACCGCCGTAGTTGGCGCAACCACGATGATCTTCTCCATCATCATGGGTCTCACCAACGGCCTTACCCAGAACACCGATAAGCTCTCGCTGTTGCACGCGCCTTTTGTGCTCGGCCTCATCACCGGCGGTGCCATGATTTACTGGTTCACCGGAGCGGCAACCCAGGCGGTCTCCACTGGCGCCTACCGTGCAGTTGAATTCATCAAGGACAACATCAAGCTGGAAGGCGTCGAGAAAGCCAGCGTGGAAGACTCAAAGAAAGTCGTTGAGATCTGCACGCAGTACGCGCAGAAGGGCATGTTCAACATCTTCCTCGCCGTCTTCTTCGCGACGCTTGCTTTCGCTTTCATCGAACCTTTCTTCTTCATCGGATACCTGTTCTCAATTGCGATATTCGGCTTGTATCAGGCCATCTTCATGGCCAATGCCGGCGGAGCATGGGACAACGCGAAGAAGATCGTGGAAACCGAACTCAAAGCCAAGGGCACTCCGCTGCACGACGCCTGTGTAGTGGGTGATACGGTCGGCGACCCGTTCAAGGACACCTCGTCGGTGGCCATGAATCCGGTCATCAAGTTCACGACCTTGTTCGGCCTGTTGGCCGTACAGTTGGCAGTCAACCTGACGCTGAAAAGCGCTCTCTTGACTCATGCCCTGGCACTGGGCTTCTTCATCGTATCGGCCACCTTCGTATGGCGCAGCTTCTACAAAATGCGCATTGAGAAGACCATCGTCGAGGAGAAGGCCACCGGACAATCTGCATAACGTAGTTCCCAAACAAACGGACGCCACCCTGAGCATGGGTGGCGTTTTTGTGTCCGCAATACCTCAAGGTTACCCAGAAGTGCAGTTTTTTCACTGTCCTCCCTCTGAGGTGGCAGGACACCCTCTGGAAAACTTCGCAGGATTGGATGTAAGTCGCTGATTGTTCACTGCAATTCGAGTTGTCGCATAAAGTTATCATGTCAGCTCCGGATGGCATCCAGAGTGCAATTTGAAACCCAGGTATTCACCTGGAGGAAATTGGACTTATGAAGCCCAAGAAATTCATCGCTATTGCCATCGTGGCCACGATTGCACTGGCTTGTTGGCTGGCAGGCTGCGGCAGTTCCAGTTCTTCGTCGGCCCAAATGGCAACCGTAAGTGTCTCCTTAAGCGACCCACCAACCTGCGCTGCGCCAAGCGGCCCTTACACGCACGTGTATGTATCCGTCTCGGACGTGCAGATTCATCAAAGCGCTTCTGCGCAACCAAGCGACAGTGGATGGGTTGATCTGACTCCATCGCTGAAGTCAGCTCCAATTCAAGTTGATCTGCTCGCGCTGGGCGGCAACGGATGCATTCTGGCTCAACTCGGCTCAAACACCCAGATACAGGCCGGAACCTACCAGCAGATTCGCTTTTATCTTGCTCCGGATTCTGTCTCCGTATCAGGAAACCAGTGCGGCGGAACGAATAATTGCGTTGTTTACAATGGCCAGACCACCGCGCTCGATCTGTCGAGCGAGACGAAGACAGGAATCAAGATTCCCTCTGGCCAACTCGCTGGTGGCAAGTTCACCGTCGCCCCCGGAGAGGTGAAGGGCCTGGTGATCGACTTCGACGCCTGCGCCTCAATGGTCGTTCAAGGCAATGGACATTTCCGGCTTAAGCCTGTGCTGCACGCCGGAGAGGTCAGCACAAGTTCCACTTCCATCACCGGACAACTCGTTGATTCGACCACAAAGAACGTCATCGCCGGTGCGAAGGGCGTTGTGGCATTGGAAGCTCCTGACTCTAATGGCACCTATCGCATGGTCATGCAGACCACGCCAGACGCCAACGGCAACTTCATCTTCTGCCCGGTTCCTACCGGCACCTACTTAGTTGTGGCTATGCTCGAAACAACTTCCGGAGCCTCGACGGTTACATATAGCGCCACGATTACCAGCGGAGTGCAGCCCGGTTTCGCGCTCGGAGATGTTCTGATGCATCCGCAGACGACACAGGATGGTCTCATTACCGGGGTTGTCTCTACTGTCGGCAGTTCCGGTCCCATTGCCGAAGATCTTGCCTTGTCAGCTTTCCAGCAGATCTCGATCGGCGGAGCGAACGTGAACGTGACGATTCCGCTGGTGCAAGCGCAATCCACTACCCTGTCGTCTACGACCGCGAGCGGCAGCATCTGTTCTGCAAACTCCGATTGCGCCGCCTATACGTTGGCGCTTCCGGCGGCTCTGCCATACCTCGGCGCATACTCGGCAAGCGGTGCCAGCTATGCGCAAATCGCTGGCACAACCGTCGCCTACACGGTGGACGCCCTTGCATTCCAGCCAAGCTCAAGTTCAACGCCCACCTGCTCACCAAGCGAGCTGACAACTTCCGTGCAACAGGACGGAACGACTCCGCTCGCCCTTTTATCCGGCATCACAGTGACGGCAAAGACTCTTTCCTTCACCGGATGCCAATAGCCGTTGCATGAAAAACAGGCTTGCCTTCCCTGGCGAGCCTGTTTTCTTTTGCGTTACCAACCTTTCTCTTGCCCCCAACCGTCCTGCTATTCTGTTGCCATGGATCCAGTCGCGCTGACCCGACAACTTATCGACATTGAATCGATCACAGGCAAGGAAGGCGCTGCCGCCAGCTTTCTTGCGGATTATCTTGAGAAACTGGGCTACGCAGTCGAACGAATGCCCGTTGAGGGCGAGCGCTTTAACGTATTCGCAAAACCGGCAAATGTGGATGCACCGGCGCTCGTCTTCTCGACCCACATCGACACCGTTCCGCCATTTCTGCCTTCCTCCGAAGATGAAAACAACGTCTATGGACGCGGTTCCTGCGATGCCAAGGGAATCATCGCAGCACAGATTGCGGCTTGCGAACAACTGCGAGCACGCAGAGTCTCTGTAGGATTACTCTTCGTAGTCGGCGAAGAGCGCGACTCCCTGGGAGCTACAATCGCAAATCAGAATCCCCGCGGATCGAAGTTTCTCGTCAACGGTGAGCCTACCGGCAATTGCATCGCACTCGCCTCAAAAGGCGCACTGCGCGTCGAGGTTACCGCCCACGGATGCATGGCACACTCCGCTTACCCTGAACTCGGGGAGTCCGCGATCAACAAACTGCTGGACGCTCTACAGATCCTGCGCACCATGGAGTTGCCGCACAATCCAGAGATTGGCTCCAGTACCTTCAACATTGGCATCATCGAAGGCGGGCGCGCCACAAACGTGATTCCGGATTTTGCAAAAGCACAGTTGCTGTATCGCCTTGTCGGTCCCTCCGAGGAACTTCGCAAGTCCATTGTCTCGGCTGTAGGCTCACTCGCGGACGTCGAGTTTGTGCTGGATCTCGCCTATATGCGGTTCATCACCATTCCCGGAATTCCAACAATGACTGCGGCATTCACTACGGATATTCCAAAACTCACAGCATGGGGAGAGCCTGTGCTGCTCGGCCCTGGGTCCATTCTGGTGGCCCACACCGATCGTGAGTTCATCGCGAAGGCAGAACTGATGCAGGCCGTCGAGTTGTACGCCCAAATTGGAACGTTTTTACTGAGTTGATCGATCATAACTTTTGGCCTCGCATCGAACATTAGAGAGGAATACAAAATTATGGCAACCGCAACGAAACATCCTCCTTTCAAGACTAAGATCAACCTTAGCGAAGATGTCCGGGAAAAGCTGATCGAGCTTTTAAACGCACGCCTGGCTGATTCACTGGACTTATCGACACAGACGAAACAAGCACACTGGAATGTGAAGGGTATTCACTTTTATCAGTTGCACCTTCTGTTCGATGAAGTGGCAGAGCACGCCGAGGGATTTGTAGATCTGATTGCCGAGCGTACGACCGCTCTGGGCGGCGTCGCGTTGGGAACCGCTCGCATCGCCGCAAAGAACTCTTCCTTGCCCGAATATGACCTGAACGCGGTTAGCGGCGAAGAACACCTGAAGGCGCTCTCAAGCAATCTCGCGAAGTACGCAAACCTGATCCGCAAGGCCATTGATGAGTCAGACGACATGGGCGACAAAGGTACTGCCGACCTGTTTACTGAAATAGTCCGCCGGGCCGATCAGGATCTCTACTTCCTGGAAAGCCATCTCGACGCATAACCTGAATTGCTGATGAGAAACGCCCGGAGAGATCTGGGCGTTTCTTTTGCAGTGACACAAATGTATCGTCTTCGCGTTACACTTGTCGGCATGAGCACGAGCCAGTCCAACGCTCTCGTCCACGCCTCCTCTGCCTACCTCCGCTCCGCAATGAATCAGCCCACGCAATGGAACGAGTGGGGTACTGAAGCATTTGCCAAGGCCAAGGCAGAAGACAAACCTGTCCTCCTCGACATTGGTGCCGTTTGGTGCCACTGGTGTCACGTCATGGATCGCGAGTCGTACGAGTCATCCGAAGTTGCCGAAATTCTCAATACCCACTTCGTCCCCGTGAAGGTTGACCGCGATGAGCGTCCCGACGTGGACGCGCGGTACCAGGCGGCCGTTGCGGCCATGACCGGTCAAGGTGGCTGGCCTCTTACGGTGTTCCTCACGCCCGACGGCAAGCCGTTTTTCGGAGGGACCTACTTCCCTCCGCAAGACGCCTACGGGCGCCCGAGTTTCCAACGTATTCTCCTGGCGATATCTCAAGCTTTTCGCGAACGCCGCGACGAAGTCGAAACAGAAAGCAATGGGCTGATGCACGCGCTCACTCACGCCGAGGGAATGGAAGGCCATAAGGGAGAGTTCTCTCCTCGCATCGTGGAGCAGATGGTGCAGTCCGCCCTCGGCGCATTTGATCGCGAGAATGGCGGCTTCAGCCATGCTCCCAAGTTCTCGCACCCGCCCGTCATCGAACTCCTGACGGATTGGTACGTGCGCACAGGCGAGGAGCAGGTTGGCAAGGTCGTGACCACAACCCTCGAAAAGATGGCGCACGGCGGAGTCTATGACCAACTTGCCGGAGGCTTCCATCGTTACTCCGTCGATGAACGCTGGTGCGTGCCGCACTTTGAAAAGATGGCCTACGACAATTCCGAGCTGCTGAAGAATTACGTACACGCATGGCAGGCCACCGGAAATCCTCTTTTCGCCGATGTGGCACGCGACATCCTGCGCTGGATGCGGGATTGTCTCACTGATCGCGAGCGCGGGTGCTACTACGGATCGCAGGATGCTGACATCAATCTGGACGATGACGGCGACTATTTCACGTGGACGCTCGAAGAGGCGCGCGCCGTATTGCCCCCTGACGAACTCGCCGTCGCCGCCGCTCATTACGACATTGGCGATCAAGGCGAGATGCACCACAATCACATGAAGAATGTGCTCTGGGTGAGCGAGTCGGTCGAGCAGATCGCAGCCGCCCAGAATCGTCCGATTGCGACGGTCTCTGAACTGCTGGCTTCAGCTAAAAAGAAGCTCTATGCCGCACGTCTTCAGAGGCCGATGCCCTTTATCGACCGCACCCTTTACACGAATTGGAACGCGCTATGCATCTCCTCCGTTCTGGATGCGGCCCGCGTGCTTGGCGATAAAACTGAGCGGGAGTTTGCGCTGCGTTCGCTCGACCGTCTGCTCTCTGAGGCGTATCAACCCGAGCGCGGATTGCTTCACGTCATCGCCTATGCGGAGAATGGTGCAAACCAGCGTCCGGCTGGTGTGCTCGACGATTACGCCTTTACCGTGCTGGCCTGCCTCGACGCATATGAGGCCACCGGCGACGTGCGCTACTTTACGACCGCCGAAGAAATCACCGCGCGCATGATCTCCGGTTTTTACGATGAAACTAACGGCGGCTTCTTCGACCTCGACAGCGCATCGCCCGCTGAATCCATTGGAGCACTGAGCACCCGGCGCAAACCCTTTCAGGATTCGCCGACACCCGCAGGCAACAGCGCCGCTGCAGTGGCGCTGTTGCGAGTCCACGCACTGAACCAGGACTCCCGGCTGCATCAGCTCGCCGAGGACACGCTGAAAGTTTTTGCCGGAGTCGCCGAACAGTTCGGCATCCATGCCGGCACCTACGGACTGGCCGCAGTGTGGATGGCACGTCCGCATACGCAGGTAGTGGTCATCGGTGAAGGTCCGGATGCAGACGCCTTATATGCCGAGGCAACCGCTCCGTTCGTACTCAATAAAATCGTGCTTCGCGTAGCCGACGCGACGAAACTAAATTCTCATTTGCCGCCTGCTCTGGCCGAAACCATCTCTGCCGTTCCCGGCCTGCAGGAACGCCCGACAGCCATGCTTTGCAGCAATTTCACCTGTCAGCCTCCAATTCACCTTCCCAGCGACCTACGGAAATTGCTACGCGATGCCATGACGCAGCAGAATCGATTGTGATCAGGAATTTATGACTGTTGCATTAAATACCACCTTCCGGAAACTCGTTCCCCGACGAAAGGATGCGCACAAAGACGAACTCCCGCCAGAGGTAATCGCAATGATTACCCGCTGGATTACATTCCCGTAATTAGACCAGCAGCGCAGCTTCGCGCTAGAGTGAGAACATGCCCACAAAAGCGAAGACCCTAAAAAAGACCGCGACAACCAAAAAGGCGGCAAAAAAGACCTCAACCCGGAAATCAATCCAGGCTTCGGCCAAGACCACAGCCTCCAAGACGCCAACGAACGGAAAGAACGGCTTTCATCCTGGAACCTATATCGTGCCGCGCGGACATGTGAGCATCGCGGTACCCACTTTCTGGAGCTTGCGCCAGACCAATGACGACGTGCAGGTGGAATCCGAAGCCAGCGAGACCACCGTTGTTGTTACGGCCTACCAGCGCAACGATGGAGTGAAGGCGTTGGATGCTCGCGACTACCTCAAGCATTTTCTAGATACTGCTCCTGTAGCCGGACGCCTGCAAACGGGAGACAGTAGCAAGCAGAAGGCAAGTGCAAGATTCCGCGACGAGGAAGGCGACAACTGGTTCGTACGCTTCATCTCCAACGGACAAACACTTTTGCTCGCGACCTGTCACTCCAATCGGCCTCTAACCTCCCGCGAAGGCAAGACAGGAATAGCAGTGCTCGATTCGATCAAGTTGAAGGGACGGGGATGAGTTCTCGGCACGGCAGCATTGAATCTTTCTTTCTAGAGGGCGAAGCCGGGAGGCTCGAAGCACTGCTGAACCTTGGTTTACCTGACGCGCGCTTCGCGTGCGTGGTCTGTCATCCGCACCCGCTGTTTGGCGGCACCATGCACAACAAAGTCGTTTTCCATGCAACGAAGGCGCTGAACGCATTCGGCTATCCCGTACTGCGTTTCAATTTCCGCGGCGTGGGAACCAGCGTGGGGGAGCATGACTACGGACGCGGAGAGATCAACGATGTGAGGATTGCGCTCGATTACCTGGCCGAGCGCTTTTCGCTACCAATTGTCTTTGCCGGATTTTCCTTCGGCGCCGCCATTGGTTTACAGGCAGCGCCGCAACATCCACACGTCAAGGCGCTGATTGCGCTGGGAACCCCGGTCAATGCCGATGGCCGGGAATACACCTACGAGTCGATGCAGGAAAGCTACAAGCCCAAACTCATGATCAGCGGAGGACAGGATCAATTCGCATCTCAGGCGCAGCTCGAAGAACTTTTTTCTGCGGCCGCGGAACCCAAACGCCTTGTCATAGTCCCCGAAGCTGACCATTTCTTTGCTAACCACCTGGACCAGATGCGTACCGAACTCAGCAACTGGGTGCGGGAAGATTTAGGGACAATGCCAATCCCTGCCGTATAATTCCCGGCATGAGTGCGACAGATAAACCCGCTGAATCGCTGTCCACAACGTTCGAGATGCGCGCCATTGCCCGAGACATCTTTGAGCACGCACTGGATGAGAGCAGCATTGAACGCGGCTTTAGCCGAAACCTTTATTACGAACGCGGCATTTTGCGAGTGGGCGACGATCTCTACGATCTTGGCACCTTCTCACGCATCTTCGTAGTCTCGTTCGGCAAGGGAGCACACAATAGTCTTGAGGCTCTGATCTCGCGCCTTGGGCCCGGAGTCGGTGCGACCGGCATTGTTTGCGCGCCCACCTTACCCTCTTCGCAAGTTTTCGGTTTCCGCTACTTCCAAGGCGGACACCCGATGCCGAATCACGAGTCATTACGCGCGGGCGAGGCGATTCTTCGCGCACTCGAATCACTGAATGGTCGCTCGCTCGTGATCTACCTGCTCAGCGGCGGCGGTTCGGCGATCGTCGAAAAGCCTATCAGCGACGACATCACCTTCGACGACCTGGTGCAGACCTATCGCACGCTCGTTCACTCTGGCGCGCCCATCGCGCTGATAAACGCCGTGCGCAAACACATTTCCGCCGTGAAAGGCGGACGCCTGGCAATGGCCGCCGCACCGGCGCACCAACTCTCCATTCTGATTTCTGACGTGCCCGACAACGCCTTGGATTCGCTGGCCAGCGGACCGACCATGCCAGACACCAGCACGGTAGAACAGTGTTATGAAATCGTTGAGCGCTACAACCTGACCGCGCAACTGCCCGAAAGCGTGCGCACTCTATTCGAGACGCGAAGTCTGGAGGAGACCCCGAAGGCCGGTGATCCACTATTTGAGCGAGCGCGCTGGTGGCCTGTGCTTTCCAACGTCACCGCTCAGAAGGCAGCCGTCGAACGAGCCGCGATGAAGGGCTTCGCCATTCAGATCGACAATACATGCGACGACTGGGATTATCGCAAGGCTGCGGACTACCTGCTTGAACGCCTGCGAGAACTCCGCAAGGGAGTTTCGAGAGTGTGTCTCATTTCGGGTGGAGAAGTAACCGTAACAGTGGACGGGAAACCCGGTGCAGGCGGACGCAACCAACAATTCGCACTTTATTGCGCCGAGCGGATCAAGGGCGAAAACATCACCGTACTCAGTGCCGGAACCGACGGCATCGACGGCAATAGTCCCGCTGCTGGGTCCGTAGCCGATGGCACAACCATCGCGCGTGCAACCGAGCAGGGCCTGAGCGCAAAAGACGCCCTCGCCGACTTCGATGCCTTCCCATTTTTCGATAAACTGGGCGACACCATCATGACCGGATATACGGGGACGAATGTACGTGACGTGCGGGTACTCTTGGCGTGGTAACCGCGCGGAAGAGCTAGAAAAACTGCGCGACTCCCTCTTCGAGTACATGCACCCGCTCTTCAATTCCAAGCTGGCGAGCGCCTGAGAGAAGCCGTTTCACCGGTTCATCCAGCGGTTCCTGCGAGAGCTTGAACGTCCCAAAATGCATTGGGATCATATACTGCGCACCCATCTCAACGAAGCCTCGGAGAGCGTCTTCCGGACTGGTATGCACAGCACGAAAACTCTCCGGATGATAGGCGCCGATTGGAAGCAGCGCAATTTCCGGCTGCAGACGCTCCCCTATCTCGCGGAAGCCGCTAAAGTAAGCGGTGTCCCCCGAATGGTAGATGGAATGGCTGCCATCGTTCAGTACATAACCGCCGTAACCGCGATGCATGTCGCGAATAACCCGCGCTCCCCAGTGCTTCGCCGGAGTAGCGGTGACTCGGGTCTCTCCTAGTTGGAACTCGTTCCACCAGCTCAACTCCACAATGCGATCGAAGCCAAGATCGTAGACAAGGTCGCTCACGTTCTCAGGCACAATGAGCAGCGGGGCCTGCCCGGACTTCATCCGGCTCATTCTGGCAATCGCGCGTAAAGACGGACGGTGCAGATGATCGAAGTGAGCGTGAGTGACCAAAACCGCATCGAGTGCCGGAAGATCCTGGATTCGAAGCCCTGGCCTCCGAAGACGTTTCAACACAAATAGCCATGGAGCGAAGATTGGATCAACTACAACATTCGACCCGCCAATCTGAAGAAAGAACGACGAGTGGCCGATGAATGTAACACCCATCTGACCTTGAGCTGCCAACACTGGACGATAAGTGCGTCCGGTGCGCTTCGCCATGGCCGAGTGTTGCACCAGCTTTCGAAGCTGACGGGCTTTACTCCTGATACTGATATTTAGCATTGCACCCTATTGGACGCAGAATCTACCGCCCACGATTCCCTATCCTACCTCTCTGCCGAGGGTTGCAACATTGACGCGGCTGGATTTTAATCAAATCTTGCTTTCAGAAAGTGAGGAACGTCTGGTGAAGATCGCGTACTTGGGATTAGGAATCATGGGACGTCCAATGGCTGCCAACCTTGTAAAGGCTGGACACGATGTGACGGTGTGGAACCGTACCCCCAAAACCGTTGATGGCGCACGGCTCGCAGCAACTCCCGGAGAAGCCGCGAGAGATGCGGAAGTCATCTGGATGTGCGTAGCCGACACCAAGGCCGTCGAGACCGTACTGTTCGGCCCCGGCGGCGTAGAACCGGTCTTGCGCCCCGGAGTAACGGTCATCGACTCGAGTACCATTGCGCCACAGGCGACGCGTGAATTCGCCGCCAAAGTGCGCGCCAAAGGGGCTGAGTTCGTGGACGCGCCGGTTACGGGATCAAAGATCGGCGCGGAAAATGCACAACTCCTGTTCATCGTAGGAGGACCGGAAAAGACGGTGGCGGCGCTCGATCCTCTATTCATGGCGCTCGGCAAGAAAGTGATTCGAGTTGGCGAAACCGGCGCGGGCGAGAGCGCAAAGATCGGCATGAATCTGATGATCGCAACCATTTTCCAGGGATTTGCCGAAGCCTTGGCGCTGACCGGAAAACTGGGTGTCCCTCCGGAAATACTCGTGGATCTGATCAATTCGTCGATGATCAAAAGCGGCGTTACGGATTACAAAGCCAGCTTTGTTCTTAAGCAGGACTGGTCGCCAAACTTCCCGCTGCGACTGATGTTGAAAGACATTCACCTGATGCTGGACGCAGCAAAGCAGCAAAAACTGGAACTGCCTTCGTTGCAGCAAATCGAGAAAATTTATCAGAAGGCAGTTGACGCCGGCCATGCAAATGACGATTATGCGGTAACGGTTGAGACCGTAAAGCAGCTGTAGTCCGCGTCACGGCTTCAGCAGCAGTGGTCCAACAGCATAAGCCTCGGAGAAATCCGGGGCTTATGTTTTGCTTGTCACTGGTGGTCGAATCCGCCGCCCAGGAATTGTGTGGTGCTGACGTTAATGGCGGCTCAGTTCGCGAGATTCTCGCTTCATGCGCTTGTTGCGGCTCACCAGGCTCAATGCGTAAATGACGTGAACGGTCCAGACGACGATGTAGGCTGCATACAGATAGACATTGTTGTTGGCTGCGCCGTTCATTGGGCATCCTCCGTTTCGTAATCGAGCGAGGCCTGAGCATGAGCCTCTTCCAGGGCCTTCTCAGCGAGCGCCTGCTTGTAGCGGGTCCACACGAACAGAACCGCCAGCATGACAAAGGCTGCCAGATTCCAAAGTACGGCAACCCACATCGCAGGATGCAGACCAGATCCTTGTCCACCGCCAATCACAGGCTGTGGGTGCTGCGTGCGGAACCAGCGAATCGCCATGTAAACGATTGGAACATCGACAAATCCAAATATTCCAAGGGCGGCGGCAAGAACTGGAACCTGTCCTCCGGTTGCGTAGTTGCGAAGCACCAAATAGCTGACGTAGATGAGCCACAGGACCAACGTGCTGGTGAGTCGTGCATCCCACGTCCACCAGATGCCCCAGATGGGACGCGCCCAAATGGGTCCGGTGAGAAGCACGATGGTACAGAAAGAGACTCCAACCTCAGCCGAAGCCAGGGCCAGAGCATCCGCACCGTTGCTACGGCGAATGAGATACCAGGTCGATGCCAGAAAATTGACGAAAAACAGCAGAAAGGCCACCCACGCCGAAGGCAGATGGTAGTAGAAGATTCGTTGCACGTCGCCCATCGTGGCTTCCGTAGGCGCAATATACATGGCCTGCGCGAATCCGTATCCCAGAAGCACGAGCGTGAGCACTACCAGAATATTAAATAGATTTTTCATTCCGCGTTCAGCACCGGTTCAAACAGAAGCAAGCAGACGGTGGTAAAAACGAGATCATACACCGCCAGCAGGCGTATCCAGAAAATGGGCGAATTGTCGCCAGTAAGGATTGAGGTAGTTGCATCGACCATGGCAAGCAGCGCTGGAATCGAAATCGGAAACAGGATGAGAGGCAACATGATTTCGCGGCTGCGCGTGCGAATGGAAAGCGCCGCAAAGAATGTTCCGTTCACAACCAGCGCCCACGTAGAGAGCAAGGCAACGGCCAGCAACTGCCACAAAGGACCAACCGAGCGCAGGTTGTAGAAAACCACAAAGAGTGGAACCATCAGAACTTCGAGAACAGACACAAAGATAAAATTCCCGACAGTTTTTGAGATGAAAAGCGCCTGCGGCGGAGCGGGCGAGAGCCGATAAGCATCCAGCACCTGATTGCGCAGCTCGCGCGTCCACGTCTGATTGAGCGCCACTACGGTCGCAAAGAGAATGGCCACCCAGAGCAGACCTCCCGCTATTTTCCGTGACTCTTCCGCCGTAGGGTCGAATCCGAAGCTGAAGATCACCACCACAAGCAGCGCGAAGAACAACATGCTATTGATCGCATCTTTCGAGCGCCACTCCAGCCGCAGATCCTTTACAAGCGAGCGCCGTGTGATCGCCCAGATGCCGGGAGCCGAGGTCATGGTTCAGCCTCCATGCTTCCATGGAAAACCTTCCCTCGCAATGCGGCGCGCTCTTCCGCCAAATAAGGCGTAAGCAGTCGAGACGGAATTCCCGGCTCTCGGGCGACCAAACGCCCGGCATCCAGAACGACGCACTCGTCAGCAACCGGTTCCATGAGCGCCGCCTGATGAGTGACAACAAAAATTGTCGTCCCAGCGTCGCGCATCTTGGCGAGCAGGCTGGTCATCTGCTTGGCGGATCGCACGTCAACGTTTGAGAATGGCTCGTCCAGAAACAGCAGTTCGGGACCGTGTACGATGGCCCTTGCGAGCGAAATGCGTTGCCGCATTCCCTGCGAATACTGACCTACACGACGCTCCAGCGCGGGATCCAGACCGACGGTTCGAATGGCGTCCTCGCAGCGAGTGCGGTCGTTGATTCCATAAAGCGCCGAGAAGTATTTCAGGTTCTCTATTGCCGACATTTCATCGTAGAGCAAGGGAGCGTGTCCCATGTAGCCGAAGCGCGTGGCTACCGCCCGGATGTCGTCGGAACCTAGAACGCGGACAGCGCCGCGCGAAGGAGCAAGAAGCCCCGCGACAACCCGCAGCAGTGTGCTCTTCCCGGCACCGTTTTCTCCGAGCAGTACATAAAGTTTTCCGGGAGCAAAATCGGCAGTAATGCCGCGCAGGGCGGCGAACCGTCCGAAGTGGCGAACCACATCACGAACGGAAACAGCAGGTTGCTGTGGGATCGTATCAGTCACACGTTATGCGAGTGTAACGCGTCCTCTCGGAATTGGCTTGACGGAGTGTAAACACCGCACTGAAAACCACATTTGCAATCGTTCCTTATTGCGCCATGGAGGGAGCTGTGGCTTGTGCTTTCTCCGCTGGAGCTCCCTGCGGAGCACCATCTTGACCGGGCTGCGCTGGACCATACTTCGATGCGCACTTCGCCTGTAATTGCTTCGCGTGAAATACGCCATCGCGTCCATAGCTGCCTTCTGCAAGCGCCTGCGCATTGTCCTTGAATGTGTCCGGAGGAGCTTCGGTCCCAACATAGACAACGTTGAGAGTGCGCCCCTGTTCTGCGAGCACAAATTGGACATGGGTACCCTGCCGGTGAATTGAACCGGGCTGAACGTTTCCGGCTACGCGAAGGCGCTTTGTGTATGCACCATTGCCCATCTCGCCCATCTCTTTGATGGTGACATAGTAGCTCTTGCTCTCCTGAACGCCTGTGAAGGCCAGGTAAGCGAGACCAGAGACGATTAGCAGTATGGGCACACCAAACTTCAGATACTTATTCATTTTCCACCCGAAGGAGAGCAGTAGCCGCACGGACGCACATTGCCACACCTTCCCCGTTGTAGAGAGGTTACTTCCAGCAAGCCGCATGGGTCAAGGCAGGCAGACACGCTGTTTTGATGAGGCAGAGCTGCCGAGGGACTCACAAAGAATACCCGCTCGTTTGTAGCAGAGGCCAGCGTCGTATAATGGGCCTTATCCAAGGCAAGAAGGGGTTGCAGGCATGAGCGGAAGCAACGGATCCAACGGCAATAACGGCAGCATCTCGCCGCACGAAATTCCCTCTGATGGGATTCCCAAACTGCGCAAGGAATGGATCGCGCGTCGCCGGCAAGAAGCGGCCCTCAGCGGTGATACCAACCTGACGCAGATGCATTTTGCTCGTAAAGGTCAGGTCACGGAAGAAATGCTCTTCGTGGCTGAACGCGAGAAAATCTCACCGGAACTGGTACGCGCGAAGATCGCTGACGGAAAGATGATCATTCCCGCAAACATCAACCATCCGGAACTGGAGCCGATGTGCATTGGCGTGGATTCACTGTGCAAGATCAACGCCAATATCGGAAATTCAGCGGTCACCTCCAACGTGCAGGAAGAGCTTAAGAAACTTCACACTTCGGTGCACTACGGCGCGGACACCATGATGGATCTGTCCACGGGTGGGGATATTCACGGCATTCGTGA
>Ga0255336_101059_pt1 | contig 25301 bp, 24 predicted proteins | sample MeOH1_35cm_T3_17_FD_189102 | JGI IMG/M metagenome (GOLD analysis project Ga0255336, IMG submission 189102) | Sandy soil microbial communities from University of British Columbia, Vancouver, Canada - MeOH1_35cm_T3_179 | ecosystem: Engineered > Artificial ecosystem > Sand microcosm > Unclassified ...
GCATGTGGTGCCGCTGCAGTTGCTGGCGTATCACACGGCGTGTGCGCGGGGTACGGATGTGGATAAGCCGCGGAATCTGGCGAAGTCGGTGACGGTGGAGTGAGGGGGATGGTGTTCGTTTAACGTCATGTTCGCACCAAATGAAAGCGTTCCGTGGCCTCTCGTAGATGTGTTCCGTAGCGGGGGTTAAAATTCCATCAACCCCTTGCTGGATATGGCGCGGAACGCTTCTACTGTGCTCAGTGTAGTCGGTAATAAATTTGTGCCCTCGACCCCGCGTTTTGAGGGCAATCGCAGGGCGGGAGCCTTCACGGAACGCTTCTTCGTCCCGGTATAGGTGTGCTTCAGTTCCTGCAGCAGATTTGCCCGAAAAATGCTGTGCAGTTAATCAATTGCTGTCGCATGCGGACTACCAATTCTTGTCGCGGCGCGGGCGAAAATGCGCTTTTCTCCACGTCAAGCGACCTCCGTCCCAGCTATTAGCGTCGCGAAAGCACGCAAGCGCTTAATTATGAAGCACTCTTGCCCCATATAGCTGGCAACCTAGCGGATAGATATAGCGAAATATAGCGAAGAACCGCGGATGCTCAGAGTGGAGTGCCGCGTTTTAGGGCGAATCGCATCGCCGGTGTGAGCAGTGAGGTGTCGACGTCCTCGACTGCTTCCTGGTAGACGGAGGCGCAGAAGTCGGCGAACTCCTGACGCCTAGCATCGGCGCTCCGGAAATCGTTCGACACGAAATGGTCTCCGTCGAATTCCCCGACATAGAAGCGGTTATACCTAGTGCCGTTAGCCAACAGCAAATCAAACAGCACCGTTCCGCGCACCTTCTTACGTCGCAAGTCGCTTTCGACGCGCGTAAGCGTTCCCATAGGGTTCTGGAACCCTACGGAGAACACCACCGCCGACAGTCCTTTTGGACCTTTCGACTTCACGAGGAAGGGCTGTTTCATCTCACCTTTTGATAGAAATTTTCTATCTGACTCAACACCTGCTTAATCACCTCCGTCGCCTCGGCCATCGACGCAAGCGTCCGGGTGCCCACCAGAAGGACGCTCATGTGAGCAAAACCGTGACGCTGCTTATGGTATAGCCCATAAGCGTGGGCAAGAAGCGCGCCTTTTTCGCCAGCGAGCTGCTCAGCAAATGGCTCACGGACGGAATAAAGTTGGCCGTTTACGTCAAAATAATCGCCAAAATTACCTTTTTCCGCCGGATGAAGGCCACATTCAGCAATTTCCTGATACAGAAAACCCTCAAGCCCGCGCAAGGCTGGGAAGGCGACATTGCTGTAGTCCTCTAGTTCGACATCGACTTTGGTCCACGTCAACGCGCAACTCAGTTGCTTGCGAATCTCCTCATGCAGCCTTGGGAATGCCACAGGGAGCTTTGCTGCAAGCTCATCCTTGATTTCGGCAACCGATACCGGAACCTTATAGGTAGCAATCTGTTTTTCAAGTACGGTATCCAACGAAAGCACGTTCGTCAGGTAGTCCCAGACAAGCGAAGCGAGGTGCAGATTGCGACCTTGGAATTGCACTGTACCAGTGTTGAAGACGGTTATAGCCAACGTGTCCCCATCCTTGCCACGCCAGCGGATTCGTTGGCCATGCGCTATCGCCTCACCAGCAATCCGTTCCGCCTGGCCTTCGGCTAGAAAAAATGCAGACAACTCGTCAACCTGGGCCTGCGACAGTTTCACCGACACTTCAAATTTCTGTTGAGCCGCGTAGGCACATCCAGCTTCCAGAATTGACGCGACGGATTCAAAGGCTGGACGGTCCCAGCCGCTCGCGTGGCCTAGCGTCGTGGTCCCGTCGCCTTTCAGGTACACATTTACGCGAAATTTGGTGCCGTCCCACATTCCCATCAGCACCATGTTGCCGTTTGCTTCGACGTTCACGTTCAGTTCGGTCGCTCCGGACGCTTCGAGGCAAGGCAAGATTTTGTCGCGGTTGAGCCGCAAACTCTTAAATTCTTTTGGCATGTTTTAACTGTATTGGCGCGGGAATACGGCGATACACCGGTGGACCCGCATTTTACCGCTGTATACCGGCGCGGGCACATCGCTTTGTTACCAAGCATCGCGCGCGGCGCAAGTGAACTTCGTACGTCGTACCAGCGAGCTTGTACACGCCCAGATACTTGTACGAAAACAGCTTGCAGTGCGTGCGCTGTCGCTATAATCGGTTCAAATATCGAGCCTAAAACTATCGTGAGAGACCCCAAACCGCGCCAAGCCGGGATGGTAGCGGCCTCGAATGGTACGCAAGCCAGCAATCCGCTCTATGTATCTCAGCGGGAGAAAGCCGGCGCTGCCACCTTCGACCGCTTCAACTTCCAGTACGATTGGGCGCTCTATGAGTTTCTGGAGCAGCACAAGCGCAATCAGGTAAGCATCGTATTCGTCGAGTTTCATGAAGACGTCGTCTTCAGTTCCTCGCTGGATGCCGCCGACGCGAGATTTGTGTTCTGCCAGGTTAAGGCCGGCGCGAGCGCGAACTTCAACAAGAAGTCGCTCGTCAAACGAATAAAGCAGAAGCCGTCAGTGCTTGGGAAGATGTTCACAAGCGTGGGCGACAAGAAAATTGCTGCCCGGGTGGACAAGGTTCGCCTCGTGGCGACGGGCGGGTTCAAGCTTGAGCTAGCCGAAAAAGGCTTTCAACTCGAAGAAATTCCATGGGACGCGCTGCACCAGGAGACAGCCGACGAGATAGGCGCTGCTCTTGCGGCAGAACTCGGGACGGACTGCGCGCTGGAAAAGCTCCATTTCCATAAGCCCCAGCTTCCCGAACTGCAACACCGCAGGGCCGTCATCGGGCTGATAGCAGACCTCATCAGTGAACGGGTCCCGAATGGAGGCGGAGACTGCCAAGCCATTTACCATGTTCTACAAGACGAGCTCCGGCGGAAAGGTACCCATACCTGGGACTATTCCGACTGGGAAAGCCTTGTACGCAACAAAGGCCTCACTGGCCAACGAGTGGACGCACTGTTCGAACAGTTTGCGTCATCCGCCACGGTCGACGACCTCCTGTCCGACTTCGAGTACGCAACCGCTGAACTTCAATATGAATCGAGGGAGCGGCGACATCTTCGGCAGTCGGCTCGGACCTACGTTCTGAACACACTTGATGGTGGGTCTCTCGCACATCTGCAGGTACGAGCGGCGGTGTCAAAACATTTACAGACCGACTTCCCGCTGAGGCTGACCACTGACCTGTTGACGAGCCTCGTAGCTGCGTGCCCGGGTGTCGCGCGCGAACACCTTGTCGACGAGACGTCGTTGGCCGCCGCGTACATCATTGAATACCTGAGAGCCTGAGATGGCCCTACCGAACTATAAACTGCTCGTCAGAAAGCTACGTACCAAAGCCTATGAGCGCATTGATATTCAAGCAACTGTTCGTTCAATCGACTTCCCAAAAAATCGCAGGACGATTCCGATTCGAACCCGGCTTAAATCTGATAACGGGTGATGACAATTCCATCGGTAAGTCTACGCTGGTGCGATTGCCACTGTGGACTTTAGGCTGCGATTTTGATTTCGACACTCGCTGGGCACCGTTCGATGCCAGAACGATTCTGGAGTTCGAGGTTGACGGTCGTACATACCTTGCCGCACGTCATCGCAACGAAATACGTCTCAAGGTCGGTGAGGAGCCATGGAGCATCTACCACAGCACGAGCGATGCTTATGAGCAGGCATTCGCCAGCATCGTTCGATTCGGTGCGGTCTTACCTCGCCGCAAAGAAAAGTGGATTCATGAAGTGCCGCCGCCCGCCAGCTATTTTTCCGCCTTCTACGTCGACCAGCGCCGCGGATGGACTGAGCCGTGGGGAAGTTTCGTCATCCACAAATATGAGGACTGGCGACGTCCCGTTATTAACTTCCACGTGGGTTATCATCCGGCAGCCTATTTCGAGGTCGGTGCAGAGATAGCGAAGGGGCTTCAGCACATCGACGCCGACGAGGGACTCATTGAAAAGTATGGCCGCGCGGTTGAGGTCTTGACGCTGCTCGCTCCACAAGAAGAACTTCCGACGACCGACGTCGAACTCGATTCTGCCATTGCAGACATCCAGAACTCAATGGTCGCCGTTAAGCGGCGTGAGCAGCGTGCATTGTCCGTTCTGCGTGCAAAGCAGGAAGAACTCGAAGTTACGAAGGTTCAGCGGGGAATCGCACAAGCCGCCGTGGATGACATCGAGAAGGACTACGATTTCGCATCCACCCAGCTGCGCGATGATGTTCTAGTCTGCCCTCTTTGCGGCACATTGCATGACAACACCCTCCTAGAGCGCGCGTCGCTCTTGCAAGACCGCGCGCAGGCCGAACAGCAGGTAGCATCGCTCACGACTGCGCAGTCGAAAATCGAGGCGGCAATCGAAACGACGCTCAGGCGGCTCGACGCCGTTCGCGAAGAGCTAGCCAAGCTCAATCGGCGCTTCAAGCGACTCGACAAAGATGTGACCGTCAAAAGCATCCTCGAGACCATGGGAACCGATTCGGTACGACGACGCGCGGAGGAAGTGACCACCGGCGCGAGATTGCGGTTGCGCGCTAACAGGAAAACTCTCGCTGAGCAGCGAGCCGCACAGAGTGACCTCATTGAGGACGGAAAGGAAGAGACCATCAACGCCTATTACCAGACCGAACTCGCCGGTCTTTGCGACACCCTTCGGCTCTCACCCGCATTCGATGTACGCACGGCCCTGCCGACTGAATATAGACAGCTTGCCGTCTCGGGTGGCGGAGCAGACAGCTCTCGCATGCAATTGGCTTATCACTTGGCGATGCATCGTCTCATTCGTCATTTCAAGACTGAGGTACTCGCTCCGCTGATTCTCGACACGCCGAATCAGCAAGACCAGGGGGCGCTGAATTACGGCCTCGTTTCGGAAGAACTCAAGCGCCGTGCGACGAAGGACACTCAGCTGTTCGTATGTGCGACACGCCATGCGGCAATGCAAACGCTAGAGAAAGACTCGACAGTCATTGAACTCGACGAGAACCGATTGCTTTCCGCCGAATTGTACGAACGACTTCAAGCCGGCTTCGTGCGTGTTTTCGGTGAGTAGGAGCGAACACTTTGATGAAAGGCAATCGCGGCTCGACTCACGTGCACGGGCAGTGATTGCTAACCGGTAGCCCCTGCTCATTTTTGTTTTATCGCAGCGGGCCGGTCGCGGCCGTTTGCCTGAGGAGAAGCGAACTTACGACGGTTCCGGGGCACAACGCGTAATCATTGTTTGGAGAAAAGGCTCGAATGTATCCATGATGTACCGGGGAGCCTGAGGAAGCTGGTAGGGAGGCTCATCAAGGAGTTCAGATACCGAGAACATTCCTTTTTCCGGTGTAGTCTGGCGTTCGATGTAGTCTCGAAAGAAGGATTCAAGTGTGCATTGACGAAGTCGGACTGCCTCTGTGAGCTGGTCCAACTGGTCCACGCAGAAAATATGGACAGAATCGGCGAAGTCTGACTGCTCAAAAAGATAGTCGGGCTTTCCGAGCAGGAGGTCACCATAGGTGGCGGTGACACGGTGAATCTTTGCACTCGGCTGCGCTGCTCGGACGGCTCGTGCTGTGTTGTTCAATTGCTCCGCCGCTTTCATGATTGTTGCTTTGAGTTTCGACCGGTAGGTCCTAAGTGCGGCCGACGCAGGCAACGTATGCGCCAACGCCTTATTTTTGACCTCAACCAGGACGACCGCATCGCCTTCGAGTACTGCGAAATCGCAACAGCCGCCGACAACGTTGAAGCGAAGCCGAACTTCGTCCTCGTTGAGCACGATACAACCAGTGCGTCGAAGGCTCCGGCCAACATAGGCCTCGAACATCGACTCAAACATCTGTCGAACCATCGGGTCACCGCTTGCGCCGACGATATCACTAAGCGCGTATTCGAGATGTCGGTCCAGGCAACAGCGCCCCCAGTAGAACCACTGGTTATCGTAATGCGTGAACGGACTGCGATACATGAGATTCGGCTGAAACCATTCGTCCGCGTCGATTTTGCGCATTTCAGCAGCCGTTTTCTCCCGAGGCACGACTAGCATGTCGAAGAAGCGTTGTGCGGAGCCTTCGCCAAAGTATCCCGCCAACTCCAGCCTGTAATTGGGCGTGAATACCCTGCCGATGTCTTTCGCTGAATTGAGACGAAAAAGGGTCGCAATCCGCAGGTAATCTAGCGGTGGCATGCCAAGTTCGCGCTCGAACGTTGCGTAGAGGCGAGAGTTAGGTTGAAGTCGATTTACGAGGTCAATCTGCCGAACGAACGGTGCCGTCGTTTGTCCCACCTGATGAGGAATCTGTGCAAGAAGCAGTGAGCGCACGGAAAGCGTCAGGGGCGCGTCATGTGAGAACCACTGGAATTCCGTGTCCATCCCGTTCCAAGCCAGATTCAGGCTTTTCTGAAGGTCACTAAGCTGCATCACCTCGTGTCTATACAACGATGGGTTATCCCGAACGGCCCATAGCACGAGCCGCTCTGCAACCCATGGCGCCTGAAGTGTGCTGCTCTTCTGCGTCGAGGTACGATGAATGTATTCCGACAACCGTTGCAGCACGCTGACGTAGGAAAACTTCCGCAGGCTGTTCCGGACAGGACGTATTGCGTCGGCGTACGCCATGTAAACTCTCTTATCGTTCGGTCTGTTCTAGAGCATTGCTGTCATAGCCGCGCACCTTACGGAGTGCATGTGCGGCGCTGATGAAGCTGTTCTCGGTATCGGCTCCGACCGCACGATGCGCCGCTATTCACCGCTCGAAGGGTTTCATGTGGCCGCATCCCGCATAGCGTTCGTAGAGCCAGTAATGGCATGCGGTCGCATGTGAAGCGAACGCGTCGCCGCGGGCGCTCACAATGTTAACCCAATTCAACACGTGCGCCAGCCGCAACGTGAGCGGCGCATTCTTTCATTGCCGTTCGACCAAAAATCGGTTCGCTTCGGTCGTACTGCAGCATCGGTTAGCGACGCTCGCCAAGCTGTCGGTCGGAAACGCGCAGCAACCCGCCGACCACATCTTCGATTCAACCATCGGCCCCTAGGTCGAGAGCACGTGCGCGAGTTCATGAAAATGGTATCTTCGCCACTTCTTTCGCCTTTTTGTTTGACTGCGTGTTGGGCCGCCCCAAGCTTTACTTGTTGTTAAGATACGGTCCAGACAAGCAATTTTCTGCCACCGGCGTGAGTGTCAGGCACTCCACGTCCCGCCCATCACAACGTCGTAATGCACTCGACATGAGAGTGGCTCGAGGCGTCGCTGAACGACAATTGCGTATCCATGCGCCCTGATGTCGATACAACTGGCTTTCAAAACCGCGAAGCTTCGCCAGATATGCGAAAACTCGCTATCCGCAAAGCGAAGCATCGGGGAAAGCGCGGCTCGTTCGCTGCATGCACGTCTCGCCGACCTTTGCGCGAGCGCGTCGCCTCTGGATGTGATGGCTTTAGGGTTCGCTGCCTTCGACAGCGACTCGGTCAACCAAATTTTTATCTATATTGAAGGTGGCTACACCGTCACAGCGACCGTGAACCACCGCGACGTGCCGCGGCTCGGAAATGGGCAGCTTGATTGGAAGCGAGTCACACGCCTGAAAATTCTGTCCATAGAGCGCGCCAATGAGAACTGAAGCCGATTTTTCGCCCACGTGGGCGGTTCCGCCTGGCCGCACAATAGCGGACCTGCTGGCATCCAAAAGAGTGCTGCCTGAGCAAATGGCACAGTCGATGGACCTGTCGGTCGAGGAGTTCGGCGACCTGCTGAAAGGCAATTTCGCGCTGACCCGTCCGGTCGCGACACGACTGGAGGCCGTACTCGGCGCATCGGCCGCATTCTGGCTTCGTCGTGAAGAGCAGTACCGCGAGCAACTTGCGGAGCTGACTGAAGGCGTTGACCCGGAAAACGCCGACTACAAGGCTTGGCTCAAAAGTATTCCCTTCAAGCAAATGGTCGATTTCGGTTGGATAGACGAAGCTGCGGACAAGAAGACGAGACTACGTAGGTGCCTGGAGTTTTTCGGCGTGCCGAATCTGGACGCGTGGAACCGGACATACGGAGAGACCAGGGAAGCGGCTGCATTCCGGACAACGGATGCGCACGTCGAAAGCGCGCCAGCGACGGCGGCGTGGCTGAGGCGAGGCGAGGTCTTGGCTGACAGGATTGACTGCAAAGAATGGAACCCAGCGCGCTTCGAGGAGCAGCTGTCGAAAGTTCGGGAACTCACATTGCTTCCAAATCCCGCTGACTTTCTCCCTCGACTTCAACGTGCATGCGCGGAAGCCGGCGTGTCGGTCATTATCGTGAAGGCGCCATCGGGATGCAGGGCCAGCGGCGCGACGTTCTTTTCGACTCCGACCAAGGCGGTTTTGCTGCTGTCTTTCCGCTACCTGACCGATGACCAGTTCTGGTTCTCGTTCTTCCACGAGGCTGGCCACCTCGTAATGCACTATGACACCGAGTCGTTGATTCTCGAGACGACTACGGATGGGCCGAAATCGCCGATGGAAGAAGAGGCAAACCAGTTTGCTGCCGAGCACCTAATACCGCGGATGTTCCAGCAGCGTATGCACGAGGCTGCGAAGTCCATGCTCGGTATCGTACGACTGGCCCGCGACGCTGGCGTGTCCAAGGGAATCGTAGTTGGACAAATGCAGCATCAGGGCCTTGTGAAGCGTGAGCACTTCAACAAGCTGAAGACGCGGTATACCTGGAGCTGAGAATCATCCACGGAAAGCAAAGAATTTGTCGGGGCTTTTCTGCCAGTTGCAGAGCGAGTCTTCGATAACCTGCATTCCGACCTGCAATTCGCCATCCAGTGCGATGGCGAGTTCGTCCATCTGTTTGCGGGATTTTTGCCCCATCCCCGGCACTCCGAACAGTAGCTGTGCTCCCGTGGCTGGCCCCGTCGCCTCTGTCAAATAGGCAGACGGCGGTTCGATATCGACCAAGCCCACTTTGCCGACCATCGTCAGGTAGTCGAACTTGCCCAATCGCCCGAACCGAAGAACGGCGTCCATGGACTTGTAAAGATAAGCGAAGAGCTTCTTGGGGTCATCGCCAGTTACTGCCTTCGCCGACTCAATAAGGGCGACATGGGAGCGTTCTGGGCCAACCCAGTCAGCATAGCTTTTCAGAACGCTGTCGAGGTTCCTGATACTTTCGTACTGGCGGTGGTTTCCGAAGCGGAAACCAGATTTCCCCTTCTCGATTTCCGGCAAGCGGTCGTGCAGCCAGAGAGTAAAGCCGTCTTTTTCGCTGTTGTATTGTTCCCACGTCCAGACGAACTGGTCTTTGAATGCGCCGTACACCATTCGTAGTAGACCGTAACCCGTTTTCAGGTTGCGGCCGCAGACGACGAACAGGAAGACTATCCAAAAGGCCTCGTCGATATGCCCCCTGTCCATGTGCCATACGGCCGCGCGGATAGGCTCGAACATATCGTCTTTCGGGTCGGTTCTGCGACCGGTTATTTTGTCTTTTTTGTCGCGAATCCGCTTCACGAAATCGACCCGATGGACGCTTTCCACCATCTGTTCGACGAGCGTGGTTAACGCCGCCGGACTCGCAATGCCGGGCAAAGGTTGTCCATCCACCCGGTAGTCACGTAGCTGCTTCTCAAGGCGCTCTGCAAGTTCTCGGTCGTATTTAGCCATTGTTTTTTACGGATGCTGGAGGTGTTCGGTGTATATGGCGCTGCTCGGTTCGCTTACTCAGGGCTGGCGTCGGGCGACGGCGTATCGAGTTCACCAGGGGGGAAGAGCGACTGCTCCAGCGGAACCGGTACTGCCTTTCGACGTTCCCGTTTCTCGATATATATGTCGTACACGTCCGAGTGCATTTGATTCTTGATGCGTTCGATTCGTTCGCGATGAGCCTTAGAGGGCTTAATCGTATATCGGTAAACTTGGAGCAGTCGCGCGAGGTCGGCCCAGTAAGGATGCATTTGTGCAATACGCGGGCGCCTACCCTGCCGAATGTCTTCCTCGGCCTCTAACAACATCTCGATGAACGTATGCTGGTCACCATGTGGCATTGCAGGCATCGGCACACGTGCCTGCACGCCTTCCTCGAGGTACTCGGCGGCTTTCTCAACATCTTGCGCATACAGGTGAAAGCTGCCGACGGCATGTCGATACGTTCCGACTTCTACGCCGAGCTTGCGTGCCATGAGTTCTTGCAGCATCGTGAAGGCGAAGACATCGTGAGGAAGACCCTTGTACGCGTCGTTGGACCGCATCATGGTCAACATTTGCAGCTGCCCTCTGCGGACACTAAATTGCAAAGTGCAGGTACAGGGAATGTCCTTGAGCGATGACTTGAGGTCCGTTGCGAGGTCCTCGGCCCGAAAGAGCTGGATGACCGCTCGTCTTGAATTGGGCCAGGCCCGAAGCAGCTTGATGACGTTGTCGACCTGGTCAATGCCGTTTAGGCTGAAAAGACGAGGTCCGTATGCTCCATAGATTGTTTCTTTGTCGTCCGAGGATTTCACATACTCCCGGATGTAATACTCAATGAAGTCGAGTTTGTTAGTGCCGGATAAATACCACAGAAATTCACCGACGCAACTGTAGAACGTACTTTTCAGCTCTGTTCGACTGAGTCTTGCTCGAGGATTAGTTATCTGTAGTAGAACACCGAATATTTCTGTCGCCGCACCTTTGCGCGGGCTGATTTCATTCGCTCCTCTCCGTCGTAGAAGACGTTTGTAGACCTTGCTTAACAGGTCATCCAGAGTTTCGGCGCTCAGATACATGATTAGCTTCTTATAGACCGCACTCGGCTGCGGTCAGCAATAACGTCACGTCCGTTTACAGCCGTTGCGAAGTCAGTCAAATAATCTGAGCTGGCTATTCTGAAGTGCTATCTGCGCCCGAAGCTCCAATTTCAACTGGCGGCCGCGCATAACCAAGGTCCGCCTGTCAGCAGCTTGGGCGCCGCGACTCAGCGCTATGTCTCGGACCTCGACGGTGACATCGTAGTGCGGCAACGACGCCTGAGCCTGAAACCAACCGCGTCTCAGCCCAAGCGATGTCGCAAACCTGTGAAGCTCATCCAGCGAATCGGCAACCAGATGACACCAACGGCGACCTCGCCATGCAATGCGAGCGTTGTCTACGTAGACTGCCAATGCCGCCCCTCAAAGAATCTTTCCTTTTATTCAGCCAAGGTGATGATACTTCAGAAGCATCGGTAAGTGACGCAAATTGATGGCCATGGCTCAAGGGCTCGCTGGACACTTCCGGGTAGCGATTCTAAGGGGCGCGCGCCGCGATGCGAGAAGGCGATATGGAAAAGCCGGGGTATCCGATGCTAACTGCCGCAGCCCGTAAACAAGGTACACCCAAAAAAGGCGGGCATCAAAGCCCGTCGACTACTCATGCCTCCCTCACCGTAGTAATGCCGCGTTACCAATCTCGCACCGCCGTTTCACATGTGTCCGACATCGCTCCTTACACTCCGAGCCGTAGTCACTGACATTGCACTCAATGTGCGAGGAGTAGCGAAGATGAACAAGAAAATTCTCGGCGCAGCGCTCGGTCTGGCAGTGCTGGCAGCATCAACAGCCGCATCGGCACACGTCGACGTCGCCATTGGATTGGGCATCCCGGGGGCCGTCTATGCGCCTGCAGAACCAGTGTACGCACCGCCACCTCCCGTCGTGTACGCTCCCGCACCTGTCGCCGTCGCCTACGGAGGTTGTGACGACTGGCGAGCCCGCGAATGGCGCGAACGTCGCGAGTGGCGTGAACGTGAATGGCACCGCCAGGAATGGCGTGAGCACGAGTGGCGCGCGCATCGTGATTGGCGCGGGTATTGAAACGACGCCGGAAAGCACCACATCCGAAAAATCCGACCTCAGAGTACTTTCGAATGAAAACTAGCCCGATACGAATCGCCTTGATTGCAACGACGCTGGTCTTCGCAACGGCAGGCACGGCAAACGCCGCCGGCTGCCTCAAGGGCGCGGTGGTCGGTGGGGTCGCCGGGCATTACGCGGGGCACCACGCTGTGGTTGGTGCAGTCGGTGGCTGCGTGGTCGGCAGGCACCTTGCGAAGCAGCACGCTCAACAGCAAGCCGCGCAACGTCAGGCAGCACAGGCGCAATAAGACGTCGTTGGCCTGGTGTACCCGGTGGAACCAGAGAACTGCTGGTCCACCGGGCATCTGACAACTACGTTTAGGTCGTTAACTCGGCGCCGGACTCGGCTGTGGTCAACGGAGCGGGCGCGGCCACGCTCTTGCGCGGCGCTTTTTTCGCCGGCGCCTTCTTGGCAGCAGTTTTCTTCGCGGTCGGGGCCTTCTTCGCGACAGGCGTCGTAACCACCGGTTTCGCATCGGCCGCCGTGTTGTCACCATTAATCAAAAAGCTCGTCCGGTCTTTCGCCGAAGCCAACCATGCCGGAGCCGGACCGCGTCCGCTCCAGGTAGCGTCAGACTTCGGGTCACGATATTTGGCCGCCTGCGGACCCTTCGGCTGTCCTTTTCCAGCGCCCACACCAACCGTCTTCGATGCCGTCTTTTTGTCGGTATCCTTCGCCTTGCTCACAACACTTGCGGTGACCGCAACAGCCGCTTCAGCGCCGTCAGCAATCAAAAATTTGCCGCGGTTTTTTGCTTCAGCAATCCACACCGGGGCGCGCCCACGACCACTCCACGTCGCGCCCGACTTTGGGTCCCGGTACATCGCCGGCTGCGGGCCGCGAACGTAATTGCCGGCAGTCTTTGCTTTGCTTACAGAAGCCGGTTTCGTTGTCGCCGTACTTCCATCAACCAGAAACTTGTCTCGATTCGTTGCGCTTGCAATCCACCCTGGCGCCCGGCCGTGTCCGGTCCAGGTTGCACCACTCTTTGGGTCGCGATACTTGACCGCAGCAGCGCTACCATTGCTCTTGGTCTTAGCAACTGCCTTCGTGGCGCGCTGCTTGCTGCCAGCGTGCGTGTCAATGTCGGCGGTGGTCAGGCCGTGCTTCGCCATCAACTCGCGAATCTTTTCGATGACGCCCGACGATTGCTTTGCAATCAGCGCATCCGCTTGGGCCTGCAATTTTTTAATCTTCGCCTGCATTGCTTCCAAAGTCGTTGCCATCAAGTGGCCTCCTCATAAATGTGGTCGCAATATGCCACGGTCGCGCTAGAAAAGGCTAGTGCATTGACTAAAGCGGCGTATCACCAAAAATCACAACACGGCGTCGCCGCGCTCCAGGCATCTTCAATGCGGCCCGCTCAAGGCCTGTCCTTGCCGCGAACATTACTTGGTGGTTCCCCGGTACTTCCACCGCTCCTCCTTCGGCGTCGGAAGAGAGCGCCGAATCCAACGGCGACAAGCAATGCCATCATCAGGCCGGCGCTCATGCCGGTCGCGCTACGGGATTCACTTGCGCTAGAAGGAGCAGAAGCGACCGTAGGTGAAGAGGCTTGAGTCTCCACGGGCTTCGGAAGCGCCACGCCGGCGGCACTTCCTTGGCGCACCAGAGATGCTTCCGCCTGGGATGCGGGAAGGGCGATTGCTTCCGAAGCAGGTCCGGCAGGAGCTATGGCAGCATCCGAGGCGATAACCGGAGCCACTGCAGCGCGGGAAGTGGTTTCGACAGACCTCGCTATCGCATTCCACTGCGCGAATACGGTATCGATGCAGTGGACGTCGCTGCACGCGTTGCGCAATTGCTTCCACCGGGCGAGTTGGTTAGGTGAGAGCTCTCCACTGCTCAGCAGAGCCTGCTGCTGCGCGGAGATATCGTCATATTCATTGTTCAGGATGGCGTGGTCGCATATAACGCGCTCTGCCGGTTGCCGCGTAGTCGCACATTGAATGTCGCTCGCCCATGCCTCGGTCGAACCAAACGCTGCCATTGACAGCAACGAGACCAAATGTCGTGCCAGATACACCAACCCTCCTGGAATGTGATTGTCGATTGCTTCGACACCTTCTTGTCGGTTTTGGTTTGGCTACGAGTCTAAAGCTTCCCGCGAAAGTCTCACTTGACGCTCATCGACTCTCCGTGAGCCAAGCCTAGCCGACGCGCAATGGTGGTTGCCATTGACGCCTGTTGATACCTGTCGTGCGGACGAGGTTCTCGACATGGGTCAGGTCTCTACCGAAAACGTAGTGCTGTGCCTGGTTGACCACCGCGAGGTTCACACGTCGCGCCTCGTCACGAGTAGGCGGCCTCTGGGCCATCTGGTCACCGATGCCCGACATCGCCAGCGCCGATGCTTGAGACAACGGAAGGACAGTAATCACTTCCGGCGAAAAGAACCCGGCGCCGGCATACATGTTCTCTTCCGGCTGGTCCCGCCAAACTCGACAAACGGGGCTATCGCTAGTAACGAAGGAAATGCGCTCCGTCCCGCGTCGCCAGATAGTCCAGTTCAGCTGCAGGAAGACATGGGCAAACCTCGGCGCATGCCGCAACATCGCGCCAATGGCCTCCACTCGGCCAACGGCCGGGTCCGGCGGTTCTGGTAGAGCCTCCACCTCCCACGTCCTGCCCCATGCGCCCGAAAGGCTTCCAGCCACCCAGCGTACGCTGGTGTGCGCGTGTACTGGAAGGCTACGTACGTTGCCAGCACCATCCGGTCGTTGTCTGTGAGCTCATCACTGTTGTCGACACGCCGAATCGAGCGACTGGCGACCGCCTCCATCTCACCGAGCACCACTTCAATGTCAAAGAATCGGTTGCCCAGTTCATCCTCGTACGCATAGTAGTCGCGTCGGTGAGCAACTTCTAAGGGTCGCTGAGCGCGGTACGCATTCCGAACGCGGTCATAGACGGCGAGCCCTTGGGCGTTTACGGCGCAAAATCCTTCAAGATAAAAACGCGGGACGAAATGATGACGCCGAGGCTGGTTCACCTGCGCTCCTATTTGTAGGTTTCTGTTTCAGCAGGGTACTCCAAGGGTATTTCTTGTGTGAGCGGGCGCATGACAAGGTTCGGTACGCCGAACGAGATTGCAACGAGAAGGTCGGCCAACGCAACGTCTAACAAGCAATTGCGCGGAGGTGGCTAACGTTCGTAACAGAACGCGTCGATGAACGCCATTCTTGAGTCCCAGATGCGCCCCTCCATGTCGTCAGCGGGCCGCTCTGCGTTCCACCATGGGCTGCACAACAACGGACGAATTACGTGAGTCCAGTATGTATCGATGGTCAGGTGAACCTTCTTGACCCCGATGGCTTCGGACAGCTTGTTCTTGTTAGCACTGTCGACGCACACGAAATAGTCCGGCCGCTTCAACGCCAATAACCGGCTGGCCGTGGCTAGGCCGCCGCCGCGCTCTGCATCTTCAAACGATTTCAGGAATCGAACTTTGAATCGCTCAAAGTCGCGCTCGCCAACACTTCCAGTGCGCGGAATGAAATCCAGTGCAGCGCTCAAACCCTCCGGCTGCGATTTGACCATCCCCTTGAACACACCGGCCCCGACCATTGAGCCGAACCACCCCCAATCCAAGTCGGCGGGCACGCCTGATGGCCTTCTTTCGTTGCGTAAGTACGTACCAGCGATTGCCTTACGCTGGCCTTCGGTCATGTCGGCGAAACGCGGTACCTGCGAGAACCACACCCGGGCGCAGTCGATTATTCCGACGCGTCCCTTGATGTCATGGTGCGGGTCCAATTTCACTCGTCCGATGAATTCGGACCAACCGTCGTCTAGGAGGTTGCGATAATCAGAATCTCCTGTTGGCATCTTGATGGGAAGGTCGGCCTCGAGGTCCGCCCGAGCGGCTCGGGTGGCTTGATGCTTCAGTCGGTACGCCCTCAAAAAATCATCACGGATGGGGTTTGCTTCAGCCCAAGCAGATTCGACATCAAGGAAAACGTCTCGGTACAGGATGTCCGATGTGTCTCCCTCGACAAATAACGCCGCTTCGTGGTTTATCCCAAAGCCGGCTCGGGTGAAATTTGGACTGCCCAACACGAGTGCGAACTTGTTTGCAGTTCTGAAAAGGTAAATCTTGGGATGAAACGTTCCTGCACTGCTGTTGGGAACAACCCGCGCACCCTCGACGTCCCGAAGCGCATCAAGTAGGTCAGGGTCCGTTTGATGGAAATGCGTGCCTATCGCAAAGCGTCTCACCTTGGAAGCGTTGGCCAGCAAATGCTTCGCCAAGGGACTCATTGAGCCCCAAGCGACGGCCCAAAATAACTCTTCGTGATTGTCGATAAGTGTTCGGACCGTCGATTCCAGGTCCTGGCCTCGCAGGTACTTAGGTGCCTTTATCATATGTTAATTTGTTGGTTTACGTTGCTACACGGCCGCAACCAGTCAGCCGAGCTCAATATCGCCTGCCAGAAGCCGCGTGGAGTCCGATGCCTCCCTCGTGGCGAAATAGGTCCGTTGTAACAAACTTCTAGCGGAAGTTGCTCGTTCAGCGGCCTAGTTCCATCAAGAACTCGTCAACAAGTGCAAATAGATAGTCAGCGGGGTCGTCGTCTGCGTCACGTAGTTCGAGCATCTTGCATACGTCCGTATCGTTGATGTGAATTAGCAACTTCTCGGCGTCTCGCATGGCACCTCTTGACGCTTCAACCGCATTACTATTCGGTCCCTGCCTTGAGAAAATGATAGCGACTGACCTAAAGGCCTCTTTGAAAAGATACTTCTCTGTCGAGTAGACCTGATTCTGCCCAATTTTCGAACTGTAGTTCTTCAGTTCGAACACCATGTACCGTGTGCGGCATTCCTTGAGCACGAAGTCCCAAAAAGCCGTTCCCCCTCTCACTCGACAGACTAGGTCGAAGATATGCAATCCGTCCGCGTTACGGTTCTGAGTTCGATAGGTTGACCAGTCCAAGCCCTCTTGGAATAGATATTCGAAAATTCGTCCGCCAAGGTTCTCAAACATGCTTGCTGTAGTTTTACCTTTTGCGAGGGTGTGCAACTCTCGACACAAGTCCCGACCTGTCGTCCGAGGAGGCGGGTACGCACTCATCGGAATTGTGACAAGTCGAGCCACTATCTTCATGAACGGAACCGACAGTCTCTGTCTTCGTTGTGCATCGTCCGCGGAGGCGGATATATCTCGAAGCACCGGCAGCAACTGCTCGAGCTGGCTGGCTAAATCAGGGAAGTCCTCAACCCAACTGCGCAAGGTCAGTGCGTCTACCACATAAATACCGTATCTGGCGACGAGAGCGTCTCGATGGACCACCTCCACAATTGATGAGACAACAAGCATTGCGCCGCCATACTGCCGCGCTGCGGCAATTGTTCTCAAGCTCTCAGCTGCTTGATTGATGATGCTTTTGATGGCAGCGATAGTTCGGAAATACTTGACTTCAATTCCTATCAGCTTCTGCTCGAACTGGAGTGTGAAGTCAATCTGGTCCCGCCCACCGAGTCTGCCGACTGGAAATTCGAATCGATTTAGGATTTCTCCTACCAAATGTTCGAAACGTTCAGCATCGGACCAGTAAATGCGGTTTTGTTTGCTATCCATTTTTTTGGAGGACGTTGTTGTCATGACGCAGGCGGAATAACGCAAAACCGTATATTGGCGCGAGAATATCACGCAAAAAGCTAGCGCATGGCTAGTCCCCAAACGGATTGCCGGTGTCCTTCACTTCGGTATTCAGGTTGTATTCCGCACGCACGGCCTTGAGCACGCCCTCGATGTCGCGCTCGAAGCCGACCGCGTTGCCGAAGTGAGTCATGTTCCAGTTGCAGCCTGTCTTGTCAGCCTCTTGCAATTGCGGCCGCGGCACACGAATCTTCACGCCATCCTCGACGATTTCCTGCAGTCGATGGATTCGCCGGTTGACCTCCTGCTGTAATTGCGAAGCATTGAGCGTCTTGCGTATCATTCAGGTCTCCTTCCGGTTGCTCAAACTAGTCTAGCGCAGGCGAGGCGTTCCGCGACCTGACGCTGAAATGCAATCCGTCCAGAGCGAGCACCCCACATGACGGGAACACAATTCCGGAGAAAGCCGAAACACCGGAATTTGCACGGAGATGTACTTGTCAGGGCGCTTTCTCCTCCTGAGCATAAACTAGCCGCAACGCGTCTACCGTGCCGATTGCCACTTGCCTCGAGAACTTGAGATGAATGTCTATCAGCGAGTCGCTGTCGGACCGCGCTGTGTACGAAGTGTCGACATACCGACCCTCGGCGTATCTCTGGAAGCTGATTTCGTCAAAGGCTTCGCGCGTCAATAGAATCGACTGGCCAGGTTGCAGGAACACTCCATAGACCTCGACATCGTTGAAGTTGCAGATGTAAGCATGCCCTTTGTCGTTCGCATGCCAAACCCGAAGGTCTTGCGGCTTCTGATAACCCAAGCCAATGTATGCATGCTGCCACTCCCATACCCAATCGGGCTTGGTCGGGTTCTCCAGCAAAAGGATTGGATGCAGACCTTGGGCCGTCATGGACTCCGCGAACGATTGGACAGCAGCCCAGAACAACTCGGCATCCGGAACTAACTGAGCGCCCGCATCGCAAGCGCGCAGAACGTCCCACATAATCAACTGCCCTACATTGTTTCGTACAGCGTCGTCCCAAAAATCTGATTCGTTTATCGCGCGTTGGTCCATTTCGACCTTCGTCATCTCTCCCTTGCGAATCTGGCGCACGGTCAAGTTGAAGTCCTCCAACGGAGCATCGCTATCGCGGAAGTTCTGCTCGAATAGTTGCAGAGGAAACGGGCCGGACTGTGTGCTAAAGGCGCTACGCGACGCGAACATCGCAATCTGCTCAAGCCGCTCGGGGTCGACGGCCTCGTCGTGAAGCACTTCGTTTCGCCGGTTCTCCACGGTAGCCTTAATCGCCTCCAGGCTCGTATGCAGATTAGAGCGAGCTAATGGGGCGTCTTGAGGCTTGCCAGTTCGATTCAGCAGTGTGTCGACTACCGGCGCTAATAGTTCGGTTGTGTCACTTAGGCGACGTAGCCAGGCGTCAAGTCGACTCCGAACGATTTCGATGCTCCGGTACTGGCGAGTCATCCAGACATCAATTTGGTTGCTCAGCGACGCCGTCAGTTGCCACGTCTTGTCAGAGAGCACCGCAAGAAGTATCAGCTGTTGTTCCTGAAGTGATTCGAGGTCGTCCGCGCCAAAGGAGGAATAAACGCGCGAGCTAATCATGCCTGGTTGCTGCGTATTCTTTATCCTTTCGACAAAGGTGTCGAGCCGAGAGACATACCCGGTGCGATAATGTCCTCCCGACGCAAACTGCCGGACTTTGGCTGTCAGATATTCTGTCGCCGTCATGTCGCGCAGCGACTCTGATGCCGTACCGCCGGTTCGCCATTGTTTTCCGTTGAGCAACCCGGTAGCAATTTCGATGGCTAGAGACCCGTTGAGGTCCTGCTGGTCGTGTTGGCACGCAAGAGATATCAGTAGCTCGACGGTTACAAGCCGAATATCCGTCCACAGGTTTAGCAGAGCTGCGCGCAATACGCCACGCTGCACTTCAGTCTGACGTATTCCCGTCGGAAATGAGTTCTCATCGGCTAGACCGAAGGAAGCTTCGATTTCTTGCCAATTGGCCTCTAGGTCGTCCACCGTAAAAAAATCTGTCTTTCCGACAAGCATAAAGGGCTGGTGCTCGTACGTGGAGTCTCCCCACCACTTGCCGAGCGCGTCAGCAAACCACTCAGCCGCGGTTTGGTCTCCTCGCATAACCGCTGCGATTAACAGTTTTGAAGTGCCCTGAACGTGTGCCGCTCTCAGCTTCGCTATCTTGTACGCGCTCGTCCACTCGAAAGTGTCAGAGCTTGCCGGCATCTCTGCGACGTCATCTTTTGCGTTCTCCCACCCACCAACGAACGTAGAGATAACATTCTCGTATACGTGGAATAGCGGAGGTATCAGGGTCACCATCTGATGTGCGCCATGCCGACCCGCACCCTGTTCCTCTACCTGCCGGGCCCACCAATCCCCCAGTTGGTACATCAGAAGCAGGGGAAGGTCCAGCATTCCTTCCCGAATCTCAGCGGGAGACTCACGAAGCTCGCGACCACCGAGGTGCCGAACGATATGACACAGGCGACGTACTGGGCTAGCGTCGGTAGCCATGGATTCGATTGCCGCCAAGAACAAGTGGCGATACGTATTGTTCCAGTTCTCGTATAGCGAACGTTGAAAGACGTGCTCGAGGTCTGGCATCAACGCCCAGCTGGTCACGGTCCCATCGCTTGATTCGAACAAGGATGCGCCCAAAAGTAGCCGGTGCAGACCGACAAGTGTTTCGTAAGCTCGCTCGAATTCTTTGACGTTTGGCTTACTTACCGCAGTGCGCGCGTCGAGTTCAAACTCCTCCAGTACGGACGCCACCTGAATTTCGAAGCGTTCTCTCTTGACACTTGTGAAGGAAAACGCCCGACGCAGAAGCGAGCGAAGCACTTCATCGAGGTCGGGTCCCGCTTCGACGAGCGCAAGGGGTAACGTCTCGTGGTAGCGACTGCCGGGCGTCATCGGCACCGATAGTGTCGGCCAAACGGCGCGACGCTGGAATTGCTCCGCCGCAGGACGTGGCCATTTGGACGCGGCGCGAGCCCATAGTGCTATGACAACCACCAGCGGCCACAAACGCACATTAGTCAGTCGAGATTCCGACCGAAGTTCAATCGTTCCTTGCTGCGTTCCTCTTCCTAAAAGGTAGCGCGTCAGGTGAACTCTCGGTCCTTCCGTGCTCTTTTCGTCCAGATGGTCCGGCGTGGAAATCCAGCCTCTGGAATGTGCTTGGGCGAAGACCTGGAACGACCACAGACGTGCGACATCGCGGGGGAGCGCAACGCTGACAACGTGACGCCGCACAACATCAAGTTGAACATCTGCCCGCAAAAACTCCACAGTCCTGTAGAGAAAATGAGCCGTTAGGAGGGCGTTTATAGTAAACCAGATTGCGTCAAGTGCTCCCCAAGGAAGAAGGGAACTTGAACCTTGATGAGGCACCGCGACATACTGGACGCCCATGGCGACCACCAACATTAGTGACGATAGACCGGCGGGCAGTGCACCCGAATTCAGCATGTACAGGTGCATCGCATTGTCGGCGGCTGGTCGCCGCTGCAAGAAGACTGCCACGAACGCAATGACCATGGGAAACGCCAGAGCTGCAATAGTCGCCTGCACCGACCACAGCGTCGTGAAGTAGGTCAGTCGGTCTGAATTCGGCCAGTTTTTCCAGCTTGCAGGATGCATCGAGGCCGGGAGGTAGTGAACCAGTACCCGCAAGACGCAGATTGCAACAGGACCTGATAGGCAGAGCCAAATTGGATGTTCTCCCGCGTGTGTTAGCGACCGCATCCACGGGGACAAACCTTGGCTTCTCTGGTAGCGATTGAACGAGCGCCAATCCGCGATATCACTGCGGACTATGCTTCGGACCGACCACGGAGTGTTGCTTAGTGATTTGATAAGCTTGAGAACAAAGGTCACAAGGTCGATAGGAGGACGTGTGGCCGCCACCCACTTCGCCTTAATGCGCTCACGTGTTAACCTGAATGTCTCTTGGACTCGTTCGACTTCATTCCTCATTTGGTCCCCGCTCTTATAGGCGCTATGTTAATAGCGTTGCGCGTTTGCGATTTACGACTGGTAGGCAAGCAGTTCGGCCCGCGCCCGGAGGTCGAGGTTGAGTGGATTCGTCACGCTGCTCACAATCAGAAGTCGAGTTATAGGCCGCCGGTCACGCAGCCAGCCGATGCTCGTAGTATGGGCGGTCCCTGTCATCAAGAATCGCATACTGCGCCGCTAGGTCCGAAGCATCCGGATTCAACCACGCGTCGATATTCTCGGGCTTAATTGGGATAATGCAACGGTCATGGCCGGCGGCCGCGACCTCTGGTGGTGGCTCGTCAGTGATGGCAGCAAATGACAGGAGGTCCTGCTCGCCGGGCGCGCTCCAACGCGACCACAAGCAGGCGACTAGCATGTCATGGGCAGGGTTTGGCTTGAATTCAAGCACCACATTCTCGTCTTTCTCCCCTTCGGCAAGCTCCCGACCCTCCATCTTGGCGCGCCTGACGTTCTCATAAAAGGCATTGACCACGAGGATGCCGTGTGAGTACCCAAACAGGGGCCGCCAGAAACCTTCGAGGTTGTCGCGCCGAGCGTTGTACGTCCCGGGGAACTTGACGTCATACGATGCCGGTTTGCCAGCAATGCGGCATTGATAACGCATCGGTTTAATGACGCGTTGGCCGTCTTCCATCACCATCACGGGCGCATAGGTCCCGGGGAAGATGCGTGAATCGCGGGCCTTGGGCTCAGTCCGCTGAATGTCCTCAAGTTTGCCGCGCGTCCACTCGATTTTATCGGTGGCGATTCGCTGGCTTTCGGCCGCCGCCTTCGTGACCTTCGTCTGAAGTGTTCGTTCGGCGTCGGCCAGTCGCTTGCGCTGCTTGAAAAGGTCTTGCTCGAGCTTCGACGTCTGTTCGGCATTGAACTTTTCAATGAGAGCTTTGATTTCTCGCTCGGCTTCGGTCTGGGGCTGAGCAAACGCGTCCTCCATTGCTTTCGGCACTTTTGCCTTATTGACGCCTTCTGCACGCTCAAAAAACAGACGTGCAAACTCATGGATATCCATCAAGGCGCCGAAAGTGCGCACGAACTTCCTGTAGTCCGCCAGAATCTGAGCCGAGTAGCACATGGACGCCTCCGTTTCCTGCTCCCATGATACGCATTCTCCGGAGCGCGGCGAGCACAACGAATATGCGAATTGGATGAAGACCGCGTGAAACTTTAGCCGGCTTCAAGCTGCCAAAGAACAATTGGTCGCTCGGATATCCGGATATGACAAGCGTGCTGCTGGTAGATGACGACGCGGAAACCCTTGCAGCATGGGAGGCGAACTGTATCGCAGACGGATTTCAAGTGAAGACGGCGACCGAAGGCAAGTCAGCGTTGGCAATGTTCATCGAATCCCCTGTAGACATAGTGGTTGCCGACTGGCGCATGCCGGTGATGTCGGGGAGCGAACTCTGTCACCGATTGCGCACTCTCCCCGGATTAGCTGACGTTGCTTTCATATTGGTTTCCGGAGAACCCAGCCCGCCAGCCTTCATCAGCTACGACGGTTTCCTTCGCAAGCCCGTAGACGGGCAAATTTTACTGACCACGATGCGACGGCTGCTGACAGAACACGCGACCCATCGAGAGCAACGGCGCGGCGGAATAGCTTAGTTATACGACCGTCCGCTGCTGCGCATGAAACGAGCCCAACCCCAGTTCGTGATAGGGAGGCGCTCACATTGCGGTGCCGCGTCAGCAAAAATTCCTGCTCACTGTCGTCAGACTACCCAGCAGAGATGACATGTCGACTAGCCGTTGCGCGACCAGATGTCGAACCTCTCCTTGACACTGCCAGGTCCCGTACACCGCAAGTAGAGATGCGCCCAGCGCCTCTTTGCGCTGTTTCTCAAAGAGGCTCGGCCAAATGACTACATTCACGTTGCCCGTCTCGTCTTCCAGCGTCACGAAGAGCACGCCCTTTGCTGTGCCCGGACGCTGACGCACGGTAACAAGCCCGCAGCCTCGTGCGAGCCGCCCGTCGCGATAGGTGCGCAGAGTCGATGCTGGCATCAGGCGGTTTGCAAGCAACTGCGGCCGCAGCAGTTCAAGCGGATGCCGGCCTAGCGTCAGACCAACTGACCGATAGTCCGCGACGATATCGTGAGCTTCCGTCGGCGCGCCGAGCTGGGGAGTTTCGTCCTCAACGGTTGCTGCGGCGAGCATGTCCTTGTCCGGAACAGCAGCGACGGACTGCCATAGCGCTTCACGACGATTGCCGGCAAGCAGGGCCAATGCGTTGGCGTCAGCGAGTACGTGAAGGTCCTTCCGGTCAAGTTGGGCGCGTCGAGCCATGTCTTTGACACTCCCGAACGGCCGAACCGCGCGCGCATTCTCAATGCGTTCCGCGACGCCGTCCTTCATACCGCGAAGCAAGGACAAGCCGAGTCGCACTGCTGGTCGCCCAATGTCGTCGAGCTTGACCAGTGCTGAGTCCCAACCGCTCACGGTCACATCAACCGGCAGGACCTTGACTCCATGTTGCTGCGCATCCTGCACGAGCTGTGATGGTGAATAGAAGCCCATGGGCTGCGAGTTCAACATGGCAGCAAGAAACGCCTCTGGCTCGTGGCACTTCAGCCAGCTGCTGGCATAGACGAGTAATGCGAAACTCGCCGCGTGACTCTCTGGAAAACCATATTCACCAAAACCTTTAATCTGCTCGAAGATACCCTCAGCGAAGGCCAGGTCGTAGCCGCGCTCCTGCATCCCGTTCACGATGCGGTCGTAGTATTTTTCGAGGCCACCTTTCCGCTTCCACGCGGCCATCGCGCGACGCAGTTGGTCAGCCTCGCCAGCGGTGAAGCCCGCGGCAAGAATCGCGACCTGCATCACCTGCTCCTGAAAAATCGGAATGCCGAGCGTCCTGCCCAAAGCAGTCTTCAATGCTTCGCTTGGATAGGTTACTGGCTCGAATCCCTGACGGCGTTGCAGATACGGATGCACTGCACCGCCCTGAATCGGACCCGGCCGGACAATGGCGACTTCGATGACGAGGTCGTAAAACGTGCGAGGTTGCATCCGCGGCAGCATCGACATCTGGGCGCGCGATTCAATCTGGAAAACGCCGACAGTATCGGCGGCCGAAATCATCTCGTATGTCTTCGGGTCCTCCGCGGGTATGTCCTGCATTTCAAAACGCTCACCGCGCTGCTCTGACACGATGTCGAGTGTGCGTCGGATAGCTGAGAGCATGCCAAGTGCAAGCACGTCGATTTTTAGAAGCCCTAGCGCCTCGAGGTCGTCCTTGTCCCATTCGATAACGCTGCGGTCAGCCATTGCCGCATTCTCGACGGGCACGAGTCGCGTGAGCTTGCCTCGGCTGATGACAAAACCGCCCGAGTGCTGTGACAGGTGGCGTGGGAATCCGAGTAACTGCGACGCCAATTTCGCCCAAGCCTGGATAAGCGGTTTCTCCGGGTCAAGACCAGACTCTGCGAAGCGCTTGAGCAGGTCCTGACTCGTGTCGAACCAATGATGGCTCTTCGCGACCAGGTCAACTATCTGTGGGTCAACGCCGAGCGCCTTGCCAGTTTCGCGCAGCGCGCCGCGGGGGCGATACGTCGAAACGGCGGCAGCAATCGCAGCCCGGTCGCGACCGTATTTTTTGTAGATGTACTGGATTACCTCTTCGCGCCGTTGATGCTCGAAATCGACATCGATATAGAACCCTGGTCATAGGTACTGATTGCGCCTCGATCGCATGGGTGTTTGCTGTGCTGAATCTTTTTGAGATGGGGCAAGCCCGCAACGCGGGCGCGTCAGCTTTCGAGTGTGGA
>Ga0255336_101060_pt1 | contig 25295 bp, 35 predicted proteins | sample MeOH1_35cm_T3_17_FD_189102 | JGI IMG/M metagenome (GOLD analysis project Ga0255336, IMG submission 189102) | Sandy soil microbial communities from University of British Columbia, Vancouver, Canada - MeOH1_35cm_T3_179 | ecosystem: Engineered > Artificial ecosystem > Sand microcosm > Unclassified ...
TGACGGACCTCGTTGGAAACTGCGGTTTGGGGGGCAGAGGCATTATCAGTCACGTGACTGCCAAGAGTCTTGGGGGGTCGCTAACTAAGCCCCCAGGGTCGCTAATTAGCATTACCCGCCGGAATGGTTGCTCTACCAGGTCATATCACGTGATGTATTATTAGTTGCCCGGGCAACAATCTGAGGCAGGGATCAACACAACCCCAGCGGCATCGCGAGCACGGCGCAGGATATAGACGAAGCACTTGTTGAATGCGCCTCGTGCACGAGCTCTTTGTTGGCATGTAAAAGAATTATGGCGGCGTCGCCACTCCCTACGGAAGAAGGCGCGAGCTTTGCATTCCATCATGAGTCTCCACATTCCCTGCGACAACTCTCAACGTTCTCTTCCCAGGCGGTATCGAAGACGGATCATGACCACAACTGCTCCGGCGTCGAGTACGATGAGAATACCTCTGCGACGGATGTTGATGACCCTGCAGCAACCGAAGAGGAGGAGGAGGAGGACCCCGACGGCTACGACCATTTGACTCCTCATCTGGACTACTCAGCCGACGAGGGGCGCCGCAGCGTATCTGGGCATTCATCCATCTCCTCATTCCCTGCCTCTACCATCTCCCACGGCATCACTCAGAATCGTGAACCATATGGAGGTCCACGCACACCGACCGGATCTCCGCTGGGTGGAGTCCTGCATTATCCGCACCGACGCGATTTTTTGGGTTCCAAGGCCATATCACCAAGAAGCGCGAGGGATTATCACTCGGCCTTCCGCAACCCCAGCAGTGTCAGAGCGATGCAAATGAGAGACGAAGCGTTCGACGACGCAGAGAGCGTTCTGAGACGTCATAAGCGGAGCGACTCCCGGCTGTCGTCTCACAGTCACCGCAGCTCCTTCTCCGTCCATACATCCCCGGCCAAACGATCAAGCCGTTCGACGGTATCTTCCATCAGGGCTGGTGACCATCTCAAGAAAGAATATCCTTTGGTTCTCTTGCATTGCACCATCTTGCCACCACGCCTCCTTCCCCAGGGCGTCGCGGACGATGATGGTTGGGTGGGCGAATTGTTGCCGGAAGGATACAAACAAAGGTGGGCCAAATTGCGAGACAAGCTGGTCGTGGATCCAGAGATCCGAACGAGGGGCATCCTCATCGCGCATCCGCAAGATGACTACGAGCTGTTGGAGGATCGACTTCTGGAAAGTCTGGAGCTTGAGCAGCCTCGGATTCGTCATAGCCACTTCTTCCAGCGGGACCAAAATAGCGGCGATAGCGGCTTTGAGAGCGAAAGTCACACAGAGGATGAGCGCGAAGATTCTGCGGCGGCTGGAATGCTAAGCAACGACATCGAGTGTCCCGACTGCGGAAGGAGAATACGATCCAAAGACAGCGGCCGCAGATGGAGTGTCAAAGTCTTCGCGGCGAATGGGTTAATGCGGGCGGGCGCATGGTGTGCCGCCTGGCGTGAGATGGAAAAAATCGATGTCGAGATAAGTCTGGCACTTCCGGAAGACGTGCGGCGGGAACTGGAGGCAAGGCTCGCGGCGCTGGCGACGCAACATCCGGACGCAGAGCATGGCCGTGATCTGGGCAGCGGTATGCCCATGGGACCTGTTCAAAGCGCCCGCGAAAGAGAGATATATGGCGAGTCTGGCCGGCCACGTTCACAGGACGATGTTGATGATGGTTTGTTATTTCCGGAAACACGTGCCCCTGCCCCTGGAGTGCCAGTGGTCCCGCAAGCCAGACGACATCTGCCGAGTTATCTCGAGACCGTGATCCATGACCGCAAGAACGCCGTCATAGCGATTCTGAGTTTGCTGGTCTTGTTTTACGCATTTTCAAGGGCAGAGGGGATGCCCCGGACCGCACAATCCCCCCTCGTCCCTGCGCCGGAGACAACAGCGTCCATCGATGTTCTGACGACGACGGTGACAGCAGTCCGGACTGCAATATCGACCACGACCATGACAGCGATGCGCGGTGGAGATGACACGACCTGGTCGATTGTTGTCTCTCCCAGCGACGGTAGCAGTGTCAGGGATCATCAGTCCCCCATATCCACGCCGACGACCGCCACCAGCGCATCTGAGATCAAACCGGAAGCCAGCGAACATCCAGCCGTGTTCGAGGCTCGGAGCGAGTCCGTCGGCATATGATCGGCATCCAAGATGTACACATTATTGCCAGCGGAAGACAGAGGGTGAGGCCAGCAGGCAAGGTGGCGGCCCGAGAGACAAGAACAGGAATGATGCCTACTTCGATACTCTCCGCACGTTTCATGGAGGGGAGATTTCTTCACGATACCCGTACGAATGATTTCGAGCTCAGTTTTTTATTTGCTTCACGTTTGAAGCCAGCCAACATGATTGAAAATGTGTACGGGGAATGTTAGATGGAAGGAGAGGTGTAGAATGGAGTAAAGGTTTGAAAGAGAATCTATTATTGGTAGCCAAGCGGGTAGCCATCGGACAGCCTGACTGACGACTAATCCAAGGGGCATGTTACACTCTAGCTATTCCCGAGGCACCTATATCACGTGACACCGCGTGATCAGATATCAGGCTTGGCGCGACACTTTAGGCTCAAATGCAGCCTTACATTGCTCACTCCTGCTCGGCTGATGTCGGAGCAGGCGCCTCAACCGCGGACATGGCCATCCTGTTCGGGATGAGATGTCCGGAAGCGAGCTTGGCCGGTTCTTAATGACGGTGATTCCACATTTACTCTGGTGGGTCAGCAATCTCGGGGCCCTTGACTGATACAGTACTTGCTTCCGATGTCCGCCATCGGGCCATCATCTCGGAATGACTGCGGAACCTGCGGGAAAACTGTCGAGAGCGTCCGGAGGGGATTGCTGCCATCGAGGGAGTGGCACAAAACGTCCAAAACTGCGACAGGCCCGAAACCACTGACATTATTCAGCTGTTCCCAGGCACGGACAAGGCTGAGAATAACCGTCTCAGTTTCGGCCAATGGCACCTGCATGAACTTAGCTGAGGGAGTCGTTGACACACCTTGGCTTCAGCCGCAGATTTTGCTGACCGGGTCGCTTTTCTGCTGATATGCAAGATGTCCCGTCAGTCTCTCTCGGATAATTTCGTTTGTGTCCGGCGAGTGGTCCTCTGCTCCTGCGCGACACGTCCCCGCCATGAGTTTCCTCGATCTTCCCATTGAGATCCGCTTGAACATCTATACGCTCGCCTTCGGTCATGGCAAGGTTGTCCTCCATCCTCAGAATCAGGACGAGTCGTCGTCCTTGGTCCCCGCCACGGCCACCCTCCAGGGCGCGGTGCAGAGGTCATCACAGCTTTTGAGGACGTGCAGAACCATTCTGTTCGAGGCCCGGCCCCTGCTATACTCCCACACCACTTTCCATGTGGTGGTGCAGACTTTCGCCGGCCGGCTTCCTGCGACCATCATCGGCGGACATCCCTGCGCTCCACTGATGAGACACTTGATCTGGCAGCTTGACTGCGACATGTTGAGACGATTCAACCCCGAAGATGTGCGGATCGGCCCTTTCGACGTTGCGCAACTTGCTAGCTTTGAGCTGCGCGTCCGGGCCCAGGCGTGGCGGAACTTATTTCTTGGGGACGGGTGCGATCGAGAGGCTTTCCTCCTCGGACGCGAGCAGATCTTTTCCTATACACAGGTCTTGCAGCAACTCATGGGTGCTGACGGGACATGGCCGTTGAGCCTGGTCGAGGACCGAGCACAGTTTGAGCGAGGGAGGGTGATCCTGAAAGTTCAAAGGTCACCTCGGTCGAAACGAGAGGTACGGTCGAGTGGAGCGTCGACCCACGAGATATACAGTTAACGTTGACCAGGACATCGTCCCTATCGGATGTACGGGCTGAAAAGACGACGGTCCATCAGTATTTCACGACAAGCACCTCGATTTGAGCCTGTGGTTCGCAGGTGGCAGCACGAATGGTGATGCCTGCTGGCGTGACGGCCATTATGCCCAAGATATCAAGTGAGATCGCTTACACATGGGGAGACATTCGACGCCAGCATGGGGCTTCGCAACGCCCCACCTTCGCGTGGCGCAGACAGCTTGCCCACGTTAGTTCACCGGTAGGGTTGGTGTTGGCCTCTCTGGATCTGAAGAGAGACTGGCGTCCGCGAGCCCACGACCGGAAAGTCATCCTGCGGTTGTTTTCGATTGCGTATGCAACGCTCCAGATCTCGTGTCCGGCGAGTGGGAGGAGCAGGACAGAACGATCACGTCAAAGCCCATGTAGACGTGGGTCAAGAATCCGAGCACGTGGACAAGGCAGGATGATAATCTGCACCACCCTATGTTGGTCGCTGGGAGGGAAGAGAAAGTCACCGGTTCGGTCTCCAGCTGGCAGTCCGGGTGATCTCCTTCCAGTCTCCCCCCCTCTGCATGGCCGAGCAATCGTCATCTACCAGGGTCTAACCCCGGCTAAGGAATGGTTGCCCAGCTGGGCGGTAGGGATGGATGCAGGTTGGGGAAGATATGTATCTCTCTCGTACAGAGGAGGTACATGTACAGCGCGGCGACCACCGACCGCATTCTTGATCTGCTGGCAGCCCATCACCACCAGCCATGGCCGTCACCTGACGCAGCCATGATGGCAGAGACAGACGCTTAGGTACGCTTCGGATGCGTTAGCTAGGGCTTCCCCTCTTTTCTATGATGCCAACTGCAGTGGTGATGCACAAGGTGTGGCTCGCGCTGCGCCGCAATCAAAAAGTCACTTTGCGCGCGTGCTGCCACTGGTCTGCCTCCCTTGACCGGCCTCTCTACCCCGCAGCCCGCTGCTGGCTAAGGGTGAGAGATACTTCCACTCTGGTCACTGACGACTTGCCTCGTCCGCCGTTCCCGCTGACCAGCTCCTGGATCATCTGCGCACGGGTTGGTTCACCGTTTCGGAGACTCGCTGGCTGCTGCGACTGCTGCTGCCAGGTGTAAAATGATGCCATGTGCCCCGTTCCTCGACCTTCCCGTCCTGTTGCACAACAATCATCCTCTGGTCGTCCTGTCGATGCCCGCCCTTGTTCCCAGTCAACCAGGCTCTGTTCCACGATTGACTTGGAAGAAAGCTGCTCCCGCTCCCAGCTGTGACGACGGTCCGTCTTCTCCTTGATTGGGCTGTAATCGTTTGGTCGTCCCGTCCGTTGTGGTCACACCCACCTCTCCTTCGCCCATTTCTGCGAGTCGGTTGGCACCAACACTCCTGGCCACCGTGCGGTCTCGTTCTCTCGAACCCACACCCGGTCTCTCCCGCCCGTGCTGGCCTCGGTGGACTGGCCGAAGACCTCCCTGGACCACCTTTGACCATGACGAAGTCCTCTTCGACTTTCCTCCACGTCAACTAGCTAGACACTTTTTCCCATCACCATGTCGTAAGTCTCTCCTGCAAGCTGGACATTTAAAAATTCACGGAATCAACCTTTACGTCCTCCCCGAGCTTCTTCTCCGCTCTCTCGAGCTGTATCTGCCTGACACGACCAGATCCCCCCCGCCGGCGAAGCGACAGAAAGCATCGTCACCCTCGTTGACGTCGCCAACGACGCCCACCACCGAGGGGCCGGTGCCTCCCGTGCCGCTGGCCTCCAAGACTCTGGACGAACCAGCACCGCCGCGGGCGTCGTCGCCCAACGCCCGGAAACGAAGAACATCCCACAGTCCCAAGCTTGACACGTTCCCCCCGGGCACGACGCGGCCCGTGGTGCCGGAGAGCAGTGCTGCTACGGCGGCTGCCACCACCACTACCATCACTTCCAGCGCCGCCAATGTCTCTATACCAGCCCTCCTCAGTGAAGAAACCGGAAAGAAGCGTGGCCGGACCAACACGCCGTGGACGCCGCAAGAGGAGCAGCGGCTGAAGCAGATGCGTGATGCAGGACATAGTTGGAGTGAGATTGCAAAAGTAGACACCACCTCCGTCATGTGTTAGGGAGGTGGAGACGCTCACGAGTGGCAGGCATTTCCGGCCCGAACAGAAGGCAGCGTGAAGAAGCACTGGTATAAGGTGCGGACACCCGACTGCCGTCCAGCCTGGACGTGTTGGCGTGCTGACTACGAGCTAGGATATGCACTACGCTGAATTTGCAGAGGATGAGGTATGAGGACAGCCGTGGCAGCTTGCTCATCTAACGTGGACAGTCGCTCGCCCTGCGCGAGGCCATCAGAGAATACGAAGCGAATAAATGGAAGGCCATCGGCCAGAAGCTGGGCAAGCCCGCAAAGGTTGGTGACCACTCTGCGCTCTCTGACCCACTGACAGCAAAGTTCAGGCGTGCGAGCAGTATGCCAAGGAGCATTTCAAGAATATGTAATCGTGACGATCTCGTGGTATTCTTGTGATGATCTTGTGTACAATAAGCGCCGGCGTTGGATGGTCATGTTAGCAAGCTCCCACGTAATTTAGGACAGATTGTATGGACGGGGCTAATGGGAAATGAGCAAGAAAACGGTGACGACAGATCTTGGAGGCAGTAAATAATGAGTGCGGTTAACCACGTGCACACCATTCGCACGAATCATATTGTCGCTAAGCATTGACAAGCCATGGTTGGCTGGAGCGGTTGCCAGTTCAAGGATCTTTAGCCTTTTCAGAGGTCGAGACAACGGCGACCAAGCTTGGAGAAATGACTGACCGAATAAATCAGTGGTAGAGTCCCAAGTTACCTAGCAACCAAAAGTTGGTGATGCGAAAGGCTCCTGCAGAACCAAAGTCGGCTTACACAACCTTGCATTTTTTCTGATAGCAATATATCGAAATCTCAACCCTGTCTTGTCATCCCTCCTGCATCGTCCTGCCATCCTCCTGCCATCCCTCCGACTGCCTCTCAACAGTCACACACGTCCGTCTGGGCCAAGGCTCGTGCGCTACACAGCCCTCTTGCACCACGAATAAGTGTGGTCCGTCGCCTGGCCGAGGAGCGAAGGTGAACCAAGGTGAGTCGCGGCGCTTTGCATGAACAGATGTTTGTCCGTCCCGCGGCAGGCCGCCCTCGTGACGGTGAAAAAGGGCCTGTACAACCGGTCCCGTGGCAGAGATGACCAGCTGTCAGATCACGACAGCGTCGCAGCTTCGTTCCCTCCGGTGCGTGCGTGAAAGTACACGTCGAAACCGCGGCATTCAGCGAGCGGAAGACCATGAAAAACAGGGTATAACGTGGGTTTCAGAACCCAGGTGTTGTTGTGGACATTCGCGAATCGGGCCATCATCAATGTCACACCCGGCATACTAAGACCGTATACAACCACACATTTACAGATGGTTTCCCTCTTCCAGCACTACTCTGATATTTTCCGGTGGCCCGGATCGCAACATGGGGCGGCTATGCATGGGTGGTCCAGAAAACCCATTCCTGTGCTTCCCAACATCATTGCCATGCTGGCCGCGTGCATTATAGGAGGTTAGGTGCCAGCGTTGCGTCGCCAATGGATCATCCTCAGCATGACTGTGGCCGGCCGGGTCTTTTCATCGCTTCATCCTGAGCGTAGGAGTGCGTCGGGCATCAACACCTGATCGATAAAGGCACGCTGGACCAATTCCTCAGGATTTGCGGCGGGTGCCCTTCTGGTGGAGCCTTTGAGAATTTCGGCAAGCTCTGCTCATCATCGCTGCATTCGACGGATCACCAACACGATCCTGCCCATGTCCCCCGAGTCGACTCTCAGATTTGGCATGGAATTTCGCCCAGTTGATCAGAGTCGTCTAGAACACCTTCACGTCGTCGTCGACGCCGTGTGCGCAGCCGGACGCAATAATCTGGTCGTCATTTCACCACCTTCCCGACGCCCAGGGCTATTGTGTGGCGATTTGGTTGCCATCTTGGAGGAAGAATAAGGGCGACATTGAACGACATTTGATTGGATCATGTGGGACGACAAAGTGGCTGGCTGATAAGGCCGCCTTTGTGGCTTTCCTGGTCGATTGGGCAGGTTCCATCCCGTGTCTCGCTCAAATATGGTACGTCGGTGGGAGACCAAGGGCTGACACGGGCAAGCTGTTAACATCTCCTGAGAAGCACTGATCTATCCAGGATTGCGTTGGCTGGGTGGAAGCGGTCGGAGGGTAGTGGGCCGACGAAAATACGACTCCTCCCCATAGGCTGATCCGCGATGCCGATTCTTGGGACCTCGGACCCAGCCAGGCTTCGCGCGTGGAGACGAGCGTGTTGTGGGAAGGGGACCTGCTCTCCTGCCCCGTATTCATGACAGGCCCATGCGGGAATTGACATGCATACGGAGCAAAAACCTGTCGGACGATCGGTCGGAAGAGTCCTCAATCATTATCAATCTTGTGGCTGATAGTGGTCGCAAGGGCAGGCGGGCGGTTGTCCCTGGCTTAAGCGCATCCACAGTCTGCCACATTGTCGGCAACATCAGGTCCGAGACCAGCCAGGACCAAGGAGTCTAGCAGTCCTTTCTCTTCTCGGCAAGCGTGAGGCGCCACGGGATGCCTGACTGTGATATTGACGACTCTGGCTTGGACCGGAGTTCGCTATCATTGTCCCATTCCTCCTCTCGCCTCCCGCGTTTTGTGGGCACGTGTCTACCTGTTGGCAAGAACGCGCCTAAACAGTGTGCCTGAAACGTCCTACGCTTACCGAAAAGTCTATCACAGCAAGTATGCTAACGAGATGCTAAGTATAACCCCTGGCAAGTCGTGTCTCGGGCAGTTCGCTTCCGCTGGTCTTCGGTTGCGGCGTCCCGTTCCCCTGTGCCTCATATTCTCCTTTCTCGCAAAAGCTCACAGTTGAGGCGCCTGAGTTTGATCCGCGACTGGAGGCCGAGGATTCAAAAGCTGCATTTGCACCGAAACCCACGCGCTGGACCGGTGTTTTGCTCCTGCAGCTTTGCATGTGGAATCGACCATGGGTCTGTATTAAGCTTTGTTTTGCCGTGCGCCACACGTCCGATCAATGCTATTCCGCGAGCTAAAACTCAGTGGGATTGCTTGTTTATATTCCCATATCAGGTACCAGATTTGACACGGAACCATGGAACATGGCTGGTGGCCGCTTCCTGGGTTGTGCATGTCCTGGTCCCTCCTTGAGTTGAGTATATCTCTCCCTCCTCGCCTCTATTTCTCTGTTTGCAAGTGCATTATCACCTCTTCCATTGGTGTTTGTCTTTCGTTGACCGTCGTTCGTTTCCTCTTTCCTTGTACATGCCTCCGTTCATTCGCTTGCGGGGCTCTCGTCGCTGCTTTCAGAACTCATTGTCCCAAGATGCAATTTTCCGTCCTTTCCTTGAATCTCCTCTTTTGCATTTCGCATGCCCTAGCCGATTCATCCCCTAATCCCACAAAACCTGCGTCCCAGAGCGCCCGTGTCAGCTCCTCCGGCCTCGTTCACACCTCAACCACAAAGCCCCATCTCCTGGCCGACGAGAAGGCGACGGTGACGGCGACCACAGAGACATCATCCGGATACAGCACGGTGACGGAGGAGTTGCCAGCGTCGATATCCGATATCATCTTTCCAACGTCGATCCCCCATTGGCCGATTGTCGCTGCTTATATTCCTGGAGGTAGACCGGCGCTGCCTCAGTCGGCCACGAACGGAAATGGTCTGTTGGGCCTGCTGCACAATGCTCCCAAGTTTCCCAAGTTCATCGGCGCCCAAAGCAACCAACCCAAGACGTTTCCGTGGGGATCGAGGACGGCCCAAAACACCAATCCCTATCAGCAGGCTCCCCAGACCGGTGTGGTTCGACAGTACAACTTCGTCATCGAGCGTGGTGTCCTCGCGCCCGACGGAGTGGAACGCGAGGTGATTCTGATTAATGGGCAGTTCCCCGGGCCGACGATCGAAGCCAATTGGGGAGATACGATAGAGGTGACCGTGTCCAACCAAATCACCGGGCCTGAGGAGGGCACCTCATTGCATTGGCACGGGCTTCTGCAAACGGGGACCCCGTATGAGGACGGCGTTCCCGGTGTCACACAGGTATGCGGCTCTCTCCCAACGTACGAGATCGGTGCTAATCCCCCACCGACGTAGTGTCCGATCGCGCCCGGGGAGACGTTCACGTACAAAGTCAATGCCGACCTGTATGGCACCAGCTGGTACCATGCCCATTACTCTGCTCAGTACGCGGCCGGATTGTTCGGCGCCATGATCATCCACGGTCCCGTACAGGTGGACTACGATGTCGACCTGGGTCCGGTCTTGCTCACCGACTACTACCACGACAACTATTATGACATTGTGGAAGAAGTCATGGGAACAGACTTGACCAAGGTCGCCCCGTATTCGGACAACAACTTGATCAACGGCAAAGGCTCCTACAACTGCTCTCTCATCACCGACGGGACAAAATGTACGCCCAATGCTGGGTATTCAAAGTTTCAGTTTCAGTCGGGCCAATCATATCGCCTACGTCTAATCAACGCCGGCGCCGAGGGCCTGCAAAAGTTCAGCATCGACAACCACTTGATGAAAGTGATCGCATATGACTTTGTCCCCATTGTCCCATACACCACCAAGGTCGTGACGTTAGGTGTCGGCCAACGCGCCGATGTCATCGTCACCGCGTCCGGTTTGCCCAAGGAGGTCGTCTGGATGCGATCGACCATCAGCAATTGCTCGCTGGCCCATCAGCCCAATGCCTACGCCATGATCTACTATCAGAATGCGGACACGAACAGCAAGCCCAACAGTACGGCGTGGCCAGACAACTCGAACGCGTGCGCGAATGACGCTCTGTCCACCACGACTCCGTACTACTCGATCACGCCACCCGCCAATCCAGCAGTCACGGTCAGCATCGACGTCGACTTCGCCGTCAACGCGACCGGTCATCTGGTCTGGACTATGAACAACTCGACCTTCCGCACCTGCTACAACGACCCGGTTCTGTTCCGGGCGCAAGCGGACCAATCATCGTTCGTGTATCCGACCGAATGGAACGTCTACAACTTTGGCAACGCCAGTAGCATCCGGATCGTGGTCAACAACCTGTCTCCGGTAGGTCACCCGATGCACATCCACGGACACAACATGTACGTGCTCGACGAAGGTATGGGCGAGTGGGATGGCACCGTCGTGAATGCACAGAATCCCATGCGCCGCGATGTGCAGCTATTGCGCCCCAACGACGGGAGCAACAACGGCTATATCGTCATGCAGATTGACGCGGACAATCCGGGGGTGTGGCCATTCCACTGTCATATTGCCTGGCATGTCAGCGGTGGATTGTACGTCAACATCCTGGTGAGTATATGCCCTCCGCCCCTGGCAACCTTGTGAAGACCACGCGGAATCGAGCGAGGCATGAACGCTCAAGCTGACGTGTCGCTTGTATGACAGGAACGACCAGATGATATCCCCAAAATCCAGACCCCGGCCACCGTCAAGGAGCTTTGCACCTCCTGGGGTGCTTTTTCGGGTGAAGGGCCTGTTGATCAAATTGACTCTGGACTCTAAGGCTATGGTCGAAAGAATCGGGTTGTTGGTTGCTTTGTGATTTGCCATCTAAATTCTTGGTGTCGCGAACATATTTGCCTTGACTTTTCTCTTTTCCTTCTCCCGCTCAAAAAGAGAGGAATAACGTGGAAAATTGGGGAACCAACGGCGCTGCGAAGAGTCCACGTTGACATTCAGTTAGCATAATATTGGTGTCTAAGTTTAGGGCTTGTGGTCATTGTGCTTCTTGTCTCGACGAGGATTGTCAGGTTTGGTCGATCTTGGTTGGAAGATTGGATTTGTCGAAGCACCCACTTGGCATGACGGACGGGTACGGTCAAGGGCGATTTTTGGATTGTTGGCAATGCAGTTGGATCGGTTGATACATGTAGAGCTAGGGGAAGATGGAACAAGAGGTAATGGTGCGGCTGAATGATCCATGTCACGCTATGGATGGATAGACATGTATGATTAATGATATATGGACAGATAGGTGCCTGATACAAGAGACCAGAACGAGCATTGGCGTGAGTGGATTGACAACGTATGGGATAGGTAGTATAAAGGAATTTATGCCATGTCCTATAGGACTGATGCTATTGAACAAAATAGAGAATGAATATGGAGAATTGGAGGGAACAATCAGAGAGAAAGGATGAGATGACATCGAGGGTAGAACAGTCAAACTCATGCCCGTCCACTCAATCAAGATTAATCGAATTGACAACAGGATCGTGACACCAAAGATTCACAAGCAATGGACTCATTTACCGGTCGATCGTTGGAACGTTCCAATCGCAAGTTCCTCAAGACCTCAATCTGAGTTTATCTAACTCCAATACATGGCCGTGTAGCCTCATGGCCGGCCTCCACTAGCGCCGTACAAATCGGTCTCGATCCGTGGGAGAAGACCAAAATAGCACAGAACTCCTTCCTATGCATTCTGCTAAACAACAAAAATGGTCGTGAGTGAGTGGCAGACCGACTGCGCCGGTGGTGTTGTACAGAAATTGCTGCCCTCTTACCCACAATGCTTGACTTCTCCAGCCGGTTTCGAAGATGAGTTGATGTTGTATCGGACTATCATTGTGATGGATGAATCAGGACGACGGCGTGCCACCTGGATGGTGATGCCCAGTGGTCCCCTCCAAAAAATTCGTCAAAGTCGCTTCGCTCCGGTTGTGCCAGGCGTGGGTATTATGAACGATGGATTAAACTCCTGCCTTTCCGGATCCGATCAAGTGCCGCTGGGTTTGATGTTGAGTTGACATTATATTCCGTTTCATCGCCATGCTGCTAAGGCCTTTCCGTGTACGTGGCCGTGAAGAGATGCGGCCGTCACACATGAGCCGTTCGTTCATCATAACACGTCATCTCCTCCCCTTTTTCTTGCCACTCGTACTTACGCTTCTGCCCAAGGTATCTCTCGACATGGTTCTGGTCAGACCACCGATATAGTCTTGCAAAAATCTGTTTTCGCTCTCCAGTTTATCGTGGTCGGACTTGACTTCATCAATCTTCTCTGCGAGCGCAGCCAAAGACGACTGGAGTGTCCGCGCTTGCCTGCAAGGGGGATGGTTAGGCCGTACTCGCGCATGTCCAGATCACGGTCAGGAGAGGATCTAGTCAACACCTACTCTTTCAAACTTTCTCGAACCCCACGTTCCAACTCCTCCAGGTCTTTGCTGTTTCGCCTCGGACTCATGGCTCGGGCATCATCCGGGGGGTATTCAGCCCGCTCAGGTTGGGTGACGTGATGGCCTTTGGGCACGATGATGGAGGAGGATCTCTGCCGGTCGCCCATACGGGGTCTGTCCGACCTGGAACGCCTCGAAGGCGGGCGAGATGTGTGTGGTGGCGGTGCTGGTTCTGATTCGGATGAGGATGAGGAAGAGGACGATGAGGCGCTGGACAACAGCGCCGGAGAGAGGCCTGGCCTTGGAGCTTGGGGGTCGGCGCTCGATGTGATCATAGAGTTGGGATCTGGATAAGGTGATGACGCGCTGGAGGGTGACAGAGGACCAGGCATGGAGAAAATGCTGCCCGGGTTATGTTGTTTTGCGGACGGGGTCGACGACGCATTGGCCTGTTTGCATGCCAGATGGACCCCAGGTCGCACCGACCAGGTGTCGTCGATCTGAAGTCGGCTATCAGGGCGCACGTCCACGGCAGAGCAGGGGTAAAGAATGAAAAATGGTCAGAAGTTGGGAGCGCTGCAGGAGCACCCAGCTCATGGAGGGCTTTGTGCTTGGCGAAGGTGCAGAAGGCGTCCGGAGTGTCCAAGGTCGGCGTCAAGTGGGGGAAGGGGGACGTTTGCTGGAGATTCGTGTGTCAAAGATGATTTCCTGCTATATGACGATCGATGGCAGGGTTGTGATTGGCCAGGACTCGTAGGGGGCTGGAATATGGGTCAGAGTCGGTCGCCTCGTGCAGGGGGCCAGTGTAAGGGCAACCGGAGACTTGCTAGAGGCTGCGGTGGGGGTCCTGCTCGACGGCCAAATTGATCGACGGTGGACGAAGGGCGGGAGTGGATAAAGAGCAAGCACGGTTAAGCAGACGCCGGCTGGGTTTTTCTTCTTTTACGGCGGCGAAGACACCAAGACAGGCCGGAAGGACAAGGACGATTGGCAAAGGGTTATCTGTTGCTTGGCCGTTTTTTGCGTGGTCTGTTAAGATGAAGCAAGCGACCAGCCTTTGAGTCGAGGCAAATTTGGTGGTTCAGACTGAGGTCATAGCGGCCCCCTCCGGCCGGCAGTGGCGGCGGCGATATGATATTTTGGTGTAGGAAGGAGGAGCTGGTCATCTCGCCTGCGGCGCCGAGATCTGCAGACCGGGTCTGCTGCAGCGCCGGCCACGACAAGCGAACAAGTGTCGAAAGCAGCCAGTTTTACAGCAAGTCGTTGGTCAGTCCGTCCAGTTGGCAGGTCAGTGGCATCCGCAAACATGACGTCGCCGGCCAGGGTCATCACCGTCCCTTGGACACTGCCTAACGAGATTTCGGTAAATGATATGCCGCAAAGTTTCCGGGTGGAGGTGACCCTCGACACGCTCCCACACGCTCCCACACACGCGCACACACCACTCGCTGGCACGACGCTGGTACGGATGGACATCCCCGGGCCTGGCGTCCATGCATCTCTGCGCTAAGCAGCACGACTAAGCGGGGTGTTCTGGTAACGAGAGCAAAACAGACGGGCAGAGATGAGACACCCGAGGCCGAGACGATCGACTTGAATATAATACTGACGACTGACCGACTAGGATGGACATTTGGGAGAATTCTTTCTGACCGTCAGAGCTCCAAGACATAGCTAAAAAGGGCCATCCGGGCGACAAAAGGGTCGGTGTGAAACAATCCCCGGACAGTTGGTGTTGCAGATCCGAGAAGCAAAGATGCAACCAGAGACGACGATAATTACTATTCGTTGTGATGCCCGTGTGCTGGCCCATGGAGCCGACTGCGACAGCAAAACTCTACAGCCTCCACTCCGGGCCACTCAGCGCACTCTTTCTTCACGACGATCATTCGGAAATTCGTCCTAGGTCTGGCGTGTTCACCAGCATCAGCTGTCGCGCCGGATACGCCCCTGCTCTCCTCCTGACTCTTCCGTCGCACGATACGCTCCTGCTCTCCTACTGACTCTTCCGTCGCACTCTCACTCGAACGTCACCACTCATCGACACCACGCCGTTCCCGGCATATTGTCTCTTGACCTTGGGGAACCCAGCCCCCCCCCTTCCCTTGCCTTGGCCATCTTCTCCCACAAACTCCACGACCTCGAGCTCACAGGTCAACAGGAACGTGGCGACGGCGGCCAACACCTCCTGCTTGGCAAACACGCGGCCCGGGCAGATGTGTGGTCCACCGCCAAAGGGGAAGAATTTCCCGGCCGCCCACGACGTGCTGAAGACGTCCTTGCCGGTGCTAGAATCGTGCTTGAGGAATCGTTCGGCGTACCAGACATGGACGCCGGGCTCGCGCCAGAATGTTTGGTCGTGGTGGCCCAGATAGCTGGGCGCCATGACCAAATCGTTCTTCTGGAGCAAGTGCCGGTCGAGAGTGAGATTCGTCTTCAGCTCGCGAGTGATCAGCACATCGACGTACAGTCGGAGTGTTTCGTAAAAGGCCGAGTTGAGCAGAGGGAGCGAGAGCAGGGTGGGGATGTCAATACCGTCCCCCCGTTGTGTCATCTTGAGCTCCGCCATGATTCGTGGAAGCACATCCGCCGGAGTGGTCGGCGATAGCAGGTGAGTCAGGAGCCAGCCCGTGGCCGGGATGGCGTTGGAGGAAAGCCTGGGACATCTGTCATCAATACCGCCCGGAAGGGAGGACCTTGCACATGCTTACCCAAACAGAAAACCGAGGTCGAAAGACGCTTTGCCCTGGACGCTCAGGCCCTCTCGTATGTAGAACTGATGCCTCGCCCGCATGACCTTGGCCCCAAACAATGGCTCCCACTCGGGTGCCAGAGGCGGATTGCCCCGACACTCGGCCAGCACATATTCGACCCATAGCTGCGTCTCTTCCAACATGTCATCCAGTACCTGATATGCCCTCGGTTGCAACATCCTCGGCACACCGTAAAACCTCGTCAGGAGAGTGGCGTCGAATTCCCAGTATTGCTCCGCCAGTTTGGGATTCATCTCCAAGATCTTGCTGCCCATGAGGGCGGTCACGGACGCCGTGAACATCCGGTGCTTCAGCCAGTCGACGAGGTCCACCGTCCTCCAGTCGACGAGGTCCTCGTCCGCGTGAAGAGCCTGCTGAAAGACCTCGATAAATTTGCCGGTCAACGAGTTCACGGCCGTCTGACTCAGAAGAAAATCATGGTTCAACACGTCCATCTCGTCTTTCTCGTGCCTCTCAGACTTCCCCGTCTCGTGAGGAAACATGCGCTCGGTGTCGTCTTTGGAGGCGCCCAGTGCATTTTGCGCGATCTGCCGATTAAACCTGTCGCGACTGACGTTCCTGGTCTTGAAAAGCCCCTGAATCGCGTGCGCCGACGTGACCACGTGCGTTTTGTTACCACCGAGGAGAATGGTGATGGCGGTGAGGTCGGATGGTCCCAGAACCCGCTGTGAGAGGTACCGCCAGAACGAGCCGGGGTTTTGGTTGAGAAAGCTCAGGGCGCTGCCGAGCCACGGAAGCGCGTAGGGGAGCGTGAGGGGAGGCGAAGGGGCGGTCGGCTTTTGCGACTGCAATTTGGACCCGACCACTGTGTAGTGGAACCGCAGCGTCGTAGAGAGCCATGTTGCCGTACAAACGAGACCGAGGAGGAGTGGTAGGGCAATGAGCAGTTGAGTGGAGGTTGGCGTGAATGAGAAGCCGTCTCCTGTCGCGTAATTCAACATGCTGTTGGTCGTCGATCCTATCTCTCTCTTCCCTGCAGCCTCGACGTGGCAATCAATTTGACCAGACTGTGGTCCCGTGCTCCCGCGGCCGAACAGCCAGACCTCCCCTTGAACCAGGAAATGGAGGTCAATGAGCGGCTAGAGCCTGGATTGCTTTAATCCACTCATTCGGCCATGAGGCGACGTGCTTCGAGTTGGAAACAGAATTACTACACTGTTCGCCCAAGATTCCACCAAAGATAAGGCCCTTGGTGGTCAGCCAGAGGACCGCTTTAATCTCTAAATACTCACCGCCGGCGTTCGCAAGAGATGGCGGCTATCTCCTCCAAGCTGACCCTTTAGTTTTGGCCAATGACGGTGGATATGCGACGACAAAAAAGGATTTGTCCTTTCTCATCCCCTGTAGGAGGCTGCCGCTGTCGTCATCGTCTTTGTTGTCATCACCGTCGTGGGGCACTCAAAACTGGTCCAGACGTGTCTGCTAGCTGTGGAACAACCAACTCAGGCGCCAAGCAGGGCGGAGCTGAGCACGTGGAGCTGAAGCCGCCTCTTCTAGTTTCGCAACCATAGTTTCAATGAATGCATAATATCGACGGTGGCAGCGATGGTAGCGTCGGGGACGGACGGGAATCATGCTGGAGGAATAGGCACGAAACGGTCCTTCAGCTGCTAAAATGGCTCCGTCGTCGCTCTGTTTTGACGAGATCCTGTTGGTGGCATTTGCTCCTCCACAGATCCAGAGATCTCGCCGTAGCGGCTAGCTCTTGAAAGTCAGTTCTCCATTTCCAGCTTTGCCAACCATCACGGCATTTCAGGAGAGCTAGTGGAAAGGGCCCGCTGGCCGTACAGTCTTGGACCAAAGACTTGGCCCAGATTGAGAGAGGTCTGGTAACGTTGAAAGGCAAAGTCCGAGAGCGCCAAGTCTAACACTTGCCTACCAAATGAGATGAGTGCAGATGCTTCACAGTGTCGCTTGAGGCAGTTTAAGGCCCATGAACCACATCTGATGGTAGGAACGCTGACAGGATGCCAGAGATGACAGCAGTGGGTTGAGCTTCCTGATTGAGCTGATCGGCGGCCGCTGGTGAACCTCGGCATCTGAGATATTCCCCCCCAGACACCGATTCGCGGACAGGGTGGACAAAGTAATGAGCACGTTGAATCCCGCCCAGGGAAGTATGTCTCGTTCATTCTTCGCATAAGACCCATTGTGATTTAATCTTCTGTCTCTCTCCCTCAGTCATCCTCCCGGACAGAGACCAACTCTTTGCCATGGCGAGTGCAACAGAGGACGTCGAGCTCAAGGATTTTGGCAGTATCTTCAGCTTGGATGGCAAGGTCGCTGTCGTGACTGGCGGCTCAAGAGGCCTGGGACTCAACGTCGCATCCGGGTAGGCAACCCTGTGGCCGCTGTATCCCGGCACTGACGGACTTGGTGGCAGTCTCCTGCAAGCCGGGTGCACCAAAGTTTACATCACATCGCGCAAGGCCAAAGCTTGCGAAGAGGCCGTGGCAGCCCTGAATGCGCTACCAAACAAGAGAGCGGGCGCACAGGCGATTTCGGTCCCCGCCGACTCCTCCGAAGTTTCTGAGATTGAACGGCTCGTCGCCGAGATCTCAAAGACGACCGACCACGTTGACATCCTCTTTGCCAATGCAGGCGCGTCGTGGGGGGCCCCCTTCGACACTCACCCGGAGCACGCCTTCAGCAAGGTGATGGACCTGAATGTGAAGAGCGTGTTTTACACCGTGCAGAAGCTGGAGCCATTGTTGAGGAAAAAGGCCACAACAGAAGAGCCCAGCAGGGTCATCATCACGGCGAGTGTGGCTGGTATTGGCATCGGTACAGTAGGCCAGAATGGCTCTTATGCCTACTCGACGTCAAAGGCCGCCGTCATCCATCTGGCAAAGAATTTGGCTGTTGAATTGGGGCCGAGAGGTATCATGACCAATGCCGTCGCCCCCGGTTTCTATCCGACACGAATGGCCTCTGGTTTGCTGGAACTTGAGGGTGGCGCCGATTTGACGGCCGCGGATTCTCCCAACAAAAGACTCGGACGGCCGGAGGATATTGCGGGACTGGTGGTATTTCTGGCGAGCAGGGCGAGTGCGCATATCAACGGCGCCGTCATCACCACTGATGGCGGTTTTATACTATCCAAGGGAAGGTTGTAGACGAACACGTAGAATATATTCGACGGGTCGCTGTGGCTGTTGCACACGTCTCTAGATCCGCTTCAGTTTCTTCTTTGGCTACGTCGTCCTCGGAGGTAACTGGATACATGAACAGTATTGCTTTTATCATCAAGCGTCAATGATCCTGTCATGTATCCTACACTGGACTTTGGCGTTCTCCATGGAGCAGCATTGGATGTCCACCATTAGGTTCTCTCATTGTCTTAGTCTGTCTTTTTATTCTGTCTTCTCATTCTGTCTTCTGTCTTCTCATTCTGTCTTCCGTCTTCTCATTCCGTCTTCCGTCTTCTCATTCTGTCTTCTGTCTTCTCATTCTGTCTCTGTCTTCCCATTTTGTCTTCTGTCTTCCCATTCTGCACCCTTGTTGTCGTGGATTCATAATGCTGCTGGTGGACTCGAAATGTTTGGCCGTGATGGTCTCACGACGCAATTGTCCACGCCTGTTGTCTCGGAAGGTATCAGCGGGTGCAGGGCTCGAGGTCTGGCCGATGGGATCTGAGTCATTTCAGGTCATCCCTGCGCTAGCACGGTACAATCTTCAGCTGTGACAAGTCAAGCTGAGAATACCTCGCCTTTATCGCGACATCTGTCAATGATGACCGATGACCGAAGACAAGACCGAAGCCACTACTATCCGGCGGGCGCCAAGTGGCAACCCGGGCCCGAAACAAGATTGGCCACAGGCGGAGGATTCCGCTCAAGGCTGCCATCATAAACGTGGGTGCCAAACCTTGCCCCTCGTGGCCAGCCGTGGCGATTTCGTGATAGTCGACCATTCTCGCAGCTTCGAAGTCGAGTGTCGTAAGCTGATTCGTGCTTGGGGGTGAAGTGCGCGGCCTCTGCCTTGCCGCGTGTGAAACTTGTTTGCCTGGCCAGGATGGATCTATAAGATCGATGTTGTGGCTTGACGTTTTCTCCTCTCCCACTTAATCTGGAAACCATCAGACTTTGCTTCACTTCATCATATCATCCAAAACAAGGACAAAAGCAATGCCTCCAATCAATTTCCTCAACCCTCCTCCGCACCCGTTCTGGGATTTCGTGGCAGGCATTGAAGATCATCCGTTCTTTGCCGGGTCCGGACGACCGCCTCGCTTTGACTGGGGTCCGAATATGAACCCCGGAGGACAGCCTTTCAACCCTCCTCCTCCGCCTCCTCCGCCTCATCCTCATCCGGCCGCGACTCAGCAGCCCGGCGCAGAACCCGGCGAGCAAGCGAGAGACCAACAGCCGTCGACGGTCGAAGACCCGCCAGAGGTCGATCCGTCTACGCTCAGACCGAATCCTGACGCAGGCACAAGTCCCGAGGATGGCCGGGATGTTCCCTTCCGTGGACGAGGCCGTTTTGCAACCGCTGCCTTCAATGACGATGGCGCCCCTCCCCGCCGTGGACCCGGCTGTGGTGGCAGAGGCAGAGGCGGTCATTACGGACCACCGCCATTCATGTTTGCTCCCTACGGACCATTTGGCGCTCGCCGTGGCCAACCGCCATCGCCTCCTGGCCCCGACGGACCTGAACATCACGGACGTGGTGGACGTGCGCACCCCCATCCTGGCCCAGACGGTGGCCATCGCCATGGCCCACGACCGGGCTCCCCCATCCACCACGGGCGACCACGTCCTGGACACCCCGGTTTTGACCTCCGTCAGTTTTTGACCAGGCTGGGCGACCGCCTGGGGATTGATCTTGCCGGCGCCGCCGAAGAGTTGGGCGTCTACCGCTTCGGCACGGGCAACGCCGACGTCGACTTTGAGCCACGCACCGACATCTTCGACACCGACACCAACTACACCATTCACCTGTCCCTCCCAGGGGCCAAGAAAGAGGATATTGGCGTCGATTGGGACGGCGAACACAGCACGCTGAAAATCGCCGGAGTCGTTCACCGGCCGGGCGTCGACGAAAAGATGCTCTCGCAACTCGCGGTGGACGGAAGGAAGCGCGAAACGGGTGTTTTCGAAAAGTCCATCAAACTCGGAACCGAACGTGAACCGGCCAGTGTCGACGTGGCCGGGATCACCGCCAAGATGTCAGACGGCATTCTCGTCGTCAAGGTCCCCAAAGTTGAGGTCGAGCACCACATGCGAGAGGTCCCTATATCCGGATCAGCCACACCAAGCCCGCCGCACCATGCAGAAGACAGCCGTGAGAGGGACATCACCCTGCTTGACGCTGACCAGGACATGTATGACGCTGACTCGGCGGCTGAACCCGCTCCTGAACCCGCTCCTGAGGCCATCAGTGATGCCAAAGGAAAAGAAAAGGAGGAAGAATATCAGCGAGAGAAGGATGCAGAGCGGGATGACCGATCAGAGACCGTTGGACACGACGAGCAGCTCCCCCGATATGAAGCTGAGAAACCCACCGAGGAGAGCGACTGGGAGAAGGACGGTTCGGAGGATGAAGGAGAGTATGTCAAGATTAATGTCGATTAAATGTTGAGGGGCAAAAACTGGGCCGGCGTAATGGTGAAGAGCCTGGATGGTAAGGCTCTCGTTTGGGCGGATAATTTGATCACAGTCTACTAAACCCTGTGCCAGCTGGATGCAGTTAGGAAAAAATAAAACATGTTTGCAACATGACCAATATGAGCCGAAATGTTTCGACCCAGCCGTCCACGGGTCGCTCTCCTTGTTACTCTTCTCTGTGGTGCTTCTGATACTGGTACTGGAAGCAGTCATGGATGCCTTTCGATTCCGTCCATCTGTGGCTGACAAATTTGTGCTTCAGAAGTCAATCTCCCAGCCCAATCCCACGTTATTTCTCTCATATCACCCGAGATGGTCCATCCGTCAGTGGCCGCCACGGACTATGGCATTGGAGATCCCACTATGTTGTAGCTGGCTCCTAACCGACTTTGAGCCGATGTACAAAATGACACAGAGAACGGGGACGTCGTCGTTGTCGGATAGTTCAAGTTCTCAGCGCCAAAAATGACGGCCGGCTATCAGTCAGCTTGAACAGCATGTCTCTGCTGTCAGTCAAGTGAGACTTGGTCGAGGTTTCGACCCACGCACTACCGAAATCCAGTCCAGCCGAAGGAGTGGTATTAGGACCAGATCTTCCACTGTCCGCCACGGTGATTGTGCCGCAACGCCATTCGCTGACTCTAACATGGGTGCGGCTCGGATCTAGCTTGTTCTTCATCGATCACAAATTAGATATAAGAATAGATGGCCTTGTCCAAGACTCTTAACTCCACAACACAAAGACATGTCTGAGGCTTACAGATCAAAGGAAATATAACTCATTACATCCATAATGGCACAAGGTCATACGATATCCGAGACGGGTGCGTCCTGCTCAGGACTTTTCACAAATGCCTTGGCAAGCAATTGCTCTCTCTTCTTCTCGGCCTTGGCCCGTTTCTTGTCCTCCTTTTCCATCTTCTGGGCCGCCTTCTTCTCCTTCTTCAACTCCCGCCGGACTTTGTTATCCTCGGAGAAGTCGCTCCGCGCCCCTTGCAGGATCCGACCAGGGTGCCAGATGTTGAACAGGACGAGGGCGGCGAGCATGGGCACGGCGTCAAAGACGTAGCTGTACCACTCGTGCATGGTGATGTTGGAGTAGACACCGCAGGCATACTCGACGAGACGGTAGATGTTGCGGAAGATGATGAGGCCCAGGACCGCGTACACTATATGGAGAAGGTGTTGGGCTTGTTGGCCGCGCGTGCTGCTGGAGAAAGATCCGAAGAAAAGGGAGACAGAGACGCGGACGTTGACATCATCTCCTGACTCTTGCCGGTGGACCAGAAACTGAAACCGGGCGGCGAGTGCGATGAAGATGAGGATGAAAACCAACTGGAGCCCAACGCCGCCCATGTAGACATGCAGTCCCAGTCTCTGCGTGCTGGGGGAACTTTGGTCGCTGGTCATCAGGCCCCCCGCCGCTTGGACGATAAAGGCGGAGATGTCGAACAACACAAACATCAACGTGATGCGTCGTGCTTTGATCCCGAAGATCTGATCGTGCTCAAGGAAGAAGTGGACCATGCGCCCGAGCACCATGTAGACAAAGGCGTTGATCCACAGCGGAGCCAGGAGGATCAAAAGCTGCTGCGCGGTGTAGAGGCCTGAGCTTAATTGGTGCATGACCGACAGGATCCGAAATATGTATCCCAGCGTTTCCCAAATGCCGCCCATGACGAGGACGCAAGCAAAGGGCTTCCGGAGGAGCAGGGCCTGGATGCTGTGGGCGACCGTGGGGATGCCGAACAACACGGAGAAGAGAATGGCCGCACCGAAGGAGGGACAATAGTTCCAGAGGGAGTTGGGGTCGCTGATAGGATAGCACTTGAACGTCGGCATGGTTGTAGAACGGGACACTTTTGATAATGCAGGAAAACAAGGGAAGGGGGAGCTGAACTTTGAGTGTTTGTCTGACAGATGTATCGCTCAAGGAGACCACATACCTTCCTTTATACCTGACCATTCAAGAAGAGATGATGCAATTAAATCCAGAAAACATGACTACGTCTGGGCGAGGTTTCGTATATTGACGCGGCCTGTCCTTTTCAAGGTAAGTGGGTACGAGAAAGTCGGCGCGGCCACAGTGGCAGTGACACGGAGACAGTAGTCCTGGTTCAGCACCGCAGAGGCTACTATACCCCGCTCGGGGTGCATGTAGATCCAGGCCAATAAGGCCAACAGCTCCACAGCCACATCCAAACGAAATTGACTACAGTATATGACATGGGTGAGGTGTGACAAGGCCTACCATCTTGCCAAACCAAGTAACGTTTGTCGAGCCCTGGTCAAGGACATCGAACGTCATGGTCTCGGGGCCGGCCACTGATCATTGAAAGCCGTTGCTCGGTTCAGATTCAACTCTGGCGTATCCCAGGAGCGAGCATGCGGACGGAGTGGGTATGATGCTTACGAGAGGACTGGGAGGAAGATCAGGCACTTGTGATAGGCCAGCACCCTGTCTGTGCTGTGCTTCGTAACAGCTAACCGTTTTGGGTTTCAGCCACACATTTTACAAAGCCAGCATAGCCTCCAAATTGTTGCCTAATAGCCAAACCTTGGCGATGCTTCTTGCGTGCTTACATACACTGCAAGATGGCGTCCGGGATTTGGATCGTTGACTGTTCAGAGACTTTCCAAGGATCTGCAGTTGAGAGTTATAGGTCCATCTTCGCGAGCACGGCGACTTTAATCTGGTCACTGCTATCCAAAACACCAACGAGACCCAGACCATATTCCGATGTAAGGCAATCCTCTCTACAGTCTTTCTCCCTTTCCCCGTTACTGGCCTGAATCTCGCTTGTTGGTTGCCCAACCGCGGTGGGCAACAGCAGCAATAGCAGAAGTAGCATTAGTAGTAGCATCGTGCATCAGCCGGGGCATGGCAGACCGACTCATAACCACAACATCTGAATCTGCCGGGGTTTTCTTCTCAATTCCCTCTTCCTCCCAGTCCCCCTACTCTACAGTCTGTAGTCCATACGCATACTGTTTAAAGTGATTGTTGTCAGTTGAACAATGTGAGACTGATCTTTCACCTTTGGACCTTATCGTTACCGTTGACATGTACAATGTACGCTATTGCGGTGGGTGGAGCCACGAATCTCACAGGGGCTGATCACTAATGACGAACCCGTGGCCCAGGTGTTTACTGGTTATCCTGCTAGGAATAATAGTACCATCGATTGGATTTCTACTTGTCGTTCTTTTCTATCTTTCTGCTACATCACTTTGGGCTTGAGGCCGGCAGTGGCTTCCTTTTGACGGACAAATTACTCTAGCTGGCCGGCCTGTTGCCTTGCATTTTTCCGGGTGACAAGACCAGCGCGGCCAGGGCTTCAATTGAGGCTGCACGCAGTCACCGAGGTCCATACCATATTCCACAGAGAGGCCGTCATGAAACGAGCGCGGCCTGTGCCACCTCTCCTGGAGCTGGATCGATCTCCAAATTTAGGACCTGAATGCCAAAATGCGCCTGACGATCAGCCACGCGGACCCGGCCATGAAGCCAGCACCTCTGGCTGAAGGCTTGCTTGGCAGCCTCACTGCGGCACCCAACTCTCAGCTGGCTGCCTCCTCGGTTCTCCTTGCAGTTCGAACGGCAAGGACCCGGTTAACAGAATGCAAGAAGCCTCAGGATAGTGACACTCCAAGCATGGCGACTAACAGCCCGGAGCTGAAGCGCGCTCAGCAAGACCCTCCATTTGATGGCGAAACGCTCCAGGTATGCCGATCTCCGCTGGGAATGATCTCCTGCGTTGCAGAGCCTGCATGGCTAAGACTGATCCCTGCAGCAACACCTGACGGTCCTCCGAAGATTCGGCCATCTTTTAGACATCGCGAGTCATCCAAGGAAGGCCTCGATGCATTTCTTGCCGC
>Ga0255336_101061_pt1 | contig 25294 bp, 25 predicted proteins | sample MeOH1_35cm_T3_17_FD_189102 | JGI IMG/M metagenome (GOLD analysis project Ga0255336, IMG submission 189102) | Sandy soil microbial communities from University of British Columbia, Vancouver, Canada - MeOH1_35cm_T3_179 | ecosystem: Engineered > Artificial ecosystem > Sand microcosm > Unclassified ...
ACCGGTCTTCGCCGATGTTGTTGATGGCGCTCTGGTCAATGTGTTCTAACTCCAACTGCAACTCAAGCAATTGCAACAGGCTATTTTTGCTATACGCCTGATTGGCCCTCTGCATCAGGGTGGTCTTGCGCTCACGTTCCTGCGGATCGGTTTCGCGGTCGGGATGCAAGGCGCTGGCCAGTTTGCGATAGACCTCGCGAATCGATAAGCTCAGTTCGGCCTGCTCAACTTGTTCTCGTGCCTCTGCTGCGAGTTGCCTGGGCGTCTTTTTTCGTTTGGCGCGGCGCGCTTCCCGAGCCTGGTTTTCGAGTGCATCTTGTGCCTGCCGCTGTTCCATTTGCGCGTGCGCGCGCTGCAGCACATCTTCGGGCGAACTCATATCGACTTCGTCGCCCAACTCGACCCCGAGCATAGCTTCGAGCGCTGATTTCATGTCGTCCAGCTCGGCGGCAGCCTCACTGTCAAAGTCAGATTCGCTGTACCGGTTGTAAATCGTTTTAAGCTCCGGATCGTCGCTCTCCGCGACCAGCTCACCTGCCAACTCGCTGATCAGGTCTGCAATCGTGCGTCGCTCGGATTTGGTCAGCCCCTTCTGACCGTACGCCTGGTCCAGGCAATGCACGAGCTTGGTCCGCAAATCGATCGAAGTTTGCTCAAGGGGAGCAAACTCGCTTAAGTATTTCCGATGGAAGGCAGGCATTGCAGCCTCCCAGGCACTCAGTCTGGCGCGCCGCTTTTCAATCTGCTTGATGAGCGTGTTGAACGCCTTTTGCCCTTTCGACAGATGAGACTTGTTATGGTCGGGAGCAATGCTGATGGACCTGAGATTTGTCCTGGTCATAGGATGATTTCCGCTGGTTGATGCGAGAACGAGCACGCCGCTATTTTAGCCGAGGCCGCGTTTGCACCGCGCTGGCGCTCGCGTTGCGATAGCGAGCACGCCTACGTTGCCGATCGATGGTCGACTCGTGCCGGAGCTCGTGCAGAATGTGGATTTGGACCCCAGATTGGTGTGCTTCAGGGGTGGGTTGTAGCGAGCGTCCCTCGTTTGGCGAAGTTAAAAGGCAGCAGGTCGCCGATGTCAGCCCCGGGCGCTCGTTGCGGTAGCTCGTTGAGCACATGATGCAGATATGCATAGGGCTCGACGTTGCAGGCCCGGCACGTCAGCACGAGACTGTAGACGATGGCGCTCGCCTTCGCGCCCGCAACTGTGTCAGAGAAGAGCCATGAATTTCTCGCTGTTGCCATTGCCCGTTCATTCTGCCCGATATGGGCAGAATGAACGGGCAATGGCGGTTGGAAGAAACGATCGATAGACCGTAGTTATGGAAGGTTCGCTGAAGTCGGGTCGAGTGAACGAAATACGATCGATGCCATGTCCCTGTATTGCTGGCCACGGCATCGATGCGTACGCGCGATTGGGAGCAGCTCCGACTGCCGCGAACTATACATAACTAGAGGGTCTGCAGGAAGCGAAGCAGATCATCCGTGGGTCGATATCGAAGCGGCTTACTCGATGGCGCCTGCAGGGCCTTCAACGCCCGGTCCTTCATTTGCGGGTCGGCCTCGACATAACGATGCGTGGTGACGGGGCTTTCGTGGCCGAGCCACAGCGCGATGACCGTAATATCAACGCCGGATTGCAGCATATGCATGGCGACCGAATGTCGAATAAGGTGTGGAAAGACTCGACGCCGCGCAAGTTCCGGAAATTGTCGTGACGCAGTCTGAACCGCGAGCTTCAACCGTTCGGTGAAGCCGATGCGTGTGAGCGAGATGCCGGACCGACCAGGAAATAGCGGCTCCTCAAGCGCTCGTGGATATTGCCGAAGCCAGCGCCTGAGCTCTTTGGCGGTATCGGGCCACAGCGGTACTGAGCGCTCCTTTCTTTTATAGAAACGATTCTATAAAAGAAAACGATGGCTGTGCACGGACACGCCGGCGGGCGCGCACGCCAGCGCAGTGATCTACTCGCTCATCGAGACGGCTCGTGCCAACGGCCTCGAGCCGTACACCTGGCTGCGCCGGGTGCTGCGTGAATTGCCAGCGGCCCAGTCCGTTGAGGCTATCGAGGTGTCGTTGCCTTGGAATCTCCATCGGCAGGATTTAGCCAGCGAAATGACGCCCTGAACAGTCTGGGGTTGGTGGATCACTTACGGCATAACGGCTCAATCTGGACACACCGCTTACTCTCACCGTCACGCGTGTCAATGCCATCTTCGTCAACTGCCAGCCAGTGCCGCTCGCGGCGCTAGCGGGCGAACTGCGGCCGTTGCTGAAAGCGGACGGCAACCTGGTGGTTGCCGCCGACCACGCCGCGTCGCACGGCGTGGTCGTAAAGGCGATGCTCGAAGCACGGAAAGCCGGCGTACAGCACTTCCTGATCGCCGTTCACCATGAGTAACGTTGGCCCCCGCAGCAACACGGCCTTGCTGGACGAACCGAAAACACGCATCGCCGTTGCGACCGCCGTCGCGTTCGGGTTGTAGTGCGCAGCGCTCGTGCTCGTCGGAGAACTGCTTGTCACGCCTGAGGTCACGGCGCCACCACCCCCGAATCTCGACGCGCAACTCGTTTAAATAGAGCCCCCGCCGGCGCCGCGCGCAAGCACGCCTGCGCAGGCCACGCCGGCACACGCGGCGCCGCCGGCGAACGTTGTGCACGCAACACCGCCGCCGGTGCATCGCGCAACTCCCGTGCACGAAGAACCGTCCCAGCACGCTGCCAAGCCTGCGTTGGCCCCGGCGCGGCCTCCTGTCACGCCTGCGGCGCCGTCTACTACACCCTCGCCCGTTTGCTGCGCCTTCCGCTGCGCCTTCCGCTACGCCTTCCGCGCCGGCGGCATCTGCCACGCCATCGGCCAGCGACGTCAATCACCCGACGACCACGACCGACGCCGCGGCCAATGGCAGCGGTCATATTGGTGCGCGCGATCACGCAGCCACTGCCGGAAATTCCGGACGACTTACGCTAAGCCGCGTATCACGCCATTGCGCTTGCGTGCTTCACGATTCACTCGGACGGCTCCGTCGACGTCGAACTCCTGCAGCCGACGCAACAGCCGCGTCTGAACCAGTTGCTGCTCGTCTCGCTGCACAACGGGCGTTTTTTTCCCGCCACCGAGAACGGCAAGCCGGTCGAGAGCCATCAAGACGTTCGCGTTCACCTCGTGGTCCAGTAGCGCACGCCTGGCGTATGCCCTTGATCGAATCTTCCGAGGACCGGACCGGGGGAAGACGCGAATGACCGTTGTACCCCCAGATGCCGCCGCTAGCCGACGTCGAATCAGACGGCAGAATTGGGTCCGGTAGCTGACAGAGGCCTCGCGTTGAAAGCGGCCGCCCACGGTCACAGCTGCCCCTTTTCTGGGGCCTGGATCTTGCCAGGATTCGCGCCACCCGGCCCCAGCGACGCCACGCTCGCAGCCAACCCGCGCGTCACCGGCGGCCATGCGATCATAGTCGAGCGTCGCTGGGACATCGTGAGCGGTATGGTAGTGCGGGTTGCGCAGGTAGGCGGTGTCCGTCACCATGGCGGCCGGATAGCCGTGGCGCCAGAAGGAAGAATGATCGCTCAACGCGACCCCTGGCACCCACCACGGCAGCGCCGCAGCTTCGAGCGGAAAATTGGACGACGCCTGGAACGCGTCGACGACCCATCGCAATCGGCGCGCCGAGCGAAGATTGGAAACGAAGCCGATAAAGTTGCCGCACGCTGGATAGAAGTAACGCAGCAAAGGCGGATACCTTTGCGTACCCGGCTCGTCCCGGTAGTAACCGAGCATCTCGAGCGAAAGCATCAGGCAAATGCGATCCCCGTGCAGCCGCGCGGCTCTCGCGTACCTCAGGCTGCCCATGTCGCCGCGGAAGAAGAACGGCGCTTCCTCGTTCACGAACGCAACGCAGCGCACGGTGTAGCGGGGCGAAAGGGCCTGAAGCATGCCCGCGATCTCGAGCAGCGCGGCGACGCCGCTGGCGTTGTCGTCGGCTCCGGGGCTGTTGCGCACCGTGTCGTAATGCGCGCCCAGCACAATCATTTCGTCAACCTGAACGCAGCCTGCGAGCGCAACCTCGATATTGGCGCAGGTGACGCCTCGCACTTGATAGTCCTGACGCGTCACCGCACAGCCATGCACGCTCCATTGCTGCGCGATATAGTCCGCGGCCGCGTGCAGCGCGTCCGGCTGGAACACGTTGCGTTCGCCGATGTCTCCGGCAAGAACCTTCACATGGCGCTCCAGCGCCGCAGCCAGGTCGGGGTCGTGCGCAGTCAGCATGCAATTCGCTCCACACATTCACGAATGAATTCCGCCATTGAAGCAAGGGACTGGTACCAGCGAGAATAACTTCAAGAGCGCTTCATATCCCAACTGTGCGCTACTTTGAGCGGCGGCGACAATATTGCCCGCATCGCAATCGGCGAACCTCACGAGCCGGTCCGGACCGAACGTAACGGCGGCGCGACAGTGTTGTAAGCGCGGACTGAGCACGGCGCTATACTGTGAGCAGCCGTCCACCGCACCGCAAGCCGGCGTGGCGATACGTCGTAACGGCGTTCGTGTACGGCGCTTTACGAACGTGACCGCTTGCCGGCGCAAGGCCTGAAAATTGGCTGATCACAATCTGGAAAGGCTGAGAATCGACCGACCGTCGGTCGGCACTGCTCCGCGGCGGCGCAGCTGGATCCGTTACGCGTTAGTAGCGTTAATCATCGGTGCGGCGCTCGGCGTTGCCGCCAGGCTGGCCGGCCCGCAGGCGGTGGAAACGGTGACCGTGACATCCGCTTACCCGTCGCAGAGCTACACGCTGCTCAATGCCACGGGTTACGTCGTGCCGCAGCGCAAGGCCGCGGTTGCCTCGAAGGCGCAGGGCCGTCTCGAGTGGCTCGGGGTACTGGAAGGCACTCACGTGAAAAAGGACGAGGTGATTGCCCGGATCGAAAGCAAGGACGTCGAGGCGGCGCTCGCCCAGGCGTTGGCGCAGGTGAAAGTGGCGCAGGCCAATCTCGAACTGCAGGTTGCCGAGCTGAAGAACGCCGAAGTCAATCTGCACCGCTCCGCGATACTCGCGCCACAAGGGGCTATGCCGGCAACCGAATACGACGCCGATCTCGCCCGCTACGACAAGGCCAAGGCGTCGATCAACAACAGCCAGGCCGCCATTTCATCGGCGCAGGCCAACGCCCGTGTCGCTCAAGTCGCTGTGGATCAGACCGTGATTCGCGCGCCATTCGATGGCGTGGTTATCGAAAAGCATGCGAACGTGGGCGACAACATCACGCCCTTCTCGCAGGCATCCGACAGCAAGGGCGCGGTCGTGACGATCGCCGACATGGAAACACTCGAAGTTGAAGCGGACGTGGCGGAATCCAACATCGGCGAGATCAACGTGGATCAGCCCTGCGAAATCCAGCTCGACGCGCTGCCAAGCCTGAGAATGGCAGGCCGGGTTTCACGCGTCGTGCCGACGGTGGACCGCTCGAAAGCGACTGTGCTGGTCAAGGTACGTTTCGTGGACCGCGATGCGCGTGTGCTTCCGGACATGAGTGCAAAGATCGCGTTCCTCTTGAGATCGGTTCTGCCACAAGAAAAGCAGCCTGTGGTCGCGGTGCAGCCCGCCGCGATCGCCGAGCGCGACGGCAAGAAAGTGGTCTATGTGGTCAAGGACGACACGGTGCGGGAGGTGGTGGTCACGACGGGCGCTAAGATCGGTGAGCTCGTCGCGGTTAATGGCGTGAACCTGGGCGACACGCTCGTACTGGCTCCGAACGAGAAGATCAGGGACGGCGCCAAAGTTACTTTGGCGAAGAAATAGCGTGAGTGCCGCACCGCTCGTCGAAATCAGCCACGTCGCAAAGTCGTACCGACGAGGCGTGCAGATCGTGCCGGTCTTGACCGACATCACGCTCGAGATCGGGGAGGGCGACTTCATCGCTCTGATGGGCCCGTCGGGATCGGGCAAGAGCACCCTGCTCAATCTGATTGCCGGCATCGATAGGCCGGATAGTGGCGAACTGCGGGTCGGCGGGCTCGACATCACGCGACTTCCGGAGGCAGCGCTTGCCGAATGGCGTGCGGCCAACGTCGGCTTCATTTTTCAGTTCTACAACCTGATGCCCGTGCTCACCGCTTTTGAGAACATCGAGCTGCCGCTGGTGTTGACTCATTTGACCCGAAGAGAGCGGCGTGAGCGCGTCGGGCTGGTGCTCGAGATGGTAAACCTGGCCGACCGCATGCACCATTACCCTTCCGAGCTTTCCGGCGGCCAGCAACAGCGCGTCGCCATCGCTCGCGCGCTCATCGCCGATCCGACGTTGATCGTGGCAGACGAACCGACAGGCGACCTGGACCGCGCGTCCGCGGAGGAAGTTCTTTCGATGATGCAACGGCTCAATATGGAGCTCGGCAAAACCATCATTATGGTGACCCACGACGCTCACGCGGCCGGCGCGGCGAAGGCGATCGTGCATCTGGAGAAGGGGGAACTGATCGATGGAAAGTTCCGTTGAACGATGTTGCGATCGTGCGCCATGTACCTGCTGAAGCTGATTGCGAGAAACGCGCTGCGGCACAAGCTGCGCACCATTCTGACCGTGGTGGGGCTGACCACCGCGGTGCTGGCCTACGGGTTGCTGAATACGGTGGTGGACGCCTGGTATGCGGGGGCCGCCGCGGCCTCGAATGCACGGCTCGTGACACGCAACGCCATCTCGCTCGTCTTCCCTTTGCCTCTGAGCTATGAGAGCCGTATTCGAGGCGTCGACGGGGTGACACTGGTGGCCCGTTCCAACTGGTTTGGGGGTATCTATCGAGAGCCCAAGAACTTCTTTGCGCAGTTCGCGGTATCGGACAACTATCTCGACTTGTACCCGGAGTTGGTACTGCCGGCGCAGCAGCGCTCCGACTACCTGCGTGACCGCAAGGGATGCCTGGTAGGACGGCAGCTCGCGAACCAGTTCGGATTCAAAGTGGGGGATGTGATTCCGATCAAAGGCACGATCTACCCCGGCACTTGGGAATTCGTCGTTCGCGGCATTTTGGACGGACGGGACGAAACGACGATCACGCGTCAGTTGCTGTTCCACTGGGAATACCTTAACGAAACCGTGCGCAAGAAGACGCCCCGGCAGGCGGATCAAGTCGGTGTCTACGTCTTTGGCGTGTCGAACCCCGATGACGCCGCCGCGATCTCGCGCAGCGTCGATAGCGTCTTCAAGAATTCGCTTGCGGAGACCCTCACCGAAACCGAGCAGGCATTTCAGCTTGGCTTTGTGGCCATGTCGAATCAGATCATTGCGGCGATCCGCGTCGTGTCGTATGTGGTGATCGTGATCATCATGGCAGTGATGGCCAATGCAATGGCCATGAGTGCGCGCGAGCGTACGGTCGAATACGCAACGCTCAAGGCGCTCGGCTTCGGACCCACGTTCCTAGCGCTTCTGGTTTTCGGGGAGTCAATCGCCATCTGCGCGATCGGCGGCAGCCTCGGCATTCTCGCCACGCCGCCGGCGGCGAGCCTTTTCAAGCAAGCCACGGGCGGCGTGTTTCCCATTTTCAACGTATCTGTCGAAACGATCGAGCTGCAGGCAGCATGCACGCTCGCCATCGGACTCGCCGCCGCCATCGTACCGGCGTTGCACGCAGCACGGGTTCGTATCGTCGAAGGCCTGCGGGCATTCGGTTAGAGGCTCCTGTGGCGATTCCGCTCGCTTACATCGCGCGCAACCTGTGGACACGCCGCCTGACCACGACGCTCACAGCCGGCGAATTGGCGCTGGTGGTGTTCGTGTTCGCCACGGTGCTGATGCTCGATGCGGGCCTCAAGAAGACACTCGTCTCCACTGGCGAACACGATAACGTAGTGGTGATCCGCAAGGGTGCGGAAACCGAGGTGCAGAGCGCGATCGACCGCAACCAGGCAAGCATCATGGAAATGCATCCGTCGGTGGCCATTGGCGCCGATGGGCGGCCACTAGCGTCGAAAGAAGAGGTGGTGCTCATCTCGCTTGTGAAGATCAGCTCGAACAAACCGTCGAATGTGGTCATTCGCGGGGTCTCGCCGACGGGCTTGGGCTTGCGTCCACAGGTGAAGTTGGTGGCGGGACGCATGTTCAAAGCCGGATCGTCCGAGATCATTGTCGGCAGCAGCGTTGCGAAGGGCTTCAGCGGGACGCAGATCGGCGAGCATTTGCGTTTTGCTCAGCGCGACTGGACCGTCGTTGGGACCTTTGACGCGGGGGGCAGCGGCTTCGACTCGGAGATCTGGGGCGACGTGGACCAGCTGATGCAGTCGTTTCGCCGCACCAGTTACTCGTCGATGGTGGTGCGCCTCGCGCAGACCAATCTCCTCGATCGTTTCAAGGCAGACATCGATGTCGACCCACGGCTTGCCGACGAGGCAAAACGCGAACAAGCGTTCTATAGCGATCAATCAAAGGCGCTATCGACTTTCATCAACATTCTGGGGTTTACGCTATCGACGATTTTTTCGATCGCTGCGATGATCACGATGTACGCGTCGGTGGCCAATAGGGTGGCGGAAATCGGTACGCTGCGCGCACTCGGCTTCAAACGCATCAACGTGCTCGCCGCGTTTCTCGTCGAGGCCATGCTGCTCGCCCTCGTGGGCGGCATTGCCGGTCTCGGCTGCGCGGCGTTGATGCAGTTCGCTTCGTTTTCCACGACCAATTTCCAGACCTTTGCCGACCTTTCATTCCGCTTTATTCTCACCCCGACGATCGTTGTGAAGACGCTTGCATTCTCAGTGACAATGGGCCTCATCGGCGGATTCCTTCCCGCCATGCGTGCGGCGCGCATGAACATTGTCGATGCGCTGCGTGCACGCTGAAGGCAGGCGACGCCGGCAACCGGCTCATGCCGCCGTCAGTATAATTTTGTGCCGCGTGACGAACGGTTCCTCCGCACGCCGCAAGCCCGGTCCAACCAGGCACCTCGACGAGATGTTCGTCACGCTGCGATGAACACCTGAACGCGCGCCTCACCGCCCCGGCGTTGACGCTTGTGCTAATTTGGAAACGCGAGCGTTCAATATGGAGGGCCAAATGTCAGTGATCGCGCCGGACGAAAAAGCGGATTTCGTTGCCATCTTGCACCGTCACCAGCTGGCCGAGGCCGACTTTATGCTTCAGGAAACCGACACGACCGATGTCGTAGACGAGGTCTACCCCCTCCAGGGCTATGTCGCCGTCGTACGCAGGTCGACGCTCAAGGAAAGGGAATACCGGATCGGACATGGCACCGCGTGGACCGTCGAATTTGAGAAAGACCTGACGCGGGGTGCGTTCGGATGAATGAATCGACTCATTCCGCTTGCGGCGCGGCACGTGATCCGGCCCGCTATGTTGGTTTGATCGAACGGCACCTCGTCGACGGCGATAGGGTGGTGATAGCGCTGGGCTGCCGTCAGGATGTACAAAGCTCAAGGAGCGCCTTGCCGTCGGTCACCGGTGCGGCGCACGCGCGGTTTCGGCACACGTAGGCCGTAGGGCGGCCCTTGACCGGTTGGCGCCCCCGGCCAATCGGCACGTCTTCGGCAAAGGCCAGCACGCGCGCGGGCAGGTATGCGCGGTGAACGCTTGTTACCAGTGCGGCGGCGCCCGATTTGTCGCCCGCAAAGATGATCTCGAGCGGGCTGCGTTGCGCGAAGTCCCAAGCGGCAAGGAGGTGCGCGAAACCGGCTGGTGCCTTGGCGGCTGCGACCTCGTATCTCCGGAATTCGTGCTCGGCGCGGTCACGGTAGAGATCGTGGCCGGTGAGCTCATACAGGCGCAAGAACGCAAACACGCTCGTTGAGATGCCCGACGGCCACGCGCTGTCGTACGGCGCGCGCGGCCTGTGCACCAATGGCTCGCCGTCACACGGTGTGAAATACAGCCCGTCCTCCCAGAACTTGTCGAGGATGAGTGCCGCGAGTTCGATGGCACGCTCGAGGTAGCGCTTATCGAAGCATGACTCGTACAGGTCGAGCAGCGCATTGGACAGGAAGGCGTAGTCCTCGAGAAACCCCGGCACCTTGGCTCTCCCGTCGTTCCAGGCACGGTACAGGCCGCCGTCGGGTAGGGTCAGCTCGCTCTGGATGAAATTGGCGGCACGCTGTGCTGCGCTGAGATACTCGAGGCAGCCCGTCGCCTGGAAAGCGGCACAGAGCCCTTCGATCATCAGGCCGTTCCAGCCGGTGAGAATGTTGTCGTCCCGGGCCGGGCGCACGCGTCGGCCGCGCGCCGCCAGCAACCGCTCGCGCCAGCCCGCCAGACGCGCTGCGTGCAGCGCATCCAGCTCGACCGCACGGTGGAGCACTGTAGCACCGTGTTCGAAGTTGCCGTGTTCTGTCACACCGAAGGCCTGGCACGCCATTGCACCGTCGGAATCGCCAAGGACTGCCTCGATCCCGGCGGCTGTCCAGACATAGAATTTGCCTTCCTGTCCTTCGCTGTCGGCATCTTCGCCGGCATAAAAGCCGCCACCGGGGTGCGTCATGTCGCGCAGGACGTAGGCGATGGTTTCCGCCACGACGCGGCGCCAAGCCTGCTTGCCGGTCAGCCGGTAGGCGTCCGCGTACAGCTTCACGAGCTGGCCGTTGTCATAGAGCATTTTCTCGAAGTGCGGCACAGCCCAACGCGCGTCGACACTGTAGCGGGCAAATCCACCGCCGAGCTGGTCATAGATGCCGCCGGCCGCCATGTGGTCGAGCGTGCGTTCCACTGCGTCAAGCAGCGTGGGCTCGCCACTTCGATGATAGACGCGCAGCATGAGGTCATAGCCACTCGGGTTGGGAAACTTGGGGGCGCCGCCCAGCCCGCCATGGACCGGGTCAGTGTTCCGTGCCAAGGCGCGGGCTGCCTCTGCCGGCAGATCCCCGATGCCGGCGGCTTCGCCGTCCAGATTCGCTTGATCGAGCTGTCGGAACCCCTCCTGAAACTGCGCAATAGTGTCGTGCAGCTCCTCTCGCCGATGCCGCCAGGCTTCGCTCAGACTCATCAGCACGCGCACGAGCCCGGGGCGGCCATAGCGGTCGTCCGGCGGGAAGTAGGTGCCGCCGAAAAACGGCTCTCCCTGCGGCGTGAGGAACACGGTTAGCGGCCAGCCGCCTCTTAGTCCCATCATCTGGCTGACTTGCTGGTAGATGTCATCGATGTCGGGACGCTCCTGCCGATCGACCTTGATGCTGATGTAGCGCTCGTTCATCAGGCTGGCGATACGCGGATTCTCGAAGGATTCGTGCGCCATGACGTGGCACCAGTGGCACGCCGCGTAGCCCACGGAGAGCAGAATCGGCCTGTCTTCCTCGCGGGCGCGGCGAAATGCCTCTTCGCTCCATGGATACCAGTCCACCGGGTTCTCGGCGTGTTGCCGGAGGTAAGAGGAGGTTTCGGCGGCGAGCCGGTTTGTCATGGCGGTCTCCAGCCGGGCTTACGCGCCGGTTGTCATGACAAATGTCGCGCAGAGCCGTGCGCTGTGCAAGTGCCTGCGCGCACGGGACCACGACCGTCGCAAACCGGCCCGGCAGCGGACCGTCGTGAGTCGCGTCTGAACGGCTCAAACGGATCGACAAGCGCCGGTCGCGGACAACAGGGGTTGTGCGCCCATAACGTGATTGGCAGGAAATGGCCTAAACAGAGTAGCAAACTGTTGAGAAGCATCCGCGCAGTTAGGTCAAGCAACACCTCGCGGAATTGACTCCCGCGTGGCGGGCGCAGGACGGGCGCTTCTAGCTGGATCGCACATTCCAAGCGTCCGCCACACGGTTCAGTCGGCCGAGAATGCGTTGAACAAGTTCAGGACTCTAGACGGCGATCGCGTCAATAATTTCGTCGGGCACCTGCTGCAATCGCTCAAAGTTCCACGCCGCCTCCGCGTGCCGTATCGCAAGATGTACGATTTCAAGACACCGCCGGTTCGCGGCGAGCAACGCCATCGGGTTGCGCACCTTGCGTACACACTTCTCGTCGACAGAAGTCGAGTACACGTGCGATGCGGTGCCCGAAGGCTTCAGCGCTTTCAATATCTCCACGACTACTCCGGTTTGCTTCCGGCTGAAGCGTTTGTCGGGCGTAGCTTTCACCCACTGGAAAAGCGCCGCCTTAGCAGGGCACACGCCAATTGTAGCCATTCGACCCCAGCACCTGATTGCAGTCACGCAGGCCAACGTTGCATAGGTGCTGATCAAGCGCCGCGCGGAAATGCGGTTCGCCAATTATCGTTCGGGCGCGAGTTACCTAGTGGACCCAATTCACGCTTGACCGAAGTGCAAGCCCTGGCGGCCGGCTTGATCGCAGGTTTCTCAACGGCCGGCTGAACATGCCTTGCCAGCGGAGGTCCAAATTATTGTTGTCTTCGACAGGTCTCCGCCATGTCTCGCGCTTCGTTTGTCCACGCTCATGCTGCCCACGCCGATTGGCGAGTGGCCCTGGCCGAGTGCCAGAGGCAAGTTCAAGCCCAAATTGCGACCCGTGCGGCACAGCAAGATGAATCCGCACCGTTCACGCTCGGTTGGTGTTACCTGAGCGACTATTACGCACCCGCGTCCGAGGCAATCCTCGATGAACTGCACCGGAGCCTGCCCGGCGTCGCCTGGGTCGGTACGGTCGGTGTCGGGGTAGCGGCTAGCGGCATCGAATACATCGACGAACCGGCCCTCGTGCTGATGGTCGCTCCGCTGGCACGGGAATCGTTCCGGCTATTCTCCGGCCAGCAGCCACTGCCTGCGACATCCTCCGGGTTCGTGGCCCATACCGCTTTGGTCCATGCCGAAGGCAGCACGCCGGACGTGCAGGAATTGCTGCACGAACTGAGCGCTCGCACGACCACTGGATATCTCTTCGGCGGGCTGTCCTCGGCGCGAAACCGTCCGCTACACATGGCGGATGGCGTGTTCACCGGGGGGTTGTCCGGAGTGCTCTTCGGCCCCGAGGTTGGTCTGATCTCACGCGTGACGCAGGGCTGCCAGCCCATCGGGCCGGTGCGCACCATCACCCAGGCCGAACACAATCTGGTGCTCACGCTGGACGGCAAGCCCGCACTCGATTGCGTGTTGCAAGATCTTGGACTCGACCGGGATCTGCCAATCGATGCGTTGTCGCAGGCGCTGTCCACCACCCTGGCGGGCTTGAGCACCGGGGCCGAGGACGTGCCGAAATCGCCTGGAAAGTTCGGCGCGGATACACTCGTGCGGCACCTGGTGGGCGCGGATCTCCACCACCGGGTCTTGGCAATTGCGGATCTGGTCGAGCCCGGCATGCATCTGGCCTTTTGCACGCGCAACCCCGAAGCCGCCCGGGTCGATCTGGTGCGCATTGCAACGGAAATCCGCGCGGAACTGGAATGCGGTGCGGCGGGGCACATGTCGGGCGCCCTGTATGTCAGTTGCTCGGGACGGGGCGGGCCGCACTTCGGAGCGCAGCATGCGGAGTTGCAGACGGTGCAAAATGCGCTAGGTGACGTGCCGCTGGTGGGATTCTTCGCCGGCGGCGAGATCGCAAGGGATCACCTTTACGGCTACACCGGAGTATTGACGGTCTTTACGAGCAGGCACTGAGTCCCCGAACTGTTCTCATTTTTGCCATAGCACGAAGAAGACCCATACCAACTTCATCCACCTGAGAGTGAGAGATGGGCCCACGTGAGAAGAGTTATCGTTTGAGTGGCGCGTAACAAGCCCCGTATCAGAGTCGCTACTTAAACGACGCGGCGCTGCTCCTCGGAGTCTACTGAACACTCGCCTGAACATGCGTATAGACTCGGAATTCTTCTAATAACCGCCACCGCACGCTTGTAAATCGAGGCGGACGCCCGCTCCTCGATCTTCCCGGCGCTCCGGTCCGGTAGGCCAACAGCCCATTCGTACGCAGCGCTGACAAATCCATGCACGCCCTCTTCAATCCATGGCTTGTCAACGACGCGTTTGGCGACCCAGGTCTATACGTAGACTTTTGCGACGAACGGCGTGCCCTCCTTTTCGATCTCGGCGATATCGCCAGGCTGCGGCCCGGCCAACTGATGCGTTTGTCACATGTGTTTGTTACCCATACGCACATGGACCATTTTTCCGGCTTCGATCATCTCTTGCGCGTGATGCTCGGGCGCAAGGCTGGCATCGTGATGTTTGGCGGACCCAACTTTCTTATACAAGTCGAACACAAGCTGAGCGCCTATACCTGGAACGTGGTGCATCGTTACGAGGGCGAGCTGGTGATCGACGCGCGCGAAATCGGTGTGGACGGCGGCGGGCAGCGCGCACTGTTTTCAAGTCGGAGACGGTTCGCCCGCGAAGCCGGCCCATCCTTTGAACGATCTGATGACGTGGTGCACAACGAAGCAACCTTTCACGTGCGTGGCCGCTTTGTCGATCATGACATCCCGTGCGTTGCGTACGTGATCGAGGAGAAGGCCCACGTCAACGTCGCGAAGGACCGGCTCGCGGCGCTGGGGGTGTCGACGGGTGCGTGGCTGCGCGAACTGAAACATGCGGTGCTGACCGGCGCCCCTGACGAGGCGCCAATTCAGGTGCGGTGGCGCGATCGGCATGGCGAGCACGCCATGACCCGACAGGTCGGCGAACTGCGCCACCTGATCCTCGACATCGTTCCTGGGCAGCGCATTGGCTACGTAACGGACTTGCGCTACACGGAACCGAACGTAGAGACCCTGTCGCAGTTGATGCACGACGTGGACCTGCTTTTTATCGAGAGCGTATTTCTTGACGAGGACAAGGCGCATGGCCTGCGCAAGAACCACCTGACGGCCCGTCAGGCGGGCCTGATCGCGCGCCGGATCGGAGCTCGGGCGGTTGTGCCGTTTCACTTTTCGCCGCGTTACGAAGGACGCTCGGCAGCACTGATTGCAGAAGTGCAGGCGGCATGGGGTTCCGTCGCAATAAGGGACATTGGTATGCTGCAGGTCTCACAAGAAAGAAGCGAACAACGATGAAAGTGCTGAAGCCGGCAATAGCCAACGTGTTGAAGCGATTGCATTGGCCGCGTTTCGCTGTTGAGACCGGCTTGACAGCCGATGACCGCGTTGCCATACGCGCTGCAGAGGGTTCCAGACTGTGGATTACTGGGTCGCCAAGGCGCACAGAGCGCATATTGGGCCGGGCAACAGCCTCGCAAATCGCTTCAGCATCGGCAACGACATTCTTATTGGTTTTCACGGAAGGTTTCACAAACTGAGGCGCCATTAACCTGACGGTGTGGCCCATGCTTTGCAGTTTGAAGCGACTTCACTCTCCTTTGGAGGTCATGCTGTTGGCGCCAACGGAATTCTGACCACCCGTGCCGATTGAATTTTGGCCAGGGACGGAGCGCGGTCGGCTACAGCCGACGGCTGTGGAGTTTGGCCGCATGCGCGGCTTTGGCAGCGGCACGGTCGACATCGGGTAGGCTCGTTCAGAGCGGAATTAGGGACAAACGGCCGCCGCTGCGACATATAGCAAGAGCGCTATCACTACCACTGCGGTAAATCCAAGATGGATCGCCAACACCGTTGCTAGAACCGCAGCCACTACGGAAGCACAGGCGTTGATGCCCCACGCCCAGGGCACGAGCGCTTCGGCGCTGTCGGCAACGCGCCCGAGTCCCAGTGGGAAGGGCATTCCCATCGCAAACGCGAGCGGTGCGACCAGCAGCGCGGAGATGGCGATCTTGGCTGGATCGGGTAGGGAAATCAGCAGCCGGAACAGGGTGGGGAGGATGGCCAGGTAGAGCAGGGAGATAAGGGAGATCGCGAAGACGGCCCTTGCCAGCAGGGACCGGCGACCTCTATTCCAGCGCGACCCTGGCGCGGGGCTGGGTAGATGCGGTCCGCCCCCTTGCAGGCGCTGCGAATATCGGCTTCCCAGTCCGGCAAACGAAAGGAACGCGCATAACACCACCGCGACAGCATAGAGCGGGTGACCCAAGAACAGGATGAACTTTTGGATAAACGCGATTTCGACGAACATGAAGCCGAAACCAATCGCGAGGAAATAGATAGCAACTCGCCGCCCGGATAAGGCCGCTGATGCAGTGGCGTTGCCGACAAGGATTGTCGTTGTCGTTGACGGTGGCGAGCTGTGAGCCAAGCGTTGGCGGCGCCTTATCATCCAGAGCGGAAAGAGGATCAATATCAAAGCTGCCAATGTGGCCTGAAGTAGGGTCGCGATCAGCACCGGGTAGCCCCATTCCAGCAAAGGCAGGCCACCTTGCTCCTTCAAGGCGAGGAGTTCGGGCAGTGAACGCCATTTGAAGAAGTGAAAGAAGTACGGTTTGTCGTCCGTGGTAGGTCGAATATCGAACTTGTAGCGTGCCCAGAATTTGTCGCGATCGGGGCTCAGCAAGGCTTGCGCGGCTTCGAAGAAGTATGGCTTTTCAAGCACGTTGTAGCGGTTCGCTTCCGCGGCCTGCATCCCGGGGTAGTATCCGACGTCAAACGAGCGGGCACGGCAGAAGCCCCGCAGTGCGACGATTTCCGCGCCACTGAACTCCCCGTTCTTGACCAGCAGCGTCGTAGTCTTCCAGCCGCGGATCAGCACGAGCCGGCGGGAGGGTTGCGCCACGCCGGCGCCCTCCATGGCCACCATCCCCGTCGCGAACAATTTCAGGATGTCGCGTGGCGGCAGCGTGACCCAGCGTGTAATCGCCAGCATGCCACCAGGGTTGAGATGGCGAAGATAGTCCTGGAACGCTTGTACCGTGTACAAATAGCTCTCGGAAAGCGCGTAAAGGCCGGCCGAAGAGGCACTGAACGAATCCAGCAGCGCGACCTGGATGAGGTCGTAGCGCTCGCCGCGCCCAGCGATGAAGCTGCGCGCTTCGCCGGTAAAGACGCGAACGTTCGGTGCGCTGTAAGGCTTGCCGGAGAAATCGGCAAAGCGGCCTTGCACAGCGTCGATCACCTGCGGATTCAGTTCCACCGCGTCGATTGCGCTCGCCTGGTGGTAAAGCGCCTGCAACACATCGGCCCCGGCGCCGCTGCCAAGTACCAGGACTCTGGGGTGCTCCAGCAAATGGTAGGGAAGCGCGGAGGTGAGGTAGTCCAGATAACTGAGCGGCTCGCGCTGTCCGTCATAACGATTGAGTGCGGAGAGCCCGTCGCCATCGGTAAAGACTCCCAACTGGGGCGGCGGCTCCATGGTCGCGTTGAGGCTGAGTCCCGGTGCGTGGCGGAAAGGAATCAAAGGGCTTTCCACGACCGTGATGAGACCCAGTGGGCTCGAGCTTTCAGCGATCACGTGTGCGTCTTTGATGCGCAGGGTCTGGCTCAATTCCTTGTACTCGGACGGCCGTAGCGCGATCCAGTCGCGTGGCAAGCTGGCCGGCAAAATGGCTGCGGCTCCCAGCAACAGCACCGGCAACCAGTGTCGATGCCAGCGGCACTCGATGCATGCCAGCGCCGCTGCCGCCAGACCTACACCGCCCAGAAGCCGGAGTGCATCTAGTGGAGCAAGGGCAAATAGCGCAACGATGATGGCGAGGCTGCCCGATCCGGCGCCCACAATATCAAAACTGTAAATGCGGGGAATCTGATCGTTGAACCGTGTGAAGGTGAGACAGACACTGGTCGCGGCGCAAAAGAAAGGGACGAACAGGAGCAGATAAATCAGGAGCAGGCGTAGCGGCTGCTGTGGATCCCACAGAATCTCCAGGGGGTTGAACGCGACGCGCTGGGCGAGCGCGAAAGAGGCGACCGCGGAAACGCCGAACAGAATGGCGCCGCCAGCGAACACGGCCGCAAACCTGGGCGCCAGCCAGCGCTGCGCTAACGCCACCATCGCACCGGCTGCACCGTATCCCAGCAGGGCGACGCTGATCATCATATAGGCGAAGTGGTGCCAAAGGATGATGGAAAACAGGCGCATCAACAGGATCTCGTAGCCGAGCGCTGCGGCCGAGAGCAGGGAGAGGGCGAGCAAAGGCGCAGCGGGCATGATCGAGTGAACGGGAATGGATGCGGCACAAAGGAAGCGCTCAACCAAAGGCAAGGCAGGTGCGCGGGATTGCCGTGTCCCTTCGCCCTTTCACACCTCATCCCTGAATCAGTGCCCGACCAATGGCACAAATCTGACGGGCAAGATCTGTTTGGTGGAAACCGTTCCGTCGTCCGATTTTTCGATCAGCAGCAGGTACTGGGTCAGAAACTGCGCGCCCACCGGAATAACCATCCTGCCGCCCGGCTTCAATTGCCGCATGAGGGGGGAAGGGACATAGCTGGCAGCGGCGGTGACGATGATGGCGTCGTAGGGCGCGTGGGCTTCCCACCCGTAATAGCCGTCGCCCACCTTGGTTTCCACTTGCTTGTACGCGAGCCGTTGCAGACGCTCCTGCGCCTGCATTCCCAAGGGTTCGACGATCTCGATCGTATATACCGCTCGTGCCAGACCTGCCAGGATTGCCGCCTGGTAGCCGGAGCCGGTGCCGACCTCGAGCACGACATCTGTGGGCTTAACCATCATCAGGTCGGTCATCAGGGCAACAATGTAAGGCTGCGAGATTGTCTGGCCATAGCCGATGGGAAGCGGCCTGTTCTCGTATGCGTTGTGCTCCTGCTCGGGCGGAACAAACTTGTGGCGAGGCACCTGTTCCATGGCCGCCATGACGCGCGCATCGATGGCATGCCTGCCGGTTTCGGTGCCGCTGTCAGCAGTCAGTGCTGCGATCTCCTTGACCATTCTCGCCCGGCGTAGCGCAAAATCGTCGGCGGCGTGAACACCGGAATACAGCCACGCCAATACAATTGCTGGAATCAGGATGCGCAGCCAGAGCGTCATCGGTTTCACAATGGCCCCTGTTGCGTGACCTACCGTAATTCTACGCCTCATGCGCGGGCTGGCTTCGCGTCATACACGTCCGGCGGTCCGTCATGCATCAGGCCGGCCCCTCGCTATTTTCGAGCTGGCAAACGTCCGCATCCTCCGCGCTGAGTGATTGAAGTACCATGGCGCAGCCGCATGTCCTGTGTAACTCGTCCCGCGTTGCTCAGCCGGCGGCTGTTGAAGTCCGTTAATTCCGCTAGCGACGTCCACAGGGATGCTAATCGTGCCCGTTAATTCTGCTAGCGCGGCGCCCCACTATCTCGTGCGACATAGCGCGGAGAGAATGATTCACTGCCTCGCCCATTCGAATATGCGCGCTGTCCTAAAACAAGGTTTTTTCCCACTATTGCACCATCTTTTATTTAGGATAGCTTTGTATTTTTTGGAAAATTGAAGAATGACGCATTAGCGGAATTAACGGGCAGGTCCAACGCGCTAGCAAAATTAACGAACATCTCGCCGTCTGCCCGTTGCCGAAACGCAACACTGTCCAACGCAGCGATTTCCACGTCAATCCCTTTCTGGACAAGCTTCACGGCGTTTTTCCCGCTAGCATGATCTATGGACACCGCTAGCGGAATTAACGGACAACAACAGGTTGTTCGACGCTTGTCGGCATACGCCCAAATGTTCATAGTCCAGAGGACCGCGGCAGGCGCCGAACAACCCCAAACTAGGCCGGGCATCGGGTTTCCGCGGAGGCGGCCATTCGGGTTAGGGGGTGTGTAGTTCCACGCGAATGATCGCTATGTCTTGCTCTGGAAGGCGAATGACGACAACGGGTCGCAATACGCATCCGCTCGCAGCAGAAGTGTCAATCGCAGTTGTCGACGAGCGGATGTCAAGAAATGCCGTCGCGAGCACTGGCCGTGCGCAACGAAACGGTTTCCGGGTGGGGGCCGTACGGCCACCTCGTCGAGCTCAAAGGTAAATCGATGGAACTCTGAATGACCGGGGAGTAATCGCTTGCGCGATCGAATTGTGGCTTTCATGTCGGCTCCAGTAGCGTGAGTCACATTTAGCAAATTCACGGTTTGCGTAATGGTCTCGTCGTGCCGAAGTCGAGCATCGGACCGGGTTCGGCCAGTTTCTGCCGTTCGTGCGTCACATAGAGCGGTCCTTCGAACGGCAGGTTCACTCCGAAAGCCGCCCGATGCTGAACGCGAGAATTTCGACCATAGTCCTGAATAACATTGCGTCACCGGCAAGTGACCCGCGAAGGAGGCTGTTGCGTCAGCGCGTAACAGCGGGAACACCGAGCGACGAACATCAGAATGGTCGAAGTGGTTTCGCTCCCATGCAAGGCAGCGGAATCTGCTGCCGGAACAGTTGCATCGTTGGCCGCCGTGCCAACCACACCGTCGATCAGGCCCGAATCGGCATCGACGCCAATGTGGGCTTCATCCCAAAGTGCCATTCGTTTCCCTTCTTCGTTTGATGCATCTAGGGTCACGACTCTTCTCGGCGTTCTTGGTCGACGCTGGCGCTTCGATGATCGTCGCGTCAACCACCGGGCCTTCTTTCATCAACAGTCCGCACTACGTCAAGCCGTTCGTGGAGACCAACAAGAATGACCGCAATACGTTCCGCGAACGATCGGGTGACAGTGGCAAATCAGGAGCGGGCGATAAATCAGGCATGCTGATGGTGTTTGAGTCGTCGCAGGTGCAGATGGTTTCCGTAAGCCGGATTTTCATTCTCGCGCCGTGATGCGATGAGACTCCGATCGTCGGCGTAGCGCGATGGCTCGCGAGCGAACGGTCGAACGCTTAGGATCCCGATGCCAGGGATTCCGACGATCTTCGGCACGACGACGGATAGTGTTTCATTGTCGGGCAGGCTCTTGTTCAAAACGCGTGCGCATCAATCGTTCTAAGGCTGACCGTGGCGTTGCCTGACTGGCCGCAGTCCGAGGCGGAGCCGAACCGGGTCGCACACGCGGCCCGGCCCGACGCCTCGTCGCGGCGGTGCCCGACATCAACGGGGGCTTGCCACACGAGCAACTCACTATGCGAGACATGACATGACTGATAAACCTATGACCGTGAGCGAACTCGAGCAGCAATTAAAGCCTCGCGCCGCGGCGCGCCGGGCGGCGCTGCCGATCTCATTCGAGCCGCCGGTGATCCCCGCCATAGCGGGAGAGCGGGCTTTTCCCGCGCCAGTGAAGGGCACGTTACTCAACCGCGCGGAAGTGCGCGCTCAGGCGTCCGGCGATGCGGTGCTCGCGCCTCATGTGCCGGAGCACATTGCTTTCAATCCGCACCGTCCGGCGCTCGACGAGCGATTCCGGCGTCACGGATTCTTCGATCTCCATCTTGACCTGCCCCCGGGAAAATATCGCACGACCACCATATTTCCCCCGGATCAGAGAATTGTCTTTTCCGACACGGCGTACCCGTGGAGCACGGTCGGCAAGGTGGACCTGGGCGGCGGCTTCGGCAGCGGATGTCTGGTCGGCCCGCGCCATTTGCTGTGCGCCTCGCACATGATGACCTGGAACGCTGACGGCACAGTCAATCAAGTGACGTTCACGCCGTCATCGTTCGACGGCAACGCGCCGTTCGGCAATTCCGGCATCGTGCACTGGTACGCGTATCGCAAGGTGGTCGGCCCGAACGTTGGCATCGACGACATCGAGGAGGACTACGTCGTCCTCGTGCTGAGCAATCGCCTCGGAGACGTCTGTGGCTGGATGGGCACGCGAGGATATTCGCCCGCTTGGAACGGCCAGACGGTCTGGAGTCATATCGGCTATCCGGCGGACATCAGCGGCGGCAGGCGACCTACATTCCAGAACGGCATCGCTATCGACAAAACGGACGGAAGCACGACGGACGAGGCCGAGGAGCAACGCGCCGACGTTTTCCCGGGGCAGTCCGGCGGGCCGTTCTTCGGCTGGTGGACCGGTGACAAGGGCCCTAGGGTGACAGGCGTGCAGAGCGCGCAGAACCCGAGCACCAACCTAGCCGGTGGCGGAGTCGACATCGTCAATTTGGTGAAGGAGGCGCTTACCGCGTTCCCCTGACACGCGGTCGGTCTGATTCACGCGCGATGAGAGCGGGCCGGGAATAACACACATCGCCGGCAAATGAAGGGGGCTCCGTTCATGGCGTGGCCGGTTGAGCCGCGTCCGTTGCGCCAATTTACATAGGACGCGTGCGCCCGCAGCGCCGCCCGGGACTCGTCGCAGGACGCTCGCGTCGTTCAACGTAGCCGAGACAACTTCTCAACTGGCGCGACACTTCCTCTCGGCGGAAGCCGTCGCTGGCCGGGTTACCGCATCAACCATGTCCGTGTCTAGAGATCTCATAGGTTTTCGGGACGTACAGTCTTCCAAGACCAAGCTCTTAAAGACAGGGCAGACTCGTGGCGGGAAACAAACAACGTAAGGCAAAACGCGGCCACGAACGGTCAGTCGACATAGCCTCCTGAATCGTTGACAATCCCTGCCAGTTGTTAACCCGCGCCGAACACTCGCCGCGCCAAAACTGACACAGTCCTGACGGAGCCTTCTGTGGCATGTGATCAATGCGCGGACCTTTGTGTTCGGTACGCAATCAAACACCCTCGCGAACTACGCAGAGCGATACAGATCGCCGCGGAGAATATCGCCGATAAGACAATCGTCGAGATGGTTACTGCCCCTCCTCCGGTCTCTGTCTCGTTCGTTGAACTCGCGAAGGGCGCAGCGTGGGACGACATCGTCGAGTACCATTTTCGCTGCCGGCATTGCGATGAGAAGTTCTGGTTACACGCAGAAACGTTTCACGGCAGCGGTGGATACTGGGAACCGAATCACCCAGAATCGATACGAGAAACCATCACCAACTAACCGCGAGCGATGAACGGACGGGTCAACTTGCGTCGATCCAAACGCCAGCATAGAGATCATAGACGCGCACGTGTTTGAGCGCGGTCCGGATCGCCTCTTCCCCAATAGAGTTCAGTAGCCCCGTTGGGACGGAAATGCCGACGTGCTCCTTGTCGATAGCGAAGACTTCAGCGCCATTTCTGGAAACGGGAGCCAAGATAGCCTCCGCGTCGGCGACACTTCCCAATAGAGCCATAAGCTGAAGGCTCACAATCGCTTCACCCGCACTTCTGCGACATCCTGTAGAGCGGTGATCAAACGTTCTTCCAGATCATCTCCAACTTTTTGCCCACGGACATCGTAGTAAGCTACAAACGTCGCTGCCGGCGAAAGAACATGTTGACGTCCGAAATTGACGCGAGCGCGAACGAACGCAATGCTCAATTCGAGCGCCGCCTCCGTCTCGATGAAATGATTGGTGACCAGAATATATTCAGGTTTATCACGGGCCGAAAACTCCGGAGTGAACATGAGGCGATTCTCCAAAATGCTGTGCGCCGTCCGATGACCGCATTCCCGAATTTTAATCGACCGTTCGGCGTCAACCAGCGCGATCAGCCTCGGCCCGGGTTCGGCCAGTTTCAGACCTTCACGGCCGCCTCCAAAATACGAGGCAAAGCCTGTCGAAGTAGCTTCAAAGGAAAGGTCTCACCTCGATAAAAGAGACGAAGCCGATTATGACGATCAGAATCATGAGCAGAAGATAACCCCATTCTTTTCGCGTGGTTGGCAAATCTGTTAGCCCCCCTCCGAGCACACACAGCACTACGGCGGCTATACCCACAACCACCATCGTTCCTTTCGCTAAGCCGCCGAAGAATACCTCAGCAAATCGCGCAGCTTTCGGCATGCGATTGGGCATCTCTCTTTACTCCTTCTCGTGCAAACACTAGATTTGTCACCCTAGCGGATTTTAATCACACAGGCTTCGATCTTTATCGTAGAACGGCCGTTTTCGGGAGATCTGAAGGTCTCTTGTGGGTCGACAAGGGAAGTTCGCTCCCGGTCGGGCTGGTAACCGACGCTCGACATGGCCGCCTACGTTGCATTCGCCTACGTTGCATTCGCCTCCTGTTGTTCGCGGCCGCGACTATTCCCGTCCACAAGCGTGAAGGTTTTCTCGCAGGCGTCCGACATCAGGCGAAAACCTCTGGGAATTCGGCGCCATCCGAACCAGCCTCGGGCCATGCGCCTGCCGAGTGCCCATTGGGCACCGACATCACCGAGGGCCGACGCTTCTTCGAGCAGAACGCGCGCTGATTCGCGTTGCATTGTGGTTTTCGGTTGCTGCAGCTTTACCATGGCCAGGGCGTACATAGCAGGAGCCCAATGCTCATCCACGCCCGGCGTCAAGATCATTGCGCATGCATCGAAATCGGGGCGCGCCAAGTAAAGGTCAGCCAGTTGAAGTCGTGCCCGCTTACTGCCGCGCTCCAGTGCAAGTAGATTCCAGCGTTCTGCTTCAACAGTGTCCTTTGCAACGCCAACCCCTTGACTGTATAGCCACCCAACACAGAGCATGCTGTAAACCGACCCGCCTTCAGCAAGCGCTAGGAACTGGGGAAATGCCGCTGTCGGATCCCGCTTGCGTAATTTGAATGTTGCTTCAACGGCTTCTCGTTGTGGATCGCCTTCAAGCAATTCCCGGTCATTCGTTTTAGCACCACGCCACGACATGAATTTGGCCTGAGCCTCAGGATGGTCTGCAATGCAAAGAGCGGGCAGGCGTTCGCGAAACCATGCGAATGGCCGGCAAATGATGCATTTCACAGTGAAAGTCTCCAATTAGTATCGTGGGCAGAGGCCTCGGCAATTGATCCTCAACCAGAAATCAGTTGTTTTCCGGCCATTCAGATATGTTGAACGGCCGCTACCGGCAGATCTGAAGGGCTGGCTAGGGTCGCGTGCTGCCGATCGCCGACAGGCAGAGCGCGGCCAGTTCCGGTCAGTCGACCGGCGAAGGAGTCGGACGTTCGAAGGTCCGCTGCGCGCAGCTAAGCGACGTTCAGTCCATGATTTTGTTCGTCGGGTCGATTGCCGCTATCGATGCCTTGGCGCTCGCCTGGCGGACGACAGTTGTTGCTAGTCGCGCGAGGGCGTTAGCTTGACCGTATCAAGGTGACCAATAGGGCATCAATGAAAGCGCGGACCTTTCCTGACATGCTGCGGTGTGTCGGATACAGCGCGTGAAGCTCGATGGGTTCGCGTCTCAATGAGGAAAGTACCCGCACTAACGTGCCTGCCTGCGACTTCCACATACTCAGTTCGACGCAACTGATTGACTATTGTTGTTAGATTCAGCCTTAAAGTGCGGAAGCCCGCGCCAGTGCAAGCGTGTCGATGTACTCCCGGATGTTCGTCACTTTGCCATTCCGAACCGTAATGGCGAAGACCCAATGGTCCTCGAACGTCCTATTCGTGGCTTTGACTCTGCCCGTGGCGAAGCCGACGACCAGAACCCGGTCGCCCTGCGCTACGAATTCGGGGGGCTCCGGGTATGACGTTTCCACCATTTCGGAAGCCTTCTGAAGCAAATCCGCCAATCCCGCGTGTCTGCGGTGCGTGCCGGCCAGCGGCCACTCGCCCGGAATGATCCACTCAATGTCTTCGGCAG
>Ga0255336_101062_pt1 | contig 25264 bp, 19 predicted proteins | sample MeOH1_35cm_T3_17_FD_189102 | JGI IMG/M metagenome (GOLD analysis project Ga0255336, IMG submission 189102) | Sandy soil microbial communities from University of British Columbia, Vancouver, Canada - MeOH1_35cm_T3_179 | ecosystem: Engineered > Artificial ecosystem > Sand microcosm > Unclassified ...
ATTTTACACTTCGTTTAATTAAATTTGACAGGAGGAATTATAATGAGACTTAAAGATAAAGTAGCAATAATAACTGGTTCAGCAAGAGGAATAGGAAAGACAACTGCAGAAAAGTTTTTAAAAGAAGGGGCAAAGGTAGTTGTTTGTGATGTTAACTTAGATCAAGTTAATGAAACCGTTGCAGAGTTAAAGGCTCTAGGAGAAGTTGCTGGAATAAAGGTAGACGTTACAAACAGGGAAGATGTAGACAATCTTATCAAATTTGCTATTGAAAAGTTCGGAAGACTTGATGTAATGGTAAATAATGCTGGTATTACTGCTGATAATACTCTTCTTAAACTTACAGAAGCTGAGTGGGATAGAGTTATAAATGTAAACCTTAAGGGAGTATTCAATTGCGGACAAGCAGCTGCTGCTATTATGGCTGCGCAAGGCTCTGGAGTAATATTAAATGCTAGTTCAGTAGTAGGAATTTACGGTAACTTTGGACAAACAAATTATGCAGCAACTAAGTGGGGAGTTATTGGAATGACTAAGACTTGGTCAAAGGAACTTGGAAAGAAGGGAATACGTGTTAATGCAGTAGCTCCTGGCTTCATAATAACACCTATGACTGAAAAAATGCCTGAAAAGGTTCTTGATATGATGAAGGAAAAGGCTTCAGTTAAGAGATTAGGATATCCAGAAGATATAGCTAATGCATATGCTTTCCTTGCATCTGACGAAGCAAGCTTCATAACAGGAACTGTTCTAAGTGTTGACGGCGGAGTTGTTATGTAATATAGTAATAAATAAAAGTAAAAAATACTAGCAGCAAATATGCTGCTAGTATTTTTTATATTTGCAATATACTTGTAACTATTTTTTACTTAATCGTTTTTTTTATCATAATACAGCTATATTTTAGATGTTTAAAGTGAACTTTTATGTATATTTTTGGAATTGCGCCTTTACAACTGTACCTCTACTAAGTTATTATTGATATAATAAGGGGCAGTATATTTAAGTATCATTAAAAATAAAAAGGGTGAGAATATGAGAATCACTGCTGATTCAGCAGACATTGAAAAGTCTTTTAATAATAATATAGTTTCAATAAGGATGAATAGAGTAGAAAAAATACTTTTTGGGAAAGGCATTGGCTTTGGGAAAAAACCTGGAGATAAGCTTCCTAAAGGTACTGAATACGAAAAAATATTTATTATTGAAGATGAAGATAATTTAAGGAATTTTGAGCAGGTAATTGAAACTGTTGATGAAGAATTTTTAATGTTATGTGAGAAAATGATAACTTATATAGCTAATGAGTTAAATGAAGATCTAGATGAGAGAATTCATATTGCCTTAGTAGACCATTTAAACTTTGCAGTGAAAAGACTTGCAAATGATGAGATAATAGAAAATCCATTTATTATGGAGATAAAAGTCCTGTATTCAAGAGAATATACCTTAGCTGAAAAGGTTGCAGAGATAATGCAAAAGGAAATTAAGGTAAATATTCCAGAGGGGGAAATTGGATTTATAGCTTTACATATTCATTCTGCTAGAAAAAGCGGAAAGCTGTCTAATACTATTAAGAGCACTTACTTAATAAATTCAATTGTTGAACAAGTAGAGGTACAGAGTAAGGTAAAAATAGATAAAACCTCTTTAGATTATGCAAGATTTTTAACTCATTTAAGGTTTGCAATAAAAAGAATATTACTTAATATAGCTATTAAAAATGATTTTATTAAAGAAATAAGATCAAAATATAAGCTAGCTTATAAAATAGCAAAGAATATTTCTAAAATATTAATTGAACAGTTACAGAAAGATGTTTCTGAGGATGAAATAGCATACTTAGCTATGCATATCGAAAGACTGAGATTAGCTACACTTGAAAAATAATGAATAATATAAAAACAGCTAGCAAATTTTGGGGTGAATTTGCTAGCTGTTCTTTTAGGGGAATTATGATATTTTTACAGACTAAAACTGATAATTTCATCTTCTCCAGCGGAAACATCCTTATCCAGGTTAGTATTTAATTCTTTTATTAAATCCATATTAGTAATTAAAACTGGGGTAATTAATGAATAGCCTTTATCTAGAATAACATCTCTATTTATTTTTATAATAGGTGTTCCGGCACTAACCTTTGTTCCAGCTTCAGCCAATTGCTGAAAACCTTCACCGTTTAAGGAAACAGTGTCAATTCCTATATGAACTAATAGCTCAACTCCATTTTCTAGTGTTAATCCAAAGGCATGTAGAGTATTAAACACTAAGGTTAATTCTCCATCGCAAGGTGCGACTATTACATCACCAGTAGGTTCTATAGCAATTCCATCACCAGCTAATCTTTCAGAAAATACTTCATCTGGTACTTTGGATAAATCTATTGTTTTACCGCTTACTGGAGCAACTAATTTTATTTCTTTTGTTGAATTCTTTTTTAAAAAATTAAACATAATATATTCCTTGTAATAAGGAATATTCACATCCTTTCGTCACTTTATTTTATCGCAAAATTATAACAAATAAAAAAAGGCATAAGTTTTCTATCATAGTAAACTCATGCCTGATTTAACAGTAACACATTTATATTAGTTATTATATTCTTTAATATTATTAGTGTCAATGATTTAAAGAAATTTAAAAAGTTATTAAGAATTCTTTAAAAAAGGTATTGATTAAATGCAAAATATAGGCTAAGATAAGAGTATAAAAAAATATAGAAATTGTTTCCAAGCGTGTAACCGATTAAATTTGGGCATTAGCTGAAAAGGATAATAAGTAATGTATCCTTTTCAGCTTTTTTATTTAATCAAATTAACTAAAGGAGTATTTCAAGGATGTAAAAATCCTTAAAATAAATTAATTAAATGGAGGGGGAACCTTATTATGATGAAGTTTCTACAAAGACTAGGAAAATCATTAATGCTTCCAGTAGCTGCTTTACCTGTTGCTAGTATTTTAATGGGTATTGGTTATTGGATAGACCCTACTGGCTGGGGTGCAAACAGTGTAGTATCTGCTTTCCTATTAAAAGCAGGTGGCTCACTAATTGACAACATGGGAATCTTATTTGCAATTGGTGTGGCTGTGGGAATGTCAGATGACAATGATGGTACAGCAGGACTTGCAGGTCTTGTTTCATGGCTTGTGATTACAACATTACTAGCTCCAGGTGCAGTAGCAATGTTTAAGCACATTGATGTTAAAGCAGTTGCGCCAGCATTTAGTAAAACTCAAACTCAATTTATTGGTATTACAGCAGGACTCATTGGAGCTTATTGCTACAACAAATTTAAAGGCACTAAATTACCAGACGCTTTAGGTTTCTTTAGCGGTAAGAGAAGCGTAGCCATAGTAACAGCAGGAATGTCAATTTTAGCAGCCCTTATATTATTCTTTATATGGCCTGTAGTTTATGGCGGACTAGTAGCTTTCGGTAAGTCAATTGTATCAACAGATTTCATTGGTGCTGGTATCTATGCATTCCTAAATAGATTATTAATACCAACTGGTCTACACCATGCACTTAACTCAGTATTCTGGTTTGATGTAGCTGGAGTTAATGACCTTGGTAACTTCTGGTCAGGTAAAGGAACATTAGGAGTAACTGGTATGTATATGACTGGATTCTTCCCTGTAATGATGTTTGGTTTACCAGCCGCAGCATTAGCTATGTATCATACAGCTAAAGACAAAAAGAAGAAAGTAGTTTACGGCTTATTAATGGCAGGTGCATTATCTTCATTCTTCACTGGCGTTACAGAACCATTGGAATTTGCTTTCATGTTCTTAGCTCCACCACTTTATTTAGTACATGCAATTTTAACAGGAATTTCTGCTGCAGTATGTACATTATTACCAGTAAGAGCTGGCTTTAACTTTAGTGCAGGTTTCGTAGACTATTTCCTAAGCTTTAAGGCTCCAATGGCTCAAAATCCATTAATGTTAATACTAATCGGCTTAGTATTTGGAGTAATTTATTATGTAGTATTCCGTTTTGCAATTACAAAATGGAACTTAAAGACACCTGGTAGAGAAGATGATGATGATGATGAAGTAAATGCAGTACTTGCAAATAATGATTATACCCAAGTAGCATCTATTATATTGCAAGGTGTTGGCGGAAAAGAAAACGTAACATCCATAGATAACTGTGTTACTAGATTACGTTTAACTATTAAAGACCAAGCAGTTGTAAATGAAAAAGTTATTAAGTCTGCTGGTGTTGCAGGTATAATTAGACCTGGTAAAAACAGTCTGCAAGTTGTTGTAGGAACACAAGTACAATTCGTAGCAGATGAGTTTAAGAAATTATGTAAATAAAAAATAAACTAATATCTTAATTGTAAAAATAACCTCGATAAGTGAAATATTACTTGCGAGGTTATTTTTACAATTAACAGCGGTTACAGCAGTGATTTAAATGGCATTTGAAAAAATTACGATGAAAAGTTTAGAGTAAAATTTAATCAAATTAGTTAAGGCTTTTTCAATATGTTATAATAAGAGTGTAGAAAAACTACAAGTATACCATAAAATAAATGACAAGGTGGTATTGACTTATGAATGAAAAACTTTATTGTATAAAGAATGGAAAAATAATTTTAGAAGACCAAGTTTTAGAGAATAAGGTCCTAATTTTTAATGATAAAATAGTGGATATCATAGATGTAGAATATTTCAATGATCAAGTAATATCTAAAAAGGTTTTAAAAATTATTGATGCTGAAGGGAAATATGTTTCTCCTGGATTTATAGACGTTCATATTCATGGTTCTGGAGGAAAAGACACTATGGACGGTGAGGTTTCAGCACTGAAAACAATTAGTGAAACCATAGCTCAAAATGGAGTTACAGGATTTTTGCCTACAACCATGACTATGTCAAAAGAAAAAATATATGAAGCACTTGATACAATAAAACTTGCTAAGAAAGAAATTATTAATGGTGCAAAGATACTTGGCGCACACATGGAGGGACCTTTTATATGTGAAAAATATAAGGGGGCTCAACAGAAAGACTATATAATTAAGCCGGATTTTGAATTTATTAAAGACTATGTAGATTTAATAAAAATAATTACTATGGCGCCGGAAGAGGATCAAGAGTTTAAATTTATTAAAGAAGTAAAAAAGGATACAGACATTGTTTTGTCCATGGGACACACAAATTCAGATTTTGAAACTGCAATGGAAGCTGTAAGATATGGTATAAGCCATGCAACACATACCTTCAATGCTATGACACCTTTTGGACATAGAAAGCTTGGAGTTGTAGGTGCAGTGCTCAGAAGCAATGTAACCTTTGAAATAATTGCGGATACAATACATCTGCATCCAGATATTTATCAAATTATGCTTAATGCTAAGGGCAAGGACAAAATGATTCTTATTACAGATTCTATGCGAGCAGGCTGCATGAAAGATGGAGATTGGGAGCTTGGAGGCCAGAAGGTAATTGTTAAAAATAATTCTGCAAGACTTGACGATGGAACTTTAGCAGGAAGTATTTTATCTTTAAATAAAGCAGTTTTTAATATACTTAAGTATACTAATCTTAAAATCTATGAGGCTGTTGCTTTAGCAAGCTTGAACCCAGCAAGATTAATAGAGCTAGATAATACAAAAGGAAGCATTAAAATCGGTAAAGATGCAGACCTAGTAATATTTGACGAAGATCTAGATGTAAGCTTAACTATTAGCGAAGGCAAAATTATATACAGCAAGTAAAATGAAAGGATATTAGTGCAAGTATGCTGCACTAATATCCTTTTTCATAATCATAAGTAAAAAGTGCTTCTATGGACATGCTTGCAACCTCCATTATTATCATTTAAACTATATCTATTATACCATTTGAACATAATAATTCATTAGATAGCACCATAGATCTATGAGAATGTGATCGAGATTTTACTGAATAGAATTAAACATTATGAATAATCGTCTTAGAATTTAGGAATTTTATATTTATAATGTATTCAAATACACTGAGCACAAAAACTAATAATTTTTATATGCAGAAATAGGAATACTAGGAGGTTAAAGTCCTAAATGGACTTTAACGAGGTATAAGCCCTAAATGGGCTTATACGGATAGTCTACCGATGAGTAATCGGTAAGTTAGACTATCAGTGTTGCGAGTGTGAACGAGTATGTTAAACTACTCAGTGTTTCCGACCTAAGGAGGAAAGCTAATGTTAAAGCTCTTTTTCAAAGGAATAATTATAGGTTTAATAACTGGTATGCCCCTTGGACCAATTGGAGCACTGTGCCTAAGGACTACACTAGCAAACGGGGCCGCCTTCGGGATTGCCGCAGGCTTAGGTTCCTGCATTGCGGATTCTATTTATGCAACTATTGCAGCCATGGGCATAACTGTAATTGCTAAGTTCATAGCAAGATATCAGCATTATTTTCGCTTATTTGGCGGTTTAATATTAATACTTTTTGGAATTCATGGTATTTTATCAAAAAAAGAAGAAATGAATGAGATGCCAACTAGCAAGACTTTAGCTAAGAATTTCATGTCAACTTTTTTACTTGCATTTGCAAATCCATCTACAGTATTTTCTTTTCTTTTTGTATTTACGGGGTATGGTTCAAAAAATATTGGTCATGGTGTGAATCAAAGAATTATTTTAATATTAGGTGTATTTTGTGGAAGTTTAATATGGTGGATTATTCTTGTACTCTTAGCAGGAAGGTTTCATGAACATTTAAGCTTTAAAAAGATGTCCGTTATTAACAAGATTCTTGGCGGTGCAATAGTTCTATCAGGTTTGGCTTTAATTATTAGTATTACTAATTATGAAAGGTATACAGCACCAATTTATGTACATCTGAAGCTTTTCGAAAAGATTTTCCATATAAAGTTTCCTGCGCATTTCAAATTGAAATAACCATTTTTATACTATTTCTACATGTCTCATATTTTAAGACATGTAGTTATTTTTGCGCCCATAAAAGCTTTTAACCACCAAGGGTTATGTCCTGTTTATTATACCACTCTAATGCTTGATAGAAGTGGCTTGGCTCAAAGTCTGGCCAATACTCATCTATCACATAAAAATCAGCGTAAATTGATTGCACTGGTAAAAAACCGCTTAATCTCCTTCGGCCTCCCCAGCGAATAATTAAATCAATTCTTGATATATCTGAGGATTTTATGTTATTAATTACATTCATCTTATTATTGCCAGCCGTCTTCAGATTGCATAAGTCCCATTCCCATCCATAATTAACGAGAAAATTCACCTTCATTTTGCCAGTGCCAAAGGTTTGCCTTGTGGTGTAACTAGTCAATTCCTTTGGAAACATGGGAGATTCGCTGTTTCCTATTACTAGCAATGAAGCGTTTTCCTTAGCAAGCATTTTAACAGCATTAACACAGGCCCTGGTAAAAGATTTTCTTTGAATTAATGGCCTCTTGTTATTATCTATTGTAAAACCATAATACGTTATTTCCTTAACACCTATTTGCTCACATAGCTTAAAGAGAGCTAATCCTGGGTCCAATCCAGAGGCATACCCCTCTTCTTTATTCATTCCATTTGAAGCTGCCCATCTTCTATTTCCATCTGGAATAATACCAATATGCTTAGGTATTCGCATAATAATCACCTCATGTTATCAATCAATCATAAGATTTAATAGTAATTTCATTATTGGTATTATAAACATTAATCCCGTAATCTATCCATATGTTTGTAAAAATGGATAAAAAGGAAAAGGAAAAACCTTAAATTATTTACAAGCCTGTATAAAAATTGGTGACCTTTATATGTAGCGCATGATATAATTTTATGTATAAAAGAGAAAAATATTGCTTTAGCTGATCCTAAAAGGGAAAGAATAATATTAGATTATTGATGATTCACTTATCACTCATGAGATATGCGAGAGAATAGTTAGATACATTGATATAAATGCTTAAATTAAGATGAATTTGAAAGAATTTAAAGGGGACTATTATGCTAAAGGGTGTAATAATTAATAGACAAAATATAAAATATGCAGCCTTAGTTATTGCAGGATGTTTCATTGCCTCAATTGGTGTAAATATGTTTTTAATAAATGCAAAATTATTTAGTGCTGGATTGTCAGGTATAGCAATTTTGGTACAGTATGCCCTAAAAATTCCTGCTGGATACACTGTGCTCATAGGCAATATTCCATTACTTCTGCTTAGTTACAAGATGTTAAGTAAAAGGTTTACATTTTACAGCACACTAGGAACTCTTTCCTTGTCATTATTTCTAGTGCTTACACAGAACTTAACAAGTATAATATCAGTTCATGACACACTCTTGCTTTGTGTTTATGGAGGAATATTAACAGGTATTGGGCACGGCTTAGCTTATGCAAATCATGGGTCTGAAGGCGGCATGGATATTGTAGTAATGCTAGTTAAAAAGAAATATGACAGCTTCGATGTTGGGCAGCTAGGGTTTATTGTAAATTGTTTAGTAGTATTTCTAGGGATGTTATTAAATGGAATACCAATAGCTTTATATACACTAATGAGTATGTATATATCAGGCTTTGTTACAGACAAAATCATACATGGATTGTCAAGGAAAAAGGTATTGCTTATAATTACTGATAAGGAGCAAGAAGTATGCAATTTTATTGAAGACTGTAAGTTTCATGGAGCTGCTATATTAGAGGGTAAGTCACTTGTAGGTACTGAAAGAAAAGTAATATATTGTATAGTCCATGTATCAAAACTGCCGGCATTTAAATTTGGAGTGTTAAAAATAGATAACAATGCTATTATTTCAATACTTGATGCTTCCGAGGTAGATGGACGAGGCTTTAATACAAATATTCTATAAGATTTAACCTAACGCACAAGAAGTCCCCCACCTCTTAGCCTACCTTACTCACGAAGTGAGAGCGTAGGTGGTGGATGAATTGTTGCCCCTTGAGAAATACTATAATATAAGCTATACCTAGAATCAGTAGTACTGTATATTGAGAAGGTGAATACATGCAGTTAGACAATAATAACCATTCAGTATTCTTGATGTATTATCATTTAGTTCTGGTTGTAAAATATAGGCGTAAAGTAATGGATGATACAATATCGGCAAGATTGAGAGAAATTTTTGAGTATATAGCTCCTAAGTACAATATTAGTTTGCAGGAATGGAATCATGATATTGACCATATCCATATTTTGCTTAAGGGCAAACCTAATACGGAACTAACAAAATTCATAAACGCATACAAAAGTGCAAGTTCAAGGCTGATAAAGAAAGAGTTTCCTGCAATACGTAAAGAGCTTTGGAAGGAATATTTCTGGTCAAGAAGCTTTTGCCTGCTGACTACAGGCGGAGCACCCATTGAAATCGTAAGAAGATACATAGAAAGCCAAGGTGAGAAGGTATGAACAAAGCATACAGATACCGTCTATATCCTGATGCGGAGCAATCAGAGCTTATCAATAAAACATTTGGTTGTGTTAGGTTTGTATATAACAGAATGCTTGCAGACCACAAGGAAAAATACGAACTAAACAAGGATGATAAAGAAGCTTTAAAAAAACTGAAATATACCACTCCTGCGGATTATAAGGATGAATTTGTATGGCTAAAAGAAGTTGATAGTCTTGCTCTATCAAACGCACAACTGAACATAAATACTGCATATAAGAATTTCTTCAGGGACAAATCTATTGGCTTTCCGAAATTCAAAAGTAAGCATAAAGATAGAAAATCATATACAACAAACAATCAGAAAGGCACAATAAGGATTATTGATAATTGCCATATAAGAATGCCTAAACTGAGAGATGTAAAAGTAAAATTCCACAGGTGTATACCAGCAAATTATGAAATAAAATCTGCAACTATATCCCTGGCAGCGTCAGGTAAATACTATATATCAGTACTTGTGGAATTTGATACTGAGATAAAGCCTGTAAACCCAAGCAGTGATAAAGTCATAGGACTTGATTATTCCTCAAAAGCATTGTATATTGACAATTTTGGTATATCTGCTGATTATCCGAAGTATTACCGCAAGATGGAAGCAAAACTAAAAAGAGAACAATGTAAGCTCTCCAAGAGAATGAAAGGCGGTAAGAATAGGGATAAACAGCGCCAGAAGGTAGCGAAGCTTCATGAAAAAGTAGCCAATCAACGTAAGGACTTCTTGCATAAACAGTCAAGGCAGATAGCCAATGCCTACGATGCAGTTGCAATAGAAGATCTAAACATGAGAGGAATGGCACAGGGTTTAAGGCTTGCCAAGTCAACTAACGACAATGGATTTGGTATGCTTAGGACATTTCTGGATTACAAACTTAGCGAGCAAGGTAAACAGCTTGTAATTATTGATAAGTGGTATCCATCAAGCAAGACTTGTCATGTTTGCGGAACAATAAATAATGAGCTAACACTTGCTGACAGAGTGTGGACTTGTTCTTGCGGTATTACGCATGACAGAGATATAAATGCTGCAATAAATATCAGGAATGAAGGCTGCCATATGCTTGGCATAGCCTAAAACGATACTATAACCGTTGGGCAAACGGGGATAGCTTGGTAATCATGCCGACATTGGTTGGTACGTCCCAAGAAGCCCCCACCTCTAAGCGTCGCGTAGGTGGTGGGAGTATGTCACTTATAAGGATTTGAATATACACAGAAACACCTTAAGCTATCGATTAGAAAGAATTCAGCAGATAACTGGTAAGAACCCAAGAGTATTTTACTACATGACAAAAAATGTGCCTTCTTATATAATAGTATCATACTAAAAATTTTAGGGAGAAGGTTAAAGAGTACTATGAAAAAAATAAATGAAATTTTTAGTGATTATAAAGCAGGGAATAGTATAAATACTGCTATTGTAGAATCTGTAGTCTTTAGTAAGAAAACTAAAACACTGGAAATGAAGCTTTGCTCCGATAAATATATTGAGATAAAAGAATTTGAACCCTTTAGTAAATTTATAAGAGAAAGGTTTAGCATTGAAGATTCTATAATCACTGTAAATTATGCTGATGGAACAGATAAAAAGCCCATAGACAAGGAATTGAGAAATATTATTATTTCTCTATCAGGTAAATATCCTGCCTTAAAAGCTGTGCTGAATAATTGTGAATATGAAGTTATTAATAATACTATAAATTTTAATTTCAAAATAGCTGTATCAGACTTTCTAAAAGCCATGGATTATGATAAAAAGATTCATATTGCCATAAAAAGCTTATATGGCAGCGAATATAAAATTAATTTTGCTGATAAAGTAAGTAGTGAAGAATTATTAAGGATGGAAGAGAAGACCCGTGTAAGTGAAATAATGCTAGTGCATAAGGAAATAGTTGATACTCCAAAACTGCCTAAGGAAGTTTCTGAAAAGAAAGTGGAAACAAAGGCAGAACCAGAAGGTAAAAAAGGTGATACATCACTCATATTAGGCAGAAATTCTAAAATTAAGGAAGCTGTAATTAAAATTACTGACATAACACCGGATGAGGGAAGAATTGCGCTAGAGGGTGAAATCTCTAATATGGAAGCAAAGGAATTAAAAAGTGGGAAAACCTTAGTTTCCTTTAACTTATATGATGGCTCAAGTTCTATGACCTGTAAGTCCTTTTTAAAGCCTGGTGAAGATGGTGAGGTATTATCAAGGCTTAAAAAGGCTAAAGCTGCTAGATTATCTGGAAATGCAAGCTATAGCAAGTTTTCCGGTGAAGTTGAGATGATAGCAAATACTATTATAGAAACAGAAGGGATAAAGAAATACAATAGACAGGATAAGGCAGAGGTTAAGAGAGTAGAGCTTCACATGCATAGTCAAATGAGCCAAATGGATGCAATGACCAGTGCCACTGATTTAATTAAAAGAGCCATGAGCTGGGGCATGAAATCCATTGCCATAACAGATCATGGAGTGGTTCAAGCTTTTCCTGAGGCCCACAAGTTTTTAGGAAGAGATAATCCTGATATGAAGATTTTATATGGAATGGAAGCCTATTTAGCACCGGACAAAAAGCCTTCTGTAACAAACCAAAAGGGACAGAGTATTGATACTACCTATTGTGTGCTGGATTTGGAAACCACAGGTTTTTCACCTGTTACAGAAAAAATTACTGAAATAGGTATTATGAAATATAAGGATGGAAAGATAATAGAAGAATTCAGTATCTTTGTAAATCCAGAAAAGTCTATTCCATTAAGAGTAGTAGAGATTACAAATATAACTGATGATATGGTAAGGGATGCAGAAACCATAGATAAGGTATTTCCTAAAATGCTGGATTTTATTAAGGACAGTGTTTTAGTCGCCCATAATGCTTCCTTTGATGTGGGATTTTTAAAACATAATGCTAAGGTATTAGGCTATAATTTTGATTTTACCTATGTAGATACCTTGTCCTTAGCACATGAGCTTTTTCCTGACTTTAAAACCTATAAACTAGGAAGAATTGCTAAAAACCTTGGCATAAAGGTGGAAGTTGCCCATAGAGCCTTAGATGACGTGGATACCACTGTTAAGGTGTTTAAAGTAATGCTTGAGAAGCTGAAGGAAAGAGGAGCAGAAAACCTTCAGGATATAGATATATACGGCTCTGATGAAGCGGCTAAAAAGGAGGAATTTAAAAAGCTTAAAACCTATCATGCAATAATACTAGCTAAGGATTATGTCGGCTTAAAGAATTTATACAAACTGGTTTCCTATTCTAATTTAGATTACTTTTATAAGAAGCCACGTATATTAAAGAGCATGTTTAAAAAGTATTCAGAGGGCTTAATTATTGGAAGTGCCTGCAGTGAAGGAGAGCTTTATCAGGCAATACTCCTTGGAAAATCTGATGAGGAAATTGAAGCCATTGCTGAGGAATACGATTATTTGGAAATTCAGCCTTTAGGAAATAATGATTATTTGGTAAGGACAGAGCAGGTACCTGACAAGGAATTTCTAAAGGAAATTAACAGAAAGATTGTAGCCTTCGGAGAAAAATTAAATAAACCTGTTGTTGCTACAGGAGATGTTCATTTTATGGACCCCGAGGATGAGATATATAGGCGTATATTAGAAGCAGGACAGGGCTTTAAGGATGCAGATAATCAAGCTCCCTTGTATTTAAAAACTACTGAGGAAATGCTTCAGGAATTTTCCTATTTAGGAAGGGAAAAGGCCTATGAGGTAGTAGTTACAAATACGAATATGATATCAGATTTGTGTCAGCAGATTAGTCCTATTTCGCCGGAAAAGTGCCCGCCTCACATAGATGGCTGCGAGCAGACAATTAAAGATATTACCTTTGGGAAGGCTCACGAGCTATATGGAGACCCGCTTCCTGAAATTGTTCAGCAAAGATTGGATAAGGAATTAGATTCCATAATAAAAAATGGCTTTTCAGTAATGTATATTATTGCTCAAAAGCTTGTATGGAAATCCAATGAAGATGGTTATTTAGTGGGGTCTAGAGGTTCCGTTGGTTCCTCTGTTGTAGCTTATATGACGGGTATTACAGAAGTAAATGCTATGCCGCCCCATTACAGATGTCCTAGTTGCAAGTATTCAGACTTTACGGATTATTGCTTAAAAAACGGCTTTGACTTGCCTGATAAGCTTTGTCCTGTTTGTGGAAAAGAACTGTCAAAAGATGGCATAGACATACCCTTTGAAACCTTCTTAGGCTTTAATGGAGATAAGGAACCAGATATAGATTTAAACTTTTCAGGGGAATATCAGGCAAAGGCCCACAAATATACCGAGGTTATATTTGGAAAGGGAACTACCTTTAAGGCAGGTACTATAGGTACTATTGCAGAAAAGACAGCCTTTGGCTATGTAAAAAAGTATTTTGAAGAAAAAAATCGTACAGTAAGTAAGGCAGAAATTACTAGAATTTCAAGGGGCTGTACAGGTATAAAAAGAACTACAGGTCAGCACCCAGGTGGAATTATAGTTGTACCTAAGGGAAGAGAGATCTTCGAATTTTGCCCAGTGCAGCATCCAGCTGATGACCCAGATTCAGATATTATAACAACACATTTTGACTATCACTCTATTGATCAGAATTTATTGAAGCTTGATATATTAGGTCACGATGATCCAACAGTTATAAGAATGCTGCAGGATATTACGGGAGTGGATCCACAAAAAATACCAATGGATGATAAGGAGACCATGTCTATATTTTCATCTACTGAGGCATTGGGAGTAACACCGGGGCAGATAAATTCTAAGGTAGGAACCTTCGGTATTCCTGAGTTTGGCACTAAGTTTGTTAGGGGAATGCTTCTAGACACAATGCCAAAAGCTTTTACAGATTTAATATGTATATCTGGACTTTCTCACGGTACAGATGTATGGCTTGGAAATGCAAAGGATTTAATTGATGCTGGAATAGTCACCTTAAGTGAAGCGGTTTGTACAAGAGACGATATTATGATTTATCTTATTAAGAAGGGGCTGCCTCCAAATACTGCCTTTAAGATAATGGAGCTGGTTCGTAAAGGAAAGGCTTTAATGGATCCAATAAAATGGGCAGAATATGAAGCTTTAATGAGAGAACATGATGTTCCGGAGTGGTATATAGACTCCTGCAGAAAAATAAAGTACATGTTTCCTAAGGCCCATGCTGCAGCCTATGTTATGATGGCCTTTAGAATTGCCTGGTTTAAGGTGCATATACCTAAGGCTTATTACGCTGCTTACTTTACCATTAGAGCAAAAGCTTTTGATGCAGAATTTATGATCTTCGGAAAAGAAAAGGTTAAGGAAAAGATGAAGGAAATAGAAATGATGGGTAATGGGGCTCAGCCTAAGGATAAGGATATGTACGATGACTTGGAAATTGTCCTCGAAATGTATGAAAGGGGCATTAAGTTTCTGCCTATTGATTTAAATAAATCTTATGCCACTAAATTTTTTGTAGAGGAGGATGGTTTAAGACCTCCTTTAAACAGTATAGCAGGTATGGGAAATGTTGCAGCAGAGGGTATATATAACGCCGCTCATGAAGAAAAGCCACTAAGTTCTGTAGAGGATGTAAAAAAGCGTGGTAAGATCGGAAATGCTGGTATAGACTTACTTAAAAAGTTTGGCTGCCTAAAAGGTCTGCCAGAAAGTGATCAATTAAGCTTCTTTGATTTTATCTAAGTGGCGAAATTTTACGGAGCTCTTTAAACTTAGGCAATGAAACTCAAGAGGATTATAAATAAGGAATTAGTAATAATTGCAGTTGCAGCAGAAGTAACTGAAAATGGAAAAAAATTAACAATTGAAATAATGAGGTGTGTTATGTAATTATCCATTGATTATTTACCATAATTTGTGATATAATAATTAGGTGAGCGGATTGCGGGACTATGCAAATTTGCTTATGAAATTAGAAATAATTGTGCTTAGTGCAATAGGAAGCTTGGCAGAGCTACTTATTGCCTTCTTTTTTGTCCAGATTTAATGTGATTTCTGAGGAAACCTCGTCATTTTTAACAGTAGTTTTTGATTGGAACAAAGCTTTCATTATCTCCTGCCTATAACAGAAACAAAACAGCATAGCAACAACACCTAACATTGTGACACATAATATGGCAGTAATAAAATTTAGATTCACAAAACCTCACTCCTTTTATAAATTTTTGTTCAGGTGCAATCCGCTCACTTTTTTAATGGGGTGCGAAATCATTTATTCTGCAATTTAATAGTAGCACATATTTCATTAGAATAATTAAATAATACATAAAAGCTCCAATTTTTGTCATTAATTTCAATTAAACTTACCTTAATTTATTAACCCCCAGGAAGGTATTTCCAAAATAACATAGAATACTTATATAAGAACAAATCAATAAGGGGATGATAACTAAATGTACAATATATTAATTCTAGAAGATGATTGTATTCAGTTGAAAACCCTGTCTAATATTATTAAACAATCAGGCGACATGTATAAGGTCTATGAAGCTAAAAGTATTTTTGAAGCTTTTAAAATCGCAGATCAGGTAATGATTGATCTTTTCTATATAGATATTAATTTAAAAACTGAATCCGGTCTTAAATTTGCTAAAGAAATAAGGAAAAAAGAAGACTATAAATTAACTTGGATAATATTTGTAACGATTTATAAGGAGTATATGCTTTCTGCCTTTAAGAAAATCCATTGCTATGATTATATTATGAAGCCTTATAATGAAAAGGATATTCAAAGAATTACAAAGACTTTGATATCAGAAAGTAAGGCACAGGTTGCTGTTACGGATATAAGAGAAAAATTTATAATAGTCAATGTTAAAAACATTCAGGTAAAAATATTTGTTGATGAAATAATTTTCGTTGAAGTATTTATTAGAACATCAATAATTCATACCATTAACGGTTCCTTCATAATAGATTACTTATCTCTTAAAAAATTACATTCAATGATTGACTATAAAAATATTCTTCAAAGCCATAGATCCTATTTGGTGAATTTAAAATATATAAATAAGATTGAAAAATCTAATGATAAAACCTCTTTTAAAATCCACTTTTATAATATTGATGAAACTGCATTATTAGGAAATAACTTTAAGAAGTATATAATGAATAGGTTTAATAATGCTGAGGGTAGGGATAAAAATGAGTGATTATAAGATATTTATACTTATAATTCTTGAAGTTGGAAGCTTTATGCTTCTTTGGAACAAGATTAATAGAAAATATGAAAAGAGTTTTTTTAAAAGTGCTATAATCGTGATTATTACTTCTTTAGTAGTTGTACTAACAAATTATATTTATCCACCTTTACAGTTTTTTACAAACTATTTGTTTTTATTTATAGCTATTAAACTAGTATTCAGAAAGGATATTAAACATTTATTATTAGAGTTTGGCTTGATGCTTGCGATTTTAGGGATAATGCAGCTTGCTTTAATTATTCTTTTGAGATTAGCAGCTCCAACTTTTTTTACTAATGATGATTTCATGTCTTATCTTATTGCAAACCTTGTATGTATGCTTAGTAGTTATTTTATTTATAAATATGTATCATATGAAAAATTATTAATTTTTTTTAAACAGGAAAGTTCTAAAATATATTTCTTTTCAGTAAATCTTCTCATATATATAGTTATTGCAAAGTGGGCTTGGAATTTTAAAAAATACGAATTTTTAGATGAGATTGCTTTGTATCTTGTTATTCCAATAATATTTATATTAGCAAATTTATTTTTTCTTGAAATTCATATGAAAAATAATGAAATTAAGAAGTCATTGGAGGAATATAAAAAATACTCTCCTGTAATTTCAAAATTATTAGAGGATGTTAGAGGAAGACAGCATGATTTTAAAAATCATTTAAATACGTTATATAGCCTTGTTCTAACATCTGACGAAAAAACTTTGAAGAATACTATATCCCAATATATGATTTCACTTAATATTTCTTTAGAAAATATGGAAAAGGTTCTTCAAACAAACAATGCTGTGGTTACTGCAATTATCTACAATAAAATAAATGAGGCTATGAGCTATAATATTGAGTTTAAGTATATTATTCAAGGAGATTCTGAATTTCCTTTTAAGGATTTTGAACTTTCAGAGATTTTAAATAATCTTCTAGATAATGCCTTCGAAGCTGTTCTAAGTTCAGAAAGTAAACTTAAGAAAGTATTTTTGAATATAGGGCATTTAGAAGAGGACTGTATTATTGAAATAGGTAATACTGGAGAACGAGTAGAATTTAATGCTATTGGAAAGATATTTAATGCAGGTTATAGTACTAAAGGGGGAGAAAATCGGGGCTATGGACTATTTAACGTAAAAAAGATAGTTGACTCTTATGGAGCAAGAATTCAACTATCCTTTGAAAACAACTATACAATTTTCAGTATTAAATTAACATAGCTTATGTAATTATTCTTCTTTTAAAATTTCTGGAATTTCAGGTTCTCCAAGAAATAAAAAGGAACCATACCATGGATATACAAATGAAGTTACAGTGAGACAAAGTGCACATAACATAGATTTTCCAGTGAAACTCTTAACTAATTTTTTCATAAATTTTTCCTCCTTTAAATTTTAACACTAAGTGGTTAACATACTGCCTTTAGAATGCAAGCTACTGGTTAAAGCTAATTTAAGCTATAACTTCTTTTTAACTAGCACAAGCTGTATATTTTGCATGAATATAGTGCTGAAGCCGCAGTTAACATAGGGTGTACTTTGTAAAAATAATAGAATGATTGTCCATAAAGTTACAAATGATGCTGCTGTAAGCTTATACTGCAGCTTTTTTTTAGAATCTTTTATTGGTCTCCTTACGCTGCATATTGGGGCTCTTACTAAAGCTATCACTAAACTAAATATTCCTACAAAAAGATAGTATACTGTTGGAAGCCTAGGCATCAAAGGAGCCAGTACACTGGTGCATATAAAGAACAGGATTGTTAGAAGTAGACAATTTAATGCTCCTGTTACATGCACTCCGCCAGCAAAAACTCTTATAGACATCAGTACTAATAGAGAGAAATAGAAGTACTTCTCATTATGTATAAAATTAAAGAGTAGTATTAGAGAAACAATTTTAAAGCCTTCACTTAAAAATATACTTAAGCCATACTGTATCCTTGCTCTATCTTTAGCGTTGTTGTAGGCGTCGGTACAAATGAAGGAAGTAAGCTGCAATGCAAGCTTGTCTATCATTTTAATGCACCACCTGTATAGCAAAACAATAAATTTAAAATATAATCTTTTAAAGAAGCTTCTTTATATAATGATATGAATTGTATTATGAATTTAGTACAAAATATCTCTAAATTTGTTACTCATTAAATTACGAAAAGCAGTTAAAAAAATAATGGCTGTGGAAAAAATATTGCCACAGCCATTTAATTATTTAATAGTAATATAATTAGAAATTCCAGTAAATAACTCTTTTGCTACAGGTACAGCAGTTTGTGCCGCAAAGTAATTTGAGGAGTTTGGTTCATCTATAGTGACTATTAAAGTAACTACAGGGTCTGAGGCAGGCGCCATACCTACAAAGGATGATACATATTTTCCTTCTTGATAGCCTCCCTTTATAGGATCTACTCTTTCAGCAGTTCCTGTTTTTCCAGCAATGTGAAAACCATCAATGTAGGTTGCCACAGCTGTACCTCCAGTAACTACTTCTTCTAGATAATTTCGTAGTTTTGCTGAATTTCCCCCACTCATAACTGTTTTCTTTCCAAAATCACTAAACTCATTATCTACAACCTTGTTATCTCCATCTTTATGTTGGATATCCTTCATTATATGTGGTTTTATCCAGGTACCTCCATTTGCAACTGCATTGAAGGCCGCCATATACTGCACTTGTGTTACAGCTACTCCATGTCCAAAGGACATAGTTGCTAGATCAACTGGTCCTATGTTTTTTAGGTCTTTTATTATCCCGGAACTTTCTTTAGGTAAATCTACTCCGGTTTTATCACCAATACCAACTAACTTGGAATAATTATATAGGTTATCTTTTCCTAGTTTTTGCGCTAATTGAATGAAACCTACATTACTAGAATTTTTAAGTATATCAGAAAAACTTTGAATTCCGCGATTTTTTTTGTCGTCATCATAAATTATTGTATTTGCTACCTTTATGCTTCCAGTATCATTAAATTTGTCATTATCTGAAAGAGCATTATTTTCCATAGCAGCGGCAGAGGTTATGACTTTATATATGGAACCAGGTTCAAAAATATTTTCTACAGATCTATTTATCCATAGATCTTGTGGATTTTTATTAGATGATGCTGCGCTGTTAGGGTTATTGGGATCAAAATCAGGTTTACTAGCCATAGCTAATATTTCACCGTTTTTTGGATTCATAACCATTATATTCACTGAACTTGCCTTATTTGCTTGAAGGGCGTTATCAGCTGCTTTTTCAGCAATTTCCTGAATACGTTCATCTATTGTAAGTACCACATCTTTTCCATTTACAGGTTGGACAGAAGTATCTGTATTTGGAAGCACATTACCTTTTGCATCACGTTCTAATCTCTGAGTTCCTTGTTCACCTGTCAAAACTTTGTCATAACTTAATTCTACACCGGAAATGCCTTTACCTTCCATATTTGTAAGTCCTAAGACTTGTGCCATAAAGTTTTTGTTGGGATAATAGCGTTTAGTATCCTGTGATACAATAATTCCATTTAATTTTAGTGCTTTTATACTATCACCAGGAGCCTTTTCAACCTGTCTTTTTAAGGAAACAAATTTTAAGGCATTACCAGCACTATCCTTACTATTTAGCTTTTTTAAAATATCATTTGTATCTAAATTTAAAACATTTGCTAGATTTTTAGATATTTCATCAATATTTAAATCTTTATTTTTTATTGTTACCTGTAATAAACTTGGGTCTGCATCAATTCTATATACATCCGCACTTAAAGCCAATACTTGTCCATTTCTATCTAGTATATTACCACGTTTTGGAGTAATCGGTATTTCATGAGTTCTCTGACTGACAGCCATGTCCTTGTAGGCACTTCCTTTTTCAATCATAATATAAAATAATCTGCCCATTAAAAAGAGGTAAAATAAAATCAAGCTTGAAAATATGAATATTAATCTTCCTCTTTTACCCATTTTTTTATGTAATTTTTTCTTCATCAAAGCATCACCATTATCTTTAGTTTTTAGAATAAACTTCTATTAATTAAGTATATCACGAATGGAGTGCTAAGCAATAGAGTAAGTATATTAATTTCAATGATATATTGTTAAAATTAATTTGTAATTAACAATTAAATACTTAATAAGTATTTATATTACAACAAAAATGTTTACAAAACAAAAGTGGTGAATTTTCGCGAAAATATTAGTAAACAACGGAAAAGTAATATATATTTCCGGGAAATCGGTGATTTTTAAGTTTGAAATTGTTTACAAATTTGTATTACAATTAACTTAACGAAAACGATTACGGAAATATAGTTGTAAAATGTATGAAATAATTTACAAAGTGACGAATGAAATTTGGAGGATGAGTCAATGGATTTATTATGGAATGTAGTACAAAAGAATTATGATGCTAAAGAAAATCGAAAATATGAGACATTATTTACATTAGCAAATGGATATAAAGGCTTAAGAGGGGCGTTTGAATTTTCAAAACTAGGTGACAGAGGAAACCTAATTGCGGGAGTCTTTGATAAAAATACTGCACAGGTTACAGAGATTGTAAATTGTCAAGACCCCTTAGCACTTAATATATATGCTGAAGATGAATTAATTGATTTAGATAGATGTGAGGTTTTAAGCTTTAGTAGAAATCTTAATATGAAAGATGGAATCCTTAGGGCTTCCTTTGAAGTTAAAACAACTAAAGGCAGAATAGTAGGTATAACAACTGAAAGATTCTTAAGCAGAAGCAATGTACATAGATGGGCTGCAAAATATACTATTAAGCCTATTAATTTTAACGGAAAGGTATTTGTAGAAAATATTATAGATGGAACCATGACAAATAGTACCTTTAATCCTGTAAATGTAACCAAGCATTTTAAAATAATTGAAGCCTTTGACTTAAAACCCGGTATTGCATTAAAAAGTGAAACTATAGATAAAGAAATAGAAATTGTTGAAGGAAGCTGTATTAAGGGCTTGGGAGAAAAGGGAAACCTATTAAAAGAAAGAAAATATAACCAATTTGGTGAAAAGGTAAGGGAATTATATCAAGTTTTTGCTGAAGAAGGTAAAGAATATACCATACACAAATTAGGGGCTACATTTTCTTCTAGAGACAGTAAGGACTACTTAAATGCATTGTTAAAGGAGGAACTTGACAACTTTTTATATTATGGATATGAAAAGGAAAAGGAAGATCACATTAAAAAATGGGATGAAATATGGCAGGAAATAGATATTAAAATTGAAGGCGATAATGAAGCTCAGATAGGGTTAAGGTTTAATTTATTCCACTTAGCAGCATCAGCTTATGAGGGTGATGATAAGGTAAGCATAGCTGCCAAGGCTCTCCATGGAGAAGGTTACAAAGGCCATGTGTTCTGGGATACTGAAACCTTTATGCTGCCCTTCTTTATCTATACAAGACCAAAAGTGGCTAGAGCACTTCTCATGTATAGATACAATAACTTAAAAGGAGCTAGGATAAATGCAGCACAAAACGGGTTTAAAGGAGCTCAATTTCCTTGGGAATCCGCAGATGAAGGCATAGAGGTAACACCAAAGTGGGGGGAAGATTATTATGGAAATCCAGTTAGAATATGGACTGGAGATGAAGAATATCATATAAACTCAGATATTACCTTTGGGATTTGGGAATATTATAGAGCTACTGGGGATAAGAATTTTCTGATAAACTATGGAATTGAGATATTCCTTGATACATCAAAGTTCTGGCATAGCAGAGTAGAGTACAATAAACAAAAAGACAGATATGAAATAAGCAGAGTAATAGGACCTGATGAGTTTCATGAACATGTAGATAATAATGTATATACAAATTATCTTGCAAAGTGGAGTATTAATAAATCCTTAGAACTTGTTAAGTGGGTTAAGAATGAGGATGAAGCAATATTTACTAAGCTTTGTACTAAGCTTGGTTTAAACAATACTGATTTTGAGGCTTGGGAAGACATACAAAATAAAATCTATATTCCAAGAAGTGAGGATGGAAAGCTTATAGAGCAATTCCAAGGATATTTTAATTTAAAGCAGTATCCAATAACTGAGCATGATGAAAATGGAATGCCCATATGGCCAGAAAGTGTCAGTCTTGACAAACTTGGAGAAACTCAGCTTATAAAGCAGGCTGATATAATAATGCTGATGCTTTTGCTGAGTGAAGAATTTGATGAAGATACCAGGAGAGAGAACTATAGATACTATGAAAAAAGAACAATGCATAAATCTTCTTTAAGTCCATCCATATATTCAATTATGGGGCTTTCAATAGGAGATACGCAAAATGCATATAAATATTTTATTAAAGCAATAAAGACTGATTTAGATGACAATCAAGGAAATGCAGAGTGTGGATTACATGCAGCAAATACTGGAGGAGCTTGGCAAAGTGCAGTGTTTGGCTTTGGAGGGCTAACCGTAGATAAAAATCAGAAGCTTAATCTTAATCCATGGCTTCCTAAGGAATGGGAAAAACTAAGCTTTAATATAAATTGGAGAGGAAGCAAAGTGACTGTTTCAGTGAAAGAAGAGAAAATTGAATTAATTTCTACAGGTAATGTTGAATTAAAGGTTTATGGAAAAGATTATTCCTTAGTTCAAAATACTAATATAGTAATTAGTAAATAACAGTGTATTTATCTAAACTGTACTTACAAATATAATAGAATTTAGGTAATTCTAAAGAAAGAATTGCTAATAATTATAGTGTTTTTATATGAAGCATAGGAGGACTGCTATGGAAAATAAATCAGTGACAATAAGAGATGTAGCAAAAAGGGCAGGTGTATCTGTAGGAACAGTTTCAAGGGCTTTTAATAATTACAGTGATATTAGTGAAAAAACAAGAAATACTATTTTAGATGTTGCAGAGGAAATGGGATATAAACCTAATGGCAGCGCCAAAGGCTTGAATGCAAATAGAAGCTTTAGGCTCGGTATGCTCATCGAGGACTATAACAATGAAGGAATGTTAAACCCAATTGTTTTTGAAACTTTAATGGCCTTTAAAAATACAGCTACAAGACAAGGTTATGAAATCATAATATTATCTACTACAACTGACGTGCAAAAGTCACAGGATTTATCAAAACTCTTTGCAGAAAAGAACTTAGACGGTGCATTTATTATGGGACTTAAAATGAGTGATGAGTACTATAGACAGCTTACAAATATTGAATATCCTTGTGTACTATTTGATGTATGCGTTAATAACGATAAAACGAGCTGTGTGGGGGTAGATAACACTAAGGGTGCGTATACAGCAGTAGAACATTTGATAAGTTTAGGGCATAAAAAAATAGCTTTTATAAATGGACATAAGGATGCATTTGTCAGCTATGAAAGATTAGATGGATATTATTTAGCTTTAAACAGATATGGAATAAGTATTGATGATAGTCTGATTATTCATTCGGATTTCAGTGGAAAAGGAGGTGGTTTAGCAGCAGAAAATCTTATTAATTCTGGCAAAGAATTTACAGCATTGTTTTGTGCAAGTGATCTTATGGCAATGGGTGCTATGGAAGCTTTAGAAAATTCAGGCTATTCAGTACCTGATGATATATCTGTAATAGGCTTTGATGATATAAATATTGCTCAGTATATGAATCCTAAGCTAACAACTATAAGGCAGGACAGAGAGAAGATAGGGGAAAGTGCATCAAATGTACTTATAAATCTCATAAATGGGCAAAGCTTTGACAGGGTTTTGGTATCGCCAGAACTAATTATAAGAGAGTCTACAAAAAAAATTACATAAAATAAATTTAATTTAGGGGGAAAAATCATGAAAAAGAAAAAGATATTAGCTCTAATTTTAGGAGCTGTTATGACAGCGGGTATATTTGCTGGATGTTCTAAAAATAATAACACTCAAGCAACTGATGCATCAAAGGATCAGGATGTTGTAGTAACTCTAGGCTGCTGGGCATCAAGTGATTCAGAAACAAAACTGCTTGACGATCAAATTCAGGCCTTCCAAAACACTAATCCACATATAACCATTAAGAAACAAGTTATTACTGGAGACTATTTGCAGGGTATTCAAACCAAAATAGCTTCAAAGACAGCACCAGATATATACTATCTTGATGTTTCACTTGCCACTAAATTTATGGATGAAGGGCTTATAGATCCAATAGATAAGTATTTAGATAAAACAGATATGAATGACTTTTTCCCAAACCTTCTAGCAGGATATCAAAAGGATGGAAAAACCTATGGGATACCAAAGGACTATAACCCACTAGTTTTATTCTATAACAAAAATATGCTTGACAAAGCAGGAGTAAAGCCTCCAACAACCTGGGATGAATTAAAAAATGTTGCAGCCAAGACAACTAATAATGGTGTTATAGGTCTCACTCTTGAAAACGATCCGCAAAGATTTGGAGCATTTATACTTCAAAATGGCGGTAAAATAAATGACGGAAATTCACCAGCCTTTAACACACCTGAAACAGCACAAGCTTTAGATTTCTATTATTCTTTTGCTAGGAATAAGACAGGTGCAACTTTCAAAGATATGGGAGTAGACTGGGCAGGACCAGCATTAGCTCAAAAGAAGTCAGCAATGATTATGGCAGGGGGATGGGTAATACCATTTATGGCTCAAAATGCTCCAG
>Ga0255336_101063_pt1 | contig 25232 bp, 25 predicted proteins | sample MeOH1_35cm_T3_17_FD_189102 | JGI IMG/M metagenome (GOLD analysis project Ga0255336, IMG submission 189102) | Sandy soil microbial communities from University of British Columbia, Vancouver, Canada - MeOH1_35cm_T3_179 | ecosystem: Engineered > Artificial ecosystem > Sand microcosm > Unclassified ...
CCACATCGAACTTCGTCCCGCGCCTTGCTTCATCATGTGCACTTCTATCGCAGCGCGAGACAACCCGTTTCGTTTCATCTCGAATAGCGCGGGATGCCGATCCTCAAATAGACCGGGACGTAACAACGCAAGCGTGCTTCGCGAGCAAGTTGACCTGACAGGTTACGCTCCTGCCGACCGCAAAGAGGTCGAGTCGCTGCGCGCCGAATTCGATCGCCAGCACGAAGATGTGCTACCGGCCGACACGCCCACGCTCGACGATCTCGAGAAGAGGGCCGATAGCGCATATAGAGATTGGGAGAATGCGCGCAAGCGGCTAGGCCAGACAAACGCACCGGCCAACATCGAGAGCCAGGTGACAACCCAGCGCCAGGCCTACGAGGACAGAGCCAACAGCCTCCAGGCTGTGAACGACTGGGCGGCATTCACCCGGATGCACTATCGGATCGTCAAGGGCTGTAACGAAGCGTTAACACTGGGCTTTCTGGCGCTGCTCGCGATCGGCGTGTTCTCCTGGGCCGTCGGACAAAAGAAGGACGCTCCGGCACAGATATTGTTCGTCCAGCCATTCCCCGCGCCTCCGCCATCGCCCCGTACCTTGCCGCCAGTAGCGGCGCTGCCGGCACTGAGTCCGATCCTGTTCGATACCGGCAAGGCGGAGCTTTTAGCCGAGGGCCTAGCGGAGCTCGCGAAGGCACGCGACTACCTGCGCGGTCATCCCGACACCGGCGTGCTGGCCCTTGCCTACACCGACACGCGCGGCGGCCGCACGGTCAATCGTGCACTCGCGGCGCGGCGCGCAGATGCCGTACGCAGTGCCCTGATTGTCGAAGGTGGGATTGCCGCCTCGCGCATCTTCGTCGCCGAGTTGCCGCAGACCGACCTGCCGACGCTCACAGGGCGGGCTGTCGACAGCCAGAGCAACCGCAGCGTGCAGCTCATGCTGCTGGCGATGCCGGTGCGCGGACGCTGAGGGTTTCAAGGGGCGGCGGTCTCTGTTTCCCCGACGTGGGTTGGGTCATCCGCACTTGCCGCAGGCCCGATCCTCTGTACCCGCCCATGCTGCGGCCTGCCGCCCGCGAAAAGAGCCGCGCGATCCATGACGGCGCCAACGACAACAGGCGCAACCCGCTAATGTCGATTGCTTGAGGCAGCAGTCGGTCGATACTGTTGAAAAAGTCGCTGACAGCATCTCGCGCGAGGTTTTCAGGGGTCTTCTTACCCTTATCCGGCGCTCGCGAGCGGTTTGTGGGTTGATCTGAGAGGTCGATTTTGTCGCAAGCGGATTGCAAAAACCATGCAACGACTTTTTCAACACTATCGGCCAAAAAGAGACCTTCGTCCGATGCGTTGCCAGGACATTCAGACGGCAGTCCCGCTCAGCAAGCGGTCATTCGATCGCCGCGAGCCAGCGTTGCGCCATCGGCCTTCGCGGACATTCGTCCAAGTCGTCCCGTAAACTAATATCTAGCTCTTTTACTACAATTCGGAGTTGGCTGGCCGTGATGGGTGCATTTCTGTCAAACTTTCGAAACTTGCGGCCACGCAAAAAGGCGACCGACTCAACGATGACTAAGGACATAAACAAACACTCCGCTTCTCCATGAACTGGGTGCGGCGGCCACTGACCTAGCACGCTTTCTTGAAGTTATCCTATCTCTGCCGCCTCTCATCTAAAGGACGATCATCATGGCCAGAAAAGTTTTTTTCAGTTTCCAATATGAAGACGTTCATCGCGCTATGAACGTGCGAAACAGCTACGTGATTGCGTCTGACAACAAGGTGGGATTCATCGATAAGGCCGATTTTGAAGAAGTAGAGCGCAACGGCGATGCAGCTATCAAGAAATGGATCAACGATCAGTTGCACGGCACGAGTGTTACGGCTGTTCTGGTTGGCGCGACTACCGAGAAGAGCAAATGGGTGAAGTATGAGATCGAGCAGAGCATTGAGCGTGGCAACGGTATCCTGACTATCGACATCAGCAAAATCGAGGACCTCAACGGAAGAACGACCGATTGTTGCTCCCTCCGCGTACCCGGTTTTCCACACTTTTTGTGGAACAAAGACAAAGGCCGCGAGAATCTAGGGCAGTGGATTGAAAACGCGGCAAAGGCGGCAGGGAAGCCGTGATCTAGTTACCTTCTCTGGTACTAGAAGTCGAGTAGGGTGAGCTGTAGCTATACCTGCCACTGTACGGTAACTGCGGCTGTCACATGCGGGACAAGCTGCAGCCGCTGCTGCCGAATTGTGCCCACGTACTGGTGCAGGGCATCTAGCCATATCCACGCCAGCTTTTTTATTGGGCAGTCACCGGCACTACGACAGACAATCTGTGATCTATGGGCCGACCTGAAGCTCATCGACCGGTTCGTTCGGAGTGCGACGTCGGGCAGATGCTCGCGGCCTCTAGAAATCGCCTGACGCCCACCTAGGCTAGATGCGGTCAATTTATCGCACCCTGTCTCAGGCATGGATGAAAGCGCTCATGTTTTGGCCAAATACAGCCAGGTGCGCCCGGCTCCTGCGCACACCGGACACGCATGGAGCGATCGTCAGCGACTTGGCGGCACATGCGGCTGTTGTGTCCTGTCCGCGCCGCGCCACAACCGGCATGGCCATCAGCAGAACGCTGAGATTCGGAGCTACAGGAAGGGTTGTCAAGCCCAGGATGCTGCAGGACCGGCAGATCAGCGAAGCCTCCAATTTTAGACGAGCGACAGATGATGTCCCCGCATCGCAGCAACATAGGCGCGTACGCTGCAATTTCGCGTCAAGCACCCGGTCATCTGTGAGCTTGTAAGCAGGCCCGGCTGCACAACGGCACGCGAAGGACTTGAAAGGCGGCAAATGCATCTTCGGTAAAATTTGTGCCTCAGCTGCATACCGGAGAACCCGATCTCTGACAAGCCAGCGGACATGTCTGTACCTGACCGAGCCAGCGGAAGGCCGATGAGCAGCACACGCCGCTGCCGTCCGGAGTTTAGTTGCGCTGGATTGCCGCTGCATCGTAAGCTCCTAGACGATTGGCGCTGCGCAGACACAGTGTACGATGTGGGATACGCCTATCTGCCGTGTCTCCTCGTGACGGCTCAGCCAGATCGGTCCAGCAGGCATCGCAGGTATACTCTTGCAAATGATTTTCGAACCCGGGGGCATGTTTATGTCAGGATCAGGTGGTGGCGGAGGCGGATTCGATGCTCCGGCGGGTACGTGCCAGACGCTGGTCATCGATACGCAACTGATCTCCCCAAAGCAGGGTGTCGTCGAGCAGATGCAGGTTGGCGACATCCTCACGGTTAAGGTTTCAATCGAGGGTGACATAACCACGGTCGTGGTTATGAAAGACGGCGCCATCGCAGGCGGGCTCACTGCACCGCTGCTTCAGCGACTTCGTCAGTGCATCGACGAGGGTACGCAATACACAGCAAGAGTCACCGCGAAGAAAGAAGGCCTCGTTCGTGTTCGTGTTTCGGCAATCCAACTGTGACCAAGCTTCCCATGATCGATGTGGTAGGTGGGGTCTATGAAGAGCAGTGTCTGAAACCCCAGTGGCATGAGGTGTTTGGATCGGCTGGTCGCGCGGCGTCTGCAATCGCAGCCATTGGTGGGCCGGGACTTGTCAGACTGCACAGTTACGTCAACGATCAGTTCGAGGACGTCATCGCGACACGATGTGCACTCGAAGGCTCCCGGTTTGCCGCAACACATGTCCAGCGCATAGGCAGCTTCCATTATTATCACGGCCTCGCCACCCCAAGAATAGTGTCGCCTCCGGCTGGCGCCCCTTCCATCGTCGTCCAGGCGAGCCGGATTGTACGCTTTGGCATGCTCGAAGGCGAAGCGGTTGTTCATGCAGACGAGGCTGTCTACGATCCGCAAGGGGTTTATCAACCCGAGGTGTTCGCGCACAATGGATCAACGGCCAACCGGCTGGCCGTTGTGCTGAATGATCGGGAAGCGGTCGCCATGACCGGCCTTACCGACGTAGCACTCGAGGAGCTCGCCGAGGCTGTCCTTAAACTGAACAACGCCCAAGTGGTGGTTATCAAGCTGGGGCCGATCGGCGCCTTCGTCTTGGAAGGCAACCAATCGGAGCGTGTTCCGGCCTACGCCTCGGACTCCGTCTGGAAAATCGGCTCGGGTGATATCTTTGTAGCTCACTTCGCCTTTCGCTGGATGCATGAACGCAGACCAGCAGCAGAGAGTGCGGTTCTCGCGTCGCAGGCCACTGCGCAGTTCTGCAACAGCAGTGGCTTTCCTACGCCAGCAAATTTTGATCGCTTCGCCGGCTCACCCATTCTTGTTAAGGAACGTCATCTCAAAGGCTATCGTCCGACCGTGTATCTCGCCGGACCTTTTTTTACCCTAGCGCAACTATGGATAATCGAACAGGCACGCGACAGCCTGCGCGGTTTTGGACTTGAGGTATTTTCGCCCTATCACGATGTGGGCCACGGCAGCGCCGACGACGTTGTCGAACTGGATCTGGACGGTATCCGAAAAAGTGACATCATGTTTGCAATCGGTGACGGTCTGGATTCAGGCACGATTTACGAAATCGGTTACGCAAGGGCACGGAATATTCCCGTCGTGATGTACTGCGAAAATGAATCCCGGGACAATCAGAAAATGATGGAAGGATCCGGTTGCATTCTTTGCAGCGACTACGTGAGTGCCATCTACAAGACTCTTTGGGTGGCCATGTCATCATGAAAACCGCGCTATTGCTGTCTGGAGGGATGGATTCGCTATGCATCGCGTGGTGGAAGCGGCCTGAGGTCGCAATCACTATCGACTACGGACAGTTACCTGCAAGCGCGGAAATATCGGCTGCAACGTCTGTGTGTAAGGCGCTCGGAATCGAGCACCACGTCGTGAGGGTGGACTGTAGGCCTCTCGGTTCGGGCGACATGGCGGGCAAGCAGGCCGACACCAATGCGCCCGCGAGCGACTGGTGGCCTTATCGCAACCAGCTGCTAGCCACGCTTGCCGCAATGAGAGCGATCAGTCTGGGCGTTACCCATCTGCTCCTTGGCACCGTTCTATCCGATCGCACGCACAAGGATGGCACACCAGAATTCGTCGATCTATTGAGCCGTCTGTTATCCATGCAGGAAGGCGGAATGATGGTGGAATGCCCCGCTATCCATCTAAAAACTTCGGACCTTGTGCGCCTTTCCGGAGTGCCGCGGTCCCAGCTCGCCTGGGCACATAGTTGTCACAAGGCAAACGTGCCATGCGGCCAGTGCCGCGGCTGCAACAAGTACTTCCAGACGCTGCAGGAGCTAGAGGGAGATGTGGAAAGACCTTGGCAACCCGAAGCCACGAACTGAGCCCGGCACTTACACTCCCCTTCAATGGACTGAGGGAGAGGCTCTCCCGCTTGCAGGAGACAATGGCGCGGGTAAAGGAGAGGATGGCACACTGCCGCTCGCTCTGACGTCATTCAGAGCGCTTGTCGCAAGCCGCCGTACCCGCTACTCGCTTGGTGCTATCGACCTTCCCGAGCTAAGTGATCTGTTTTCTCTCACCAGCAGGATCGCATTGACAGGCCCCAACCCGCTTGGCTTTGCCCTTACCCAGCGCCCCGCTCCATCAGCGGGCGCAATCCATCCCCTGCATGTGGTGGTGCAGCTTCCTGGCTGTCCTAGACTTTTCCGCTATGATCCACTAGCACACGCGTTGCGTACGCTTGTCTGTCGGGTCAGCGCGGTAGAGCTACGGGACGCCATGAACCGGCTCGTTGACGGAGGAGATGGCGCGCTGCTCCTCTTCGTTGCGGAGCCTGCAAAAACTCTCGCCAAGTACGAAGACGGTTGCAGCCTGGTCTGGCGTGACGCCGGCGTACTTCAGGGATTTTTTTCAATGGCTGCTGAAGCGCTGGCGCTCAATTTCATACTTCTCGGCGTCACCGGAGAGCCATGGGTATCGCAACTAGTCGATGAGCGCGGCCTGGTTGGGGTCGGAGCGGCGTTTGTGGGAACCCGTGCGCAAAGCGGTCCCAGATCGCCGTGACTCTCCTGCACGCATCCGCTTGCGGGTAGCCGCGGGCGAAGCCATCATCTCAAGCCAGATGACAGCATCGAGTTCTGAGGCACGCACGCCTATGGCGTGACTGAATTGCAGGAACTGCTGCTCGAGTTTGAGGTAGTCACGCTCCACGGTTAGTCCGCGTTCGAAAAAGCCTGCTACCGCGCCGGCGCGAAGAATGTGGATGTCAAGAATCGCGACGTCATCCGCATCAAGCCAGTTACGACTCACCCACGACGCCGTCTTCGGACCAATGCCAGGTAATTCCATCAGCCAGTCGCGCAGCAGCCTGCCAGAACCCGTAGGTGGCTCACCTTGTGCGAGCGAAGCGAGCGCGCTGGCCAGATATCTCGCCTTCTGCTTCGCAAACCGGTAACGGCAGGAACGACCATTGATCTCCATCGGCTTTGCCAGCTCCTGATAGAGGCAATCCTCGTCAGGCGTACCTTCAAGCAGTCCAGCAGCCCTCAGCCTCCCGAAAGCCGCCACACCCATTTCCGCTGGCATGCCATGCCCACCCAGCAGGCAGGCGGCAACTTCTTCGGCAAGGCTTTGACCGAGACGGTACTGTATTGCCTGACCACTCACCCGGCGGGCGAGGACCTGGTATGCCCAGTACGCAGGCGTAGGAAAAGCGTCGACCGCGCCCCAACGCACACCAGGAAGCGCTTCATCTGATGCGGCCGGGAATTCAAACTGCACGACTGACTGTGAGAGGAAGACTGCGGCGTGCTGCGTCATGGCGTATTGGTTTCAGATCTGGACTGCGCGTGCTGCGCATCGCGTTGCTAAATTTCAGGCGCACTGCGGAGTAGTGCACACTAACTCCCGCGCCCCGTGTCGACTGGCCGGTTGACCTTGGCAATTGCAGATGAAGCTCCTCCGTCACAAACGCGCTTCATCAGTTCAAATGTGTCGCGTACGCGGCCGATCCTGCGCGATAGCAGGTTTTTCCATGCAAGCCTCGACTTTCGCGAGAAGGCTGGAACTCTGTCTATCCTTCCCAGGATACCGCATGTCTTGCCATCGTCAAGCTCATTTGCTTGTGAATGCGAAGTTTATGTCGACGATCGCCTCATGCCGCTGTCAAACGAGCGCGACACCGTACTCATCTCTTCTTTCGTCTTCCGAAAAGTGGCGTCCATTCGACATCGCCCACTGTCCCTGTCATCCACACCGCGGTGAGTGTCTGGGTCGGAATGTTGACCGGCGTAGCCAGTAACATTCCACGTTCACCATAACCAAGCGCCCTCTGCTCCACTATGCCGGCATCAAGCGGTGTAGCGCGCGGTTGCGAGCGCACAAGGTCCGTACCAATTTGCCGGCAGCGTTCCATGAACCGGGTAATCTTGCCCGGGTCGACAGATGCTTTCTCAAGACAGGATTGCGCATAGGGAAGTTCGCTTTCGGGCAGGTAAGAGAATACCGTCGCATTGAGGCCCAGTTTCTCTGTGATTCCCGAGACCGCGTCCAGCCCCTTCTGCCAGGCCGCGACAAAAGCAAACGCGACGGGACGCTTCAAGAGTAGTTCCTGCAGCCTCGGCTCAAGAGGATCGCGTTTCTCGCCAAGCTCTTCGCGCCTGAGATCGTCCCTGCCAAACCATGCCGCCATGATGTCAGTCGCCTGGTTGCCGGAGGCTGTGAAATTGTCGATGAATACCAGCGGTTTCCCGTCGCCCTTTTCTGCATATTCATCCAGCGAACCTACGCTCGCGACCAGTTCGTACCCGAGATCGCGCGCGAAGTACGCATCGATCACACTGCTGTCTTTCATGCTCCCGAAAGGAACAACCCAAGCATCCCTGAATTCGTTATGCGATTCGAAGAATCGCTGAAGCGCCGCGACCGTGTCCTGACGACCGAGAATCCTGAAGTTTTCCAACAACGTGATAGCGCAATCGATGTGATCCGGGTGCTCAAACTGTCGCAACCATGCTTTCGTGCGCTTGTCTGGAGTTATGCGAAGCGCCATCGGCAGCGGCGAACCGTCTGCCTCCGGCAACACGACGGGCTCCTGAAAACTCTTGCGCAGATTCTCAAATCTGCTGAGCCTCCTGCCTACGTCTGGCGCCACCACTCTCTCGGGCATCGGTCGGAGATCGAACGGCAGTTTGGAAAAATATCCGGCGTCATTGAGACGCGTCCTCATATCCTGAAGCTCGGCGCGGTTGCGTTTGCTCGTGTCGGTGAACCAGCTCGGCAGACGCGCGTCCTGTTCGGTACGAACCAGCTTTTCAATTGCGATGTAAACGAGGTCTGCAACTTCTTGAGAGCAATATATGCTGGCTTTTGGCTGCCCCGACATGTACTGCTCGGCCCAGTCGCCACGTACTTTCATACTTCGCGCCAACTGGACAGATCCTCCACTCTTCTGTATCAGGAAGGCGCGACCTGTACGCGTTTCTCCCGCGATTGGACCAGGAATATTGACCATCATCATGGCGTCAAGTGCGGTCCGCGACACCCCGTGCGCGTTGCCCAGAGTCTCCAGCATGACGTGGATTTCGTCCCGAACCTTTGCCATGAGCGCTTCCTGCTCCTCGGGATGCCTCAACAACTCGAGGAATGCGTCGAGCCCCTCTTCACGGGGATCTGCATCTTCCTCGAACACGTAGTCCCCTGGAAACTGGAAAGCCTGCACCCAGAGATGGCGCTCGCGGATAGCCTTTAAGAGATACCCTGCGCTTGCGAGGCACTTGCGCGCTTCGGCATTCAGGCTGGCCGCATCAAGTTTTAGCGCCTCGATCAGCGCGGCGTCGGAAAAAGCAAGCATGGCGTCATCCGCATGCGCGTAAAGGAAGTGAAGAAGCTGGTCTGGCGTGACGAGCTTCGATATCGCACGAACGAACGCGCGCACCATCTGCGCAACAGCTGTTACTTTTGGATGCCGGTATATTTTAGTGTCCGTCAGAACCTGTGCTAGTTGCAACTCGTTGAGTACGGACGCTCCTGAAATCTTGACCCCGAAGAGAAATGCATCATCTTCTTCCTCAAGCCTGACCTGACCTGCAATCTCCTGTGGCAAGGATCCGGCGCGCATCTTGCGAACTGCGAGCTTCTGCATTAGTCGGGGAATGTCCAGCAACGAAGGCGTCCCCGCCAAGCGCGCATCTCGCACCAACTGATCAAGCAAGTCCACGTCATAGGGACCGGAGACCAGCTCATGCAGCAGCGGCCGGCGATCATCGATCTTGCGCCCGATCAAGGCACTCGCGATCAATTCGACGACCTGCTTTGAGATCTCCTGACGATTGCCGCCCAGATGCAACCGGGGTGCGTGCGCCGAAAGTAACTCGTCGAACAGGCAGCGCATCGCCGGGGATCGGACGATGTAATACGCCAGAATCTCCGAGAAATTGCGATCGTCCCCGAATCCATCTTCAAGCAGCGCTTTGGTGAATTCGCTTGAAACCGTCAGAAAAGCGGGAAGGTCCTCTAGTGCGCTCTCCGAAACGCCTGAAAACGCAACGTGCCCAACATCGTGCAGGAGCGCGGACAGTCGCAGCAACTGAGCCCAACTGTCATCAATCAGAGGAGATGGGTTCTCAGAACTCTGTTGCTCAAGCTTCCAAGCAGTGTTGAGTGCCGAAATGAGCTGCTGCATTTGGAAGAGCATTCCAAGGGCATGCTCAAACCGGCTATGACCAGCTCCCGGGTAGATCCAGTGCACGACGCCCAGTTGCCGGACGAATCGCAATCTCTGCAGGAGCGGGCTGTCAAGGAGGGCGACCTCGACAGGCGTCAGGACGATGGTTCCCCAGAGTGCGTCATTGACCTCTTTGCGGCCAATCTGCTTGCCCTTGAGCGCTACCGTATACGGCCCCAGAAAATGCTGGGCCAGATCTTCCGCAACACGTTCCACTACGCCCAGACTTAATTCGTCGGCCACCGCACTAGCCCGCCACTACTGCAGGCGATTTCGGGAAGTCCTCTCCTACCAGTCCCTCAAGAGTGTCTGCCCGCAGAGGCGAGCGCCTGAGATATGCGCGCGCGCGTTCTTCACTCATTGTCAGCCGATAGCTTGGCCGCGGCCCAACATCCGCAGCGAGCAGACCACTTTCCCTTGCTGCCAGAAGTGCGTTGCGCAATCTGGTCGAATTGCCATGCAGGGGGTTGCGGTAAAAAGTGAAATTCGGCGTGACGTTCAGATTGCCCTTCTCGACTTGGTCAATCAGCTTCTCATAGATCCGCTCGAAACGCTGATCCAGCGAGCCATCCTCGGGCATCTGATCGATCCGTCGGACCTTCAGCACGGCAAGAATCGCGATCAGGAACTGTTCAGCAGTCAGAATGTTTCGCATGTATTAGACCGGAACATGTTGCATGTGGACATCGCGCATATGCGCTTCCGCTGATAAGGGAGCAGCATTGCAGAAAGGTATATTATAGCGATAATAATCGCCGGCGGCCTCCTTCGCAGACCGGTGCACTCGAAGAATAGCGCGAACAGCGGCTGGAATGACAGCGCTAGGTGCCGCATTCCCGTCAACGACAGAGCAAGTTTATGGCAGACAGACCACTCTATGAACTGGCGATCCTTGGCGACGCCCCGGCCGAAATACGCGATGCGCTAATCACTGCTCTCAGTGAAGGTGTTGCTGAACTCGGACTTGCGATTGGAAGCACCGTTTCACTTTTCCAGGGGCCACCCGAGAACTTCAGACCCGAGGGAGAGCGTTGCGCGGCAGCGCTGTGTTTTCAGGTCGACCGTGAGAGTGAGGAAAGCCTGCGATGGCTCATGAACCGCAACATACCCATTGTTCCGGTCGCCACAAAGACGTCTGCCTTCGTGACTGAACTTCCGGCTGTGCTGCAGCCCCTGAATGGCCTGTCGCTCGATCGGGTCGACGCGAAGGCTCTGGCGAACGCTCTTCTGGAATGTGCTTCGCTACTGCCTCGGCAGCGACGCGTGTTTCTCAGTTACCGGAGAACTGAATCCACGGAAGCCGCCCTGCAACTTTACGCTGCACTATCAGCGCGGCTGTACGATGTTTTTCTGGATACCCATGGGATCTATCCGGGGCGGCATTTCCAGGAGGTCCTCTGGCAGCGCCTGTGCGACTCTGACGTGCTGCTCTTCCTTGATACGCCAAGCTATTTCGAAAGCCGATGGACGTCGGCGGAGTTCGGCAAGGCGCAATGGCGCGGCGTCGCGGTGCTGCGCGCAGCGTGGCCGGGCGTGGCGCTGGATCCCCGCGCGCAGTTGGCGACCACGCACAGTCTCGAAAATTCGAGTTTTGTGACCGGCACTAAATTGCTCACAGAGGCAGCTGTCAGCGCTTTGTGTAACGAAGTCGAAAGGCTGCGTACCATAAGCGTGACCTCGCGCTACCAGCAACTGGTCTCCACGCTCGCCGACTCTGTGCGCCGTGGAGGAGGCCGTATCGAAGGCACATCGTTGCGACGAAGCCTCATTGTCTCTACGCCTATGAGACAGAAAATCGCGGTGTATCCTACCTTGGGTGTGCCAACGACATACACGTTGCACGAAGCCACGCTAGACGGCCATCCCTCGCCCGTTGCGGTCCTCTACGAGGAAGCGGAAGTTGAAGAGCGCGAGTGGCATGCTCACATGAAATGGATCGCGCAGTATCTGAAGCAGGCGGTGCGACTGGTCGACAGCTACCGGTCCGGATCGGCATTTCAAGACTGGAACTGAAAATGGACGCTATTTTCCTGTCAGCGAGCATCCCGCAGCCGGGCCGCCAGTTCTACGGGACTGCTGACCCGCTCCTGATTCACCATGCCGTTCGCGCGTTCCTTTCGCTTTCGCTGGGGCGGCGCCGGATTGTCTGGGGAGGTCATCCGTCCATTACGCCGATGGTCCAAGCGGCCTGTCAGAGTCTCGGCGTTGCCTATGCGCGAGCTGTCACGCTATACCAGTCGGAGGAATTCCGAGGAACATTTCCTGCCGAGAATAGCGACTTCCCGGATATCGTTTATACGCCAGCCCTCGCCGATCGAGCGTCAAGCCTCAAACTTATGCGGGAACAGATGCTGGCAAGGCATGACATCAGTGCGGCCGTGTTCATCGGTGGAATGGAGGGGGTTCTCGAAGAATATGGGATGTTTGTCACATCCCACCCCAAGGCCCCGGTCGTCGCTGTCCCCAGGCCAGGTGGCGCATCGCGTGAAGTCGCACTGCAACGCGGCTATGATGAAATGACCGACCCGTTCCCAACGGACTTCACGCGTCACTTTATCGACGGGCTGGGTGTGCTTCCCTCTGAACCACGTGTCTAGTTGGGTTGCACACCATCGAATGACCTTGAGCTGCGAGCCTTGCACACTGCCTCACTGGCAATTGACGGGAGGATCGCCCAGTTGCCCTTTGGCGTTCACGCGTCAATGTGCAACGACCCGACTGCCAGATGCCTTCACACCGCCACAGCGCATACATCCAGCCCGGGTCTGTTGGTCGTGTCAGGGCGATACACGGCAGCAAAGTGATTCTTTCCCTGCACTCCGGAAATCCCGCGAAGATCCCGGATGCGCTGAGTGCCCAACGGGATGGCGACAAGATAAGTCCTCCCGACCTCGACCAACCTGCACGTACGCGACCTGACTCATGGCGATCAGTAATCAGTGATCTTCTCTGCCTTTGAGGAGCGGCTTAGCAGCGCACAAAGCTCTTGCCAAATGGAGTCGACTTCACTTGCTGCGAGTACGATGAACTTCGAGAACTCGTTCGAATAGCAGGCAAAGTTTGCCTACGAGAACTCCACAAATCTGGCACAAGAAACGAGCTCAGTCTCGACTGCCAAAAAATAGCTCCAGTGCTTGGATGTTGTTGGCATAGATGTCTGCGTTGAAGTTTTGCAGTTAGCATGCGCAACGAACAGGCCGATGTGCAATAAGTGCCCGACAAATTAAATGACTGCTTCGCGGCTTATACGTGGATGGCTGCTCAGGGTCGAAACTATTCGATCAACTCGCTCCAAACGCATACCCCGTTTCGCATGCCTCCTTTAGCTCGCGCCATCTCGCACACGCGCCCATTGACGATAGGGGAAAGGCGGCGGGCTAGGCCACTTTCCAAGCCGCCTAGCCTTCTCCACTTTTACCCTGCGCTGCTCGTAAAGTCCCATCTCTCTCAAAATTCTTCGCACGTTCGCCGCCTTGTATAACGTACCGAACTCGCGCTCGATCAGCTCAATCACCAAGGCGACTGACCAGGCATAGGGAGTAAATCCGTTAGCCTTGGGGCCGCGGCGGACAAGTAAGCCCAGTCGTTGCATTTGCTTGTCTGTCAACCCAGCAGGTCGCCCACGTTTCCTCTCGCGCCATGCGTTGGGATCGTCAGCAAGCATCCTGGCCCATCTAGAAGCGGTCTGGCGACTGACTCCAAACGTGCGCACAACCTCCGCCTGTGACACTCCGCGCTTGAGCATTCGCATACCCTTGCGCCGACGGTCCTCAAGCCCCTTCGTTTTCTCGTTTGCCATGCCTCAGCCTCGCCCCACATGTGAGACCTTCAGGGTATCAGATTGTCACCCTATTAATGTTCTATCGCGTGTGTGACAAAGTTAGTGAGCTCACACGACTTCAAAGCAAATCTGTATCGTTTCAACATCAAAAACTTCCATGTTGAACGACTCAAATGGCTCTAACTGCGCTGGAAATCAGCCGTGCTGCAACCAATAACGGGCCCCTAAAGCGACCCGACGGAAACGGCCTCTACCTGTATGTCACCAGGACCACGAAATCGTGGCGAACCGACTACCGGATTGGTGGCCGCAGAGGCACCATTGTTCACGGGCAATACCCTGCCATGACCCTCTCTCAAGCCCGCGAGCGGAACCGGGAGGCCAAGCAGCTACTCGCCAGCGGAATCGATCCGGCAACGCACAAGAAGCTCGAAAAGCTCGCCCTCAACACGTCTTTCGGCGACACGTTCGAGGCCACGGCGCAGCACTGGTTCGATGGCAAGAACGCCTTGCGCTCGAAAGCCTGGCAGGAAGCGCACAGCCTGTACCTGCGCCGCGACCTGAACCCGATCCTTGGCAATGTGCCGCTCGATCAGATCGACCCGCGCGCATTGCTGAACGTGCTCGAAGCGGTCCGTCGCGAACGAGGCACCAAGATCGCAGAGCGAGTTCGCCAGACGGCAGTGCAAGTTTTCGATCATGCGATCCGCAAGTTGAAGGTTCAGGCCAACCCCGCCCGCGTCCTGCAGGGATGGGTCGATGTCCCTCCTCAGATCAGCCACGAGCCGCTACGCGAGGATGAGATTGGCGAATTCGTTGAGCGGCTCGACGCCGACACGGGGTCGGCTGCAACGAAGCTCTGCATTCTGCTCATGTTGCTTACGTTCGTGCGGAAGAACGAGATTGCACACGCCCGTTGGGATGAATTCGATCTTGATAACGCGGTATGGGTGATTCCGGCCGAACGCATGAAGATGCGCGATCCGCACGTTGTGCCGTTGAGCCGGCAGGCGCTGGTAGCACTAGAGCAGTTGAAGCCGCTTTCATTCGGCTCCGATTTTCTGTTCCCCAGCCTGAGCAGCATCCATAAGCCGATGGGTCTCTCGACACCTAACGTTGTGTTCGAACGAATGGGCTACCGCGGTCGCTTCACGCCGCACGGTATTCGCGCGACGGCCAGCACCTGGCTAAACAATCGCGGCGTGCGCGCAGACGTGATCGAGCGCCAGCTCGCGCACGTGGAGCGCAACCGCGTGCGCGCAGCTTACAACCGCGCCGACTATATGCCCGAGCGCGTTGCGATGATGCAGATGTGGGCCGATTTCGCATTGCCAGACCCGGCCGCGACCGGTGGTGCGCTGCTGGTGCCGCTCCCTCAGCATGTCGAAGAAGTCGAAAATTAACCAAACGGGATACACACGATGGCCGACACTATTGAACCGTTCGCTCTCACTGACGCCGAAAAGCAATTCTGTCCCGACGATACCGCCTGGCAGTTCCTTCGACTATCCGAACAGTATTGCCAGGCGTTTCGGCTCGTGAGCAAAATGCCCAATGACCCGGATGCGCTTGCGGCAATTCAAAGTCGCTTGGAGTTCCCGTCTTTCGCCCGGCTCGTCTCGGCCCAGGATACAACCTGCTGGCGGAAATTCGGCATCGCTGCCTGGCTCGATCCCAGTCATAAGCAGCTCCCTCGCCTCAAAAGCAAAGATGACTCCTGGTTCTTCCCGTTGAAGCGACCCGTGCAGGAAAATCCCCGGCGACTGGAAGTCAGCGACGAACCACCGCTATTGGAAGGACGTTCAAATTCGCTCGAAGTGCCACGTTTGCTAGCGGAAGAGCTTGCGTTTGGCTACGGCAAGCTGGCGCTCCTGTCGGCCCCAAAAGGTCGTATCCGTGACAAGGAGCGGATGCTGTGGGTCTCGATTGACTGTAGCGTGCCAGTTGACGGGCAAGTCGCCGCGCTGGAAGTTCTGGCGAAACGTCACCGCTCCTACTGGCGTAACGACGGCCTGCTCACTACCGATGAATGCATCACTTACGTTGAGGAGATCGGTTGGGAAGACGTGTTTGCACACGTCCGCTTCCGTCGCGCTCATGATCGTGGCATCGGTGAGGATGACACCGGGCATCTGTGGCGCGTAGTCGGCATCAACACACTTGGCCCGATCCGCATGGAAATCGAAGAATGTCGACGACGGCTACAACAGATCTTCCACCAACATCTTGATGACAGGCTGGTCACACGTTGGCCCAAGCGCTTTCCCCGAAGCATGCCGAACGTTCCAGGCAACCCATCACCGCCACCCGAAAGCAACTGCTATCTGAAAGCGCTGATCGAGATCGCCTCGCTGCTTCAACACTATGATGGCGACGAGGCGAATCAGGCAAATTACATTGCGGAGGAATTCAAGCTGGCAAACCAGGGGTGGCAGCGGATATTCCGGAACGAGTTAGAAAGTCAACACATTGTCCACGCGACAAGTCTCGTGACACACCATCATCGATGGCTGGTGCATGCACAGATAGCGTTCACCGAATCGCCCCAAAGCGATTGCTAGACACCCAAAGCCCAGCACAGTCTCTCCTCATGAGCGGCCGAGTGGTTTAACCACCGGCCGCTTTTCTTTGCGGTCCATGCATATGAATGCCGGACCTCCCCTACTCGCTCAACGCCGCTGCCCTAATTAGGGCGATCATCGCATATACCACATCTTCCAGCTCTTCGCAAACTGCAAGGAAACCGTTTCGCGAAGCATGCCGATCGCGAAATCGCCCTACTGGCAAATGCTTGTCGCGCCGCCTTCCTGAATGATGGATCCCACGCAATCCACTGCGTGCTCTTATCGTCCAATGGAGATCATGATGAAGAAGAACCAGCTGGCGCTGTCCGGATTCCTGGCTGAACGTCGTCAATCGATGACGGTTGCCCCGACAAACGATAACCAACGCAGCATTTCGCCTGAAGAGATTGACAAGGCGAATGCTCTGGTGGCCGCTTTTGCCCTGCGCGCGCAGAAATGCCTCAACAGCAGGTTGATCCGGTTGCCTGCGGCACATACCCGGCTCGCCATCGGCAGATCGACCTTTCTCAAAAAAGTGCGTCTGAAAGAGCTGCCTCAGCCCGTCTATTGCGGTCCGCGTGTGACGGCATACCGCGAAATCGATCTCGACATGACGATCGCGGCTCAAACGCTGGCATCGCATTATGGCCTCATGCTGAATATGAAGAAATTCGTCGCCGCATTGAGCGCACCCATCGTCTCTGTGACGGAGGTGAGCGCATGAGCGCGATCGACTTCCTTCCGACTACCCCGATCGGGTGGGCGCGCCATCAAAGCGAAATCGCCCTGATGGTCGCAGAAATCTATGAGCAACTGGAGCGTTGCAAGACCGTCCATCCCGTCGCGACCATGCTCGGAATGAGCGAGCCAGTCGGCTTTGAAAATGCGGGTCCGGTCACGATCAGCGGCATCGACTTTTCCAACGCACTCGCCTTCCCCATCCGGAAGTGCGACGGCGAAGTTATGAATATCCTCCTCGTTTCCGACCTCGGTGACGGCACAGTCGAAGAAGCCTACATTCCAGGCGTACCGATTGGTGGCGGCTACGTTTCTCTTGGAGAAATGAACGGTGACACGATCCACGTTGCCATCGACCTTCCTAGTGCGCTTACCATCGCGCATGCGACCGGTTCAGCGGTCGCATGCGCCATCTACACCGATAACCTTGCCGATGTCGCCGCCGCGTTGCGCGCGAAGTATCCGAACAAGGAAATCATCGTCTGCGCGGGTACCAGTGGCGGGATGAGTCGCCCCGTCGCCGCCCGCGCTGCCTCCCGCATCGGTGCCAGGATGGCGGTGGCCGAAACCGGCGGCACGTTCGCAGGCTGCTATCGGGAAACTGGTGCCAAAGGCATCATCCAGAGCCTTGAAGCAGCGGAAATTCAGATCAGCCTCGATCAAACGACCGAAGCACTGAATCCTCTAGATCCGCCCGAGCCGACCCGTTGGCCCGGACACGTCAACGGCAATCTCATGGCCCAGCATGCCGTGATGCTCATCAGGCGTTATTTGATCGTGGACATCTTCGCTGCCATCACGATCGTGCTCTGGGCACTGGCGACCTACTTCGTCAAGGATATCCGGATCGCACCATTGCTGGCCTTCATCTCGCCAACCAGGCGATGCGGGAAGACGAGAACGCTTGGCCTTCTCAAAAGTCTGGTATATCGGCCCTTTGCAACTTCGGGAACCACGGCGGCCGCGATCTATCGCTTGCCGAAGCGCAAGCCGACCATGTTGATCGACGAAATCGATACGTTTCTGCGCTCTAAAGAACTTGTCGGCGTTGTCAACTGCGGCCACACGCGGGATGCGGCATCGATTGTGCGAGTGGAAAAGGGCAAAACGGTGTCTTTCGATACGTTCTTCATGAAAGCTCTTTTCGGTATCGGCTTTCTTCCCGAAACGCTGGCAGATCGCTCCATCGTGATTCCGCTTGAGCGGAAGGCGGAAGATGACGAGGTTGAAACGCACATCGTGTCCGAAAACGACATGTTTGCTCCCGTGCGCGCCTGCTTTGCCCAGTTGGCCCACCTGTATGCGGACGCGGTACGACACGCGAGCCGAAACCCGATCAAACTCAGCAACGACCGGGCCGGAGACAACTGGGAGCCGCTGCTTGCGGCCGCCAGCATCCTTGGAGAAAACTGGGTGGCGTACGCGCGGCACGCGGCGAAGATTCTCTCTGTGCACACGGGCAGCCAATCCGATGCCGGGCTTGAGGAACTTCTTCGCGATATCAAGCTGGTCTTCGATTCTCTCGGAGCATCAAGGCTTTCGACGAAGCACCTGATTCAACTCCTGACGGCCGATGAAGAAAAGCCGTGGGCCACATACTCGAACGGCAGGCCTATCACGGCAAACGCTCTGGCAAAGATGCTCAAACCGTTTGACATTAGCAGCACTAGCCTGCGCGAAACCCGGGCGGCCAGCCAGGAGAACTCGTCGCCGTCCCTCAAGGGGTACTACCGTGACGATTTCGCCAAGGCGTTCCGACAATACGTCCCCCGTGAGCCGGGCGAGCCTGACAAAACCGATGAGTCGGCATAAACCGCGACGCCGCGACAGCGACAAAACTTGTCGCGGCGTCGCGGCTTCGGGCTGTATCTCGATACACCGGCACGAAGGATCAGCTAGCCAAGCTGGCTGACGGCGATGTGAAGTAATACCGTAACTACAGCAATAGTTTGTATAGCCATATGGTCATGTAGAACAGTTACATGGTCCATGGTGCAAGTTGAATGGTCGAAGATAGCTATATGGTCCAAGTGTAAATATGTAGTCCTACCTTAATGAATAGTTAATACATATCATGAATCTTAAACATATGGAAGAATGTGTCATGCTCGACACCGTGGGTCTGGCTGTTAGTGATATCTCAGCCGACCTGCCCGCCCAATCCTGGAAGGAAGTGGATGGTAGCCGTGAGCGGCGCCGGGACTATGGTGATTTCGAGTCCGACGAGGGACAGGGAAAGCTTAAGGTCAAGCACATTAAGAAGAGCGGGCAGTTGCTCGTGGAAGGCAGTTGCGCACGTTTCTACCAAGGCCACAACATTGTCAGTTCAAACGACGCGATCGCAACCGCCTTCTCGATGTTGCGTGCCGTTAAGGACAAGCATGGCATCAAGATCCCGCTGCGAAGGGCCAAGACCTTCGCGCGTGGCGAGGACATCGCCGTCACCCGGGTCGATGTCCCCGTCATGCTACGCGTACCTGAAGGACTAAGTGTGGGCGGCGTCATCAACGGCCTCGCGTGCGCAGCCATTCGCTGCGGGATCAATATGTCGCTGTACCACAACGAGACCTTCTACTTTGATCAGAATTCGCAAACGTCGGCTCTGAAAGGCTACGACAAGGATGTCGAAATCGAGAGCCACAGGAACGAACTTGAACTGCCTGCGACGGAAACGGCCACCATGCTCCGCGCACTCGCCAAGTCGACAGTCCGGCTGGAAGGCGTTTTCCGCAAGAAGCACCTCGACAGTTGCAGCCTGTTCAAGGATAGAGAGATCGAGCCACGAGTCCTCGTGCCGAGAGTGCTCGCGACGATGTTCCTCGATCTGATCAACAACTACGATTTGCGGGGTTGCCTGCACGCGCGGCTGCGTCAGAGCGATCTTTTGCGGGTCCCCTATCGGCAAAGAGGAACGGTTGCGTACTGGGAAAGCGGCGGCGACATGCTACGTTACTTCGACAATAACATGCGGAGCTTCAGGCGCCACCGTCAGCACATCAAGAAGCTCTGCTCGATTGACATCGGTGGCCCGCCGCCCGGTGAAATCGAGGTGCCCGCGCAGGTCGGCGATATTCTGGCGCCCGAGAACTTCGTGCCGGTGCCGGAGGCAATTCGCTGTGACCCGCAGCTTATGTACTCGCTGGACATGCGCGACGAGTGGTTCGGCCTGTGTGACCGGCTGAACGTGCCCAGCGGCATTAGCCGGACGTACATTGACCCGACCGAGCTTTCGCCCCGGCCGCGCGGGGGTCACGACTAAGCCGTACGCCGCTACGGCCGCTACACCGCGACAAGGGGCGGGCGCGATGCCTGTTCCGGACCTCTGGTTGTCGCGGTGTAGCGGCAAAAGCGTGGCTGACTGTTCCGTTGTCGCGATGTCGCGGCACTTTCACCATACGCTACGCTCTCGCCTTGCCTCCGGTCCATCTGCAAATAATGGCTGGGCCTATCGAAACCAGCGGACAAGCGACTGGGCCAGGCAATCGCTAGTCTGTCGCGGTGTCGCGGCAAACCGGTCCCGCGACGATGATCGGGGGAGTATCCATCCGACGCTGACAGCTGCAAAGGGTTGTCGGGAGATTGATCATATTTTCGCAGCCCGATACGCCAGCCCTCACAATTGACTTAGATCAATGTTTGCCCTGAAAGATACTCGGATTGCATAGTCTGTGCCGTTACACAGACATCAAAACCTGGAGATAAAAATGACGTACCTAGGAAACCTACGAATTGGTACCCGACTTCGCGTCGGGTTCGGTATCGCATTGATACTTTTGCTAGCCACTGGTGGACTTGCCGTCCTCCAGGCATCGAAGATCTATGCAGGAACCCGGGAAGTCGCCGGAAACTGGTTACCCAGCGTCTGAACGCTGGGTGAGATCAGAGCGCTCGCCAACGGTGTGCGTCGCGCGGCATGCCGATTTTGTCGCTACAACGCGACAATCAGGCGCGAGGCCGTTGCTGAGAGAGGCCAGCTCTCCTCCTTGTCGCGTTGTAGCGGCAGTAGCGCCTGTAGCCAGTCACTCGCCTCGCCGACCAGAAAATTTGTAGCGGTGTAGCGGCGTCTCAATGGCCGGCGACCGATCTTGGAGCAATCTCTGTTGCGTTGAAGCGGCAAATACAGTTCTGCCGCGCCGCCCCTGTCGCGGTGTAGCGGCATTTCGGCATGTTCCTGTGCCGGCCCGCCTTACTACACCGCCCCTCTATCGCAGAGTAACGCGTACGCCTGCACCATATGACTTGCACACTCACGTGTGCGATACTTCCCGGCGATTTCACACTAGGAGAGCGTATGGCTGTCGTAAAGCTGGGTGTAGCAGAAATCGACATCGGCAAGGTCGATCATAGCCTCACCGTCTGGAGCACCAAGAATACGAAAATCGGGCAACTGAATTTCAGTAAAGGCTCGGTTGAATGGTGGCCGAAAGGGAATAAGGTCAATGCCCACACTTATACATGGGCTCAATTCGCAAAGGCACTGGAAACTGCTTCCGATGCAAAACGCTTAGTTCCGCCTGCCGAACCGCGTCCGAAGAAAGCCCCGACACGCAAGTCTGCGCCGGCTGCGAAGAAAAAGGTGAATAAAGCCATCGTGTCCCGTAAGCGCGCAGCCTGAGCGCCCGTTACACGCAAACGATGCAGCGAGCGTCTAAAACGCTCGCTCTCTGACATAGGACTTGCCGGATATCGGGCGCACAGCCGGCAATCACGCAATATAAAAATCAGCCTTTCGACGGCAGATTAAATACGCGACATTGCCAAAGTTATTCATTAAACCGGCGCTCAATAACTATTGATAAAATACATTATAAATAGTCGCGCACCGTTATTAATATCGCCAACTTTGACGATATTATTGAGATAATAATACCAAATCCATTCAATTACGCGCGGCGCGGAAAAAGGAAAGCCCGTGTCAACCAGAATAATTCCCGCACTTCAGAAACCATCGCGAGCTCTCACCGCCGCCGAATTCCATCAGTTGTCGAATGTCCCCCCCGAGGTCGAATGGTTCGCCAACCTCGACAATCCCCGCACCCGACGCGCTTACCAGATCGATCTGCGCGACTTCATGGGCTTTGTGGGTATCGCGCAGCCGGAAGAATTCCGTGCCGTCACCCGCGCGCATGTCCTCGCGTGGCGCAAAAACCTGGAAGGTCGTCAATTATCGGGGGCGACGATACGGCGCAAGCTAGCCGCGCTGTCATCGCTGTTCGATTATCTGTGCGAGCGTAACGCCGTTCCGCTGAATCCGGTCGCAGGAATCAAACGGCCCAAAGGCAACAGCAATGAGGGTAGGACACCAGCACTCGGCGATCACCAGGCTCGTGCACTGCTCGACGCACCCGATCCGACAACGCTGAAGGGCAAACGCGACCGCGCCATGCTCGCCGTGCTGCTCTACCACGGCCTGCGCCGCGAAGAGCTGTGCCTGCTCAAAGTTCGTGACATTCACGAACGGCGCGGTGTGCGGCATCTGCGGATTCACGGCAAGGGCAACAAACTGCGCTACGTGCCGCTGCATCCGGCGAGCGCCGAACGCATTCATGCCTATCTGGAAGTGGCCGGGCACGGAACGACACCCAACGCACCACTATTCCAACCGGCTCGCAAGACCGGCGCCTCAATCACCGCCGATGGCGTCTACAAATGCGTACTTGCGTATGCGACGCAGGTGAAAATTGCCGTCGATGGATTCGGCGTGCACAGCCTGCGCGCAACGGCGGCGACCAACGCGCTAGAACACGAAGCCGACATCGCCAAGGTGCAGGAATGGCTAGGACACGCGAACATCGCGACTACCCGCCTGTATGACCACCGCAAGAGCCGCCCCGAACAATCACCCACCTTCAAAATCGCGTACTAGCGACCAAACCAGAGCCTCGCCACCGTATTCGATCGCGGCATGCCGTGGCTATCGATCGTCGCATGTCGACCCTGAGCGGTCAATCATCCTTCCCTAAAGCGGCCGCTCGGGCGTTCCGGTTGCATGGGATTCTCCTTCGATGAAAGGAATCCCATTTTTACTAACAAAAAAGATGCTTACGACCCAAAGCTGGCGCCAATGCAGGTTGACAGCAGGCGCTCAGAATCTTCGTCCATACGTGAAAACCCGCTCGCCCGCACCGCCGTTCATGGGTAAAGTGAGGCAACATGACTTAAGCCAGCACTCGTGCGGGCTGTTACACAGCAACGCTGTTGTCCTGAAACCAAGTTAGAAGGTACTCGCACACTGTAATTTTTAAACCACAAAGGAGAGCATTCATGGCACTTAAACCAGGACCAAAGCCGATAGCAAAATCAACAGGGAAACCGGATCAGCGCCGCCGTGATAACAAGACCACACCAGGAAATACACCATCCCTCAAACCTAGCAAATCTAGCAATCCCCCAAAAAGTAAATGACAGGGGGCTCTAGTTAATTTGCCCTTCTAACCCGGCAGTCGATCGGGATCTGCGCGAAATGCCGCGCAGGCCGCTCACTTCTACGTTAGATGACGGCTCTTGACCGATGATCCGACCGGCTGTTTTTGGCCGGCCCCGGAAATTCGTCGGACGCGCGGCTCGCCGCTGATTGGGTCGATCGGCGAGCTTCCCTTGCCGACCCGCAAGGGTCTTTCAGATATCTCCAAAGCGGCCGTCGAACCCGGTGTATATCCAATCGGCGCGGCAGCAATGATCCGTCTGGCAGCCGGTCCTATCGACGCTACTCACGTGCCTTTAACTGCATGGCGGCCATGTCTCGCTCCTTTACGAGAAACGCTAGCAGATCTGCTTTTATATCCGCTAGGTCACGGTATCGCGGCTGCCGCGAGAATTTGCTTCTATCATCCAGTGCCTCCGGGTCGAAGAATTCTGTAAGCCGATTGGCTCGCTCCCGGAAGGCCTGCATGGCATGGAGATCTTCTTTTTTGAACGGCTCTCGCAGGTGCAGATATTTGGGGCCTAGGTTTATCAGGCTCACGAACCGGTTGCCACGGATCGCGTCTCGAATGCCGAAACTGATTTCGGTCGACAAAGGACGCGAATCGAACCCGCTGTCTTGCAATCCACGCAGCAGATAGAGGCCGACATCGACCCCTTCCTGGCTGTCCGTGTTCTCGTTGCGAATCAGACCTTCCAGCGCCTCGATGCTCAGGGTCTGACCCGGCGTTACGACTCGCCGGTCTTCGCGAATACCCCCTGTTGACTGTAGGATTTCCTCCCTGATTTGCACCTTGGCCAACTCAGGATGGGCTCCGACCGTCACTTCGATGACATGCCGCCCAATCTCCTTCGTCTTCACCCTCAGGCGGGGAACGAATAGCTTTTGCTTGCTAGCTGTGAGGTACACGTCGAATTCCAATAACCCGAAGTGAAAGGGTGCTCCACTGCCCGCGTTGATCCAATCTGCGATTGCGTCGACGCTGACGTGAATGCCGTCACCCGCAATGAGGTACAAAAGCTCGCCGCTACGCAGATGCTTTTCAAGGGCATTCGAGTAGGCATGCTCGTCGTCGACACCGAGATGCTCGATTGCGAATTCGATCAGCGTTTGGCTCGCCGCCATTCGTCGGCTGGCTTGCGACGACTTCCGGATAACATCCTCGATATCTCGCACGCTCATGGCCCCGAGCGTCAGACCGTACTGAAAAATCTGACCCACAACTTCGCGCACCGCTTCTGGATTGCGCCAGAGTTTCATTTCCACGACTGCAAAGTGACCGTCATCGGTCAGGAAGAGGTTGTCGATCGAGCCGGACTTCCCGCCCGGGAAAGAGAGCGGAATTTCCATGCCAAGCGAAACCAGACGTCTCGCAGAAGGAAAGAACTCGCGATACGGTAGCAGACTTGGACTGGCGTCAACAGCACGCTGAAAGTCATGCTCGGTGAGCATCAGGCCATCGAGTCGGCGTTTGCTAATCGGAGTTAGCTCAATGGACGCCCCGGCGCTGTCGAACAAACTTGGAGTTCCAGACATGAAGTTCCGAGTATATGTATGAGGAAAATTTCGTCTGATGCGCAGATTTGGCGAATTGAACTCCAAGATTATCAGCAGAGCGTGTCGACGGCATTAACAGCGATATCGAAACGAGCGCTTCCGCACAAATCGTCGAGCTTCTCGGAGACAGCATTGGCCCGGTCGTTTGACGATGCTTCGGCAAGACATCCTCCAACGCGGATCCAGAGCCACCTAGTTAGTGGCCGACAGCAATCAATCCCTCCGGGTTCGAAATCAGTCGAAATTGTCAGCGATCTTCGGGTTCGTACCGAACGGCCGAAAGTGGCCGAACCCGGTCCGACGTAGACGTCAGGGGATCGCCGCGTGCAGTATTTATGCGAGCAACATCAGGCGGCCCTTTTCGGTCTGTCATACATGGACGCCCCCAGTTTGCACAGCCGTCATTCGGTGATCGTTAGCAGATGAAGGATTGCAGCCATACATCCGGACTTGTGAGGACTTGCCTCTGTCCCTGATGGAATGTGCAGA
>Ga0255336_101064_pt1 | contig 25192 bp, 24 predicted proteins | sample MeOH1_35cm_T3_17_FD_189102 | JGI IMG/M metagenome (GOLD analysis project Ga0255336, IMG submission 189102) | Sandy soil microbial communities from University of British Columbia, Vancouver, Canada - MeOH1_35cm_T3_179 | ecosystem: Engineered > Artificial ecosystem > Sand microcosm > Unclassified ...
CTCCTCCTCCTCCTCCTCCTCCTCCTCCTCCTCCTCCACCAGCAGCAGAAATAGTGCTTCGCAGTCGGGTAATATATCTTTTGCAGGTATTCAGAGAAAAGACTCTGATGACACTGAGCTTTCTGGACGCTGTGAACCGGCTTTGCCTCATGACAGCAGGAGAATGCTGACAGCATCTGTGCACTCTGGCACCCACAGCGATACTATGGTGCAGCGTGGCATTACCACCAATGAAGAAATGCCATCAACAGATCTCCCCTTATACGCCCACGTCACGCCAAGCAAGTCTCATGTTGCACAGTTCACTGGCTTGGACGTTGTTGTTGAAGTTGAAGAACCCTTGGCCGGAAGAGTGTATCTGCAGGCGATTCCGCAAGGTGATGAAATCCTCGACGGCGATATCATTGACCTTGAACAGTTGGAGGTGGGGAGCGAGTCGATGCTGGTTAAGAAAGAGTGCGAAGACAGTCTGGTCTGCTACTTAAGGAGTGAGAATTGTTTATGCTATATGCAGTTACAGTGGGAGTGAGAAAATAACTGTCGGACGGTTAGCTGACGCAAGCATTGAACAACCAGGCAGGCTTATAATCTAGCGAACTGCAGACAACTTTACCTTTATGGTGCACGACTTCACGCTTGCCTCCTCGAGCCCTCTGAAGGATGACGGTCCTGGAGACGATAGCCCTTAGCTTTGACGGCCCGGCAAATTTAAAAAAGTCTCAGCAATCCCCAGCAATTTGCTTCAGAGTTTTTTTTGCACTTGGAAAATGGCTCAAGGCGAGTGACACGATGTCCAGAATCTACCTCCCGTTCTTGAGATTCCCAAGGCAGGCGAGTCTTCAAGTCTGAAGGGCAGATGTCCCGACTTCTCGCCACGACTGAAACGTCCAAATCAACCACACCAGGAAGATTTGCACGCTGCACTGCCTGAACTTGATACCAGTCCAATAACGCTCAGTGACAGGGGTGATGTGAAGATGTCAGCCTGGGAACCCTTGCTATTGCCTCGGCAAACCTGTGTACTTCAGGCACTCTTCCTCTCTCCATAGACTCAATCCTCACACGAGTCTTCATCCATCCGCTCTTTTGACGAGACAGGTGAGAGTAAACCTGAGGAGAGGAAAGAATCTTTAGCGGCGAGAGGTCAGTCACACTTAAAGCGCCCGTGATTGGCCCAACACCGATCAGGTCAGAGGCCCTCTAGCGTTTAAGCCGCAACACAGAACAGTCTTGGGAAGCAGCGATAGCGGGATAAATTTTCATGGAGGCACGCCATGCACGATAATATTGATCCGGCTAGCTGGTGGTGATGGCGAATGTGATCAAACGAAATAAGCTTGGTAGTAGCAACCGGGTTTTTGGCATTCGGGTGCCTTGTCGGGTCTCCAAAATCCTTGCTAAGAAGCTTGATAACTTCCACTTCGTGTTGGTCCAGAAGCTCAAGGTAGGCCTGCACGGGACGTTGAGTCATATTGATATACGAAGAAGCTTGAACGATAGCGAGTGGAAGATTGGCTAGGCCTTAGAAGGGCGCGCTGAAAGGGCGGCCCCCATTCTATCTTTACCATTGGCCAAAACGCAGAAGAGCGGTTGCTAAAAGGCGGCCGCCCATTCTATCTTTACCATTGGCCAGAACGCAGAAGGCAGGTGCCAAAGGGCGGTCACTGAAGGGCAGGCGCCCTTCTTCGACCCGGCCAATGGTAAAATTAACATTCAGCATGTCGAAGATCTCTATAAATAGGCGAAAGAAAACCGTGGCGCCTATTTAATGGTGGAGGAGGTTCTTTCAACCTCTAAGCTTAATCTCATCAAGGTTGACATTGCCAACGGATCTCTGCTTCGGCCACGCCGTTATATGGCATGTACCATGCGTATCCATCGGGTAGCGTATGCCATTGAGTGGCCCATCCCATTGTGTGGCCATTGTGTAACACATCCAGTTGCCAGTAGGAGTGCTTCCTTCTTTACCCTCGCCAGTTCCACGATTGTGCCGGTGAACGGTAGGTGTCTGACTTCAGCCCTAACTGACGACGAGGAGATGAGGTGAGTCTTTGGACCTTTCTTGTCGTGTCTCCTGGGACAAGTTCCCCAGGACCCATTTTGTCCTCAAAGCTTTCTCCTGGACAAGCCTCCGAGGCCCATTTCGGGTGCTTATGATGATCACGCTATAGCTCGACATAACAATAACCACACTCCAGAGGACAATCAGCAGTTTGAGCGCCAAACAAGCCTGGACATCATCTCCGGCCATGGGCCTGGAGGCCGATACGAATATTCGTGGCACCAGGAGGCGCCTCGACCGGACGAAGGTTTGGGTTGTTGATTGTGCAGATCATCACGTCTCCAAAGGATTGAGAAATTGTTGTAGGTGTCGATTTCTCTGAAGAATGGCTTTGTCATTCCCTCTCCAACGAGTAGTTCTGTCCTCATGAATGATTCTCGTCTGGCTACCCAGGCAGACGGCCGGGTCACATCCTTCTCACAGAAGTTGTTTTCTTCGAAATCGCCCTCTTCGCTTTGCTCGGATTCTGCGATAGCTCTTGACAACCTGCTGTCATCATGGCGATTGAAAGGACCGGATGAGCACCTCTTCTTCCCCAGGAGTGGAAGATGAACGCTGACGTTAACCAGCACTCGATTGACCGATTCCATGACTATTTCCCACCAGTGAACGGAGTCTTGAGCGCCTTGACGATATGGTGAACACGGTCCTTGGCCGATTTGCGAAGCATCAGGATATCGCCTGTTGGAGTATTCAGCATCCATCGCACCATCGTTTTGTAGCCACTAGCCGACCCTTCCTCGAACGGAAAGTGTTTGGTTTTCCGGATGATAAAATGTAAATTCTCGTAATGTGCTTGAATCACACGGCCTTGGGATCCAGAGATGGAGTAGATGAAGACCTGTCGAGCATAGTCAACATCAAATCGACCGTCCGAGTAGATACCTACAGGAAAATGGGTGCCAGGAGGCTTTTTGGTCCAGTGCATCTTCTGACCCATCAAAAGGTCCGCACAGTAGACTTCACTCCTCCGCAACTGCTCGTTCGAAACAGCTCCATCGAACAGAATGCATCCTCGATGTGGAATATGCTTGTCGTATGCTTCGAAAATCAAGCTGGTGCTAAATTCAGGTTCTGTATCGGACAAAACGGGGACGAAGCCGAGTCGTAGCTCAACTGGCGAACTGCTTCTCTTTCTGTTTGAAGCCAAGTGTGTAAGCGTAGATAGTTGGTCAGACTTGGAAGACGCTACACTCACTCTCGAGCGTAGTATGCACATATGGGTTTTCGTTCACCCCCGAAATCAAATATCTCCATCTCATCAAAACTCTTCTTGATGGCAAGTGCAACCCCATACCCCGTGTGGTACACGTTCGCGTCCTCTAAATTTCGAAAGTCATTCGACACCTTTTCGAAGAGCTTGTCGACTTCGTCGCTTGGACACGGTGTGCCGAACTGTGGTCCGGAGTCTGCTGGCTTCCCAGTTTCGAGATCCATCTCAGAGGCCCGGATTTTGAGACTCTCGAGATCCTTGTCGCTAAGATAGGATCCGCACGGGCGGCGCGTCTTGTTATACAGTTCGACGACGTGGTTGTAGGGAGCGTCTTTGTCCATAGTCACGGATTTGTGCTTCCCGCCAAGTGAAGAGATGGCACGGTCGATTGGATGGCTCAGCCAGCGTGAATGTTTCTCCATAGTTGTGGATGGAAGAGCTGATCTGGTCAGACGAAAGTCAATGTGTTGACCAAAGGACGGATTGGTCACGTGATTGTTGGCCTGGCGATGATGTCCTGAGCCAGTTCACCCTAAGCCAGGAGGCCCTGAGCCAGTTGACCCTAAGCCAGGAGGTCCTGAGCCAGTTGACCTTGAGCCAGGACCTGAGGGCGAGATGGTCACGTGATAACGATGTGGATGACTAAGAAATAGCGCCAAGACAACGCCTAGACAACGCCAAGACAGAATGGAAGTATGAACATGAGTGCGATGGATGATATTCAGGTCTGAGGGTGCCTTAGCAGCAGATATTTATGTGTCTGATGTGTCAGAAGTGCTTGGCAGGATCATTCACAGAAATGTATGAAGAGACAGCAATCCAGCGCTGTGATTAGCTACAGTATTGAAGATCTTGGCAATGGCAAAATCTTACAGCCAATCAGAGTGCTTAGTTTGTAATTCCTCCAGGACTCCAGAACCACAAATTATTAATCTAAGAATGTCCGAAGGCTGTGTGGTCATTTTGTCACCCCCAGTGGGGCCGAATGAGGCCTATATTGCTCATTCGACAGTCCTCTTCTTGAATAGAAGCAAAACAATCGAACATCCACCATCGAATGCCATATCACAATCTGGATGCCCCGGTGCTTCTTTCAACTTCCTCACAGCAACGTTCACACAATCTTTCTCCGTACCCACAAGCTCTGGATGGGCCTCCCTCCACTTTGTAACCGTACTGGCCGTCGCAGACGCATCCGCAAACTCTTGCAATGTAATCTCCTTTTGCCGCATAAATCTCTCACCCGGTTCAATCTTCCCATCTTCATTCCACACCCTCCTCAAATGGTCCTCCTCCGCGAATTCCGGAACCTTGGGATCAACCTGCCACGGCAGAGGCAAATCTTTGTACAACTTATCGCCGGTTCGCCGGTAGGGCTCCAGCTCCACGAATTCTAGCCAGTGCAAAATTTCCTGGACTTTCGCAGCATTGGGTGTCGTCTCTGGGTGACAATACAACGACGCCTGTGTCCAGATGGCAACGGTCCCGCCTGGTTTGAGTATCTTTGCGGCTTGGGCCCAGAATTTCGACATGTCAAACCAGTGCGCGGCTGCGCCTGCCGTTAGGAGATCGACACTGCCTCGGGCGAGGTCTGGGATCGTATCTAGAGTCTCTGAGGTGGCGGACTCGAACCGAATGCTTTTGTTCCCCGGGAGTTTGCGTGCTTGCTCGATCATGCTTGGGGAAGGGTCGGCGCCAATGGCGGTTCTGAAGAATTTTGCGAAGCCCCGTGTGGAATTGCCTGGTCCGCAGCCGACGTCGAGAAGGGTATCGAAGGAACCCTTGGTAGATATGTGGTACTCGATGATAGTTTGATTGAGCTCATCTGGATGCTCTCCACGATTGGCTGCGTAGGTTGCAGCTTGATTAGAGGTGTAGACGCGGAAGGTGGTGTCTTTCGGTTCTTGCGTTGATTCCATGGCCGGTTCCTAGAGTGAATTGACACAACTTGTTGAGGGTTTGGTTCGTCTTTCCATATGTCTCCACGCTCTGAACAAAAGCCTCTAAGGGCTGGTCTGGCAACTTCTGGTGCCGTCCTTGATCAAGGGGCAGCAGCGCTATTACTTCTACTACCAGCTAGGTTACATACTCGTCGAGGTTGGAGGCTGTGAGTCTAGCTGGGGCCATCCCTGTCAGCCATGACTTCCGGGTGGCGTCAGGCAGCAGCCAAGAGCCGGGCCAATAGGATGGTGTACGGCGGAGTGTTGGTGGGGGTCCGCAAAAACTCGGAGTAAGATCGTAGCGTTATGGTAGAGATGACAGATCCTGAGCGATGAGAATCCTTGGGGGATGAATCTCTTGAGGGACGACGGTTCGATCGCTCTTCCAGCTGGACCGAATTTGACCAGGGCGGCGAAAGCCCTTTCTGCCAATGCTCATTTCCCTCAGTAAATGTCAGGGCCGGACATTCAAAAGTGGGCGCCTTAGTATTAGGTAAGTAAGAGTGAGGGCGAGCTTAAATCGTCACCTTTGTCTGTATATCGTCTCCGGGCCTTCGAATAAAATTCTACAGACTGACGTGAAGCCGTCGGTAATAGCGATAGAGGGAGGTTTGTGTTAGACGGCGTCCTTGCATCTTCATTCTTGAGGTCATTAACCCGGTGGTTCACCTAGGGACCTTGGTCGGCACGTACTCTGAGCCGGTTTCGATGGCCTCCACAGCAACACCAAATTCGTCGTATGCGTATTTCTGCGGGCTGTGGGCAAAGAGCCAGCTTGGAATGGGCACCGAGACGGCTTCTGGGTGTTTCTTGACAAAGTCCCAATCAGTTTTGTGCCAGACTTCTCATGTTTCAAGGCCTGTTCGCTGAGCAAGAGAGGCTCGGGCATGCCTAACAACACACTGGTGTGAGTTTCAAGGACACAGAACGGTGGGAACAGGTTCGCGTGTTTAATTACCTCAGCTTTTCGCACACTCGCAGTCCCAGCGGCAGTCTCTGCTTCCCGGCCAGCTCCAAGCAAACGGCAACGGTTGCACCGTCTTCGATTGCCTGGCCAGTCCCTTGACCAGATGTGGGGAACGAAGGGGTGTGCAGTGTCGCTAGGCAAATTTATGGTCGAATATTAATGACCTCATGGATCCTTGAGTCCCAGCCTGCAGTATACTTGAGGGCATCTTCAACTTTTCCCGGTTGTGTCCATGATTCATCAACATCGAATGTGTCTTTGTGAGTTACTGTCCGTATTATGATCTTGTTGAGCATGTTCCAAAGATGGTGTGCATGTAGGGCCTGATGAAGGTTTCCATCTTGTCGTGATCGCCCTCCAGGAGAAATTGAAGTTTGGGATTGTCCTTGATCAGATCCGCGCTGGACCACCCCCGATAAGCAGCGTGAGGAAAGGCGGGTCACTACTGCCCAATTAGTCTGGCCGCTTGATGAGCGCCTTGAAATGTCTGGTTTCCAGAGTTCGCTAAACGGGAACGTGTAGCAGCGAGCACGAGGACGGTGCCGAATTGCCTGCTCACCAAATCAGTGGACCCCTGCACAACATGACCGAAGCTGCTCATGCAGACATTAAATGCCAGCGAAATGGGAAGGCTTAGGGCTATGAATAACAGGCTCAGGGAGTGGCCGAGGCCGGAATGGTTGACCAAAGGCGTCGGCGGTGACCAAGAGAATCTCGAGGCACTTGCACCATATCTAGCCCATGCAAAGGGTCCTAGGCGCAAATTCAGGCTTCATATATCACAGCGATGGACGCTGGGAATCGACATAAAAAGGTAAGGTACCTCTGTTTGTCAAATTTGGACCTCGTCTGGGAAAGAATGCAGTCCCGAGTCATTTCCCCTCAAGATCGGTGGCCACTTATTAGTGGCTGATTCATATCTCAGCCTCACTGATATGCGCACCACCTGCCTAAGAGCCTCCTTCATCTTCCCACTCGCCCAGTCATCACCAGCAGAAAGGAAACGTTGGGCGCCACGCGTAATGGTGTCGGCGACTGCAACGTCAGGTTCCCGACCCAGCCTGACACAGTCCTCCAATCCTCAGCTTAAAAACCCTCCCGACAAGACCGGGTGTCTTGGGGTTTCCAGACTTCACACCAATCCAATACCCGCATTGATGCACCTGACAACGCCACCTCGGTTGACTTCGGAAGGAGTGAATGATCTTCCAAGGCACCACTCCACAATTAGGGGCTGGAGAACTAAAGATGCATTCGCTGTCAGGCGTGGGGCCAGCCCTCCACCTCCAAGGTTTCCCACCTTTCAATGCTGAAGCCAACCAGGCTGGGGTGGATCGGCCTTCTGATCTAAGGACCTGGTCGTCAGCTAGACGTGGCAAATCTTGCTGCTTCTGTGAATAGGACCTCTCGATAACCACGGCCGGATATTTGCTCTGAGATGTGCGAAGGAGCTGTCCAGATCACGCTTATCAAGCTTGGGATCGCCAAGGCGGATGGTGCTCGTGGTAGTATTCCGGATCTTCTTTGCAAAGTCACCAGTTGGGGCCGCTGGCCGCGTTCCCAACTCTTGATACCAGATAGGAATAAGTTGGTGGATGAGACAATGGAGATGTGCAAGTTACTGAAGAGTTGGCAAAACCTATCACTGCACAGAGATTCCGGACAGCGACGACGAGTTGCAGTGCTTCAACGCCTGTCCCGTCTAGCTACGATATGGGTCGTATCTCGCTTTCAAGCGTGTCCTGTTCTCATCGCCGCTAATTTAGTCGATGTGGCGTTCGGGATGCAGAATGGCCCCTCTTTAGAAAAGCAAGGCTGCAGTCTTGGGATCACATTGAATCACGCGATCATTCGAGGCCTGGCAACCCTGAGCAGAAAAGCGGCGAGGCAAGACCTCCATTATACTTTGGCTCTGTTCTCTGGCTTATCGGCTCCACACCTCCGACTCTTGGCGGAGCGCTATTGGATGCAGGGGGCCGGCCCGCCCCCATCTGGGTGAGTCACTGGTGCGCCACACCCATGATTGTGTGGCGCGCACCAAACCGGGGTCAGCACAAAGCGGCGGCACTCTGATTCCCAAAATAGGTAGGCTGCAGATATCCCCGTTCTTGGTCCTGCACGTGCCCAGGGATATTGTCTAGAAGGGTCAGAGGTGCTATTTTCAGTGTTACACAGCTATATGTTCGGCTGCGTGGACCCTTGCTCATAGCCTCCTTGTCTTTGCCACGTCCTGGCTGATTGTCACTGCCGCATGGTAGAGAATTGAGAGGAATTGATGGTCTTTGTGAAAGACAGTGCGATATGATCTGGAAAGCAGAGTGTATGGCTGGAGAGAGAAGGCTCCAGATCAGATGGAAAATGATATGGCCTTGACTGACGCGCTTCAAGAATTCACGCGAAGAGTAACAGCTGCTCCACATTTCTGGGCCTTGGTCCTGCACGTGCCCAGGGATGTTGTCTGGAAGGGTCAGAGGTGTTATTTTCAGTGTTACACAGCTATATGTTCGGCTGCGTTGACCCTTGCTCATAGCCTCCTTGTCTTTGCCAGTTGTGCTGTGTGTTCCAGCCCCCTGGAACTCTCGCTTGTGCATCAACAAGAGCCTGAGGGACCGAAACAATGTGCTTTGCGCCTGTCACCCGGTATATCTGGGGGCGGCCTTCCTTGCTACAGGATATTATTGACTTGGTTCTCTCTTCGCAATAGCTAATGGAAACTTCGCGCCATGACGAATCGTGCGGAAACTGTGAATGACGCGTCTTCGCAGGCAGACATCGAGTGCACCCCTCGCCCTCCAAATGCTGATTGCCCGCATGGTTGCAACACCAATGATTCTACAGATCCACTTCTATCTGGAGAGTCCGGGAATACAGACAGAGGCAGCACAGAGTCACCAAACCATCAGACCCGTGATCATGGGAATACAACGCCACCTAACCAAGCCCCGGTCCGAGAGAGTACCGTACCTGTTGCCGCTCCACCGAGAAATCCACAGACAGCTCCGGGTGGCAAGAGGAGTATCTGGCCTCGAATCAGTCCAAGGCCGATAGTATTCCTGCACCAAAAAATGTCTTGGCCAGAGAGTCTGCACTCACGCATCGTGGGACCGGAGAAGGACGGGTTACCGTTCAAGCACACGGTCGTTTGGACCGTATTGTGCTTTATGGTTTTCCTGACGTTCGGCGTTCTCGCAGCTTGCTTTCCAACTGAGAATATGCGCTATGCTTTCCTGGCGATATGCTTCCTGATGACGGTCAGCATTACGGTCATGGTCATCGGTGATCTTTTGTCGAGAGGTAACCTCACTCCCTGTTGAATGCCAATATTCACTGTCAACGTGTGGGGCTGACCACATCCGCAGGCAATCCAGGACGGCCGTATAGGCGGAATCTTGGAAATACTATTTTTTGCGTCATCCTATCGCAGATCGCTATAAGCCTCCTGTACTATTTCTCTTGGTACGGTCGTCTGAACCAGACTGTGCTCCAACTCAGCCAAGACTCTGTGGTACGTGTGGATGGAAAGGCCTACAGAACTTATTTCAACGGATGGCGACTGACTTGCTTAGGGCTGGACGTACTTTCCCTCTGTTGCGGTGTTCCAAAGGGTGGATTGGACTTCGCAGGCGATGCTGAATCCCACGCATGCCCCCAGCAAATGCTACCTCGGCTGGTATAATGATACCGCGCCGAGCTGTGACTCGATTCAGCCAGGTCAGTTGCCGTGCAAGTGCTCGAACAACTGGTCCCCATCGGTGGTCGAGGACTTTCACTCCCAGAACACCACATATCGATACCTGGCCATGAATTCGACAGAGTCGCTGGTTTCCCTCTCCACATCGACAGAAATGCTCTTACAAGTATTTTATTGGTGTAAGCCCGGCTCCCCATCGATACATGCTGGCGGAAATCAAATTAATCATAGATGAGCATAGTTAACGCCACCCAAGCCTGGATCGATTCCTCGTGGCACCCGAATCCCTCTCTCTGGCTCGCCGTCTGGGACCCGCCCTCACGCTGCAAGAAGCGCTGGAGCATGGCTACACGCGCCTGACACTCGTCAACGCCAATGGCATGGTGTTCATTAACGTCGGCCTCAACTACCGACAGGCTCTCAGCGCCGCGCCAGCCACCGATTACCAGCTCAGCCTTTCAGCAGTACCGGGGCAAAACCTGGTGTGCGATGTCAGCGGCATGGATGGGACGCCGGACGGACCGTGTCATCTGACGCTGATGCTGCAATTTCCGACTTTTGAGAGGCAGGTCAGTTTATTGAAGCCGTCGATGAACTGGATTGTGAGTGCTCCTCGGACGTGGGTCGCCTATCATTTTAACGAGGCTAACGACTTTACTTCCTTGGGCAGGATGCCATTGGATCCGCCGGCTCGCTTTACGCCTTGGTGCAGCTGTTGAGCTGGATCTTGTCTGGAATGGCCTTTGCTACCTAACGGAAATTCTCACACTCGGGCTTGCGGATATCGAATGGCGGTCATGGCAGCGTCTGAAAGAACTCATAGAATCTGTTCAAAGCCCAAGCGTTGTCGAGGATAATCAGGGACGTAAGCACATGTACTGAAATCTGAAAATGTCGTATGCTCGACAATGGATGGAGTCAAGATATTTTTTTCATACCGATGTTCTTTGGCACTTACAGAGGTATATTCATTCTGCGGACAATCGATGACAGGTCTAAGCAACACATCAGAGCAGAGTTTTGTGTGCCTACACCGGAGCGACCGTTTGGGTCCTTCATTGAACTGAACCAGCCGACCTTCAAATCAACTGTGTTGGATGCCAGACATGAGCCTTACGAATTAAGGCCGCATTACACGAAGGCAGCTGACCGCGAAGGCAGCTGACCCATCTCTGCAGTATGATGAGAGCCAGCCAATATGTCAGAAATACGTAAAACCCAGGAATATGCTCTGGTATGAGGCCTGACAAGCTTGCTGACATATCATTTGCCACCCGGTCAACCGGCTCAGGTCAACTGGCTCAGGTCAACTGGTCCAGATCAACTGATCCGGTCAACCGGTCAACTGGTCAACAGTTTCTCATAAGCCTACTCCGCTCCAATCTCTCCTGGTTCGGAGGCCAGTTTTCCATATATAGCTGCAGGATACCAGTTCCAGCATGCGACCCATTCCACTCCATTTTTTTAAGGGTGCTGGTTTCAGCAAGTCTATTACCCGCTTCAGCAGCCCTCTAGCCCGTCCATTTCCTCCACCTAACCTAGGGTGCCCGTTCCTGAACAAAGTAGTACTGAAACAAAAGATCTGGCTAGAGCGGAAAGAGCTGATATGTAAGAGTAGAGGGTGCGTGGTTCTTGTAAAAACAGACAACGTATATATAAAGATGGGCAGTTGAGTCCTGATCCACGATCGGACAAGACTAGGGATGACTTGAGACGTTTATTGCCACCAGATGGAGGGCCTGAGATGTGGCGCAGACCTGAAGGGCCGGCTCTCCTAACTATAAAACATGGCATGACTAGTAATGCTTTTGCAGAAACCAACATTATGGTTTTCTCCTCTCCATCTTATTGAAGGAAATATTGGTCTCTTAATATACACAGGTTATGAGCGAGATACGACAGGCTGCAACGCTGTTGACCGAGCGCCTATGTTCATCAAGGCGACATCATTCTCACCACAAGCACCATGGTGGCTGACTGTCAGACTGCTAACTGAGGCAGGCAGTGTGCGATCGGGCAGGGTGAGTCCCTCTGTGTTTAGCTAACAATCTGGAGTATGGCATACAAGACTCGAAGCTTGCCTCCTCCAGCACCCAGAGGCATGCGATGAGTATATGGAAGGGTTTTCCCTCGTGCCCCTCCTCCTGAAACCCACTCCTCCTGGCTCGCGACTGTCGCGGATTGTCGTCATGACACTGACAGGCTCTCAGGTGAACAGGACTGCGCTTAGAAGCAGGAGCAGATTGGCCGAAAAGTGTGGCGGGTGGTTGTTTGATGGTCGCACTGCTGTTGGAAGGCTTATCGAACATTGCTCTCGTCTCAGGTTTGCCGGTGTAGAAGCAAAGACACGCATTGCGAAGTCAGCGTGATGATGGCGTCACTATGGGATCGCACGTTAGCATCTTTTCTCTCAGGGAACACCACCAGTGAGGATGTGCTATCACCCTTCTGTATAAATGGATCAGGCCCTCCTTCGAGAGGCTGCGGTGCACCGCTCCCTCTGAAACCGAGTCTGTAAACAAGACATCCGTCCGTCAGGTTTCCGCCGAGTTTCAAATCAAGAGAATTGGTATCACGCTGTGAAAGGAATTAGAATGGGTGAACTTCAAGAATCGCGTCGCGCAAAACGATTTCCTTTCGTCATCTGTTGAACCTTGGATGAAGAGAAAATTCCCAGTACAGCGAGGGAACCCGAAACATCAAGCCAGATGTTATCAGCTCCGACGTTGATAAGGAAATTATTGGTGACACCGTGCCTTTGGCAGATGACTAGCTGAAGCTGGCAATGAACGATCATGTAGGGAGACGCTTCTTTGTGTGTAGGAGACTATCCGGCTAGTAGTATACAAGACGCTACGCTTGCCTTCTACTGTACTCAGGGGCATGAGCCATGAGTATACACACAGGTTTGTCCTCTTGGTTCTCCTCTTGAAACACTACCCTTGGGGTCGCAGGTTATTGTCTTCATGACAGCTCTGTGGTTGCTTCCGCCGCCGAAGGCCACTTCTGTAACGATTTCCACATCCCACCATCTCTTGTCTCCACAGAATTGATCGATCTTTGAAGCTTCTTCGTCCCGTGTCATTTGTGTCTCCAGGATGATCGAAGCAGATCGAAGCAGATCGGCTATTCTGGAAGTAGCGCAGAGCCCGCCATCAAGAGAGTGTTATTTCCAAACGCAGACTCTGCTTTTGTTGGTACTTTCGGGAACGGAGGGCCAACCAGTGTGTACCCGGTGATTATTGGCAGATGAGGATACCTGTAGGCATTATTAAAACACGACGACCGTATTGTTGGCTGGACTTACGCATTTATCTTTGACTGAACATACACAGCAAGGGCGAAAAGCTGCAGATTGTCGGCTGAATAAAAGTGAGCAGATATTCAGAGAGCGTAAGAATATACATCGGACCTACCATTCCTTTGAATGTAGAACCCTGTAGGATAGTCGTCTTCAGTCGGTCGAAAGCGAGTCATCAGCTTACAGCGTTCAGGCCCGTAAGCTCCCACGTGCATAAAGACTGTTTGTCCGTTCTCATTTTGATATGAGTAGGTAATCTGCATATCAGTTACAGCAGGATTTGGATTTCCGTTCTCTGAATCTGCAACAAGGTCGAGATGCAGTAATTCGTGAAACATGATGCTTGCTTTGGGTGGTCAGTTTTGCTATTGGCAATAGTTAATGCGAACGAACTTACCGCGGTTCGCATACTTGTCGAGTATGAATTTGTCCAATCCCGCCTGGCCAGATCCAAAAGCTATGGCGGCCTTCAGACTACGTATATTGAAAAATCTTGGACAAAAGTTGACGAAGGGATATCTGGAGTCTTCAGGATCTTTGTTGCGGGCATAGGCAGTAAGTGTTCCAGTGCCGCATGGACACCTCTCAAAGGGGTCATTGCAGCGAACCCTGATGTAAAGTTTGAAAGGATTCAATATCGAGCCTGGATAGACCGTAGCGGCGTTGGCGAATACAGCCTGAATTTGAGATCGTTGATCGATATTCAGCCCGGGTGGGCCCAGATATTCGAGCGCAGCAGCGGAATTGAAATCGATATCGCTCTTGACCATCTCCTGATTAGACAAGGTCTTGAAATCGTCGTAGGCTTCGTTGATGGCCGATCTCTGTATACGATTACATCCACTGACCTAAAATCAGTCGACTGAAATGATCACATGGAGTAGATACATACTCGTAGCCATAAAGGTAAGTACCGCGGATATTTTCGATCAGAGGCGGATAAACGGCGCTTGCGTCCTGTTCAGAGAGAAGTGGTGAGCTGTGAGAGAGGACTCCCACAACACTCAGCAGAAGGAGGGAAAGGGTTGTCAACAACATTTTGTGTCGTGTGCAGCTGAGATTGTCGGTACTTTTCATGATCTATACGGAGGCCGCTGCCAAAAAGTCTTTTGTGTTTGTCTTGGCGCCTAAACACTCATACATCGCTGCCGGCTGCTCTACTGCAGACTGCTGTGGACTGCCGACTTCTCTCGACCGCTGATTGCTGCAAACTGTCGACTATTCCCGACTGTTGACTACCCTCGGTCAATCAACCCACTCTAATTGCTTGGTTCATATACCGCTCCTCGCGATATCGCTACAAGGCCACAAGCAATTGTCCTCCAAGTATACGGTACAACATATGAAGAAATTGATCGGTATACCAGCATGACGCAGAGCATTGTTAACTCAGTCTTAGACCGAGCGGTTCAACGATGTTTCAATCCCAACACCGAACGCCCTATAGTCCGTGATGTCCATGTTCAAGACGCACCTCGACCTAGCCGCTCTTCAAAGTAGGACGAAACGAGAAAGGAAGACGTCCGTGTCAAGACCCCTTCGAGATCGATATGGGCGCGAGAAGCCATGTGCTTATGTTGCGGCAGAAGTTGCTGGAGTTTCAGCTACGACAGTCTAGCGAAGTTTTGGCATGATGAAGACAAAGCCCAACTCGCAAGCCTGGCCTTGCAAAGAATATAAATGAGGAGAGATTGAGCTTTGTTACGCTCATCAACACCGGACTTAGGAAAGAACGCCATCTGTCGTTCTAACCCATCGTCGTGGAGTATACAGGGTCTGAATGGACCTTGTCACATTTGGAAGTCTAAAACAGCTGCAGAGAAGAAGGCTGCTACAGCACCAGCTAAGATAAACGAGCAGTTCGACCCCGTGACACGTGAAGAGTGGGAACTTAATACAAGTGTGTCAAGGCTGCACCCTCGAAAGAAGAATAGGAGGAAGCCTCCGAGAAAGTGGACATCAGCAATGGCAAGCTTACAGGAAGCAAGGGAAGAGGGGTGACTGATATCTATATCAAGTCCACGTTCTTCCTCCAAAGCTACTCCCATTCGCAAAGGAGTATATGAAGGAAAGACTTTGAAAAGTCGTTGAAAAAGTCAACGTGTTAGCATCAGTCAAACCCGGATACTGCTGGCTGTCCCAGAAAAACACCTCGATTCAGGAACCCTGGAGGAATTGTGAATCAAGCACTTATGTCACATCAAGCACACAAATATCTGCTGCTCAGTCGCAGCACTCGATCTTTCAGACAACCATCTCATCCTCAGGTCAACTGGTCGATCTCATGACCAGGTCAACTTGCTCAGGTCAACTGGCTCAGGTCAACTGGCTCAAGTGAACTGGCTCAGGTCCTGATGAAAAGGTAACAATTACGTGACCATTCCATGCTTTGGTCGACACAGCGCTCCAGCTCACGCTCAAAATCTAGTATACGATATGTACGAGGTTGAACAGATTGTGAGGCATATTCAAGAAGTAATCAAGCTTGAAGAAGGCAATGAATATGGTGAGGGCGTTGAGGACAAAGCAAGACACCACAGAGACGAGCAGTAAGATTACTTCCTAATTAGGAATCCCGAGATTAGCGCCAATTAGGCGAACCAGTCACCGGGCATGGCAGAGCAGCCACTCATATAAATAGCAAGACTCCACGCGTCCTTGGCAAAGACATCACAAACAAAACCATCACAGCTGTTGTTGCCTGCCGTATCTTTTCTATTCAATCAAATCGATCGATCCAACTTCGATGTCAGTGTACTATTTCGCATTTTTTGCCCTGGTCGTCTCGTATCTTGTCGCGTGAGTGTGAGAACTAAGCCAGATCTACCCAACCGGCTTCCTGACAGCGTAAAGGCTGCGAGTGGGATTATCACCGGAAATGTTTCGCCAGCGTGCGAGCAATAACGACACCTTATACTTGTGTCCGCCCCCGGTGTCAGAAGGCAACGAACGGTATCAACCACTTCGGGGACCTATCATCTATGGGTATCCATCTGGAGGAGGCGTCCTCGTCAAAGGGGTCCATCCTGTCGAGCTGCAACATCTAAAGGTAGACCGTTTCCAAGATGCGATGCGAGCCACAGACGAGGTGAAAGAAGACGAATTCTGCAAGCAGCTCCGACGAATCGGTGCAACTTGGTGGCCCAGCAAGGAAGCAGAAACGGATGCCCAGTTGGCGAGATCGAAAAGAATTTTTCAGCATGTGGCGACCGGATGGCCGAGCTCAGGTCGTGGTGTGTGGGTTTGGCGACAGGATACAACAGACATCGCTAGAAAGCTTCAGTTTGCCCTGGTCAGACTTGCGCTTAATATGGATGAGCGATGCGAAGTCATCAAAAATAATGGAGGAGAGTATTTCGAGGATCCAGACGACTGCAAGGATCTGAGAATGGACACAATGAAGGACGGCATCGAGGATTAGCCGTATGATGCGCAGGTGCTTCTATGGAGGCTATGGTAGCAGTCCGTCTCAATTCACTCACATTGTTTGCCCTTACCAGAGACTGCTCTTCCCAAGCGCTCCTCTGTTCCCTTCGTCTGCGCTGAACACCTCTACTTACTGCTGCATTCCGTGACCACATCGGCCACAATGTCGAACTCCATGGCGAGGATCCATATTAGTTCCAGCCGCCGGTCCAAGTTTCAGGCAGCTGGGTGTCAGTGTCAGCACCGACCTCCACTCTCTACTCGGTCATCACTCAGATGCGCACATGAACATCAGACTGAGGCAGTTCTTATTGATAGAAACGTTCCAAATTTCACGGACCCCTCACGGGAATGCCCGACACGTAACCGAATAGGGCGGTATGCTCTGTCGCATGGCCAAAGGGTACGGATCTTGGAAAGGAGGTTTGGAAGGAAACGAAGAAGACCAAGGATTGACCTCGAGCAAATCTTCCACGTACCTCAGCTGGCGAAGAAGGCAGCACGCTACATGACGACTCTTCAGACAATATGGAGCAACATCAGAGATCATGATTAGTGAAGGCGAACGATGAGGTTTTTAAGGATCGCAGCACGAAAGAAGGGCCAGAGACCTGGCGCGAGGAGCCTGGCCACCCAGATGTCATTCCAGAGATGTTCATATACCGTTTCGCGACCAGCATGCTAGTCAGCGTCTGCACAACTGGTTCACGGCTGAGTCGGGATCACCAAGGAGGAGTATATAATTGCCAGAGGAGGATATCCAGGTGGGGCTGCTTCTGGGCAGGTTAAAAAGTCAGAGGCGTCCGGTTGGGCCTCCTCTTCCAAACACCACCCTCGTCCTGATCACTCTTCTATGCCCTAACTCACCTGCGCATGCCTCTTCTGATGGAGAACTTCATGATGCTGCCAGAGGTTGACCTGCTGTCTTCCGCTGTGGCTCAGCAGCTCAAGTCCGAGGTGACAAAGTACTAGCGCGTATAGCTGTTGTCGGCCCTACCGGTATCTCCTAGCGCACCCTGATGCATGATGTGGTCAAGCCTGTTCTTAACTCAAAACAGAGATTTTCGGAAATAGTCTCGCTCCATTTGAGCAATGGTGCAACAATGCCGTCAACAATACACTCTCGACGAGGCCAGCTGATTCACCCCTACGAAAATTTGTCCGAGGCCGATATACGCAGGATATTTCTAATCTTGCTCCAGTCTGGACCAACCGGGCCTTGCGGTAAGATAATCCGCACATATATATTATCATATGTTCTTGCCTGGCTTTCCACCCTCCCAGTGTCCTTCCATACATCCTTTTTGACTGGTCTCATCCTCCTGCGTCGTTCCACTTCACCATGACCCTCGAAAGCGTGTTCAAACTTGACCGGTCGAAATTTGATGGCTCCTCAATTCCCCCGCAGACCCTCAGCTTTAACGAGAGACTGATGGACAGCACGGCCAAAAACCCAAACTTGTTCTTCGATGTTGATGCCGCTCGATTCCGGCAAATGATCCACGAAGGACAGACGTCAATTCCCAAACCAGTCCTTCTCGCCCGCGCTGAAACCTTTCACATCCCGTCTCGAGATGATAACCGACACATCTCCTGCCGCATCTTGCGGCCTCAGTCAGGTGTGGCGATCAACGGAGTCTTCATGCACCTGCATCTCGGCGGTTGGGTCATCGGGGACGAAAAATGTCAGGACCCAGTCCTGCAAAAGATCGCGGACGCCAATAATTTGTTGTGTCTTTCCGTCGGCTATCGGCGTGCTTCAGAGGATCCATTTCCCGCAGCGCCGAATGATTGCTTCGATGTGGCTGAATGGTTGGTGGACAACGCCAAATCGACCTTTGGCGCCGACCTGGCTTTTGTCGGGGGGGAGAGTGCTGGCGCCCATCTCTCTGTCCTGGTCGCCGTGCATCTCCTGAGATCGCCCACATACGCCGGCTTCAAGCTTCGGGGCTTGTTGCTCCATTTCGGCGTCTATGACTTGTCAGGCCTTCCTCAATTCTACAATTTCAACCCCTCCCGACCGCTGCTGATCGAAAGGGAGGGTATGCAAGCGCAAATATCCGCTTTCTGTCCTGGCTTGTCAGCGAACGAGCTCAAGAATCCCGGCATATCCCCATTATACGCCGACCTCGGTGGCCTGGAGCTGCCGCCGGCGCTGTTCACGGTGGGGACGCAGGATCTGTTGTTGGATGACACCCTCTTCATGGGTCTCAAGTGGCTGACGGCGGGCGGCGAGGCGATCGTGAAGGTCTATCCTGGTGCGTCGCATGCATATTTGGGGTTTCCAGAACATCTGTACCCTGGAACTCGGGACGTTTTTGAGGACATTCGACTCTTCTGCGCGGCGAAATGAGAGAACCGGATCAAGCAGGAGCATCACGAGCTGCGCCACCTGTGGAATGGTGAATGGATGAATCTCAGGAAAGGCCTCCATGTGCTCGGCGTGACTTGGTAGTCTAGAGGCAATCTTTTCTCCTCACTCATTCGTGTTGTATTTCCTGCCCATCACCTCATGGACGCGACGGGATCGATCAGGATCACCCTTCAACGCCCATCATCAGCCTGTTCGCTTCTTTTTCCCACTTCTAGAAGCCAGCCAACACCATCAACGCTGTCCTTCATCCTCTTCCGACTCATCTCCAGCTGCGGCATCAATCCCCACCAACAGTGCCCGAAGCCGGCGTACAGGTCCAACCTGGTGGACACGCGGCACTCTTCCCTCAGCACACGCTCATAGATCAACCCATCATCCCGACTCATATCCATGCCACAGACCTGGAAGTACGCCGGTGGCAAGCCCATGTGCCCGGACGCGACTTCGCCGGCCGCGTCGTCGGGATGGTGTTGGTCGAAACTGACCCAAAGCGGGGAGGTAGGGTCGGGATTGAAGGCGGTGCAGAAGATACTGTAGAGCTCTTCGTCGAGGATGGGGGCGTGCGCGTTCTGCGTCCGGGATAGATAGTATGGTTGGTACTTCTCCGGGACGTGCGCGGAGAACATGTAGATGCCTGCTGAAAGAAATTGACCCGTGACCCGTGGATAGAGATGACGGTCTCGCGCGAGATGGGCGAGGGACGCGGCCAGATTGGCACCGGCTGAGGATCCGCCAATGATAAAGCCTGTGCGGGCGTCGGTGCAGACGGGAAGAATGGCAGAGTGACTCTTGCGTGACTCGGCGGCCGCCCATTGCAGCGTGTCCCAGCTGTCATTGATGCTGTATGGAAATGGGAACTCTGGAGCCAGGCGATAGGATGAGCAGACGACGACGGCCGAGTGTGTCAGTGCCAGTTGGCGGGCGAGTCCAAGTTCCATTTCGGGATACCCAATGCAGTGTCCTCCACCAGGCAGCAGAAGGATCAGAGGACAGACAGCAGAAGACGGAGGGTCCTGGCGGTGGCAGACGATAATACGCGAGTCGTGGCCATCGCGGAGCTTGATGTGGTGCTCTGTTTCGGCGAGTTCCGAAGGTTGGGAGTCTGCCAGAGCCTTCTGAAAGGCGGGTAGCGAGGACTCGGTGAGACTTTTCAGCTCGCTGATTGAGTACGAGGATCCGGGCCTGAGCAAAGTCGCTTGGAGACCTTTAGCAAATTCAGGATGTATGTCGGCGGTAGCAAGGATTTCCTCGACTGTGTTTGGTGGTGTTGACGGCATGACGGCAGGCTATTTCTCCGAGAGAAGCAGTGTGAAGGAATCAATCACTGGGTGGAGGTGGAGGACGGTTTCCGCGGTCTGGAGGCTCGCAATATATACGCGCCTGGTTCGGCAAGCGTGAGAAGAAATACTGCCATAGTTCCACACACATGGATCTGTACGGCGATTCCCTATTCAGCCGCAAGAGAGGGAGTGTACGAGTCATCCGCCACCGGGCAGTCAGCAGCAGATCTGATGTTGGAATAAGATGACATAGGAAGAGCAGATCACATCCTTCTCGCTTGGCAAGGTTACCGCATCATTCTGGGGTGCGGACTGGGACTTGGCTGCTGGTGAGAGGACCGCCGATTCGCCAGCTGGCTTGATTCACCCTGGACCAAGATAATGTCCTATATTTGTCTTGTGCGGGGTCGCCGATCAAGAGGACAGTCCGAGAACTCTGCTGGGCTGTGATTGGATTGGAAGCCGTCCATCCAGGCGTTCGCTAGGAGGTGGCTGACTCGAAATTCTCAGTGGTATGTTCATGGTGGACGAGTTGTATTGGGCGTGGTAGAGGGCGGGGTATAGGGCGTGGTATAGTGGCCGACAGTGGATCCACAAAAGGTCCGTCTTTCCAAAATAGACGGTCAGCGAGTTCAAGGGCCACCTGTGAAAGTGGTATATCCTCATCCTGGAAAACTTGCTCCATGTCTCTACCCGCTCGGAACGCTGATATTCCTGCCTTTGCAGTGCAGCGACCAGCAATGCCATTGAGTTATCCATAGTCAAGACAGTCCCGTGACCTCATGGCCTCTGGCCCCACCGTAGGCCGCCTCTGATAGAATTAATCCCCCAGCTACGATCGCTGTAACTATGACGATGGAGAAGTGAGCCATGCATACATACAGAGAATGATTCCATGCCATCCTCTGGTCACCATTGCAAACCATGGCTTGAACTAGACCAACATTACTTGTCCTCTACCTACTCCTGACATTTCTGAAGCTTTTAGACCTGCTCGTACTCTTCATTGCTCGCGCTCGTTATATACCTACAACGCCATACTAGCCATTGATTTCGTGGTCGGGGCCGAGGTCCGGGACGTGATGAGATGGCTGTCTCCAGCAATCAATCAATCTCACCGGATAAACATTCCTTCCGCCCGACCCCAGAAATTTCTTGCCTTGTTGACGTGGTCTAATCCGAGCATCTCATCACCGTCCTGGAGAAGGTCGGCAATGACATCATTGTCCTCCAGATATCGGGCTTTGGCGTAGACCCCCCTCGGCACGAGGGCGAACTTGATCTGCTGCAACAGTTTGCCTTTGATCCCCGTCCTCTTGCTGATCCGTTCCCGCGTCTCTTTCACGGGCTCGCCGGGCTTCAGCATGAATTTGAAGGGTACGCCGTGCGGTTTGTTGGGTTCCTTGTCGAAGTGATAGCAATAGATGAAGCGATCATCATCAGAGGCATTCAGCTCTTCGTCGGGAATTTTCTCGGCGTACAGCGTGGTGAATTCATTCACCCCGACCACATTGAAGTCCTCGATGAGCTCTTTGTGGATTTTGCCACCGTGCACTTCGAGGACTCGGATACTCCGGGCCGTCTGCTCGTCAAGATTCAATTTCCGGGCGATGCCGGCGATCAAATCGCCAATGATGCCGTTTTTGGATACCAGGATCTCCAGCGGTTCCTAAGGCCACGTTAGCATCAGGGTCCCCGACCGCGCCGGCAAGGAGGGTGCTACCTCTTTGCTGATACCCTCGCTGAGCCAGAAGATTTTCATCATCTTCTTGGTCTCGAAGTCAGCGAGGCTCGTTTCAAGGACTTCGTAATACAGCGCGTCATTTCGGTGCGTGGCATATCCGCCGTACGAGGAGAACTGCGACTGCAGGATCTGCTGCAAGTTGTGGTTCAAGCCCCGCTTGATCCAGCCCTTGACTTTATTGTTGGTGATGTTGATGGTCGCGAAGCGGATGTGGGTCGGATCAACCTTGAGGCGCTCGCCCACCTTGGTGGAGAATTGTTCGTACGTCATTTTCTTGCTCAGGCTGAGCTGGAAGGCCTCTCCATCCGTGCCAGGCTTGGGATAGAAGCTGACCGGGACCCGGTTCAGCAGGTAGTCGTAATATTGCCGGGCATCGGTGTACGTCACGGCCGAAGGATCCAGATCGGGGAGGTTCTGTTGGAAGCAGATGATGTCTCCGTCCTGAATCTCGGATTGTTGGAACGTTTGCTTGGGCTTCATGGCCTCGATCATGGAGAACTTGATCTCCTCAAAAAGTAGCAGCGAGGTGGTCGAGTCCCACTGCATGAGCCGGTTGATTTGTGGGGCGATCTCGGACACCTTGTCCAGTTTCTTGACGTACACATGGCCAATGCCCGTCAACGTCTGCGCCCTCACATCAAAGTACTTCAAGAACACCAAAATGGGGACATTTCCGCCCACCGCTTGCGCCGGGTCGGGCCAGTGGACTTTCCCGTCTTCGGACCGGGGCCAGTTTTCCGCCCACAGGTAGAACGGCTTCCCGCGGGAGCCATATTTGTTCATGGCCTCTTCGATGGTGATGTCGACGTCCTTGATGGGCTGGTCAGGTCGATTGGTCTTGTTCTGTCGCCCCACCATCGCCCAGAACCGGACCTGATCGGGTTCGACGCTCAGGCCGTCGGCGATGGTCGCGGCGAAGTCGCCGACCGTGGTCGTCCGAAGCAATCGATGGACCTGTGCCGAGGCCGGATCGCTCTGTTCCAGGTCGTAGCTGGTCAGATCAAACCCATGGTGTGCTTTAAACGTGTTCTCCGTGATGATGCCCACGTTCATGTACAGGTGCGCCTCTTCCCGCTCCTTTTTTTTCCGCACCAGTTCGGCCTGTTCTTCGGCAATCTTCTTTTCGATATGAGGCGGGATATCCTGCTCGGTGACCTCGCACAAGACTTGATCTAATCGGCTCTTCCGAATGTAGACCAGCATGTACGCGTTCATCGATCGCTTGGTCGAATACCCTCTCATGTACGGCTGTCGTTGGCCCAGGCCGCCATTGGCCACGTTGGCGTATTCACCACCAAAATTCTCTTCCAGCACCTCTTTCATCGTGGCACGGGTCACTCGGTCATCGTCGAACTTGAAGAACGACCCGTCTTTGGTCGGCTTGAGGAAGGCGTAATAATGGCCGGCGTTGAAATCGCCGCTGTGGACGAGCACGCCGTGTAATTGGTAGATCCACGGTTCCGTCGACGCCTCCTTTGCTTCATCCGAGAGGTACAGCGAGGCGTCAAATTCGTCGGGGAATTCGTGTCGATCATTCACTTTCATCATCGCATCTCGGTTGATGTCGTACTCGAACCTCTTCAGCTGCAAGTGCAGGACGGGAGGAAAGCTCTCGAAAATGACGCCCTTCCGGGCATCCTGCAACTTGTACGGCTCACCGGCATCATATTTGTTCTCGCCTTCGAGCGTCTCCACCTGGATGTAGTCCATGAAGCTTTCGTGCAGATTCTTGTTCCCTCGAACGTTCAGTTGAATATCCCAGAACTCTTCGATTCGGGAGGACTCAAAGTCGACGTTAATGCACGAGATGTACGTTTTGGTCTTTCCGACAAAGAGCCCGGGCAGCGTCCGTTCCGCCGGCGTGTCCTTCATCTTCTTCTCCATCACCTCCATTAATATCCGGGACAGCTCTTGGACATCCTGTTGTTCGAAGATCTGTCGAGTGTCCCAGCCAAAGGATGCGGTGAGCTCGTTGGTCGACACGGCATACTTGTCCTTCTGTAACTTGTAGAACAGCCGTTGCAGCGTCCAGGCGCTGTTGCTTCGGTTCGCTTCCAACTCGGTCGGGATCTGGTAGACGGCTTTGCGAAAGGCGTCGGTGAAATACAACGATTGCAAAAGAGAGTTCAGATAACACGTCGCGCCTTGATTTTTGAGCCCGACCATGCCGGTCTCCTTCTTCGAGTCGTACCCCTCAAAGTTGTGCCACAGCACACCCGTCGGGTCTTTCATCACTCGGACATACGCCGTCAGTTTGGCTTCGTCGTTCTCCACCAGATGTCGGTGGCTATCCTCCCACGGCGTATGGAACGCTTTCCGAAGCTCGACGAATCGCGTAAAGCCCCAGTCGCCCTCTTTGGCGTTGAACCGATGAGTGGCCGTGTGCATACGGTACAGGGTGGGGTCGTTCGGATTCCACAGGACGAGCGCAAACTGGACGCACGCGTACCAATCCGGTGGCGGTTCGTTTTCGAACCCGTGCTCCAGATAGAATGACGCGCAGTCGACCTGGTTGCCGTAGGGAAAGAACAGCACCCGCCACGGATGGCCACCACATTCGAAGACCGGCCCATGTTCCCTTCTTCCCATGGTCCGCCAATTTTTTATGTGCCAGGTATGGTAGGTCTCGGCCTCGGGTTCCACGTCCGGTATGTCGGCGAGAGCCTGACGTTTCATGGTCTCAACTGTCATTCTCCATTAGCCGACCCGTCGGAGGGGGAGTGTGGTGCCTCGCTACGTACAGTCATCGGCCCTGAGAGCATCGATGGGCTCTTCGGAAGCATCGTCAGGCGATATATTGACGACCTCATTTTCTTGCTGGTTATACTGGTCATATCCGTCGATAAGCATATCGGGGCCAGCTAACTGACGTGCCCAAAACACACAGTCCTCGTCAGTCTCCATCGGGATGAATCTCGGCGGTGAATCCACGGGCGTGGGGAGAAGGGTCTGACATACATTGTCCATGCCGGCGATGAACAGCGGCACCGGACCAGTGGAGCTGTCCTTTCCTCAGCTTCCGCCCAGGCAGTCAGGCCGACGTGATGCACGAGGAGCGACCAGCGCAACAGAGAGGTCCAAACGAATGCGGCAGCGGCGGCAGCGGTCAGAAGGGAAGAATTTCAGAACACAGAGGGAATTCAGAACTCAGATTGAACGCGGCCCGCCTTTGGTGGGAAGAATCGGATTTGCAC